>ENA-OZZM01000010-OZZM01000010.1-human-gut-metagenome-genome-assembly--contig:-NODE-10-length-77609-cov-22.185032_pt1 | contig 77609 bp, 47 predicted proteins | sample MGYA00244939_ERZ654150 | MGnify/ENA primary metagenome ERZ654150 (study PRJEB26926, sample SAMN06165005) | human gut metagenome | biome: ENVO:00009003; feature: ENVO:2100002; material: ENVO:00002003...
AACTGCTGAGCTGCTTTCTTGTAATCAATTTCTAAGTTGTCCATAATATAAAAACTGTGTTAAACTACTTTTATTGTAGCTTGACACAGTTTAATTTACACTCTCCTTATAGGTGAATTCAAACTTCTTGGCCTTTCCTTGGTTGAAGTTATCAGCCTTCAGCCAGAAGCATCCCTTGTCATCTTTTTTGGCATTGCTGCGCACATTCCTCAACTTAAAGGTATATATATAGGTTCTTTCTCCTTCCTCCAGAAGAGTTCCTGAATTCCTCCTGATTACTTCAGCCTTATAGGTAAACCAGCTGCCTGTTTTGCAGTTGCCTTCCGTTTCGGCTTGAGTATCACCTATTTCTACCTTCCAGTCTTCTGGATTGATATCATTGGATGCGATTTTGAAATTCACAGGCAGCAGTCCGTCAGGATAATCCTTAGGAATGGTGATGGTGAAATCTCCTTCGCTGTTCAATGTTGCACTTATATTAACGGCATTTTTGAAGTCATAATTAGCCTCACTCACACTATAGAGATGGATGCTTCTGTTGAGTCCATGCACTTTGTCGATGAGGTGTATGATGCCCTCTCGCCACGTCTTGTCTATCTTGTCCAGCCTATAGGTGATGGTACCGGTACCGGTCTTTGAAGCTTTGTTATAAGTATAGTTGGTAACCACTGGGGCATCTGCAGTTGCGTATGTCAGATTCTCAGTCCATAAAGCCTCGAAATCGGTAGGTTGCTTCGTTTCGGCATCGCTACCCTTATAAGTGAACTGTACCGTCTGCTCAGTATTTTCACCTGTATTTACAGTCTTATAAGTACCTCCGACGATAGCCAGTTCGTAATTTCCATCAGTAACGCCCGGTACAATCTGTTCTACTCTAATCCAAGGGTTGTTTGCCGGTGCACTTTTCAATGCTACCTCAGAATTAGAATTGCCATAGCTCTTATCCAGCTTATCAATGATGATTTTATATTCATAATTACGCTTGATGGCGTATGGCTTATTATTGCTGTCCTGTAAGTAAATCAGGTAATAGAGGCCATCATGCCATAAAATCACTTTAGCAGGATCTGTTGGCAGATTGTGCTCTTCGAAAGCACCTGTCGGGTTGAACATCTGACCAACATCACCTTTCAGTCTTCGGGTGTTGATGGCTGGGGTAACATAATTTACCTTCCATTCCCACTCATCACCTCCTGTAGTAGGGTTGAATAACAGACTGTCTCTGTTGAAGGGAGCCAGCGTTCCGTAAGCCACACCATTGATGACTGTCATTTTAAAGTCGTTTATTATACCAGGATTTGCTTTCTTTACCGAATCGCTCCAGTTTGCAGAAATCTTCGCTCTGTCTCTGATGAGATGAATGATATAATCTTTCTTTTTGTTATCTGGTTTCAGATACTCTTTCAGTTCTTCTGGAGAGTCTTTCTTGATATATCCCCAATAGCGTATATAGGCAGCCTGGTTTTCACCATGTTCTGTTTCAAATGTAGTCATGAGCATATTCTCATGCATACCTACCCAATTTGCCTGGTTGCCCCAGTTGATGGTTTGGTATTGGCTTCCAGTGTTGGCAACCAGATGGATACGGGACGTTTGGTTTGGTATGGTAGCACAGAAATTATGAGGATCTGTGCTTCCATTCGGATGAATGTCTCCATCATCATGAATTGTACCATTATTGTCTCTTGTGAATCCTTTGATTTCTTTAAATTCTGTAACCTTGCCGAAACCTATAAACTGTCCTTCATTATCAAAGCAGAAGAGTTTCATGCTGTCTTTCGGAATTCCTTCATTCATGAACACGGTGCTTCGGGTTACCTGTTGTTCGAAGTTGGGGATGGATACATTGAAACTGGCTGTGTAGTAACCTTCTTCGGTTTCGTCTTTAGAAGGTTCGCTGTCGGCTATACTGTCAGAACAGCCTGTCAACATTGCTGTTAACAGGACTGCTATGATTCCGATATATAATTTTATTTCTTTCATGTCATTTACCTTCTTTACTTTTCACCTTGTTTCTCTATCAGTACTATTTCTCCTGGAGTCAGGTCGTGGACGCAGCGAACGTAGGTACCGCTCTGCGTGTTGTTGCCGTTTCTCTCGCTCTTGTCTCCATCCAGCGTCCAATAGTATTCGCCTCTCAGCAGCTGTTTGCTTATAGCCTTATCTTCGTTGCCTAACTTATAGATTCTGTTGATTTCTTCCTTTGTAGGAAGTCGCCAACCTTTCAGTTCGAGACTCTCATTCTTATAAGTCGTAGCCTTTTCCTGATACTTTTTACAGTAATCTCTTGCAGCCTGATTATCCTTGGCGCTTTTTTCACCCTTTGCGGTTGATGCAAGGATGTAAGCAGGAGATACCGTATTGTCTGCAGATTTATTCTCATTGTTGACTACAGGTTTGGCTATGGTGTAATCTGTAGCATACTTGTTGCTGGAGAACTGTATCGTGTACAGATGATTCTTCTCTTCAAAATCATTTGTACCTTCGCTTCTTACATTCATTGAATAGACCGAAGGATACTTTCTTACGGCTATTTCCTGTTTTTTGTCTGCGTTTCTAACTTTGATGTTAAAATAGGAATATTGAATAGTACAGTATGATGGAGCTCCAGCATGTACGTCTATCCATCCTCTATAGCGATTTCCAGTAGACTCTTCGAAATTTGCCTTGATCTGTCCATCCTGTCCGGACTGCTTATTACCATATCTGTCAAAATAATAAGTAGTTGGATTCTCAATGTCACATTCATAAGATGCAAACCAACGTATCGTGTAATCTGTAAAATCATTGCTTTCACCACCTTTTATATCTATGGCAGTAGGAGATACCACCAGATAGCTTGCCCCATCCGCATTGACGTGGGTATCTTCACCTACGGTCCATTTGGTAATCGCCCATTGCAGATAGTCTTCCTTTCCGTTGTAATCAATATCTGTATTGATATCCAGATACTTGATGACTGCATTAACGGTATAGATATAGTTGCGCTCCAGCTTCTTTTCGCCTTGTGGATCACGCACAGGGATAACCAGATTCTTGATAATGGTTGTCTTTGCATCTGCACTTTCGAAGGTAACAGCTGCAACAAACTGTGGCATATCATCTTTCCCGTTCCATGTTGTGGAATAGCTGTAAGTTGTTATCTTATAAATATCATTACCATTTTCGTCTTTCTCTGCTGTAGCCTTATTCTCCTGAATATTTTTTTTGATATTCTGATCAGCAGGTTGATTGGCAAAGATAGCTGTATTGGTATTGTAATTGATGAACTTCCACATTACTTTTGTTATTTTGTAGTCCTTCACCGTAGAAGAGATGTTCAGCTTGATTTTGGCTGCCGCTCTCACCAGTTCTACCGGAATATCCTGTTCCGGATCTTGGGTGATGGTATACTTACCTTGGCTGCTCATCAGGAATTTCTTGTCGTTTACCATGGTAGCTGGCTTCCAGATGTCATCATCCTGCTGGGTACTGGCAAGGAGTTCTTTCAGATTCTTACCCTTGAGATTTTCCTTTGCATTGGCTACTGCATAGTAAGGATAAGTATTATTCACATCAAGATGGAGTGTCGATTTCCAGTCGCCCGAACCCAGTTCCTCTGCTTTGTTCTCTGCAGGGGTGTCGAACAGACTGTCTATTCTGCGTTCGCTGGATGTTGGTTCGAACATCTTAAAGTCAAGAGAAGACAGAGTTTTTTCATGAAGATTCTCTTCTTCCTTCACTCTTGTGGTCTGCAGGTCGTTGACCATGGGAGTCATGCTCAACTGTTGTGTAGCCGAACCGTTTTCCAGTTCGTCTTCAGCTGAGCATCCTGCCATGAGCCATCCTGCCGTAAGAGCCAAGATGCATTTTGCGAATCTTATGTCTATATATAACTTCTTCATGATGAATGTTATTTTCTGTTGTCTTTATAATACTTGTTCAAAGTGAATATCCTTACCGGCGAATTTGCCCTCTTTACATCCTTTATATTTGAAACCTGGATTCAGGACGAACTTATCGTTCGGATATTTGGTCAGGAACACCTGCGCCTTTACATTGTGTGGCTTTGCCAGATCCAGTCTGTTCTTTGGCACGACATAGAAGTAAAGCGTTTCCTTCTTACCACTTTGATTGATGATGAAATCCTCTATTTTGTAGGTTTTTCCTACCGGATTCTTGCCATTGTTTTGGTCTGTAATGATTGGATCGTAAACCGGTTCTTCTTCTGGATAGTAGCCATTTTCGTCGCATTCTACGAATCCGAACATCGGGTTGTCTGTCTGGAGAATCCAAGGCTTACCTTTGGTATCGATATCCTGGAGCGTAATCATCGGTCCGCGTTTTGGGAAACCGTAATATACCTTGTAGCCCCAGTCTGTCTTTCCGCTGTCAGGGATTTCAACATTCGTAGAGGCATCGATGAAATCGAATGTTCCTCCATCCTGCCATTCCTGAATAGATGGAGTAACGGTGAGCTTGCCCATCTGTCCGTTGAGGAAATAACCATAAACTACCAGTTCTCTGTTTCTGATGGCATTTCCTTCAGAAGGAATATTGAAGGTCTCGTGCTTCTCGGTTTTTCCTCCATCTAATGAATAGTAGATGGTGCCTCGGATGGCTTTGTTGGTCTCACGGAGATAACAGAGATTGTGAGAACCAATGCCTGCCTGTTTAAAAGCATCCAGATATTCCTGGGCAGACTGATTACTCTTTTTGATGAAACTCTCAGGATTATCCACTTCCTTGATATCCTTGTTCTCTACACCTGCCAGTTTCAGAGCGTTTGATACGTAATCTGTACCTGCGTTGTCGTATTTCTGGCTGGTTACGTTCTGGTTGTAACCATTCTCGTTATATGTCGCTTCGTCGGGAAAAACATAGCTGGCAGTAGGAATGGTGTTTCCTTCTACCTCTATTTTTGTTACCTTTACCTGACTGGTATTGGCATCAGAACCCGATTTGCGGGCAAAGTAAAAATGGAGTTTCGAAACGGCGCGCACCAAAGGAATCCTGATACCTTTGGCTTTGGCTCCTTCTTCTGTATCAGCCACATGACTGTCTACAGAAATCTTGGTGATGGCACGGGAGATAGGGAGTCCCTTTCCGGCTGGCACTTCTTTTGTTTCTGCAGTTCCGTCGCTATTGATACCGAAAGGTGAGGTAAAGCTGACTTCTTTCAGATCTTTGCGGGTAACAGAACGGAGGTCTTTGCCTTTCATCTGGTCCAGCATGTTGATGCTCTCAGAGTTTGCCAGGATGTAAAGGTCGATGTTCTTTACTTCTTCGCCGCCAATCTTTCTCAGAAATCGGAGGTTCAGGGTATAGTTACCGTTCTTCACTTCGCTCAGCGTTTCTGCTTTATAGGAGATAGGAGTGGCTTCATCGCCGGTATTTGATTTGAACACCCACACCTTGATGTTGTGGATGTCGCTCTCCTGAGTAGGATTCGCATCAGTTTCATTATCAGCAAGAACCTTTCCGCTAGTTTCTCCGGCTCTGGTACTGTTTCCGGTGCCGGTAGAGAAACTGAGGCTCAGATAGGCATTGTCGCCTGGAGCAGTTTCTGTATTTTCGTTCTCTGAACAGGATGCCATTGCGCCTACCATGAGCAAAGCAGCGAGTGCCATACACACTGGGCGTGTCATCTTGGTCAGAGTAGATTGATAGCGTTTCATGTTTTCTTTCTTTTACTTATACTTCTTTCTTTTCTTATTTTCCCAGGTCGGCATTCTGAAGATTCAGAACCCAGTTGTTTACCTTGATTCTTGCATCCATACTGTAGGTAGAACTTGGAGCTGGCACGTAGAATACCAGAGTGTAATGGTCCTGACGGTCCAGATACTGCTGGTCGCTCCAGTCTTTGCCGTAGCGGTCGCTGGCGCAGAGTGAGAGGAACCAAGGCAGGGAGTGGTTGAAGATGACTTTGTTGATGCGCTTGTCGGTGATGACGATGCGCTTGTCATCATATTGGCTGGATCCGTCGGCAGCGCGACTCTTGTTGTCATCTTTGGTTTCGAACATACGTGATGATGACAGGTCGTAAACCAGCGCCTTTTCTACGTCTTCGCCTTCTACCTCGGTCTTGCCGCTGTGGTTTTCTACCAGTTTCTTCTCATAAGGAAGATAGGTGATTGCCTTTGGCTTTACCTTGTCGCCCTTATAGTCGAGTAGGGCAGCGGAACCTTTGATTTCTACATCGAAGTTTTCGGCTGTGAATCCTTCCTGGTCGGGTTCGAATGGAAGCATCACCACGCGGTATGTCTTGGTACACTTCATCAGACTCAATTTTCCCTGAACATCGTTTTCTCCATCAAAGTTGAGGGAGTCCTGTGCTGTATAGAGGGCGGTGAAGTGCTTGTCGTTTACGGATTCTTCTTCGTTTTTTTTGCCCATTTCCTCTTGCAGGTCGTTGATGGTAGAGATACCTGGGGTAAGTTTAGTAAAGCTAAACTCGGTCTCATCATCACCTTCGGCTCTTGTTCCCATTGCAGCAGGCTGCTTGTCACGAGCCAGGCAGACGAAGGTATACTTGCCTGCTTGCAGGTCTGTGATTTCCATCTTATGACCTGTTTCAAACTTGTCAGCCGACTCGGTATAGTTATCTACGAACTTACCGTTCTTATCGAATACATAAACGTTGAGGTTCTTCACCTCAGCAGAGAAAGCATCAGCCTCTTTCACATTATAAGTATAGTCGAATTTGAGCGACAACTTAGCTGTAGGGCAGCTCGTGATCTCATCTTTCATGCATGATGAAAGAGAAGTGAGTGCGATGGCTGAGATGCAAACCAGCTTGCAACATTTGTTGTTGAGGAAATGTGCCATATTCTTTATATTTTATAATCTTTTACTTTTACTTATTTTATATAGAGAGTGCCGTAGGTAGCGAATATCTTTGCTTTATCAGCTCTCTGTTTCGTTGCCTTCGGCATCGTTATTATCTATGGATGAAAAGTGCCAGTCTTTCGGGTTGGGGGTATGGCGGCACGTCTTTGTATCTCCCGCCTTTTATACATGGGCGGCAATGTTAGTTATCTTTTAAGACTGTTTTCGTTCTTTTCAGAACGAACGTTTGGTTGATAAACTCTCGGAGGAGGATTGCTCCCCCGAGAGTAACGGTATATATATAAGTATTTATATTTTATCTGTCTGGTTTGACGGAATATTACTTCAACTCAACTGGCTGCTCGCTTACTACCCACTGATTAACGGTTACAGTGCACTGCATGAAGTAGTTAGGCTTCTTATCGTCTGGTGTAGGACCGTTTGGAACGTCTCTACCGAGGTCGTAAACTGCATTTACATTCAACTTGTAGATGCTGTTACGGAGGATTGAGTAAAGGCCAGTTTCTGAGAACTTGTAAGATTGGTCATCCAAAGCTACGCGGTAATACATCAAACCCTGCTCATATACATCGATGTTGTACTTCTCGCGGAATGTAGCCAATGTATTTTCGTCTTTCAGTTTGCCATCATCGTTCTTGATTTCCTTTACAGCCTCTTCTGGAGCAACCTTAACACCTGTATCTTTGTTAACAAATGGATATTCTACAGAAGGGTCATTATAAATCCCCTGGAGAGAAGTATAGATCTTGCCATCATAACGATAGAATGTACCATCTTCGAAGTCCTTAGCTGCTGTAGTCGTGAGGCTTGCCTTGTAACAGAGGTACACTGCTGTAGCCTTCTTAAGATCGCTTGTTGTGTTCTCCAAAACATAGTTTGAAGCAGCTTTACCGAAGTTAACCAAGCTACCTTTGTTGTTGTACTTGTCACCATAAGTATCATAGTTAAGAACATAATCACCTGCTGGAGCAGAGAATTTTTTGTACTCGCTATCCCACTTCTGCATTACGTTAGTCTTGGTGTTCAAGTTAGAAACGGCATAGTTCTGGTATGCAATGTTCGCAACCAAATCAAGATTCTTTGTTGCAGGAGCGTTATCGCCTGTACCTGTTGTAATCTGTGTTGCATTATCTGCGTTAGGTTCATCGATACGAGCAACAATACGATCCAAGTAGATGTTCTCGCACTTTGCTGGATTTGTGGCAGTCTTGTTGTCACTTGTGAATGTTATTGTAGCCTTATCACCACCCGACTTGCGCTGTTTGTCATTCTGGTTAAACATTACGAATGAACCCGCTGTTGCCAAACTAGAGTTTGTGCCAGTATATGTTGCTGTAAATGTATCTGAAATAGGGTTGCTGCTAGTCTCGTTACCTGCGAGGAAATATACCTGATATGTCTTGCCTTCAGTAACACCATTTACAGAAACCTTGATAGCCTTTGTCATACCTTCGTTATTGTCCTTTGAAGTAGTCTTCTCCCAATCATTCTTTGTAATCCTCTTCTGGAAAACACAGGTGTTGCCATCATAAAGGTAGAATGTACCAGTTGTTACCTTAGCCTCATCTTCAGTAGCCTCTTTTGTGGTACGCTCCACCTGGCTAGTTCTTGTGCCATTCGCCTTTGGAGTCTGAATAGACAAGGTCATGTAGAAACCATCTACATTCTCCTGACCAGCTTTGTCATTAGCCAAATCCTCACTGTCGCTGCAGCTAGTGAAAGACAAAGCTGCGGCTGAAACCAAGCTCATTACGAGCAAATTCATTTTTTTCATAATCTTTTTACTTAATACAAAAAAAGTTATACAATATATTTAATTAATTCTTATTCTCAAAATTAAGTTTCGCACATATTGGCACAATCCGCTGAAAACAGATCGTATTTTACATCATCTTTTATCTTATACTTATATAAATAGAAAGTAAATAGTTACTTTAAAGTGCCTGGTTTACTTTATCCAGGTTTTCCTGCGCCTCCTTCAAACCACCGGCAATAGCTTTCTCAAAGTATTGCTTGGCTGTCTGATAGTCTTCCTTCATGGAAGCCAGACAACCGCGGGCATTGTTTGCCTCGGCGCTGTCGCCAGCTTTCTGGAGATATTTCTCTGCACTCACCTTGTCACCACGTTCGATGGCTGCTGAGGCTGCATTGAGATTGGCAAGTTTATCTTCAGGGAACATTCTTACAGCTATGTCGAAAACATTGTTGAATTCGGCGCTACCCTTAGGATAAGTCTGGGCTACCAGATACATCTCCTGGAGAGAGAGCTTCTGAGGACGGGTCTTGATAACCTCTCTAGCCTTTGCTACATTGAATGCCTGAACATCATATTCTATCGTATAGTCGGTACGGCGAAGTGATGGCCATACATTCTGCAGGAGATAGCGATAAGCCTGAGGAGCCTTCTTGAGCAATGCTTTCTCTTTGGCATCTGGCTGCATGTTGCTGTTGATGATCTCAAGTGCAGCTTCCTTCTGAGGAATCTCATTCTCATTTACATACTTGATGGTTCCTGCCCAGTCCTCTGCTGTAGCTGTGACCGCAAACAGTTTTGAAGAAATAGGATAGGTCTTCAGGATATGCTTCAAAAGTGCCTGTGTACGGTTATGCGACAACTTGTTGTTGTTGGCATATCCGCCATCTGGTGATGCATAGCCGTGGAGGGTTATCTTGGTGATGGTAACATCCGAATCGTTCTTCACGAGATCAAGTGTCTTGCGGATATTATCCAGTTCGTTGGCATTGTTGCCCATATCGTACAGGATATCCCACTTGTTCACCTTGAAGTTCAAACGGGCAGAACCATTCTCCTTTCTTGCTTTTACGGCTTCTGCCTTAGGCTGTACATAAGCGTTGAAGAGATTCTTCGGAGTAGAGAATGCACGTCCTTCCGGATTCAGAATACCTTCGTCGAGAAGTTGCTGGTTGCAACCGCAGGCATCATTGCTGATAGCGAAGTTAGAGTTCTTCATCCAGTCGCTGAACGGAGCGGCGTATTCATAATGAAGCGTCTGTGCTGTCTTGTTCTTACGGAGTGCCACGATGAGTGGGTTTGCCGTAGCCGTTTTCTGGTTACGCTGATAGTAAATATATCTCTTTTTACCCATCACCTCAACACTCGGCATGAAGAGCGTATCCTTTTCGTTGAGGATCATTGGGGTATAGATGAGACCTTTGTTGCTGGCAAGCTGAATTTGGTCGAGGTTCAAGTCCATAGCCACTTTCACCTGGTTGCCAACCTTTCTGATTGCCTTATTCTGGATTTTCAGATTCTTGTAAGCCTGCTGGGTATTATCGGCTGCTATAGGAAGAGCGATAAGCAAGGCTCCGAACATACTACCTATTATGTTATATGTATTCATCACTGATTCTTTTTAAAAAACATACACTAAGTTGAGGGCTGCTTTCGTCGGGCCCACATAGTTGTGTGCCTTGTCATCTTCAAGTTTATCTCCGCATTGAGCACAGTTAAACTTATCTGCCTTAGAGTAGATATAGCCTACACCAAGTTCAGCTTCCAGATTCCAATGTTTCGAGAGAGCCCAAGCGTAGCCGTAAGCTACACCTGCACCTATAAACCATCCTTCATACCGATAGTCTTTCAGCTTAGAGAAATCAGTGCCCAGGAACTTGAAGTCAAGATCCATGCCACCGATGTTGTGCGATCCACCCAAGGCATGGAAGCCGATGAATGAACCCATCATTTTGTTGCAGAACCAGTATCTGGCCTCTGGCTGAACGAGCCAGTGTTTCCATTTCTTGTTCTTTGAAAACGTCCAAGGATTGTAGTTTCCGGATACGTCAAGTGTCCATTTTGGAGAAAGACCGAATTCAACACCCAAGTTCATGGTTGTCGTTGCATCATACAGCAAGTTGGTCTTTACCGCAGCTTCCTGCGCTAGAGCAGGACAGATTAGGCTGCCGAGTGCTACTAACGCAATAAAAATCCTTTTCTTCATACCTCAATTAATCTTTTCTTTTTTTTAAAACACATTGAGTGATTTAGAATCACCTTTTACTTTCTTACTACTCTTTTATAATAATCACCAATACCTGAATCTACTGAGAACTCTTGTTTCCTGAAGTTTACTTTCAACTGTTCTTTTTCTCCTTTCAGTTTACTTTCAACTTACTTTTTAGTTCGTCTGTATCTCATATCGTTGGTTTTCTGGCGCAAAATTAGAACGAATATTGGATACAACCAAATTTTTAAGCACTGAAAAATACTGAAAAATGCCCTTTTTAACAAAATAGTACACTGATTTATGCTTAAAATCGTTAAAGTTGTACGATTTTCTGATAATTGAACAAGGATTTCTTATATTATTTGTAATTTTGCAGCCGGAATCAATAAATCCCTAAAAAAAATGGCAATTTCCAAGAAAAAGAGCCGTTTGACTTACGAAAGCATAAGCAAGATTTAAGAAAATAACCAAAACGAAATGAAACTGAAGAATGACATTGTAAACCTGATAGTGAGGGTAGAGCATCATTTATGCCCTCAATATTGTGGTGTGGTAGATCGCCGACGCGTTATCGCCTTTCTACTTCTGACGATAAGCGAGCTGATTATCATACCTTATCATATTATGCTCTTTCTACTTGTGAAAGAACCTTATGGTTTAAGCCTCTGTGGCTTGCATACATTCGTGTTCTGCATCCTGCAGTTCCTGGTCTGGAAACGGAAGATAGCTTTCGTGAAAGGTATTTCTTCTCTTTACTTTCTGATGTTCGCCAAACTGGCTCTTGATAGCGTATTTAGCATCAATTTCGGTTTTGCTAATGATAATTTGAGCGTTATCTGCAACCTGTTTGTCGTCTTTATCCTGGCTATTACAGCGTTGAGCCAAACTTTGTATAAGACTTGCACCATCATCACGGTGGGTATGATACCGATGTTGCTGATATACCTGTTCAGCACTCCGCTTATGCCAGCTCTGTTCAGTATGAAGACGATTTTTCTGGGTTTCATGATGCTGGTTTATGTGGCAGTATATAATATGAGTATTGTAACCAAGGGGTTGCGTCAGCCGAAACGGATGGCTCGGGTTGAAAACAAGGCGTTGAATATGCTTGCCGATTTGAAGGATAATGAACCGGAAGCAGCAGAAAGCCTGATGAAGCGTCTGACTCCTGATGTCCGGGAGAAGATTATAACCCATGCTTCTAAACATCTGTTTAATGAAGAATTGGATAGAGTGGCATGGGATTAGGTTTGTGATGGGCTTACGTTCAGCGAAAAGGAAATATGCAAGCTGATTCTTCAGGGGCATACTTTAAAGGAAATTTGTGCAGAACTCAATAAAAGTGAATCAAATATCACCAGCCAGCGTTGCCATATCCGCAAAAAGTTGAATATGGACCGTCGCGATGATTTGAGGAGAACCTTGGAAGTAAGGTTCTATGATGCGCAGAAACAAGTAAAAAAGTCAGAAGCCGAGAACTCCTGACTTTTATGGATATTCTTATTTTCTTGATAATTATTCTTCCAATCTGAGAAATGCTTTCGGAAGATACTGGATGATGTCGCTGGCGATGAGGCTCTCTTTGCCCAGATCTTTGGCAGCAAGATCGCCAGCCAGACCATGAAGATGCATACCCAGGCGACAGGCATCTTCCTGTTTGTATCCTCTAGCCAGAAGGCCGGTGATGATACCTGTCAGCACATCACCGCTGCCTGCTGTAGCCATACCGCTGTTGCCCGTACTGCAGAAGTCAATCTTTCCGTCAGGGTGGCAGAGTGCAGAATAATGTCCTTTTAATATAATGTATGCCTGGAGTCGTTCAGCCAGTTCGCTTGCCTTCATCAGTCTTTCGGTACAGCTGCTGCTCGCATTGCCGGCAAGCCGGTCGAACTCCTTCGGATGAGGTGTCATGATGATATTCTTTGGCAACTGCTGCATCCACGCCCTGTGGCTGGAAAGAATATTGAGCGCATCGGCATCAATGACGAGCGGACAGGTAGCACGGCGCAGTTGGGCGATGAGGGCGATGGCTGTTGTCTCGTTCTGTCCCAATCCGGGACCTACGCCCAGCGCATCGAACATCTCTGTATCTACCGGTTCGCTGAATATGGTTTCTTCTGCATCCATCTGCAGTACCGCTTCAGGTACCGAAATCTGCATGATTTCATAATTCCGCTTTGGGGTATGGGCTGTTACCTTGCCCGCACCGGTTCTCAGACAAGCCTTGGTGGCTAATACCGAAGCGCCGCTCATGCCGTAACTTCCCGCTATGAGCAGCGCATTACCCATGCTGCCTTTATGAGCAAAGTCGCTGCGCGATTTCAGGAGCGGACGGATGTCGTTCTCTTCGAGTATGCGGCACTGGCACTCCGTATTCTGGATGAATTCCTGGGAAAGTCGGATGTCGAGAACGCGCAGTCTGCCCAGGTACTGCTGGTTATCCGCCATCAGCATCGACAGTTTCTTCTGCTGCAGGGTAAGGGTCAGACTGGCACGGATGATGTTGGCATGGATATTATAGGAATTGTCCTCGGTCATCAGTCCCGAAGGGATATCGATGCTTACTACCTTGGCAGGACTCTGGTTGATATATTTCACCATCGCGGCGAATCCGCCAGCCAATGGTTTGTTGAGTCCGCTACCAAAGAGTCCGTCCACCACCAGCGTTTCTGCATTGAGCTTAGGAGGGTCCAGGTTAGTGATAATCTCAGTAAATTTCACTCTCTTTGCATCCAGCAGACGCTTCTTGTTGGCAAGACAGTCTGCCGACAGTTTGTTCTGTACATTAAAGAGGTATACACTTACATCATATCCATCCTCGCTGAGCATTCTCGCCACAGCAAGCGCATCGCCGCCGTTATTTCCCGGACCGGCGAAAACAACCACTGGAGTGCGGTTAGACCATTCCTCTTCTATGGCGCGTGTCAGCGCTTTGGCTGCACGTTCCATCAGGTTGAGCGAACTGATAGGTTCGTGCTCAATGGTGTATTTATCCAACTCATGAATCTGAGCGCTTGTGAAAATCTTCATATTATCTGATAATCTTAGTATTATCTGCGCGAACTGTCGTGATAATTTGTCAACTCATGCAGATAAACGGTTATTTTCATGCAAAAGTACAAAAAATAGTTGATGAAAGCACGAAGTTTCATGTTTTTTTCGTAATTTTGCAGAAAATATTATTATAGAACAGACTATGAGCATAGTAAAGATTAAGGATAAGAGCTTCAAAACATCGATTCCTGAGGCTGAGATTCTGAAGAAAGTACAGGTCGTAGCAGACCGTCTGAACAAGGACTATGAAGGCAAGACCCCTGTGTTCTTGGCAGTATTGAACGGCGCATTTATCTTTGCAGCCGACTTGATGCGAATGATTACCGTGCCAAGCGAGATTTCATTCGTGAAGTATGCTTCTTACGAGGGTACCTCCTCTACGGGCAGCATGAAGACCCTGATGGGTTTGAACCAGGATTTGGCAGGCCGCCACGTGGTTATCGTAGAGGACATCGTAGATTCCGGTTTCACCATGGCTCACATGATTGAAGACCTGAAGAAGATGAACCCAGCCAGCATCGAAATTTGTTCCCTCCTCGTGAAACCAGGCAACTTGAAGGTTGATCTTGATATCAACTATGCTGTTATGGAAATCCCTAACGATTTCATCGTGGGATATGGATTGGATTATGACCAAGAAGGCAGAAACCTCCGCGACATCTACACCATTGTAGAAAAATAGGAGGACATAAAATGGATGCATTATTTTTCTTAGGCGTTGTAACAGTTCTCTTTGGAATTGTTTTTGCAGTTCTTTTGTCTCCAAAGGGGCAGAAGTGGGTTAATAAATATAGTTAAGTTTCTGACACAACATAAATATTTTATATATATTAAGGTAAAAATGAAAAATATCGTAATTTTCGGCGCTCCAGGTGCAGGTAAAGGCACACAGAGCGACAAGATGATCGAGAAGTATGGTCTCGGTCACATTTCTACAGGTGATGTACTTCGTAACGAAATCAAGAACGGTACAGAACTTGGTAAGACAGCTAAGGGTTATATCGACAATGGTCAGTTGATTCCAGACGAGTTGATGATTGACATCCTCGCAAGTGTATACGATAGCTTCGGTAAGGATCACGCTGGTGTAATCTTCGACGGTTTCCCACGTACCACTCCACAGGCTGAGGCTCTGAAGAAGATGCTTTCTGAGCGTGGTCATAAGATTGCTGCGATGATTGAGTTGGCTGTTCCTGAGGATGAGCTGATGGCTCGCCTGATTAACCGCGGTAAGGAAAGCGGCCGTTCTGATGATAACGAGGAGACTATCAAGAAGCGTCTCAATGTTTATCATACACAGACTGCTCCGCTCATCGACTGGTATGAGAAGGAAGGCATTCATCACCACATCGAGGGTCTCGGTACTGTAGATGAGATCTTCGCTCGTGTTTGCAATGTAATCGACAACTTGTAATCAAGATAAAGAATCTTCCCCGCTATGGTGGGGAAGATTTATTCATTAAATAAATAAAAAGAAAAGAATAAATGGCTGAATCCAATTTCGTAGACTACGTAAAGATACAATGCCGCTCTGGTAAGGGTGGCAAGGGCTCCATGCACCTGCGCCACGTAAAGTACCAGCCTAACGGCGGTCCTGACGGTGGCGACGGCGGACGTGGAGGAAGCATCTATCTCCGCGGCAACCATAACTACTGGACGTTGCTGCACCTCAAGTATCAGCGCCACTTCTTTGCCGAGCATGGTGGAAATGGTGGCCGTGATAAGTGTCATGGAACCGATGGCAAGGATATTTATATCGATGTGCCTTGTGGTACCGTGGTATATAATGCCGAAACAGGCAAGTTTGTATGCGATGTGGCTTATGACGGGCAGGAAGTTCTGCTCCTCAAGGGCGGTCGTGGCGGATTGGGTAACTTCCAGTTCCGTACCTCTACCAACCAGGCTCCTCGCTATGCACAGCCGGGCGAACCTATGCAGGAGATGACCATCATCATGGAGCTCAAGCTCCTTGCCGATGTAGGTCTGGTAGGTTTCCCTAATGCCGGTAAGTCAACTTTGCTGAGTGCCGTATCAAGTGCCCGTCCTAAGATTGCAAACTATCCGTTTACTACGCTCGAACCATCGCTGGGTATCGTAGATTATCGCGATCACCAGAGTTTTGTCATGGCTGATATTCCTGGCATCATCGAGGGCGCGAGCGAAGGAAAAGGTTTGGGCTTGCGATTCCTCCGCCATATTGAGCGCAACTCTCTGCTGCTCTTCATGGTTCCGGGCGATACTGACGACATCAAGAAAGAATATGAAGTATTGCTGGGTGAACTGAAGAACTTCAATCCAGAGATGCTCGACAAGCATCGCGTGCTGGCTATCACCAAGTGCGATCTGCTCGACGAAGAACTGATTGAAATGCTCAAGGAAACTTTGCCTACCGATCTTCCGGTGGTCTTCATCTCCTCTGTTACCGGACAGGGTATTCAGGAACTGAAGGACGTGCTCTGGAAGGAACTCAATTCTGAGAGCAACAAGCTTCAGGAGATTACTGCCGAAGATACGCTTGTTCACCGTGACAAGGATATGTCTCGCTTCCAGCAGGAACTGGCTGCAGAGGGCGAGGATGTAGTAGAATATATTGATGAGGATGAAATCGAGGATGTTGACGACCTCGATGATTTCGAATACGAGTAAATGTTATGATCAAAGAATATCAGGTAGCCGCTGGTGTCATGGCTTTCTCTACTACCCGCAAGGGAGGAGTAAGCCAGGGCAACTATGGCGAATTTAATATCAACGAATATTGCGGCGATTTTGCCGAGCATGTTGCCGAGAACCGCAAGCGTCTTGCCACAGAGTTGGGTATTGATACAGCCCATATCATCATGCCCCATCAGGTGCATGGAGTAGAGGTGCGCAATATTGCCGGCGAGTTTCTCACCATGCCTGAGAATATCCGCAAGATGGTGCTCGAAGGTGTAGATGCCGTGATGACTGACCAGAAAGGTGTATGTATCGGTGTTTCTACTGCCGATTGCATCCCTGTGCTTCTTTATGATGAGGAGCATCATGCTGTGGCTGCCATCCATGCCGGCTGGCGTGGTACGCTGGCTCGCATCGTGCATAAAACCATTCAGGAGATGGCGTTTACCTATCATACCGACCCGAAGAAGTTGAAGGCGGTGATAGGTCCGGGCATTTCGTTCGACCATTTCGAGGTGGGCGATGAGGTTTACGAGGCGTTCGAGCAGGCAGCTTTCCCTATGGAAGAGATTGCCGAACAGCGTCCTAATGCCGCCTTCTCGGTTGATCCTGCTGAGCGTGAGCGCCTGGCTGCTGAGGGGAATATCGTGCAGCCGCTGAAATGGCATCTCAATCTTCCGCTCTGCAACAGACAGATTCTTCTGCATTGTGGAGTGGCCGAAGAGAATATCCAGGATTGTGGCATCTGTACCTTTGCCCATAGCGATGAGTACTTCTCTGCCAGAAAGCTGGGTATCGAGAGTGGCAGAATCTATACAGGCATCTTGTTGAAGTAAAAGCCTGGTAGCAGGTAAGTATCAGATAGTTTTCAAGATAACATCCATTTTTCCTTTTCTGTAAGAACGGAGAGGGAGAAATGGATGTTTTTCAGTTTATAGTTTATAGTTAATAGTTATAGAATATTTTGAAAATCGGAAAGAAAAAGTAAATAATGAAAAGAATGAAAAAAGGATTGCGGCTATTGGCTGTGGCAGGACTCATGGTGTTCTCGCTGAGCAGTTTTATGCCCGCTAAAAATGTATTCACGGCAGCCGAACAGCAGCAGGTGAGTATTGCAACACCCGGTCTCTTTGCCCAGAGTCAGGCATTTAATGTAGACTTTGAGATATTCCGTGCTAAGGAATATTCCTTCCCGCTTCCTGTGGGCAAAGCAACCCTTCTGAACAATCATGTGTTGCGTATTTCTACCTCTAAAGGCGATGCTGTCAAGGCGATGCTCGAAGGTTATGTGCGACTTTCCAGAAAGTCGGAATCAATGGGTAATGTCATCGTGGTGCGCCACGATTGCGGTCTGGAAACCGTTTATGCCAACAATGCCGAGAACCTGGTTAAGGTTGGACAGCATGTGGATGCCGGACAGACGATTGCCATTGTAGGCTCTAAGGAGGGTGAAACTTATTGTGACTTCTCTATCATGGTGAATGGCGGTAGGTTGAATCCGGAAACTTTCGTAGAGTTGAAATCGCATAAGTTGCGCCGCCAGACCGTGCAGTTCCGCAAGCATGGTGCCCGTGTCATTGCTTCGGTTATCGGTGGCAAGGATTCTTCTGTAGGAAGAAATGCTGAGGCTGACAAGGAGGTATCTGGCAAGAAAAAGGGTGGAATAGGAGATGGAATGACGCTCGATCCTGATGAGGTTAATGATCCGTTTACCATTACCAATACTTTCGAGCTTGATTTGGAGAAGATAGAAAAGACAGCCTGGGCTTATCCTTTGCCGGGTGCCAAGGTAATCAGTCCTTATGGTGGCAAGCGCCGTCATTCGGGGGTTGACCTCAAGACGTGCCCGAATGATGAGATTGTGGCAGCCTTTGACGGTACGGTTGTTGCATCAGGACCCTTCTATGGCTACGGAAACTGCATCCGTATCAAGCATGCTTATGGTTTCGAGACGCTCTACAGTCATCAGAGTAGGAACAAGGTGAAGAAGGGCGATAAGGTAAAGGCTGGTCAGGTAATCGGTTTGACGGGCCGTACCGGTAGGGCTACCACAGAGCACCTCCATTTCGAGGTTAGCTTTGGCGGTAGACGACTGGATCCAGCTATCATTTATGACCACGGCAAGCATCAATTGAAGCCTGTAACCCTTCATCTAACGAAGGGCAGGGGCGTAAAGAGTGTAAAGAACCAGTAACCGTTTAAGAAGAACAGCCCACTGGCAATACGCTTGCTAGTGGGCTGTCTTACTTATACCAGTATGCTGTCTTTCGCTTGCCAGTACTCTATTCATGTTTTCCATTATCAGAAAACAGTTCGCCCGTGCGCTGTTATTATACAGCACACGGGCGAAACATTTATTTATGATAGAGAAGTATTATTTCTTCTTCTGGGATTTACGATTGGCTCTCTGCTGGCGATACTTTGCCTTCTGACGGGCAGAGCCACTACCGTGAGCACCCGTTATGTACTTTTTCTTCTTAGCTTTGGTCTTCACCTTGTCGTCGTCATCCTTCTTAGGACCACCGCCGCCCTTGAAGACCATACCGCCCATGATAATATCGTCAATGTCACTCATATACCTTAATTATATAATAAATTAGTGATGGAAGAGGCGAACGTGAGTAAACGCCATAGCGATGCCGTACTTGTCGCAGGTATCAATAACATGATCGTCACGGATACTACCGCCTGCTTCTGCTATGTATTCAACACCACTCTTATGAGCACGCTCAATATTGTCGCCGAATGGGAAGAAAGCATCACTACCTACAGATACACCCTTGTTCTGTGCAATCCAAGCCTTCTTCTCCTCGCGGGTCAATGGCTCAGGCTTCTCAGTAAAGAACTGCTCCCAAACGCCGTCCTGCAATACATCCTCCCACTCATCAGAGATGTAGACATTGATGGTATTGTCGCGGTCGGCACGACGGATCTTCTCCTTGAAAGGCAGGTTCATCACCTTAGGACACTGGCGCAACCACCACTCATCAGCCTTAGAACCAGCCAGACGGGTACAGTGGATACGGCTCTGCTGACCGGCACCGATACCGATAGCCTGACCATCCTTTACGTAGCATACAGAGTTACTCTGAGTATACTTCAAAGTGATGAGCGAGATAATCAGATCGCGCTTAGCCTCAGGAGTGAAAGTCTTGTTCTTGGTAGGAACATCCTCGAAGAGAGCAGGATCATCAAGCTTCACCTCGTTACGTCCCTGTTCGAAGGTAACACCGAACACCTGCTTGCGCTCGATAGGAGCTGGCACATAGTCAGGATCAATCTTGATAACGCAGTAGGTACCCTTGCGCTTCTCCTTCAGAACCTCGATAGCCTCAGGAGTATAGCCCGGAGCAATGACACCATCGCTTACCTCACGCTTGATGAGGAGGGCTGTAGCCTCGTCGCATACATCGCTCAGCGCAACAAAGTCGCCATAAGAGCACATGCGGTCAGCACCACGGGCACGTGCATAGGCACAAGCCAATGGAGAGAGCTCAAACTTGACATCATCAACGAAGTAAATCTTCTTCAATGTGTCGCTCAGAGGCAAGCCGATAGCTGCACCGGCAGGAGAAACGTGTTTGAAACTAGCGGCAGCAGGCATTCCTGTAGCAGCCTTGAGTTCCTTGACCAATTGCCAGGAATTGAAGGCATCCAGGAAGTTGATGTAGCCAGGACGGCCGTTGATCACTTCGATAGGAAGCTCCCTTCCGTCATCCATATAGATGCGAGAAGGTTTCTGATTTGGATTACATCCGTACTTAAGTGCTAATTCTTTCATCTTCTAAGAAATGTATTTTGGAATTTGGCGCAAAGTTACAAAAAATGATTGAGATATTGGACTTCTGTTTCGTAAAAAGCCCTAAAAAACAGCATTTTTATGATATAAAGCATTTTTTTTACCCCAAAACATAAAAAAGTCGGGAAAAATGTACTCAGTTTCATTCTTTTTCAGTACTTTTGCTCCCAGTTAGTAAATATGAGAGGATTGTTATGAAACAGGATTTGAAAGTCCTTGCTGAACACATAGAAAAGAAGGTTGGCAAGGCACATGTTTTCCACAAAATGTGGGATGTTTTGAAAGGGAAGGAGAAGCCTTCCCGCCAGACTTTGGACAAGCTGGCGCTGCTTGCCGGATTCCAGAGTTGGGATGATTTCCAAGGTGCTTTACACGGCACGGAGGATGGGCTCGTGAATTATGATGCGGGCGAAAAATAAAAGAATAGAACATGGTTGGTTTAGTAGGCAGCCATGATTTATTGAATTGTAAAGAATAGTTGTTTTTCGGTATAAGATTGTAGATATAAAAAAGGGAACCCGGTCGTGAGACTGGATTCCCTTTATTTTTTTCTGATTAGGTCTCCTAAGAAAAATTATTCTGCACCCTTAGCTACAGTCTTCTTCTCAGCGATACGAGCCTTCTTACCAGTAAGCTTACGCAAGTAATACAACTTAGCGCGACGAACCTTACCACGCTTGTTCACCTCGATAGAATCGATAGCTGGTGACTCGATAGGGAAGATACGCTCAACACCTACAGTACCAGACATCTTGCGAACTGTGAAACGCTTCTTGTCACCATGACCAGAGATCTTGATAACAACACCACGATAGAGCTGGATACGCTCCTTAGTACCCTCGACGATTTTGTAAGCGACTGTGATAGTATCACCTGCCTTGAACTCAGGGAACTTCTTGCCGGTTGCAAATGCTTCTTCAGCAACTTTAATCAAATCCATTTTTTGTATAAAATTAAAAATTGTTTGTCGTTCCAACGCAACATGGACTTGGACAACACTTCTGCCCAGACAACAGCGGTTACGCCGAAAAGCGGGTGCAAAGTTACTACTTTTTCTTGTATCTCGCAAATTTTCAGACACTTTCTTTCTTTTTTCTCGCAGATTTAACTATTTTTCTTTCTGGTCAGCGTCTTTTCCCACAGATTTCACGGATTTCACAGATTTATTTTGTATTTTTGCACTCCAAAACATTAAGATAACAATAAATATGAAGAAAAAGAATGGTATGAAGGTGGCACTTGCATCAACGGTGATGCTGCTGATGGCAAGTCCGGCTTTCGCCCAGAAATATAAGGTGGCGAAGGTGGAGAGAACCCGAATATTGGTTGATCAGAAATGGGATGCACAGCCTGATGCTGAGGCTGCCCGATTTATCGCTCCTTATAAGAGTAAGGTAGACAGTATCATGGGCCCTGTTGTAGGTCATATTGCTCATGATATGACCCGTTACCGTCCGGAGAGCGAACTTAGTAACTTGCTCTGTGACATCCTGGTATGGGGTGGCAAGCAGTTTGAAGAACAGCCTGTTTTCGCTGTTTACAATATGGGTGGCATCCGTTCTAATCTTGCCAAGGGTAAGGTTACTGTAGGCGATGTGAACGATATGGCTCCTTTCGAGAACAAAATCTGTTTCCTGACCCTGAAGGGTGATAAGGTTCTGGAGCTTTTCCAGCAGATAGCTCATCGTGGCGGCGAAGGCTTGAGCCATGCTGTAAGAATGGTTATCACCAAGGAGGGCAAGCTGAAGAGCGTTACGCTGAACGGTGAACCAGTTGATCCGGAGAAGAATTACCGCGTTGCAACCCTCGATTATCTTGCCGGAGGTAATGACCAGCTCGTAGCCTTCAAGAGCGGAACCGATGTCTTTGCTCCTAAGCAGAAAGAGAACAATGTGCGCTACATCATCATGAATTATTTCCGTGAGATGCAGGCACAGGGCAAGATGGTGGAATCTAAGATTGAAGGTCGCTGCGTGGTAGAATAGTTAATAGTTTATAGTTGATAATTCTGATGAAACATACATTATTATATATAGGTCTGGCTCTGGCATCCTTCATGATGCAGCCGGCAGCCGTTCAGGCTAAAGCTAAGAAAGAGGCAAAGGTGGTAAAGCAACTCGTAGTGCTCCATACCAACGATACGCATTCATGCGTAATGCCCATCAATCCGAATCTCGCAGATACGGCAACTGCCAATCGTGGCGGTTTCCTCCGTAGGGTGGCGATGATCAAGCAGGAGCGTAAGGCGAATCCCGACTTGCTGCTCTTTGACAGTGGCGATTTCTCGCAGGGTTCACCTTATTACTCTCTCTTCAAGGGAGATGTGGAAATAGGACTGATGAACGAGATGAAATATGATGCTGCTACCATCGGAAACCATGAGTTTGATTTCGGAATAGACAACATGGTGCGCATCTTCAAGATGGCGAAGTTTCCTATCGTCTGCTCCAACTATGATTTCACCGGTACCGAACTGGCAAATGTCGTAAAGCCTTATACCATTATCAAGCGCAAGGGACTGAAGATTGGCGTTTTCGGCTTGTGTCCGGAACTTGCCGGCTTGGTAACCGAAGTCAACTATGGCTGCATCAAGTATCTCGATCCTATCGCCAAGGCAAAGGAAATGACAGAGATATTGAAGAAGAAAGAGAAGTGTGATGTCATCATCTGCATCTCCCACCTGGGCTGGAAGATAGATGGCATCGACGATTCCGAGGTAGCCCCAGCTACCCGTGACATCGACCTGATACTGGGCGGTCATAGCCATACCTACTTCAAGCAGTTGGAGTATCTGAACAATCTCGATGGCAAACCGGTGCCAATCGACCAGAACGGCAAGAGCGCTATCTGGGTAGGAAAAATGACATTGGATATTGTGAAGAATAAATAAAAAAAGAAGGTTGATACCAGGCAAAATGCGAGGTATCAACCTTTTCTTTAATTATCTATTCCTAAAACGTTAATCTTTTCTCAAATCCTTATTCCTTGTTGGAAGAAGCATAGAGACCGATGCAGGCACCGAGGAAGCCGCCGCTCTTCTGGGTGCTCAGGTTAGAGGCATCTACACCCTTGGCAAGAAGCTGCCAGTTGCCGCCTTCTTCAGCATAATAGAAATCATAATATCTGTCATGACCTTCTACCTTCAGCTTCAGCTTACCTCCCTTGATAGGAGCAGAGGCGATAGTTACGTTGTTCTTCTCGGCACGGGTCAGGGTAATCATCAGCTTGCCATTCTTCATGGTCTTACCCAATACGAAGTTGTGGTCTTCCTTCTGGAGAAGTGCCAAGCCTGCGATATCCTTGTCGTTGCGAGGAGTAAAGTTGATTTCTGTCTCAGCTGTGAAGGTGCCGTGCTGCTGACGTGCCCAGATGGCAGACATCGGCTCACGCTTGTAGATGTTGCCTGGCAGGAGATTGAACTTCAATTTGCCGTTTTCTACCTTGTAACAGTCAACGAAGTCGCGGAGGAACATCCAGCGTGGATTCAACTCTTTCAGACCCGCCTTATTGTTATCAACTTCGAAGTTATCCACATAAGAGAAGTTGCCTGAGAACTCATTCTTTGCGGCAGGCTTCAAACCAGCCTTCTCTCCAACGGTAGAGATAGGAGTATTCTTGGCAAGAATCTCTGGCCATCCATTCTTCCAGGTTACCGGCAGGAGATAAGTATCGCGACCTGTGTTGTACATATCCTCTTCATAAGGACGGCAAGCCAGGAATACAGCCCACCAGTTACCCTTGCCATCTTCTACGATGTCGGCATGACCAGCACTTGATACTGGGTCCTTGCGGTTAGGGTCGAGACCGGTACGCTGGGTAAGAATAGGGTTGTTAGGGCATTCCTCCCATGGTCCCATCGGATTCTTGGCACGCAGGATAACCTCGCTGTGCCATCCGCCTGTACCACCTTCGGCGCACATCAGATAATAGAACTTGCCCTTCTTGAAGAGGTGAGGACCCTCAATCCAGATAGGACGCGCCTCTACATGGGTTCCGCCACGCAGAATCTCCTTGAAGTCACCCTTGATACTGTCGCCCTTCACGTCGAATTCGAAGCAGCGGATAGCACGCTGACCCTCATAGTCGGCACCGCCAACTACCGGACCGTTATGCACGATATATCCCTTTCCGTTGTCATCGAAGAAGAAGCTAGGGTCGATGCCGTCAATCTTCTTCAGATAGATAGGCTCGCTCCAGCCTTTGGAAGGATCTTTTGATTTCACAAAGAAGTTGCCGGCTCCCACATTGGTGGTAATCATATAGAAGGTCTTGTTCTTCTTGTTATAGCTGATGGCTGGTGCGAAGATACCGGCTGATACCTGCTGGCCCTTCAATGGAACCTGTGATGTGCGGTCGAGGACATGACCGGCAGGCTGCCAGTTGACCAGGTCTTTACTGGTTGAGAGAGGCACACCTGGGAAGAAGGTAAACGAAGAGTTTACCAGATAGTAGGTGTCGCCTACGCGACAGAGTGATGGGTCTGGATAGAAACCAGCCAGTACCGGGTTGTAATACTGGTGAGTCTTGTCGATTTCAACATTGAAGCGAGCATCATTGCCCGCATACTTGAAATAGTCAAACTCAGCTGTCTGCGCCTGTGCAGCGGCTGCAAGCGTCAGGGAAAGCGATAAGATTGCAATTTTCTTCATTTTATTATTGGGTTTAAAATTACAGAATGAGTATCTGAACTCATGGCTGAAACATGTATTCAGAATTCTGCTGCAAAGTTACCGCTTTCCTTTTAAATATACCCCCACAGAATGTTACCAACACTTTGCGAGGCGTATCATAAACATCTCTATATGTAACAAATACTTTATTTTGGGAAACATCTGGCCTTTTCTGCAGTGAAAAGGCTAGATTTTCCGGTGTGCCTGCATATAATCGCGAGGCGAAGAGCCATAAAAGTTCTTGAACATGGTGCTGAAGCTGGCTGGGTTGGAGAAACCGCAGCTAAACATGATGTCTGTTATCGTCTTGTTAGAGTGGGTCAGCAACTTTTCGGCATATTGCAGACGGGTATTGCGGATGAAGGCATGTGGTGTCTGGTTGGTCAGCTCCTTCATTCGGCGGTGCAGATGCACACGGCTCAGTCCTACTTCGCGGGCAATCATATCCACACTCAGGTCCTCATTATCCATATTATCATTGATTACCTTCATCACCTGTTCCATCAGCTGGTCTTTTGGCGACAGGTCTTTTTCTATCGCGAGCTGCCTGTCGCTCTGGCTCTCGTTGCCCATAAACTTGTTTTTCAAAGTACGGCGCACGTTGAGCAGGTTGATGATGGTGCGGCGCAGAATGTCCATATTGAACGGCTTCACCACATAGGCATCGGCACCCGACTGCAAACCGGTCAGCTGGTCTTCCTCTCTGCTCATCGCTGTAAGCAGAATCACCGGAATGTGGTTGGTGTTCACATTGTTCTTAATCTTGGTACAGAGCGTATTGCCGTCCATCTCTGGCATCATAATGTCTGAGATAACGAGGCTTGGCTTCTGCTTGATAATCTCCGGCAGCGCCTCCTTTCCGTTGCAGAAGGTAAGGATATTGTAGGTTTCCTGTAGTTGGGTCTTCAGGAAATTACGTATTGCCTCATCGTCTTCTACCACAGCGATGGTGCTCTTTGCCTTGCTCTTGAAATCTTCTTCGGCGTCATTGGCTGTATCGGCAGCATTCTCTTCGTTTCCTTCCTCCATGTTTTCTTCCAGTTCCTTGATGTCTTCAGCAGTCTGTGGCTCCGGTGCATCTATCATTTCTTCCGGTTTCAGATGCTCGTTGCCCAGAGGCAGCGTGATGAGGAACTGGCTTCCTTCCTTCCAGTCGGCTTCATCAAGTGTCTTGTTGTTGGCGGCTGTAATGGTTCCGTAGTGCAGTTCCACGAGTGAGCGCGTCAGGTCGAGACCGATTCCCGTACCTACATTCCGGTCATAAGAAGTGGTGGTACTCTGATAGAAGCGCTGGAAAATCGTTTCGAGCTTTTCCTCCTGAATGCCCTTGCCGCTGTCCTTGATGGCGATGCGGACATGATGAGGCGAGTGGGAGAGGGTGATACGGATTCTGCCGCCTGCAGGAGTAAACTTGAAGGCGTTTGACAGGACATTCATCAATACCTTGTCAAAGTTGTCGCGGTCTATCCATACCGGGAGGGCCTCGTCTTCGTGCTCAAAGGTGAATTGGATGCTCTTGGCTATCGCCTGCTGGCAGAAGAGTTTGTATTCATCGCCAATAAAGGCAACCATATCGGTTTCGCTCATGTGCATCACCATTTGTCCCTTGTCAATCTTTCTCAGGTCCATCATCTGGTTAATCAGGTGCAGGATTCGTTCCGAGTTCTTACGCATCATATCGTAGATGCCCTGTCGGTGAGCGTCTTTGTCTTCCTTAATCAGCGTGAACAGCGGAGTGAGGATAAGGGTCAATGGGGTACGGATTTCGTGGCTGATGTTCATGAAGAACTTCAGTTTTGCTTCGCCCATCTCTTCCGCATGGATATGCTGCTGCAATATGAGCTGGTCTTCCATCTTGCGTTTGCGGTGCTTGATATAGAGCAGACAGAGCCCCAGGAAGGCAAGCAGATAGCAGAGTCTTGCCCAGATGCTGGCGTACCAGGCTGGGTGGACGATGATGGAGAACTCCTTGACAGGGGTTTCGTATCCGTTGCAGATGGCCTTGACACGGAACTTATAGGTACCTGCTGGCATATGTGAGAATGACAGTTCGTTCATGCCAGACTGTATGGTTCGCCAATCCTCACCATTGATGCTGTAGGCGTAACTGATCTGCTCTACATTATTATATGTAAGAGTAGACAGTTGGATGGTGAAGGTGTTGTCTTCATGAGATAAGGAGAACTTGTCGCTGTTGTAGGCGCCTTTGTCGGTGATAGTATAGATGCCCGATTCCATATCCGGGTATACAGGGTTGTTGCCAACAAGAAGTCCTGATATGGTAACTTTTGCCTGCCAAGGATGCTGTTTCACCTTGTCCGTATCAAACCAGTTGATACCGCCGGTTCCGCCCATCACCAGCATCTTTCCTCCCCAGAGCGTGCAGGCAGCTGCATCGCTGAACTCATTGCTCTGTAAGCCATTGTCCGAGAAGTACTTGTTGATGGTACCTTTTTCTGTATTTACCTGGTTTAAACCACAGGTAGTTCCTATCCAGATTCTGCCCTTGTAATCTTCTATGATGCTGGCTACGCTGTTGTTTGAAAGTCCAAGTTCTGTGTTATAAATCTTCGGATGAGCATATCCCTTCTTCGGATCATAGCAGATTGCGCCGTCTTCAGTGCCAAACCATACGCGGTTCTTGCTGTCCGAATAAACGCAATGTGAGAAACTGCCCTTGTTCAGACAGTTGACGCCACCGAAAGTGGAAGTCCAGCTATTCTTCTGCTGGTCATAGCAAGCCAGACCCACAGAAGTGGCTACGAAAACCCGCTTACCATCTTTTGAGATGCTAAGTTTTACGAGGAAATCATTAGGAATGCTGTTCTTTTTCAGGTTGTTGTCGGCACCATCTTGTTTTTTCCATTGCTTGATGCTTCCATCTGGAGAAAGGCGGAAAAGTCCTTCGCCCATGGTAGCAAACCATACATTGCCCTGCGGGTCTTCCTGGATATCGAAGATGCCCGCCTGGTTGCCAATGCCTAGGCTGAATGGATGGAAAGACCCCCCCGCATCTATAAATCCGATGCCGTCAGTATAGGTTCCTACCCATGTTCTGCCTTTCTTGTCTTTGCAGAGTGCCAGTACCGTGGTGTTGCTTAATAAATGGCTCTTGATGCTACCTGTTTTTATGTCAAAGAGGTAAAGACCATCCTTGTCGGTGCCCACCCAGACTTGATCGCCCTGGTTGGCACACAGACTTGTGATGCTGTTTTCGCCTATCACGTTGCGGTTGCCCAAACGGTAGCCCATATAGTTGAAATCGCATTGAGCCTGCGACTGCATGAATACGCCCTTCTGGAGCATACTCACCCAGATGTTTCCCGTAGAATCTTCTATAATGCTGGTAATCTTGCTCTTGGCAAGATTTACTTCATGGCAGAACAGAGGATTATTTTGCAAGAATCCTGTTACAGGATTATACACGAAGATACCCATACCATCGCAACCGATAAACAAGCGCTGGTCGCGGCTGATATAGATGTTGTCAATAGGAAGATTGCCAATGCCGGCTATCTTGGTGAAGGCGGTTGAACCAGCCTTGAGAAGGTAAACACCTTCATTCTTGGTAGCAAGATAAATGTTGCCCTTGTCGTCTTGCCTGATATCTTGTGTGTTAAGTTGCTCTGTTCCCATGATGCGTGAAACAAGCTTGCCGTTCTTTTCTTTCCGTAACAGCTTTCCGTTTTCCAGGATAATCCAGAGCCTTTCTTGTTTGTCTTCCAGAATCTTATGTATGTATTTCAGATTCTCCACTTCTCCTTTCATGGTGTAACAGGCGTTTGCATCTGTTTTCTTGGTCATGATGCCGTAACCGGAGGTAACGACAGCAATATCGCCATTGTGCAAACGGCTTACCTGGGTAACGTAAGTGTTTATAGGCTTATTTCTTGAATCGAGCATAGGTACGTTGCTGAATCTTTTACCATTAAGTATAAGTAGCGACTTGTTTGTTCCCAGCACAATACGCCCCTTTTCATCCTGTGTTATACAGTTGATATAGTTGCTGTTGAGCCCGTTACTGTTGTTGTAGGTTTTTCTGATGACCATAAAGTTATAGCCATCATAGATATTCAAGCCGTTACGGGTGGCAATCCAAATGAAACCATTTGAATCCTGGAACACCTGAGTGGCAAGGTTGCTCGAAAGCTGGTTGTCTGAATTGAAAAGTTTTCCTCGCTGCGCCATCATGTTCTGCGCAGTGAGACAGAAGATAAACATCAGTAAAAGACCGATGTATCTCATTGTTCTGAGGTTTGATTTCATGGAAATCATCATGATTCTTGGTTTCATTGTCTTTTTGGGCTTTTTTATATTCGTTTGCAAAAATACAAAATTAATGGGAGAATAATGCATGATAAGGTATGTTTTTTACGAGAATATATTAAAAAAGATGTTAAAATGTTACGTAGGGTAAAGATAATGTTACATGTGGTACGAGAGAAAAACTATTGGTTACTTATTATAAAGTATATATGATAGATTAGAAGTATCTTTGCATCGGTTTTTAAGTTGTATATATTTAGTATATTTAGGTTAGTTAGGTTTATACATAATAGTTTGTAGAATAGGTTTAGAATTTCTAAGAGATTTTGATATTATGGTTTTTATATAGAATCATGATTAATTGGTTTTCGGGATTGGTGCGTAGTGATTACGCGCCATTCTATTTTAAAAGACCAGCATCCTTTTCTGTAAACTAGAACCTGGCAATTCTTCATAATATAATAAGGTGACTGACAATAAATTATAAATCTAAAAATAATTGTAACAATGAACAGAAAGAAATTGTTAATATCACTCGCTATGGCCATGCTGTCAATGGCGGGACTGGCTGCAGATAATCTGCCGGCACTCCGTGTGGAGGGTAGGAACCTGGTGGATGCCAATGGTAAGATTGTTGTCTTGCATGGCGTAATGGATACGCCAAACCGCTACTTCAACGGTTGGAGATGGCAACAGTGGAAGGCTGATTATTCTGAAGCCGACATTAAGCCTTGCTTGGAATATTTCTCTAAGCAGTTCTCGGCTATCACCGACAAGAAGCAGGGTGCTTACTGTACCGTGTTCCGATTGCACATGGATCCATGCTGGACCAACGATCCGGCAAAGAAAGCAGAAAACGAGGCAGATATCTCGGCATTCAACATGGCGCGCTATCGTCTCTATCTCCAGAAACTCTACATTCCTCTCATCAAGGATGCTATAGCACATGGGCTTTATGTCATCGTTCGTCCACCGGGAGTCTGTCCTCAGGACATTAGCGTGGGCGATAAGTACAACCGCTATCTGAAGGGTATCTGGAAAACTTTTGCTGCCGATGAGTATATCCGGCAGAATTCGGGTATTATCTCTATCGAACTAGCCAACGAGCCGGTGAGGGTTCATATGGGTGATGGCTCTAATTCGGATAAAGCACTGCATGATTACTTCCAGCCGGTGGTTGATGAGATTCGCGAGCAGGGGTTCAAGGGAATCATCTGGGTTCCGGGCGCAGGTTATCAGAGCCAGTATCAGGATTACGTCAAGAATCCTATCACCGATAGCGAGAACAACTTCTCTTATGCAGTACATGTTTATTCCGGATGGTATGGAAATATGACCGATAAGAGTTACGATCACGATACTTTCATCCGCAACTTCAAAAGTCAGGTGCCGATGGTAGAGACGAAGCCTATCATGGTAACGGAGATAGACTGGAGTCCGGAAGATCCGGACAAGGCGAGCGAAGGTCACTACAATGAGTGGGGACAGTGGATACAACCTAACCTGGGAAGCTGGGCAACAGCATCTACCTCGAAATGGGGATTGGCATGGAAGGCAGTTCACGACCACTTTGGCAATATCGGAATGACGATTACCCATCCACAGGAATATTACGATATTGATGTATATCTTAAAACGGGCAAGGTGATTCCAGGTTTCCAGAATGCCAAGAAACACGGATTGTTCGAAGAGTGTTGCGGCTATGCCTGTATGAACTGGTATAAAGAGTGGTATTTGAAACAAAATACAACGGGAATTAAACAATTAGAAACCCAGGCAGACGTGGTTTCCACCTTATATTATAATATAGAAGGAAAAGAAGTTGAAAAGCCAACTGCAGGTGTTTATATAATAAAACAACTGTTAAGTAATGGAAAAATACGTTCTCGCAAGGTTTTTCTAAAATGATAAACTTTCTGTTACACCACGCAAAGTATGTTTCGAAAGAAATCCATACCTTTGCCGCCGTGAATAAACAGTTTTAGCGCACGCCTAAATTTTTAAAGCATAAATCAAAAATGAATAGAACATGATTGAACAAGTGTTAACAATGAAACGGACAGCAGCCTTATGCTTGGTGGGAGCTTTCTGCAGCCTGAATGCTCAGGCACAGAATATCCAGGTCAAGGGTAATCTTGTTGACGGTACAGGTGAGCCTCTGATAGGTGCCACTGTAAAAGTGAAAGGTAATGCCAGCGTCGGTGCGGTCACCGACTTAGATGGTAATTTCAGCATCAGTGTTCCTTCTGAGAATTCTATCCTCGTATTTACATACGTAGGTATGAAGACCAAGGAAGTAAAGATTGGTAAGAAGAGAGAGTTCAAACTTACTCTTGAAGATGACAACGCCATCGGCGAAGTTGTAGTCGTTGGTTATGGTCAGCAGAAGAAGGCTTCTGTCGTAGGTGCCATTACCCAGACCACAGGTAAGGTTCTGGAACGCGCAGGTGGTGTTTCTGATATCGGTTCTGCCCTGACAGGTAATCTGCCAGGTGTGATTACATCATCTTCATCAGGTATGCCTGGTGATGAGGATCCTAAGATTGTGATTCGTGGTGTGAGCTCTTGGAACTCTTCTGACCCTCTCATTCTTGTGGATGGTATCGAGCGCCCTATGTCGAGTGTGGATATCCATTCCGTGCAGTCTATCTCTGTATTGAAGGATGCTTCTGCCACCGCCGTCTATGGTGTGAAGGGCGCGAATGGTGTCATCCTGATTACCACCAAGCGTGGTACAGAAGGCAAGGCTAAGATTTCTGCCAGTGCAAGCACTGCGATCAAACTGGTGTCTAAGTTGCCTGAGACCTACGGTTCTGCCGATGCGCTCTATTATGTGAACCAGGCAATCAAGCATGAGTTGGGACTCTCACCTTCAAGCTGGGGTGACATCCGCTCTACCGACTTCATCAACAACTATAATGCTCCTGCAGGTAGTATCGATCCGGAGACCGGATTGCTGATGAGCGAGCGTTATCCTGATGTAGATTGGCAGAAGGAACTCTTCAAGGACTACGCCATGTCTTACAATGCCAATGTGAACATCGCAGGTGGTACCAAGGCTGTGAAGTACTATGCAGCCATCGACTATCAGCACGAGGGTGACCTCTTCCGCGAGTGGAATAACAATCGTGGTTATACCAGTGGTTACGGATTCAACCGTATCAACGTTCGTTCCAATCTCGACTTCCAGCTCACCAAGACTACCACGCTGAAGGCAAACCTTTCGGGTAGCCATGGTATCCGCAAGTCACCTTATGGTTTGGAGAAAGGCTCATGGGCTGAGTCCCAGCTCTGGCAGGCAGCTTACTCAGCACCTCATGATACCTTCCTGCCACAGTATAGCGATGGTGTTTGGGGCTATTTCCCTAAAGATGAGCAAGGCTCTCCTAACTCTGTGACCCAGCTTGCACTTCATGGTGAGCAGTCAACCACCACAACCCGTATCAACACCGACTTTACGCTCGAGCAGGATCTTTCCTTTATTACAAAGGGTCTGAAGGCATCTGCCATCGTATCTTGGGATAACGTGTTTGTGGAGGCAAACCGAGGTGTCAATGACCTCAATAATGCAGCCCAGTATAAGTATATCGACCCTGTTACGGGTAAGGTGACCTATAAGGAGAAGCCTGCGGGAAACAACAACTTCGATTTTGTGGAGACCATCGCATGGAAGACTGATGCGGGTGCACTCAACAACGGCCTTACCCAGCGTAACCTCTTCTATCAGGCACAGCTCTATTGGGGACGCAAGTTCGGCAAGCACGATGTAACAGCTATGGGCGTATTCAACCGCTCTGAGCGTGCTACGGGTTCTCAGTTTACCAACTACCGTGAGGACTGGGCATTCCGTACCACCTATAATTATGACGATCGCTACATGTTCGAGTATAACGGTGCCTACAACGGTTCGGAGAAGTTCTCCAAGGACAATCGTTTTGCCTTTTTCAATTCTGGTGCTATCGGTTGGAACGTAGCCAACGAGAAATGGTTCAAGCCTGTGGCTGAAACAAAGGTATTCGGTAGAAATCTGATTGATATCCTCAAGCTTCGCTACTCTTATGGAGAGATTGGTGAGGATAATGTATGGGAACGCTGGCTCTACCAGACCACTTGGGCTTATGGTGGCAAGACCCATCTTGATTCAACCAACCCAAACAACGAATCCATTTATACTTGGTATAAGGAAGCAAAGGTAGGTAACCCAGATATCCATTGGGAGAAGGCCATCAAGAAGAACTTCGGTATCGACTATGCTTTCCTCGGTGGTCTCGTAGCCGGTTCGCTTGAGTTCTTCAGCGAGAAGCGTTCCGACATCATGATTGCCGGCAGCAGCCGTTCGGTGCCTTCCTATTTCGGTGCTTCTGCTCCTTTCCTGAACAAGGGTAGAACCAAGACCACAGGTTATGAGCTTGAAGTTCGACTGAAGTATGATTTTGCCAACGGTATCCATGCCTATGCCAATATGAACATGACGCATGCAAAAAATGTTGTTACCGAGCATGACGACCCAGAGTTGCTTCCTGCATACCAGAAGAACATGGGATTCTCCATCGGACAGGGCAAGAGCTATCTCGACAATGGTACAGCACAGTCTTGGGATGATGTTATCGCAATGACTCCTCATAATACCAACGACAACCAGAAGTTGCCAGGTCAGTATATCATCACCGACTTCAATGGTGACGGTGTGATTGATACCAATGATAGTGCGCCTTATGGCTTTACAGGTACTCCTCAGAACACCTACAATGCCACTATCGGTATTGATTACAAGGGATTCAGTATCTTTGCGCAGTTCTATGGCGTAAACAACGTGAGCCGCTATGTAGCATTCAACTCACTGCCTAAGCCATACCTTCACACGGTGTTCAAGGAGGGTGCTTACTGGTCACCATCAACTCCAAACGGTATTCCTTCACTCCGCATGAACTCTACTCCAAGTTACTATGAGGGTACCCGCTTCCTCTACGACGGTTCGTTCTGTCGCTTGAAGAACCTGGAGGTAGCTTATACCTGGAATGGCGGCTGGATCAAGAGTCTCGGTCTCTCGATGTTGAAGGTTTATGTAAATGGTAACAACCTCTTCCTCTGGACAGATATGCCTGACGACCGTGAGTCGAACTTCGCCGGTACAGGTCTTGCTTCTCAGGGTGCATACCCTACAATGAAGCGTATCAACTTCGGTATCAAGTTAGAGTTGTAAACAGCGTTAATATAACACATTATTTATTATGACAAGAATAATTTCTAAATATAAGTCTGCCTGCCTGGCGTTGGCATTGGGATGTTCTCTCGCCCTGACTACCAGCTGTACAGACTATCTTGACAAGTCACCAGAATCGGATGTATCTCCAGAGGCTGCTTTCAAGAATTTCAAGAATTTCCAGGGCTTTACAGAGGAGCTTTATCTCTGTATTCCTGACTTCTCCAAGAGTTACTGGACAACGTGTTGGAACTGGGGTGAGGATGATATCCAGGCTGTGGGTTACGACTACCTCATGGGCTACAAGGTTGACCAGGGTGACTTCTGGGGCTGGCAGAAAGAGTTTGACGGATGGGGCGCATGCTTCATGGATCAGGCTGATACGTTTGATCCTAATGACCGTTTCAAGCGTGGTCTCTGGAAGGCTGCATGGTACGGTATCCGTAAGGCAAATCTGGGTCTGGAGAATATGAACCTGATGACGGCTGCCACCCAGGAGGAGAAGAATACCATCAAGGGTCAGTTGCTCTTCTTCCGTGGATGGCTTCATTTCCAGCTGATGCAGTATTTCGGTGGTCTGCCATATATTGATCATACCATAGCTGCCGACCAGCCAATGACTCTTCCTCGTGAAACCTGTCAGGCATGTGCCGAGAAGGCTGCTAAAGACTTCCGTGAGGCTGCAGAGCTTCTGCCTATCGACTGGGATAAGTCTTCTGTTGGTCGCAATACATTAGGCAAGAATGGCTTCCGCATCAACAAGATTACCGCACTTGCCTATGAAGGCAAATCACTCTTGTGGGCAGCTTCTCCACTGGTGAAGAACTGCGATGCCAAGATGAACGTAAACGGCAATGCCAGCACCTACGATTACGATACCAACTATGCACAGCAGGCTGCCGAGGCACTTGGCGAACTCCTTACTCTTGTTGAGACAGGACAGACCCAGTACAAGCTCGTGGATTTTGCTGATTACTCAGATCTGTTCTATACCTGGAACAAGAACATGCTTCCTCCAGGTTCTACCGAGAATATTCTCCGTGATATTCCAACCGATGCATGGCAGAACTCTCACTTCGGAGTGTTCACCGAGTTTGGCGGTCAGATTCTTACAGGTGGTCAGGCAGCCTCACAGCCTACAGCCAACTACGTAAACTATTATGGTATGGCGAATGGTCTTCCTCTCGATGACCCAGAGTCTGGTTTCGACCCAACCCATCCTTGGAAGAACCGTGACCCACGTTTCTATCACGACATCGTATATGATGGAGTAAAGGTGGTAGAGGGAGCCATCGAACCGGAAGCCAACCGATATGCCAACCTCTATACAGGTGGTACTTACCGTGACGATATCAATGAGAGCCGCACTGGTTACCTGCTTTATAAGTTCATTCCTATGATCGCCAACACCTATGATATGGGTGATACTTATAACAAGTTGTACATTGATGTGCCTTACCTGCGTCTTGCCGACTGTTATCTGATGTATGCCGAGGCTTGTGCAGCCGTAGGTGGAGCCACCGCTTCAGCCAAGTGCTCACTCACTGCTCTCGATGCAGTGAACAAGATTCGCGAACGTGCCGGTGTAGCCGATGTAGCTGCCAAGTTTACCGGCAACAAGGACAAGTTCATGGATGAGGTTCGCCGCGAGCGTGCCGTAGAGCTTGCTTTCGAAGGTCATCGTTTCAACGACCTGCGCCGCTGGTTGCTTCTCGACAAGGCACCATACAACATCAAGACATCGCAGGAGTTTGTACGTGCAGGAAAGTTTGATCCAAAGAATCCACAGAACACCGAGGTTTCCGGTTTCAAGGAGAAGACCATTCTTACCCGCCACTTCACAAGCAAGCACTGGTGGATGCCTCTGAAGAAGAAAGACACCAGTATCTATCCTGAGATGTTCCAGAATCCAGGTTGGTAATAGAGTGTGAATCAAGAAAACAATTAAAAGAATAAAGAAGGAAAAATTATGAGCAACATAATTTCAAGATATAAAGCGATTCTTCCGGTTTCCCTCTTCGCTCTCTCTGCACAAGGAGTGATGGCACAGGATGCCACAGAAGCAGACACCATCAACGTGGCATTCCGCAAGGCGGATGCCCGTGATGTAATCACTCCTGTCAGCACGGTCAAGGTGAAGAATCTGCTGGAGAAGAACTACAATACCTATAGCCTCGACAATATGCAGGCTTTGGCTGCAGGTTATAACGGGTCGCTGTGGAACCAGGGTGATGCACTCGTGCTGATTGACGGTGTGCCACGTGATGCAAACAATGTTTTGCCAACGGAGATAGAAGACATTACCTTCCTCAAGGGTGCTTCTGCCGTTGTTCTCTATGGTAGCCGTGCTGCAAAGGGTGTTATCCTCATCACAACAAAGCGTGGTAAGATTGAACCGCTGAAGATAAGCGCCCGTGCCAACTATCAGATGAGTGTAGCGAAGTCTTATCCTACCTACCTCGATGGTGCGCAGTATATGACGCTTTACAATCAGGCTCTTGCCAATGATGGTCTTTCTGCTAAATATTCAGATGAAGACATCTATAACACGGCTGCAGGTACCAATCCTTACCGTTATCCAAACCAGCAGTTCTATAATTCTGATTATCTCAAGAAGACCAAGTCTCGCTACGATGTGACGGCTGAGTTCGAGGGTGGTGGTAAGTTTGCACAGTTCTATACCAACGTGAGCTACTACCGCGAGGGTGATTTCCTCAATTTCGGTGAAGGAAAGAACAACTATACCGACCGTCTGAACGTACGTGGTAACATCGACCTGCAGCTCGCTGACTGGGCTTCTGGTTGGGTGAATGCCAACGCTACCTATTATAACCAGCATGGTTCAAACAGCGAATTCTGGAAGGCAGCTTCTACATTGCGCCCTAACCGTGTGGCTCCATTCATCCCGCTGTCTTATCTTGACCCGATGGATGCCAATTCTCTGGCTCTCATCAATAACTCAAGAAATATCATCACCAATCCTGCGGGATTGCCAGCCGGAAAGTATTTCCTGGGTGCTACACAGGAAGACCAGACCAATGCCTTCGCAGATATGTATGCAGCAGGCTACAACACCTGGACTTCCCGCCAGATGCAGTTTGATACTGGTGTCAAGTTTGATCTCTCTTCTTTGCTGAAGGGATTGAGCTTCAAGACCATGTTTGCGGTTGACTATTCTACGTCATACACAACATCCTTGAACGACAGTTATGCAACCTTCGGTGTCAACTGGACACAGTTTGACGGCAAGCAGATTATCGGTTCCGTCACACAGTATGGCGAGGATAAGCATACGGGTACTTTGAACTCCAGCAACTCAGCAGAGCGCCAGACTCTTGCCTGGACCGGACAGTTTGACTACGTTAACTCCTTCGGCAATCACAATGTCAATGCCACCTTGCTCGCCAATGGTTATCAGCAGACCATCAGCGGTGAGTATCACAAGGTAAGCAATGCCAACCTGGGACTTCTCGTGTCATACAACTATGCACATAAGTACTATGCCGACTTGGCAGCCAATGTGGTACATTCGGCAAAGCTTCCTGAGGGCAACCGCAATGCCATCTCTCCATCGGCAACTCTCGGCTGGAGACTCTCTGAAGAGAATTTCCTGAAGGATGTAAACTGGCTCAATGACCTCCGTCTTACCGCAGGTTATACCGTTTTGAACCAGGATCTTGATATTTCTGAGTACTTCATGTATGAGAATATCTTCACGGCTACCGGTACATGGTGGGGATGGTCTGACGCCAACAACAGCATCCAGACTTCCGACTCGCAGCGTGGTGGTAACGACAATCTGGGCTTCATCAAGCGCAAGGAGTTCAACGTAGGTTTGAATGGTGCCTTGTTCAGTAACCGACTCAGCTTTGCCGTAAACTACTACAACACGGTGACTGATGGCTTGCTCGCTCAGCCAGATTACATCTATCCAAGCTATATGCATACCTACTGGCCTGTATCTACATTCGTGCCATACATCAACTATGGTAAGAATCGCCGCACAGGTGTTGACTTCTCTCTCGGTTACAAAGACAAGGTGGGAGACTTCGAATATGGTATCCAGGCATTCGGACAGACCAACAGTTCAAAGAACCTGAAGGTTGCAGAGAATGTAGAGTATGACTACATGCGTACAGAAGGCAAGCTCACTGATGCCCTTTGGGGATATGAGTGCTTAGGCTACTACAACAGTCAGGATGAAATTGACAATGATAAGGTCAAGAGCTCTTTCGGTACAGTAAAGCCAGGTGATCTGAGATACAAGGACCAGAATGGAGATAATATCATCGACAGCAAGGACCGCGTGGTTATCGGTCGCTGGAGCGCCAAGTTCACCGGTGGTATGAATCTTACCTTGAAGTACAAGAACTTCACTCTCTTCGCCATGTTGACAGGTCAGTTTGGTGGCAATGCTCTCAAGGACGATACCTACAACTGGGTTTACGGTGAGCGTAAGTACAGTGATGTGGTACTCGGTGCCTGGACAGAGAGTAAATACAAGAACGGTGAGTCTATCACCTATCCTCGTCTGACAACACAGAGTGGTGACAACAACTTCTGTGCTTCCGACTACTGGATGTATTCTACAGACCGTATCGACTTGAGCCGCGTGCAGCTTACCTACGACTTCAATAAGTCTCTCTTCGGAGACAATAGCTTGGTTAAGGGCTTGCAGGTATATGTCAATGGCAGCAGCCTCCTGACGATAGCCGGTGAGCGCAAGCAGATGGAACGCAATGTAGGTTCTGCTCCTCAAACCCGCAGTTTCACCATCGGTGCAAAGGTTGAGTTCTAATATAGAAAATTAAGATAACGAAAATGACAAAAGTGATGAACAACTTACTATCAAAATATAAAATTGGTGGAGTGGTGCTCGGACTGGCTCTTTCGATAGGATTGACAAGCTGTGACGACATGTTTAAGCCTGCCATCGAAAACCATCTGGGTTTCGAGTATATGTACGACCATCCAGACTATGCAGATGGTTTGCTTGGCAACGCCTATACTCGTTTGCCAAACGGCTCTTACTCATTCAATGATGTTGCAACAGACGATGCCGTAAGCAACGATGCTACCGACTCTTATCGTAAGATGACTGGCGTAGATAGCTGGACTTCAAGCAACAATCCGGTGGAAACCTGGCGCAACTGTCGTGCAGCCATCCAGTATATTAACCTTTTCCTTGCCAATGTGGATAAGGTAAACTGGAACAGCGATGAGGTAGTGCGTGCCATGTATGAGCAGCGTTATATCGGCGAGGCCAAGGGTTTGAGAGCACTCTTCATGTACTATCTGCTCCGTGCCCATGGTGGTTTGGATGCCAATGGAAAACTCCTCGGTGTTCCTAACGATCTTGTGCCAACAAATGTAAGTTCAGATTTCAATTCTCTGGAGGTGCGTGCTTCTTATGCCGACTGCATGAAGCAGCTCATTGCGGATGCAGAAGAGGCTGTACGTGTACTTCCTGTTGATTACAAGGATACGGATAACGAGACAATGACCGTTAGTTGCCTTGGCAAATCCTATACAGTTACAAAGGCTACTTACAATCGTGTACTTGGTACCAACTTCGCCGGACGCTTAAGTGGTCGTATCGCCCGTGCCGTTCTTGCACAGGCTACATTGATGGCTGCATCTCCAGCCTTTGCCAGTGGCAGCGGCGTAACCTACGAGCAGGCAGCCCAATATGCTAAGGCTGTGCTCGACCTCAATGGCGGCATTTCAGGCATTGATACAAATGGTTTGGAGTGGTATGCAGACCCAAACATGAAGGATCTTACAGCGGCACAATGTCCTAAGGAAGTACTCTGGCGTACAGAGAAGAGCGAGAACAATGATTTGGAGACCAAGTACTACCCACCATCAATCTATGGTCAGGGTCGTATCAATCCAACCCAGAATCTTGTAGATGCATTCCCTGCTGCCAACGGTTATCCTATTACAGATGCCAAGAGCGAATATGACCCAGCTAATCCATACGCAAACCGTGACCCACGTCTGGCTAAGTACATTATCTATAACGGACAGACAGCCGGTTCAGGAAATGCCGTCATCAATACACAGGCAGACAATGCTACTAATCTCGATGGTCTCAACAAGGACGTTTCCAAGTCAACCCGCACAGGTTACTATATGAAGAAACTCCTCCGTCAGGACATCAACCTGGATCCTACGGTAAACGGCAAGGCTTATCATTATACAGCCCGCATCCGTTACACAGAGCTTTATCTGGATTATGCCGAGGCAGCCAATGAGGCTTATGGTCCTAAGGGTGGCACAGGTTACTCAGCCTACGATGTCATCAAGGCAATCCGTGAGCGTGCAGGCTTGGGAGAGTTTGGCGATGATCCATACCTGGAAGAGTGTGCACAGAGCAAGGAAAAGATGCGTGACTTGATTAGAAACGAGCGCCGCATCGAGCTTTGCTTCGAAGGCTTCCGCTTCTGGGATCTGCGTCGCTGGAAGGCTAACCTCACAGAGGAGGCAAAGGGTATGAGTATCACCAACGAAGAGGCTGGCAAGAAATATACTCCAATCTCAGTGGAAACACGTAACTTCAAGGAGAATGCCTTCTATGGTCCTATACCATACGACCAGATTCTTAATTTCCCATCACTCGTTCAGAACGCTGGATGGTAAAAAGAACAACATTTGGTAATAACAAGAAAAAATGAAGAATATGAATAAAACATTCAGAAAAATAGGAACTGCAATCATGGGACTTGCCTTGGTAGCTGGTCTTTCTACCTCTTGTTCAAACGGAGATTGGGAAGATAGTCTTCAGGGAGGAACAGCCAATGGTGGCAACAACGGTAAGATATCTGTATATTTCTCTATGCAGGCACCTATCCGCGTTATCACCCTTGGTAATGACGATGATGCAGTAAACACCGATGACAATGCTCATCAGTTCAAGCTGCAGGCAACTTGGGGTGGTGGCTACAAGAATACCAAGGACTGTAAGATCAGCTATCAGATAGATCCATCTCTTCTGCCAGAAGGCAGTGGTATGGAGGTGCTCCCTTCATCCTACTATACCCTGGAGGATCCTAATACCCTGACTATCCCTAAGGGAAAGATTATTGGTGGTACAACAGTGCATCTTACTGATGCCTTCTTCAACGATCCAAAGGCTGCTACTACACACTATGTATTGCCAGTAAGACTCGTTTCTTCCCTCACTGGTGATGATATCCTTGAAAAGCAGAACTATCAGTTGCTCTGTGTGAAGTACAAGAATCAGTATTCAGGTCTGTATTGCAAGACAGGAACTACCAATATCCAGGATCTGAAGACCATTACCCACAAGAATGAGGATGCCCTGGATGTGGTTTCAACTGTAGATTTCAACACATCTTCCATCACTTTCTCTTATCCTGTTAAGGAGTGGAAGCATGATGATGCAACGGATAGCTGGAGCCAGATTGATGCAACCAAGAAGTTGACCTTGACGCTGGCATTCAATGGTGAAAACTGTCAGGTTTTTCAGGATGGCAAGGTGATCGGTAATGGTACTTTTGCTCCTCGTGGCATTCAGGATTTCAGCGACAAGAACCGCATGGCTGATTGTCTGAAGATCAAGTTTAATGCTACTGTTGTGACCAATGCTGGTGATGCAGAGCACGAGAAAACATGGAACATCTCTGCTGACTATGTGATGTCTATGATGAGTCGTGGCAACAAGCTTGAGTCATGGAAGTAATTTCGTAACAAACTAATGAAAATGAATTTAGTAGTATGAAAGTAAATAAATATATTATATCTGCACTGGTCTGCCCATTTGTTTTGGGCAGCTGTGCAGACTGGGATGACTGGAAATATGACGTAGAGAAGCCTCAGACCATCGCTCAGTATGAGTACCTCAACGACTATGCGCCATTGAAGGAGTATCTGGATCGTGGTGCTCATCCTGGCTTTAAGGTTAGTGCTGCACTTGGCGCGGACGAGTTCAACCAGCAGGGTCCTCTCTTCCGTCTTGCAGCCCATAACTTTGATGAGATTGTTGCAGGCAATGCCATGAAGATGGCTTCCTGTGTCAACGACCAGGGTGTGATGGATTTCAGTAAGGTATCTTCTTTTGTTTCCGCAGCAGAGGATGCAGGGTTAACAGTTTATGGTCATACGCTTGCCTGGCATGCTCAGCAGCCTAGAAAGTATCTGAATGAGCTGATAAAGGATAAGCAGTTGCCTCCTGCTGAGAAGAATCCTGGACTTATCATCACGGCTGGTGCTCCTAAGGCAGATACCTGGGAATATGAAATCTACTATGATCTGGATAAACCTCTTCAAGCAGGTAAAACTTACGAGATTTCACTTAATGTGAGGGGAACTAATCCTGGAACGATTGATTTCTGGCCTGGTAAGAAAGATGGTTCTGATACACAGTATGGAGCAGGTTCATTTACTGTAGCTGAAAGTGCTATTGATAATAGCTTCTCTTTTACGCCGAATGCGGATATCGATCGTATGCGTTTCTGCTTCGGAAAGATTGGCGGTACTCTCTATTTTGATAATTTTGTATTGAAGGAAAAGGGCTCTGACCATAATCTTGTAGTAAACTCTACCTTTGATGAAAATGATATTTCTCACTGGACCAAAGTTTCTTGGGTAGACGTCAACTATAAGATTGGTAATGTAGCTGGTGCGGGTGCTGTTGAAATCCCTGTAAGTGTTGGGCATCTTACCTTTGATGATGGTCAGAACCTTGGTGGATGGGGTATGGATAATACGCCAAAGATTGTAAATGGTATTTGTGAGGTTGGTAACAACGCAGCCAAGGAAAACCCTTGGAATGCACAGGTTTGCTATGAACCAGGTTTCGCTTTCGAGAATGGTAAAACCTATCACTTGAAGATGAAAATCAAGGGTTCTGTAGCTGGTGAATTTGGTGCTGGATTCCAAAATCCTGAAGGATACCAAGGCTGTGGTGACTTCCCTACCATCAACGTTACAACTGATTGGAAGGAAGTTGATGTGACTACTACATGTAAAGGTGACAATGCCTTGCGCCTGCTGCTGAATATCGGTAAATATCCGGGTACCCTCTATATTGATGATTTTGAAGTTTACTACACGAAGTCTTCAGATGGTATCCCTCTCACTCCTCAGGAGAAATCAGATACTCTTACCTGGGCGATGAACAAATGGATAAGTGGCATGATGCAGGCCACTGGAGGCAAGGTGAAGGCTTGGGATCTCATCAACGAGGCTGTCTCTGGTGGTGGCAACGTAAACGGATACTATGCTCTTCAGACTGAGGCTACCAGTGAGCATAATCCACAAGATTTCTACTGGCAGGATTACTTCACGCCAGAGATGTATGGTCCTATCGTAGAGAAGGCGGCTCGTGATGCTTATGCTGCGGTAGAGGGTACAAACCCTGAAGACCTCAAGCTCTTCATCAACGATTATAACCTGGAGTCTGACTGGGACGACAACAAGAAGGTGAAGTCGCTCGTTTACTGGATTGGCGTATGGGAAAAGAAGGGTCAGGAACTCGGCTGGAACACCAAGATTGATGGTATCGGATCACAGATGCACATCAGCTACTACGAGAATGAACAGACTCTGGAAAGCAAGAAGAAGGCCATCCAGAACATGCTCAAGATCATGGCAGAGACTGGCAAGCTCGTCCGTATCTCAGAGATTGATATGGGCTATGTAGATAAAGATGGCAAAGATGTTACTACTGCTCAGCTGGAGAAGCTTCCTATTGAAGAGCGTGTGGCTAAGGAAAAGGCTATGGCTGAACACTACAAGTGGATTATCGAGCAGTATTTCAAGATCGTTCCTGTCAGTCAGCAGTATGGTATCTGCCAGTGGTGTCTCACCGATTCACCAACAGACAGCGGTTGGCGCCCTGGACAGCCTGTAGGTCTTTGGAACCTCAACTATCAGCGCAAGCCTGCTTACGGTGGTTTTGCTGATGGTCTTGCTTCTTCTGCTAAAGGAGAAAGTGATGTAAAATAATTAATGATTAATTTAAAATAATAAACTATGAGGAAATTTTTATTGACTTTCGTGGCAATTATTGCATCGTGCATGGCCATGGCTGCATCGATTGCAGAAAATGAAGTGGATTATTCGTATCTACGAGGTACGTATACTACTAGTGCGTATCCAAATACTTATGAATTGTTAGAAGAAAATGGATTTCCTAAAAGAGCATGTACAATAGGCGTTCAAATGAAAGCTTTGCCTTATGGTTACCATTATTCTTGGAAAATATTAAAAGGTAATGGTGATGAGGTCCTTCAAGTACAACCTGGGACAAATTTTGCATATATAGGCCAGAATGGACACACTGATGTTTTTGAGTTTTCTATAAGCATAATAGATGAGACTACAGGTCATCCTATAATGTCAAGAGATATTAGTTTTGTATTTATTGAAGGTTTTAACAAGCCGATTGTTCCACCTGTTGGTCAATAAAGTTTTGTAAGTAGAACATTAGTTTTAGGTTTTATCATACAAAGATTAACCGAAAAAAGATGTTAGTCGTTAAGGTTGGCTGTGTTGTGATGACACGGTCAACCTTTTTGCATTTTTTTAATGATGAAAATATTCTCTTTCTCCTATGTGTCATTCTTGAAAGAGATTGTCTAGTGTGACTTCGCTGTTTACTATACTTGAATGGATGCCATTGGCAACACCAAATGTAAGCCTCGCTAGCCACGCCACCAATATTCAATGCCTTGCGTTTTCGTGCCAAAATCTTTAATTTGGCTTCCCAGAGAAGGACGTGATGTATTAGGCTCATCTGTATATTTTTCCTCTGTTTTGACTAAACATTTGGGGAATCTGGAATATTTTGGGTAAAAACATTTGGGGAATCTGGAACATTTTGGGCAAAAACATTTGGGGAATCTGGAATATTTTGTATCTTTGCACTCAAAATCAAAATGTTATGGCAAATATTGTGTTTGAAAGAAAAATATATGATAAGATGCTTGCTTGGAAGCAAGAGCGTCAGGGGAAGACTGCGCTTCTTATCAAGGGAGCAAGACGCATAGGAAAATCTACTATAGTGCGTACTTTTGCTGGGCGAGAGTACAAAAGCTATATATTGATAGATTTCTCTATGGCTTCAAAGGCTGTTACAGATCTTTTTGAAGATTTAATGAATTTAGATTTTATCTTTCTTCGCCTTCAGTCTATTTATCAGGTGGTCTTGGAGAAGCGAAAGTCTGTGATTATTTTTGATGAAGTGCAACTTTGTCCTAAGGCTCGCCAAGCTATTAAACATCTAGTGGCTGATGGTAGATACGATTATATAGAGACGGGTTCTCTAATTAGTATAAAAAAGAATGTAGCTAATATTATCATCCCAAGTGAAGAGACGCGTTTGGAAATGTATCCAATGGACTTTGAGGAATTTTGCTGGGCTTTAGGGGATAAAGTTACGATGCCCTTGCTCAAACAATTTTTTGATTCACGGATCCCTTTGGAAGCTGCTCATCGAGAAACTATGCGTCGGCTTCGCCTTTATATGCTTGTTGGTGGAATGCCACAAGCTGTAAAAGAATATCTTGAGACGAATAATCTTAGTAAGACGGATGCTGTGAAAAGGGAAATTTTGGAACTCTATTTGGATGATTTTAGAAAGATCGACAATAGTGGACGAGCAGCTAAACTTTTTGCTAATATACCTGCTCAGCTGAATAATAATGCATCTAGATACCAAGTAGCTAGTGTGTTGGATGATTCTGAACGTAAGAACATAATGGGTATATTGGAGGAAATGAAGGATAGTATGGTTGTAAATTTTGCCTATCATGCCAATGATCCGAATGTAGGTCTGGCTCTTCATAGTGATGGTAATTTCTATAAAATGTTTACGGCAGATACGGGGCTTTTTGTGACTCTCGCCTTTTGGGACAAAGATCATACTGAAAATATTATTTATGAAAAGCTTTTGAGTGATAAGCTGAGTAGTGATATGGGATATGTATATGAGAATCTTGTAGCGCAGATGTTAGTAGCTTCTGGCAATAAACTTTATTATTATACTTTCCCTCATGCCACTAGCCATAAAAGTTATGAAGTGGATTTCCTTCTTTCAAGAGGAAAGAAAATTTATCCGATAGAGGTGAAATCCTCAGGATATAATACTCATAAGTCACTAGACGAGTTTTGTGCTAAATATTCTGATCGAATAGATAAGAGATATCTCTTGTATACAAAGGATTTGAAGAAAGATGGACAAACGCTCCTCTTACCGATTTATATGACTCCTTTGTTGTGATTTCCTCTTCAAATAGGTTTGATGGTGTATCATTTTCGTTATAATGTTGGCTATCAAACCTATTTGGTACTTCTCACAAAGTATTTGTTATACCACGCAAAGTCTTTTTCAGCCTTTTCTGTTACTTTTGCAAGCGGAAATGAGAAACATTTCTCGTTCCACGAATGAACAATTATTATCAATAAACTTAAAATTAAAAGCTTATGAAAAAAATTTTTACTTTGATTGCTGCTGCCTTGATGGCAGTTAACGTGAGTGCAGCTAACAAGGTGCTGAAGATTACTGGCACCGCTGACAAGGTTAATCCTTGGGACAGCCAGTGTTATATCAACCTTAAGAATCTAGAGAAGGGCAAGGCTTATGTCGTGAAGTTTGATGTGTACACTACAGCTGGTACCGAATTCAAAATCGGAACAGAGGCTATTGACGAGACTCAGACAGAGCATATGACGGAGTGGAATGCTTCTGCAGTGTTCAATTATACTGAGGAACTTACCTTGACTAATCAAAAGTCAGAGGCAGTAATAAACTTCCCTGGTAAGACCACGGTTACTTGTCACTCCCACTGTACTGCAAGGCCAGGAATGGAGATAGATCATACAAATGGTAATACCAAAAATTGTAATCCGGAAATTTTGAAGGATTATGAGTATGCAGCTACTGCACTCTTGCTGAATGTAGGAAAGATGCCTAAGGATGCAGTCATCTATATTGGTAGCATTAAGGTGTATGATGCAGATGGCAACCTCCTTTCAACAGAGGATTTTGATAATGCAACAGTTGGTGAGTATGATGCTACTAAGACTATTCACTATCCAGCTTGGCAGAATGCTGCTACATTTGAAATTGTAGAAGAGCCTACTACAGGCATTTCTAATATTGAGAGTGCAAATGTAGCTAAGGATGGCAAGTGCTTCAACCTCGCTGGTCAGCAGGTAGGTAAGAACTATAAGGGCGTTGTCATCAAGAATGGTAAAAAGATGGTTATCAAGTAATAGATGAGACGTTTTACAATGCTCGCATCGTACTATATATAATAATGTGTACGATGATGTAGAATCTATATAGAAATATTAAACAAATGGTATAAAAAATCCCAGAATCGCTCTTCCAAGCAGTTCTGGGATTTATGATGTCTGATAGTTTGCCATGATGTGCTTCCGTTTGCCTACAGATATGGCTGCGTGGGGTTAAGAATATGACTGCATTGGGTTAAGAATATGACTCCGTTGGGTTACGGATACGACTCCGTAGGCTAACGGAGACGTATCCTTCGGCTTGTCGAGATATCTGCGTCAGCTGATTGAGTCACTTGAGTTAGCTTACTGAACTACTTGGGTTAGCTGATTGAACTACTTGAGTTAGCTGACTGAGCTATATCAGTATCCTGTAGTATTACATGTGTATTTTTTTTCTAATTTAATGCCACATTTGCCACACTTATACTTAACTCTTTGATTATTAGAGGATAACGTGTGGCAACAAGGGGTGTTTTTATTGTCACCTTATTGCCACCTATTACCACTTTTGGCATAAAATCTGCAAAATAACGGTGTTTTTGAGGGATTTGCTACGTCCCGATGCAGCAAAAGTTACGTCCGGACGTAGTAAAAGATACGTCGTGACGTAATTTCTGTGCGGGAATTCAATGGTAAGAAGTATATAAATAAATCCCAGAATCGCTCTTCCAAGCAGTTCTGGGATTTATTGTGTCTGATAGTTTGTTTACCATTTAAAGAGGTGAGGAACAAATTCCTTGAAGCAACGGCGCCAGGTGAGCCACTCATGATGAGTGCCTGGTGATACATAAACATCGAGCTTGATGCCCAGTTCCTTCAACTGCTGTGCCATCTTCTCGGTACCGAAGTTCTCTTCCGAACCGCAGCCCATAAACATATAATGAATGTTCTTGTTGTATTTCTCTGCATCGGCAAAAACTCCATTGAAACAGGTCTTTACATCCACGCCAAAGAGTGCACCGCTAAAGGTTCCAAGGGCAGAAAACTTGTCCATGTGAGGCAATACGGTGTTGAATGTCTGGTATCCGCCCCATGACAATCCTGCCATCGCACGATGCTCGCGGTCGGTATAAGTGCGGAATGTCTTGTCAACCATCGGAATCAGATCCTTGATAATCACATCATAGAAAGAAGCTCCATAGTGGCTGCGCTCTTCATCTACATTCTTGCCTGGACGGGCAACGAAAGGCTTCTTTACATCGCCACTCTCCATGACAACAATCATAGGCTCAGCCTTGCCTTCTGCTATCAGGTTGTCCATGATGTGCTGCATCATTCCCTGCTTGCTCCAGCCCGTTTCGTCTTCGCCCATGCCATGCTGCAGATAGAGCACAGGATAGCGCTTGGTGGTGTTGGTTTCATATTCGGCAGGGGTGTAAACCATGGCGCGGCGGAACTGTTTCTGAGAGGCTGCATAGTAAGATACTGAGCGAACCTGACCGTGGGCTACGCCCTGCTGAGGACGGTAGTAGTTGCCTTCTGCTCCTTCTGGAACTTCCAGACCGCCTGCTTCACGGCAGCAGCCGAAGTAGGTTTCGCTGGCAGGGTCAACTACCTGCACGCCATCTACATTCAGAAAATAGTAGTGGAATCCTACTACCAGCGGATCGCTTACGCCGTACCAGTCGCCATCCAAATCCTTTTTCATCTCATATTGCTTGCCGCAGATGTCGAAGATTACTTTCTTTGCCTCAGGAGCATGGAGCTTTACATAAGCTCTGCGGTCCTTATCTACACGCGGATAGTTGCTGTCTGGAATGATTCCCTGCAGGGCGAGCATCATGTTTGCATAGCGCTTGCCCATGGTGCGGTAGCTTTCTGCGATGAAGTGGAGACCGTCGCCACGTTGTGGACAGCCCTTTGAAGAAATGACGTGGGCTGTAGGAATGGTCTTGGCAATATCATCAACGATGGCGATATGTGCCCAGCATTTTCCGCCCATATCCTTCTGTACGGTTTCGCCTACGAGCAGAGGTACGTCTTCTGCCTTCAGATTCAAATCCTTCAAGATGTCGTTATAAACAGTCTTTACACGGTTAGGCCAGTTGGCATCGCCGTTGTTGGTTTCGCCCTGATGCAGGAGGATGCCCTTGATAACACCCTGCTTCTTGGCTATTTTTGCCAGTTCTATCAGTCGGGCGTATGGATTTCCGTTGTACTGGGATGCAAAGTTTTTCATCCAGTCGGGTTGTTTCTTGAGATAAGCCTTATAGGTACGCTTATCGAAGAGGTCGATGCTGGCTCCGCCCACGGCCACGGTGATGGTTCCCACCTTGATGCTGTCTGGCAGGTTATCCACCATCTTTCTTCCGAAATAGTCAACAGGAGTCAGTCCTGTAGAGGGTCTTGCCTGTGGCGGCACGGCGGTGTGCCATTGTCCCTTCTTCCATCCCGCCTTTTTATCATCCACGGCATACATAGCCTGGAATCTCGGGTTCACGCCCGTTCGGTCGATGTCTTCGATAGCCGCATTTCCTTCCATGTTCGACTGTCCGAAGCAGAGATAAATCTGAAAATTTGGATCAGGCTTTTCCTGAACCTTACTGCCCGTTTTCTGTGCCATCATAGGTAGGCACGCCATCGCGAGCATCGATGCTAAGATTGATAATCTCTTCATAGTTTATATTTAATTAAATTATTAGATTGATTTTCATTTTCTGTTCTGTTTGCAAAGTTATGAAAAGATTTCCATACGTGCTTTGTCTCATATATCAATAACTTTTCCCTTTGTTATATAATAAGGTGATTCTTTTTTCTCAGGTCTCAGAATATGTTTCATTTTGTCTCTTTTTGGGTAGATGTTATTTGTGATAAAGTATTTGTTACTTGAGGTAAAATGCGTTTTAATGTTTTTATCTATTTTTGCGACGTGTTTCAGCATCCTTAATGATTTTTTTGAGAATTTAGGATGTAGAATATAATAATGTAATATTTAGCAACTGACAAGTAAGTATAACTATTAATCTATTCATGAAGTTGTTTTGTAAATATAACGTTTTAAGTTTAAAGAGCTATAGATTAGTTTAACAATTAGGGGGTGTTTTGAAAAGAAGCACTCCTTTTTTCTCTTTAAAGGAATTTACGTATGAAAACATGTATGTATACCTTGATGCTGTCGTTATCGACAGGAGCTTCGGCTCAGACCCTGATTATCAGCGGACAGTATTCTGCTGATGTCTCTTTGCCTTCATGCATCTGAGTGGCCGTTATCAGATTATCGAACCTCAATAATAATGAATAGTCTATGTACAAATTTTTTAATAAAATAGTTAGATTGTTTTGTTTATGTGTATTCCTTTTGGGGCATTCCTCTGCGGATGCCCAAAATAGGAATTTACCTGCAGACATCAATCCTTATTTCGGACCAGTCGGCAAGCAGCCTGTCATGCCTAATGCGGCTGGCTTTATTCAGAGATGGTTGCTCCTGGAGCCCATCTCTATGCCGGTCAAGAGCAATGTCGTTTTTACAGATTCTTATCTGAAGGAGGTATTCCATACGCAGTATTTCCCTAAACAGATGGAAACAGTTCCTAAGGATGGAGCCGTCGTGAAGGTGGGCAAGGAAAAACTGAAATGGCATGCGCTGGACAGTAAACTGTTTAATGTGAAACTCTTCCGTTTCGCTACTTCGTTTAAGAAGTCCAAGTATGGTGTCTTGTTCTGGGCGGTTACCATTATCGATTGCCCTGAGGAGATGAAAGACGTCCGCTTGTCTGTTGGCTCGAATGGTGCTTCCATGTGGTGGCTCAATGGTGAGGAGGCGGTGATGCTCGAAGGCGACCGAAGGATGGTTCGCGATGATGTGGTTTCTAAGAAGCTTACCTTGAAGAAAGGTAGGAATATTCTTCGTGGTGCTGTAATCAATGGTCCTGGCATGAGCGACTTCTGTGTCCGATTCATCGACGGACAGGGCAAGCCTGTCAGAAACCTGTCTATTCACGTGAAGTAGTGCAATCAATAAAGAAAGTTATGAAACAGAACAATATATTTTTCAGATATTTTAGCCCGGTTGCTGCTCAGCGGAAACTTTATGTCGCTGCTTTGGTTGCCTTGTTGTCTTCATCTGCTTACGAGGCAGAAGCTCAGGTGGGTGAACCTTTCATTCATGATCCTTCTACCATTGCCCTGTGTGATGGAAAGTATTATACCTTTGGAACGGGTGAAGGTGGAATCTGGTCGGAGGATGGCTGGACCTGGCAGGGTGGTGCTGTTCGTCCCGGCAGAGGAGCGGCTCCTGATGTGTTGAAGATTGGCGACCGTTATCTTGTAGCCTACAGTGCTACGGGGGGTGGATTGGGAGGCAGTCATCGCGGTGATGTCCTGACAATGTGGAACAAAACGCTCGATCCGAAATCGCCTGATTTCAAATATACTGAACCGGTGGTGGTTGCTTCTTCATTGGATGATGAAGACTGTGATGCCATTGATGCGGGCTTGTTGCTCGACCCTACTACCGGCAGACTCTGGCTCAGTTATGGTACCTATTTCGGATTTATCCGTCTGGTAGAACTTGATCCGAAGACGGGTAAGCGGATGGAAGGCAACGAACCCGTCAATATCGCCATCGACTGCGAGGCTACTGATTTGATTTACCGCAACGGCTGGTATTATCTTCTCGGCACCCATGGCACCTGTTGCGATGGTCCTAATTATAAAATCTGCATAGAAGGCACTATTCGCTATCTTACCGCAACCGCTCAGCATGATGTCATTGCCAAACCTGAGTTTACGGGTGAAGATGCCCAGCTTTGGCGCATCGAACAGCTCACCGATGGCACCTATCGCATCATGCCTAAGGCAGTGCCAGGCACTGAAGAGAAGCTTGCATTGGTTTCACTCGGCGATTGTACCCCAGGCTTGGCTCCTTTCGATTTCAATAGCGATAATTCTAAATGGAATTTCAGACAACAATAAATTCATGATGATTTGACAATCGAGAAGCGTTCCAATCATAAACCCTCTAATAAAATAAACAGAAGTATGCTAAAGAATTTATCTCTCATTGCCCTTTTGGGCATCGCTGTCGTTGGCGTTCCAAGTGAACTCAGCGCCAAGAATGTAAAGGTGGCAGGCACCCAGAAAGGTGCGGCTGCCAAGTCTATCACCCGTCAGGTGGCTCAGCAGAATGTAACCATCGAATTCTATTCTCCATCCATCGTCCGCATCTTGAAATCTGATGCCGGACTTGGTGCTCCTGTTCAGAAGAAAAGCTATTCTGTCATCTTGAAACCTCAGCAGATGAAGGGCGTTCAAATACAGGAAAACGGTGATATTGTAAAAATCAATTCTAGTTTTATTTCCGTTGAACTGAATCAGCAGACTGGCGAAATCCGCTTCCTTTCGAAGGATGGAAAGCTGCTGCTTACTGATACGAAGACCCGTCTGGAAGCTCGCAAGGATGAAGCCAACAAGGGCAAGTACCGTATAGAGCAGGACTTCCGTCTTGCTGATGACGAGGCCATCTATGGTCTGGGACAGTTGCGCGATGTTTACATGAATCAGCGTGGTCGACAGAATATCGTACTCTGGAACAATAATACTTATATCGCCATCCCTTATTTCACCAGTGAGAAGGGCTATGGTCTTTACTGGGACAATGCAGGAAAAACCTATTTCAATGATATCGTAGCATCCAAGAATAATGGCAACCAGCCATCATGCACTTCCTTTACCAGTGAAGTGGGAACCTGCGCCGACTACTATTTCATGTATAAGGATGGTACGCAAGATGGAGTCATCGCCAGCATCCGTGAACTCACCGGACAGGCTACGATGTTCCCGAAATGGGCGATGGGCTTCTGGCAATGCCGTGAGCGCTATAAGACCAGTGATGAACTGGCTGGCGTGTTGGACAAGTATCGCGAACTGAAGATTCCTACTGATGCCATCGTGCAGGACTGGCAGTATTGGGGATGCGACTCCAACTGGAATGCGATGAAGTTCCAGAACCCATACTATATAAATAAGGTGGGCGACTCAGCCTATGCCAAGTATCTTCCTACCGATATGAAGCAGATGAAGGTACAGGGAGAACCCCGCCTGAAGAGTCCGGAAGAGATGGTGAAGTATGTTCATAAGAACGATGCCCATCTGATGATTTCCATCTGGGCAAGTTTCGGTCCTTGGACAGAGCAGTATCGTGAACTGAAGAAGATGAATGCCCTCCTTCCTTTTGAAACGTGGCCAAGAAACAGTGGCGTGATGCCATACGATGTCTTCAATCCGAAGGCTCGCAACCTCTACTGGAAGTATCTTACTCATCTCTACCAGATGGGCTTTGATGCCTGGTGGACCGATTCTACGGAGCCAGACCATTTTGAGAAGCCGGGCGATGAGAACTATCAGACCTTCGATGGTTCATGGTTGGGCGTGAAGAACGCCTTCCCATTGTTGCACAACAAGAGCATCTACGAGCACCAGAGAGCGATGAAGGGCAACACAAAGCGTTCGCTCCAGATGACTCGAAGCGGCAGTCTCGGTATTCAGCATTATGGCACCATCTGCTGGAGCGGTGATGTGGTGGCTTCCTGGGACGAGATGAAGAATCAGATTCCATCGGGCTTGAACTTCTCGCTCTGCGGTATCCCATTCTGGAACACCGACCTGGGTGGTTTCTTCTACTGGGAGTTTGAACAGAATCCAAAGAATCCAGCCATTCAGGAATTGCAGACCCGCTGGATGCAGTGGGGAACCTTCATGCCATTGATGCGCAACCACTGTTCTTCACCGATGGTAAGCGAACTGTATGAATTCGGAAAGCAGGGCGACTGGGCTTATGATGCTATGATTAAGGCCATCAAGCTGCGCTATCGCCTTTTGCCTTATATCTACAGTACGGCTGGCGACTGTGTACAGAATAGCGGAAGCATGATGCGTGCCCTGGTAATGGATTATGCGGCAGACAAGAAGGCTTCCCGTCTGAACGATGAGTATCTCTTCGGCCGTAACATTCTGGTGAAGCCGGTAACCGATCCTTTATACACCTGGAAGGATAAGGAGAAGAAGGGACATACCATCTATCCTGATGTAAGGAAGGCAGCTGCGCCTGTGAATGTTTACTTGCCAAAGGGTAATAAATGGTATGATTTCTGGAGCAACACCCAGTATGAGGGCGGTCAGGATATCCAGCGCCTTTGTCCTATCGACATCATGCCTGTATTCATCAAGGCAGGTACCATCCTGCCATTCGGTCCTGAAGTGCAGTATAGTTCAGAGAAACCTTGGGATGAGCTGGAAATTCGTGTCTATCCTGGTGCTGATGGTAAATTTACGCTCTATGAGGATGAGGGCGACAACTATAATTACGAGAAGGGTAAATTCTCGGAAATCCAGTTTGTTTGGAATGAAGCAGACAGAACTCTGAGCATCGCTCCACGCAAGGGCAGCTATAAGGGAATGCTCCAGCATCGCAGATTCCACATCGTACTGGTGGATGCCAATAGTGGTGCGGGCGATCAGCCTATGCAGGCAAGCAAGAGTGTGGAATATGACGGAAAGGCTGTAAAGATACAGCTGTAAGTGTTACATTATATAAAGTATTTGATACTTGTAATAAAGTAGTATTCTGCTTTTTTGTTTATCTTTGCAGCACAAATAACAATTTAATATACTAATAGCTTAATAGTAATTACAATGAACAAGAATGTTATATACGCAGCTTTGATGTTTGTGGTAACTATGTCTTCCGGCAATGCCTCAGCTCAGCAGTTTCCTTATCAGAATCCAGCCCTCTCGGCTCATGAGAGAGCGGTAGATTTATGTGGTCGTCTCACTTTGGAAGAGAAAGCTTCTCTGATGCTGGATGATTCGCCGGCTATCCCACGATTGGGAATCAAGAGATTCCAGTGGTGGAGCGAGGCACTGCATGGTGTGGCGAACATGGGAGATGTAACCGTCTTTCCGGAACCTATCGGAATGGCAGCTTCGTTTAACGACAGAATGGTGTATAGAGTCTTTGATGCAACATCTGATGAGATGCGTGCCAAATGGAATGAACTGCAGCAGAAGGGAGGAGATGTAACCCGTTTCCATGCCCTCTCTGTCTGGACTCCAAACGTGAATATCTTCCGTGATCCTCGCTGGGGACGTGGACAGGAAACCTATGGTGAGGATCCTTATCTTACCAGTAGGATGGGATGTGCCGTGGTGCGCGGATTGCAGGGACCTGAAGATACGAAATACCGCAAACTCTGGGCTTGTGCCAAGCACTATGCAATTCATAGCGGACCGGAATGGGCTCGCCATACAGACAATATTACCGATGTTACACCGCGCGACCTTTGGGAAACTTATATGCCTGCCTTCAAATCGCTGGTGCAGGATGCCAAGGTGCGTGAGGTGATGTGTGCCTATCAGCGTTGGGATGATGAACCATGCTGCGGCAACACCCGCCTTTTGCAGCAGATTCTCAGGGACGAGTGGGGATTCAAGTACCTGGTAGTTTCCGACTGTGGCGCTGTTACTGATTTCTGGGAGAACCATAAGGTTTCGAGCAATGCCAGAAATGCAGCAGCTAAGGGCGTATTGGCTGGAACCGATGTAGAATGTGGATTTAATTATGTATATAAATCAGTGCCTGAGGCTGTGAAGTATGGTGCCCTGACTGAAGAAGAAGTTGATAAGCATGTGATTCGTCTGCTCGAAGGTCGTTTCGACTTGGGTGAGATGGATGACAACAAGATAGTATCATGGTCGAAGATTCCTGTATCTGTGCTTTGCAGCAAGGCACATCGCCAGCTCTCGCTCGATATGGCTCTGCAGACCATGACGCTGCTCCAAAACAATAATGAGGTATTACCTCTCGATAAAAAGCTAAAGAAGATTGCTTTCATCGGACCAAATGTGGATAACGAACCGATGATGTGGGGAAACTATAATGGTACTCCACGACAGACAATTACCATCCTGGATGGTATCAAGAGTCGTTTGAAGAAAAACCAGATCGTCACCTTTAAAGGGTGCGACCTGGTGAACGACCAGACTTTGGATTCTTACTTCGACCAGTGTAGCATGGATGGCAAGATGGGCTTTAAGGGCACTTTCTGGAACAATCGTGAAATGGAAGGTAAGCCTGTTACCATCACTCAGGAAAAGAATCCTGTGCAGGTAACTACCTATGGTCAGCATTCGTTTGCACCCAATGTGAAGTTGACGGGCTTTTCTGCCAAGTATGAAACCGTATTCCGTCCTAAGCAGAACGCCAAGGTATTGCTCGATGTGGCTGCCTGCGGTCATTATGAGGTTTATCTGAATGGTGAGAAAAAGTCAGAAAAGAGTGATTGGCGCACAGCAGAATCCCGCATCGAGTTTGAGGGCGTGAAAGGCAAGGAGTATAAGATAGAAATACGATATGCTGAGATGCCAACCTATAATGCCAATATGAAGATCAATATCGGTCATGAGAATCCTATCGACTATCAGGCTTCGCTCAAGCAGTTGAAGGATTGCGAGACAGTAGTCTTCGTAGGTGGCATCTCTCCACAGTTGGAAGGTGAGGAAATGCCTATCGAGATTTCTGGCTTCAAGGGTGGTGACCGCACCAACATCGAATTGCCTAAGGTTCAGCGCAATTTCCTGAAGGCTTTGAAGGAGGCGGGCAAAAAGGTTGTCTTTGTCAACTGTTCGGGTTCGGCTATCGCCTTGACTCCAGAGACAGAGAGTTGCGATGCTATTCTCCAAGCCTGGTATCCTGGTCAGGAAGGTGGTGAGGCAGTGGCTCGTGTACTCTTCGGAGAGTACAATCCTGCCGGCAAGTTACCTATTACGTTCTATAAGAATTCTGAGCAGTTGCCTGATTTCAAGGATTACAGCATGAAGGGCAGAACCTATCGTTATATGAACGATGCGCTCTTCCCATTCGGTTATGGCTTGAGCTATACTTCTTTCCGTATTGGCGATGCTACACTTTCCAACTCTATCCTGAAGAAGGGTGAGAAGATTACCTTGAAGGTGCCTGTAAGTAATGTTGGAAAGAAGGATGGAACCGAGGTGGTACAGGTGTATGTGAAGGATCCTGCCGATACCGAAGGACCATTGAAGAGCTTGAAGGCTTTCGAGAGAGTGGAGGTGAAGGCAGGAAAGACTGCTGAGGCTGTCATCACGCTGGATAGCAGAAACTTCGAACTCTTCGATGCTGCAACCAATACCGTCCGTGCCAAGGCAGGAAAGTATGAGGTTTATTACGGCAGCAGTTCGGCTGATAAGGATTTGAAGAAACTGGATGTTTCTATTGAATATTAAGTAGTGGTATGATAGTATCAATCCAATAAAATAATCGAATTATGAAAAGAATCCTTTGTGTACTTATCGCAGTCCTATGTCTCTGTACTTGCTGGGCTGGGAATGGCAAGAAACCTATTGTCTGGGAACAGCCGATAGCTGAATCGAACCAGTTATTTTATGATCCTTTTCAATCTCAACTCAACATCTATCGTGTGGAATTCGCAGATGATGAAACACGAGTGTTCATGCACATCACTTTTCCCCCACACTATTGGATAAAGTTTGTGAAGGAAACCTATCTCCTTGCTGATGGCAAGAAATATCTCGTCAAGAGCTGTGATGGACTGAAACTTGACGAAGAACACTATATGCCTAGCTCAGGCAAGGAGGATGTGGTCTTCCATTTCGCACCGCTCCCCAAGAAGACCCGAAAGTTTGACTTCCTGGAAGGTGACGGCAAAAAGAACTTCAAGATATTTGGTATCGAGAGCATCGATACCCGTATCAAACAGCTCTTCTCCTCGCTTTGGCGCAACGATGCGACCGGCGATTGGGAGATAGGATTCTATGAAGATTTCGCCATCTACGACTGCCGTTACTGGCAATACAAGCAGAAGAATCAGAAGGGCGACAAGTACTCTTTCATCCTTACCGATGGCAAGAGCGACCTGGCTGTCAACATCGACAAACCTCAACATGGCAAGCGCACGATGAGCATCAACGGCAAGAAAGCCGAATATTCGCTCATTACCACTTCCATCCTTCCGGATTATCCGCAGAAAGATGAGACCACAAGTCTGAAGGATACTCATAACAAGCCCGATACGGCTATTGTTGTGGGATGGCTCAGAAATATGCCTAAGGAATTTTGGGATAGAGGGCAGGAGTATAGTGTGCAGTATTATGATCTCTTTTCCACATTCAAGGAAGTGAGCAATTGTAGCAAGCTCGATTCACTTGGCAGGTTTGAGATCAAAGTGCCTCTCATCAACTCTACCGAGGTTTTCATGGACTGGAAACATACTTATATCAACACGGTGTTGGAGCCAGGTGAGACCTATTATCTGCTCTATGACTTCAAGTCTGGACATGCTATCTTCATGGGTAAGAACTGTCGCTTGCAAAATGAACTGCTGGCGCATCCTATCCCAATGATTAACGCAGACTATGCAGGTAAGTATGAAAATAAGGTTCCAGCCCAGGAGATGATGCAGATTCTTGAATCCAGATATAAGGAGGCTGAAGGGAACTTACGGAAACAGATAGAAAAATCGGCATCTATTTCCAAATGTTATCAGGAGTATGCGGCTCAATACCTTCTCTGCACTTATGCTTCGGATATCTTGCAAGGAGCATATAGAGTAAAAGACAATGTTTTCCCTCAGGAATATGTGAGCCAAGTGGAAAAAATATGGAAGGAGATTCCGCAGCCTTATACTCAGTTTCGTGACTATAATATGCTGACTAAAGATCTCATCGACCAGGAAGCAAGGTTAAAGTACAGTACACCCATGGGGAAGACCTATGGATTCTTGTTCACCAATTATTATCCGGAACTGTTGAGAAAGCACAAGGCTCAGGGGGATATTGCGATAACCGATTCAGAAATTGCTACGGTGGAACAATGGGCTAAGAATCTGGATAGCATGACTATCAAGCAATATCAGACGACAGATGCCAAGGAGCAGGAGAAAATAGAAAATGCTTTTTCCAACTCTGTTCTTGCCAAGCGTGCTACGGCTATTATTGGAAGAGAAGACATAGCCAAGATGCTTAAGGATGAGACTCCTCTCATCGATGTATATTATGCCCAGCATATAGCTGATAGCATGGGATGCAGCCAGCAGCAGAAAGATGTCATCATCACCAAAGCCATTCTTCAGATGTTGGAAAGACTAGCCATGCCACTCAATAGTTATGGGCTTGACCTGGCAGAACATAGTATCAGTTCTGAAGTTCTCAGGGAGAAAGTATTGGCAGAACACCGTAAGTACCTGTCTTTGCAGAACAGGGACATTACTGCCAGTATCAAGACAGCTCCGCAGGATATGAGCGATGGTGAGAAACTTCTTCGCCATATATTGGAGCCTTATAAGGGAAAGCTTGTATTGCTGGATGTCTGGGGAACTTGGTGTGCCCCGTGCAAGATGGCTCTTGCCCATTCGAAGGAAGAGTTCGAACGCTTGGCGCCATACGATGTGGTATATCTTTACATGGCAAACAACAGTCCTGAAGAGTCATGGAAAAATCTCATCAAACTGAATAATCTGGTTGGCGACAATATCGCCCACTACAATTTGCCAGCGGCTCAGCAGAGTGCCATCGAGAACTATCTCAACATTCGCTCCTTCCCATCCTATCGCCTCTTCGACAAGGAAGGAAATCTGGTAGATGTGAAAGTGGATGCCCGCCAGCTTGACAATCTGGAGAAAATCATCAAGGAACTGAACAGATAGTAAGAATACTGATAAAATCCCCTTCAAGGTATTGGGGACATAGTTGAATACATAATAAATCCCGAAATCGCTTGGCGGTTTCGGGATTTTTGCTTATCTTTGCCAACGTAAATAGTAAATTGTTGATAATATGGCAACGAAGTTATATCCAATAGGCATGCAGACCTTCTCTGAGATTCGAGAGGAGGACTTTCTCTATGTAGATAAGACGGAGTACATCTATCGTATGACTCATACGAGTGGAAAGTATTTCTTCTTGAGTCGTCCACGTCGTTTCGGAAAGTCACTCCTCGTCTCTACTATGCAGAGCTATTTCGAGGGAAAGAAGGAACTCTTTAAGGGGCTTGCCATCGAAAAGCTAGAAAAAGATTGGACGGAATATCCTGTGCTTCATTTTAGTTTGGCAGGTGGAAAGCACATGGAGAAAGACCAACTTGTGCGCTATCTCTTATATATATTAAAGGTAAATGAAGAAAAATTTGGCATCGTCAATGAGTCTCCCGACCCGAATGTCCGTATGCTTAATTTAATAAAAACGGTATATGAACAGACTGGGCAGAAGGTCGTTGTGCTCATCGATGAATACGATGCTCCTTTGCTTGATGTGGTACATGAGGATACTAGTTTGGGCGTCTTAAGGGAGGTGATGCGCAATTTCTATAGTCCCCTAAAGGATAGCGACCGAATGCTGCGTTTCGTCTTCTTGACAGGCATCACCAAGTTCTCGCAACTTAGTATCTTCAGTGAACTCAATAATATCACAAATGTGAGTATGCACCAAGAGTATGCTGGCATTTGCGGCATTACCAAGGAGGAATTGTTGGATAAGTTTGATGAGGATATTGATGTGTTAGCAGGTAGGTTGGGATTGACACACGAACAAGCCTTGTCAAAACTGAAGGAAAATTATGATGGCTATCACTTTACCTGGCCATCATCAGATATTTTCAATCCTTATAGCTTGTTGAACTGTTTAGCTGAAGGACAGATGAATTCCTATTGGTTTGGCTCAGGCACTCCTACTTATCTTCTTAATATGATGCGGAAATATGACTTTACACCGATTGACCTGGGTGAACAGATGGATGCATCAAAGGATGATTTTGATGCAGCCACTGAGACGATGACTACTATCATGCCTTTACTTTATCAGAGTGGTTATATCACTATCAAGAATTATGATCCGGAAACGGAACTCTATACCTTGGCTCTGCCTAACAAAGAAGTGAGGATAGGTTTGTATCGCAGTATGTTACCGCATTATTTAGCGGCAAAGTCTGCAATGTGCAATACGACCGTGGCCAAGATGTCTTCTCTTATCAATAAGGGTAACATGGATGGTGCTCTTCAGCTATTGAAAACGTTCTGGGAGACGGTACCTTATTGCGATAATACCGATTATGAGGGGCATTATCAGCAGACAATGTATATCATCTTTGCCCTGCTTACGAATTTCCGTATATTGGTGGAACAGCATACTTTCCGTGGAAGAACAGACATTACGATGGAAACAAAGGATACCATCTATGTGATAGAACTGAAATTTAATAAGTCGGCACAAGAGGCTCTTGACCAAATCAACAACAAACATTATGCTGATGCTTTTGCCCTAAGAGGCAAAACCATGGAAAAGATTGGTATGAACTTTATGATTGATGAAGATAAGACGATTGTATTGGATTGGGCAAAATAGTTCCCTTAGTAGCAGAACCTCTTCTTCCTGGATTGGTGGAAGTTTGGGGAGTAGCAACAGAAAAGATGGCCTTGCAAAATGCGGGGTCATCTTTTCTGTTTTATAAAACAGACACTCTTAGATAATTATTCGACATGAAAACCATAACAAAGTATTTGTTACATGAAATAAAGTAATGAATCGAATAAATCGCTATTTTTGCGTCGTTTTAACAGCTTTAATAAAGAAAGCCGGTGAAAATCATCGGCATCATAACAATTTTAAACTTTTATATTTCAACCTAAAAACAAATGAAAAAGAGATTTTTGGCGATATTGGCGGCTGCGTTGCTACCGTCATGTCTGTTCGCCCAGTTTGGAGTGGTTTCGCCGCTTCATGTGAATGGCAATCAGTTGAATGATGCCTATGGCAACAAAGTGGTTTTACATGGTGTGATGGATACACCGAGTCCTTACTTCAACAAATATCGTTGGGGTTATAGCTGTACCGACAATAACATCTCGGCATGCATAAGCTATTATGACAAGATTTTTGGAGCACTCCAGAATCCTGCCAAAGGTACCTATTGTAATATCTTCCGTCTTCATCTCGAACCAGGCTGGACCAATGATCCCAACAAGAAGTCAACGGGTTCTGATACTGGAGAGGCTAATATATCGCGTTTCAGTGCTAGCCGTTTGCAGAAGTATCTTGATGCCCTTTATCTGCCTATTGCGCAGAAGGCCATCAATCATGGCTTGTATGTGGTGATTCGTCCTCCAGGCGTATGTCCTAAGGATTTGAAAGTAGGCGATGCTTATCAGAATTATCTTAAAACGGTGTGGAACATTGTTTCCAGCAACAGTTGGGTGAAGAATAATTCCGGCATCGTATCGCTGGAACTTGCCAACGAGCCTGTTCATATATATAATAGGTATGGTCAGAGTTCTGCTACTGCCATGCGGGATTATTTCCAGCCAGTAGTTGATGTGATTCGCAAGAATGGCTTCAAGGGTATTATCTGGATTCCTGGCACGGGCTATCAGAGCCAGTATGAGAATTATGCCTCTTATCCTGTTTCCGACAGTAACTTCGGCTATGCCGTGCATGTGTATCCGGGATGGTATGGGGCAAGTGATACCAGCTATGATTCCAATGCTTTCATCTATAATTTCCAGAAGCAGGTGCCTGTGGTAAAAAATAAACCGATTCTTGTTTCTGAGATAGACTGGAGTCCGGAGAAACCTGGTGCAGGTAAGTATAATGAGTTTGGACAGTGGGTGGCCAGCAACCTGGGTTCATGGGGAACTGCTACCACAAGCAAATGGGGTAATGCCTGGAAGAAGGTGATGGATCATTTCGGAAACATCAGCATGACGCTGACCAGTACTGATGATTATCTGGATATCGACAACTTCCTGAAAACTGGTCAAATCAAGGCTGGATTGGAGGCTAATCCGGAGGCTTGCGGTCAGACCTGCTTCTACTGGTATTACGAGTATTCCAAGAAAGACTATGCTCATAAGTCTGCTGGTACGTCTTCTTCTAACCCGAATACTCAGCCTTCTACCGGTTCTTCTACTTCTGGCAATACCCAGGGCGAGAACATCATCAAGTCGTGGGGCAATGGCAGCGGATTTGTTCCTTCGGGATGGACGGTGGCAGATAATGGCACTCAGGTTTATGTCGGCAATAAATCGAGCGGTCCACGCATCATGAACTTCTCTGGTGATTTCAAGAATGCTTTCTATGTGAGAACTGTTTCTGCCGATAAGGCTGGCTATATAGAATATGGTAATACAAATGGTTATACCCTGCCTCTGGTATATGGCGAGTATGAGCTGAGCTGCAATGTGGCAGCATGGAAGGGTGCTCCATATATGAAGGTGGAGGTGTACGACCCTCAGAATGCCGTGCTTGCTTCTACCATCGTCAAGGCAAATGGCAATGCCAATGGCAATATGGGGGCTTATCTCTCGGGTACCACCAGGGTTTCTCTCTCGTTCTATTCCATGATTAAGGGCAACTATCGTGTACGTTTCACCCCTGTGGCTGATGCCAAGGGCACAGGTGGTGCCTGGGTTGAGGCTCTGGTAGGCAATGTGGCTCTTTACTTCAAGGGAAATCCGCTGGCACTGAATGCCGTGGGACAGGTTCCTGCCGGATGGAAGATTGTTGATGCCGGAGAGCAGAAAGCGGCTGGTGCAGCTGGCATTGGTCCACGCATCTTCAAGTTTGCCGGTGGTGATTTTTCTACGGGTCTTTACATCCGTCAGAGCGATGCCAGCAAGGCAGGCTACGCTGAGTTTGGTTCTACTTGGGGCTATGGCTTCTCGTTGAAGCAGGGCAGCTATGTATTCTCTTATAATGCCGTGGCGTGGTCGGGGTCTCCTTATCTGAAGTGTGAGGTTCTCGACGAGAGCAACAACGTACTGGGTTCCCAGATTATCCAGTGTACCAAGAATGTGAACAAGAATACCGGTGCAAATACTTATGGCAGCAATAGTGGTCAGGTACGATTCACTGCTTCCCACACGGGTTACTATCACTTCCGCTTCACTCCTGTAGCAAACAGCTGGGGTGGCAGTGGTTCATGGCTTGAGGTAGTGGTAGGTCATCTGAAGATTTCCATGACCAGTGCTTCTCGTTCAAGAAGCATCGATGGTGGTTGGAACGATGGTACTACGGGCATCGAGCAGGTCGAGAGTGCTGAGCATATCAGCGGTCAGGAGACCAGACAGAACTCCGGCTGGTACACGCTTCAGGGTCAGCGGGTAGAACACCCAACCAAGGGTATCTATATCCATAATGGCAAGAAGGTGGTTTTGAGATAGAATATTAAATGAGACTACCCTGATACATCAATGAGACTTCCCAGCACTAAAACCGAGAAGTCTCATTTTTGCTTTTTGCTATATAATATAATGTAAAGGCTAAAAACAAAAGAGGGTGTGGCATCATTTTATGACGCACCTTTTTCTTATGTGTTACATCATATTAAGTATTTGAAACATGTGAAAAAGTAGAATCCTGTTTTTTTGCTTACCTTTGCATCCATAAATAACAATTTAATCAACTAATAATTAATTTAAATCATAAAATGACTAGATACAGAATGATTTTATCCCTGCTTTTGGCTGGCATGGGAACTGCAGCAACAGCACAGAACATCAACTTGCCAATCATCCAGACCAAGTACACTGCCGATCCTGCACCTTATGTGCACAACGATACGGTATATCTCTATACCACCCACGATGAGGATGGGGCTGAGGGGTTCCTGATGAAAGACTGGCTGCTCTACACCTCAACAGATATGGTAAACTGGCAAGACCGCGGTGCCGTGGCTTCATTGAAAGACTTCAAGTGGTTCAAGGGCGAGAATGGTGCCTGGGCAGAGCAGGTCATCGAGCGCAATGGCAAATGGTATATGTATTGCCCAATCCACGGTCATGGCATCGGAGTGCTGGTAGCAGATAGTCCATACGGACCGTTCAAGGATCCTATCGGAAAGCCTCTGGCATGGGAGGGCGACTGGTTCGACATAGACCCTACCGTATGGGTAGATGATGATAATCAGGCTTACATGTATTGGGGCAACCCGGAGTTGAAGGCAGTGAAACTGAACGAGGACATGATTTCTTATTCTGATTCCATCATGCACTTCCCGAAGATTCAGGATTATCAGGAAGGTCCTTGGTTCTGGAAGCGCAATGGCAATTATTATCTGGCTTATGCTTCTACCTGCTGTCCTGAGGGCATCGGTTATGCGATGAGCAAAAATCCGCTCGGACCGTGGGAATATAAGGGACATATCATGAACCATACGCCTCGTACTCGTGGCAATCATCCGGGCATCATCGACTACAAGGGCAAGAGCTATTGCTTCGGCTTGAATTATGACATCTTCCGTTTGAAGACGGGGCGTCATGCCGAGCAGCGTTCTGTTTCTGCGGCCGAAATGACTTACAATCCTGACGGAACTATCCAGGAGTTGCCATACTTCCAGGACTGCAAGCTAGAGCAGATAGAATGGTTCAACCCTTATCGCCAGGTTGAGGCTGAGACGATGGCTTGGGGCTATGGATTGAAGACGCAGCCTAAGAATCAGTGGGCGCAGGAGAATAGATGGAATCAAGTGGTTATGAATATTGATGAGGATGAGTATATCCTCGTGAAGGGTGTTGACTTCAAGAAGGGTGCAGGTAAGTTTGAGGTTTCTGCCTCTTGCCACATGTTTGGCGGCAGCATCGAAATCCGTCTTGATGGGGTAAACGGCCAGTGCATCGGCAAGGTGGATATCAAGAATACCAAGGACGAATACAAAACCTTCTCTACCCAGGTGAAGAAGGTAAAGGGTGTTCATGATCTCTACTTCGTCTTTAAGGGAGGCGACATCCAGAAGCAGAACCTCTTCTTCCTGGATTGGTGGAAGTTTAGCGAGTAAGAAGAAACATTAAAAGAAGTGTTTTTTCATTGAAAGCCATAAGCTAAATGTAATTGTCCGCATATACACTTTTATTAAGAATTTAAAATAATATCAAATTATGAAGAAACAACTAATGATTGCTCTGCTGAGCATTGCGCCTGCCTTGGGTGTTGTGGCGCAAGATAAACTTTATAAGGATGAGTTCCCGCTGGGCGACATCACCCTTCTTGATGGACCATTGAAGCATGCTCGCGACTTGAACGTGCAGGTGCTCCTGAAATATGATTGCGACCGCATGCTGGCCCCTTATCGCAAGGAGGCTGGCTTGCAGCCTCGCAAACCTTCTTATCCCAACTGGGATGGACTGGACGGACATGTGGGCGGACATTATCTGTCGGCTCTTGCCATCAATGCAGCCACAGGCAATGAGGAATGCCGCAAGCGCATGGAATATATGATATCCGAACTCCAGCTGGTGCTTGATGCTAACAATCAGCGTCCTGAAGCCTGGTGTCATAACTATATAGGTGGTGTTCCGAATAGTGCCAAGATGTGGACAGCTTTCAGTAAGGGCGATTTCGGACCTTACTTTGGAACATGGGCACCTTTCTATAACATTCATAAGATGTATGCTGGTCTTCGTGATGCATGGCTCTATTGCGGCAATGAACAGGCAAAGAATCTGTTTCTGAAGTTCTGTGATTGGGCTGTGGACATTACGCGTGATCTGAACGACGAACAGATGGAGAAAATGCTAGGTAACGAGCATGGAGGCATGAACGAGGTGCTTGCTGATGCATACGCTATTACCGGTGAGCAGAAATATCTGGATTGTGCCCGCCGCTTCTCCCACAGAATGTTGCTCGTTCCTCTGGAAAACGGCAAGGACTGCCTTGACAATATGCATGCCAATACGCAGATTCCGAAGGTTATCGGCTATCAGCGCATCGCTGAGTTGGCTCATGATGTGCAATATCACAATGCCAGCGAGTATTTCTGGGAAATTGTGACACGTCAGCGTTCGCTGGCTTTGGGAGGTAACAGCAGGCGTGAGCACTTCCCGACTAAGGAAAATTGTATAGACTATATCAACGACATCGATGGACCGGAGTCTTGCAATACTTATAATATGCTGAAGCTTACCGAGGATTTGAACCGAGTAAAACCTAATGGCATGTATGGCGACTTTTACGAGACTGCGATGTTCAACCATATCCTCTCTGCCCAGCATCCTCAACATGGAGGCTATGTCTATTTCACTTCCGCCCGTCCTCGCCATTATCGCAACTATTCTGCTCCTAATGAGGCGATGTGGTGCTGCGTGGGAACAGGTATGGAAGACCACGGAAAGTATGGACAGTTTGTCTGGACGCACGATAAGGGTGTGAAGGCGGAGGATGATGCGCTCTATGTGAATCTCTTCGTGGCTTCCGAGTTGAATTGGAAGGATCGAAAGATGGTGATTCGTCAGCAGACCGCTTTCCCGTATGCTGAAACATCTGTCGTAGAAGTAGCCAAGGGTAAGGGAACTTTCATCTTGAAAGTCCGTAAGCCGTCCTGGTGTGAAAACTTCACCGTGAAGGGTGTTGGTTTTGATGCCGATAGCTATGAGGAGAATGGATTTGTCTGCATGAAGCGCAAATGGAAGAAGGGTGACCAGGTAAAGATCTCTATGCCTATGCACGCTTACATCAAACCGATGATCAATGTGCCTCAGTATGTGGCAATCATGTATGGTCCTATCCTGCTCGGCATGAAGACGGGAACAGAGGATATGCGTTCGCTCATCGCTGATGACAGCCGTTTCGGACAGTATGCCGGTGGAAAGAAACTGGCTCTTGACGAGGCTCCTATTCTGTTGCCGAAACATCTCGACGACATTGCCAAAAACCTGAAGCCAGTTCCTGGCAAGCCATTGCACTTTAAACTTGCCACCCACATGGAGAATACCATCGATGGTGAACTACAGCCTTTCTTCGAGATTCATGATTCTCGATATATGATGTATTGGTTGGCACTAGGCGAGAATGATTACAAGGCTTATATGCAGAAGTTGGCTGATGAGGAAAAAGCCCGTCAGGCTTTGGAGGCTAGAACTGTGGATAAGGTGAACCCTGGAGAACAGCAGCCAGAGACCGACCATCGTATGGAGACAGATGATTCGAACAAGGGTAATACAGAGGGTATCTTCTTCCGTGATGCAAAGGATGGCCATTATTTCAGCTATCTGATGCAGACCAAGGGAGAGACTAATCTTAGCCTTCAGCTCAAGTTCTGGGGACAGGATGAATGGCGTACAAGTGAGTTTGATATTTATGTCAACGACAAGTTGCTTTGCAGCGTGAACAACAGTCATCGCTGGCGCACCACACAGTTTAAGACCGTTGATTATGCCATTCCTTCAGAGTTTGTTAAGGGCAAGAAGGAAATAAGAGTGAAGTTTGTGGCTCATAAGGGCAAGCAAGTTGGACAGATTTATGGTGTGAGACTTGTGAAGCATTAATTGTAGAAAAGTATATGTTAGCATATATTCTACTCAAGAATGAGACAAGTGCATCAATCACTAATAGAGTTTGTGTAGTAAGATAAACTTAATAAAGTTTTTGAAACATTCGATAAAGTCATTATGATTGTTTTTTCGTAATTTTGCAGCGTTAAACGAATAAACAATCATAATGATGAATACAACGAAAAACTTGGCTCCCAGAAAGCCGTTACTGATAAGCGCATGGCTGCTTGCCATGCAGGGTGCTACCTATGCACAGAACCCAATCGTGCAAACACAGTTAACTACCGACCCAGCACCTCTGGTTGTTGGAGACCGTCTCTATGTATATACCGGTCATGATGAAGATAAGGCTGACTTCTTCTGGATGAACGAATGGCGTGTGTATTCCACCAAGGATATGGTGAACTGGACAGACCATGGTTCTCCGCTCGATCTCAGTTCTTTTTCCTGGGCAGACGACCGTGCCTGGGCAGCACAGACCATTGAACGTAATGGTAAGTATTACTGGTATATCTGTGCGCACTCTAAACTGACGGGCGGAATGGCTATCGGCGTAGCTGTGGCAGATTCTCCTACCGGTCCGTTCAAGGATGCGCTGGGAAAACCGCTTTTCGATAATGGAAGTTGGGACAATATCGACCCAACGGTTTGGATGGACGAGGATGGTCAGGCTTATCTCTATTGGGGTAATCCACATCTTTACTATGCCAAACTGAATAAAGATATGATCAGCTTCAAGGGTGGTATAGATGCTAAGGCAGCTGTTGATGAAAAGCGTGAAGTGGGCAGAATCGTGATGACTGAGGAGGGATTCGGCTCGCCTGACGTGGAGAAGCGTGATTCTACCCGAAAATATAAAGATTGCTACACAGAGGGACCTTGGTTCATGAAGCGTGGCAAGAACTATTATATGCTTTATGCTGCAGGTGGAGTGCCTGAGCACATTGCTTATTCCATGAGTAAGAAGCCTTTCGGACCATGGAAGTATATGGGCGAAATCATGCCATTGGAAGATACGGGTTCCTTTACTAACCATTGCGGTGTGAGCGACTTCAAGGGCAAGTCTTATTTCTTCTATCATACGGGTAAACTGGGTGGCGGATTCGGACGCAGTGTGGCTGTGGAAGAATTCAAATATAATGCCGACGGCACATTCCCAATTATCCACCATACTCAGGAAGGAGTGGCTCCTATTGCAACCCTCAATCCTTACAAGCGTCAGGAGGCTGAAACCATCGCTTTCTCTAAGGGAGTGAAGTCGGAGCAGACCGATGATACGGGTGTTTATATCTCTGAAATCCATGAAGGCGATTATATCAAGGTACGTGAGGTGGATTTTGGTGATGAAGGTCCAGATGTATTTGCCATCTCAGCGGCGTGCTCTTCGCTTGGAGGTTCGCTGGAGGTTCATCTCGATAAGGAAGATGGCGAACTGGTGGCAAAACTTGATGTTACCAAGACGGGTGGCTGGGAAAAGTGGAAGACTTTCTCGGCACAAATGCTAAAGAAAGTGACAGGAAAACATGATATATACTTCGTGTTCAAGGGATTGAAGGGAAGCAAACTCTTCAATTTCGACTGGTGGAAGTTTGAGAAGAATTTCGCCAATCCTGTGGTTTGGGCTGATGTGCCTGATGTGGATGTAATCCGTGTGGGTGACAGCTTCTATATGGTAAGCACCACCATGCATCTGATGCCGGGTGCGCCTATCATGAAATCGAAGGATTTGGTGAACTGGGAAACAGTGAACTATATCTTCCCTAAACTTACCGATTCGCCTAAGTATGACATGAAGGAGGGTACGGTGTATGGTCGTGGTCAGTGGGCCACTTCGCTGCAGTATCATCGTGGCAAGTTCTATGCGCTCTTTGCTCCGAATGATAATCCCGGTGGAGAGACTTATATCTGTACAGCCGATGATATCGAGGGCAAATGGACTATCCACAGCCGTTTGCAGCATTTCCATGATGCCGCTCTCTTCTTCGATGACGATGATAAAGCATACGTGGTTTATGGAACGGGCGAGATGGTGCAGCTGAATACCGACCTGACGGATGTGGTGCCGGGCAGCCATCGTAAACTCTTTGAGCGTGATGCTGATGAAACGGGTTTGCTCGAAGGCTCCCGTATGATCAAGCACAACGGCAAGTATTATCTCCTGATGATTTCGTGGCCACAGGGACATCCTCGTCGTGAGGTTTGTTATCGTGCTGATAAGATAACGGGTCCTTACGAAAAGAAGGTGATTCTGGAAACGGAGTTTGCCGGATTCAATGGCGTGGGACAAGGTACGATTGTAGATGATAAGGATGGCAACTGGTATGGCATCGTATTCCAAGACCGTGGTGGTGTGGGCAGAGTGCTCACGCTGGAGCCATGTACCTGGAAGGACGGATGGCCTATGCTGACCGATGAGAAGGGCAATATTCCTGCCGAGATGCAGAAGCCTGTGCTGGGCTACGACGGCAAGGGACTCGTGTATAGCGACGATTTCTCGAAGGATAAACTGGAACTGCAGTGGCAGTGGAACCACAATCCTGTGGATAATGCCTGGTCGCTCACAGAGCGCAAGGGCTGGCTCCGTCTGAAGACATCCCGTATTGTTCCTAACATCTTCCTGGCTCCAAATACCATCAGTACCCGTACCGAAGGACCAACCTGCGAGGGAATCATCAAGATGGATGTAAGCAAGATGAAGGATGGCGATGTGGCTGGCTTGTCAGCCTTCCAAGGTGATGCAGCCCTGCTTTCTATCGTAAAGGAAGGCAAGAAACTCTTTGTGGTTGGTACCAAGGAGAGTGTAGCTTTGACTGAAAAGGAGAAGGCGGTGACCGGTGTGAAGCGTGAGGAGGTGTATCGCCAGCCTTTGAATCTGAAGCAGGATAAGGCAACGAAATCAAGCATCATCTATCTGAAGATGAGTTGCGATTTCCGTCTTCATCAGAATCTCGCCACCTTATTATATAGTATAGACGGCAAGACTTGGATTCCTGCCATCAAGGATTTCAAGATGCAGTATGATTATCGCCGCCTCTTTATGGGAACCCGTATTGCCATCTACAATTATGCCACAAAGGCTGCTGGCGGATATGTGGATGTGGATAGTTTTGAGTATCAAAAACAGAATAGTAGTGAGAACTAGAATCATAGTGGGAACTATGGCTTTGGCGTTTCTTCTTCCGGTAAAGATGATGGCTAAGGCTAGCAGTTCTGATAATAGTACTCTACTTTGGTATAACGCCCCAGCCCAGCAGTGGCTGGAGGCTCTGCCTATCGGAAACTCACATCTGGGAGGTATGGTGTATGGCGGAACCACGGACGAGAATATCCAGTTGAATGAGGAGACTTTCTGGAGTGGCGGTCCCCATAACAACAATAGCAAGAAATCCCTGGAGAATCTGCCAAAGGTGAGGGAACTCATCTTCAATGGCAGGGAAGAGGAGGCCGCCGCTCTCATCAACCAGACTTTCATCCCAGGTCCTCATGGCATGCGCTTCCTGCCGATGGCAAATCTGCATATCACCATGAATAATCTGGGAAAGGCTGAGCAGTTTGTGCGCGACTTGGATTTGAAGAGGGCGATTGCCACGACTTCTTTCGTGATGGATGGCGTAAGATATACTCGTACTACCTTTGCTTCGCTGGCTGATGGCGTCATTGTTTGCCACATCAAGGCGAGTAGAAAGGGTGCCCTGAATATCGATGTTACCCTGGATTCGCCTTTTGAACATCAGACTCAGAAAACGCCTTCAGGGGTTATGCTGAAGGTGAAGGCCCAAGACCAGGAAGGCATCAAGGCGGCTCTCACTGCCGAATGTGTGGCAGATGTAAGGACGGATGGCACCGAGGCAACCATCATCGTGAGTGCTGCCACTAATTTTGTGAACTATCACGATGTGTCGGGCAATGCAGCCCAGCGCAATGCTGACTATATAAATAAGGTGAAACTAATGAGCTATGCACAGTTGGAGAAACGTCATGTGGAGGCTTACCAGAAGCAGTTCGCTACTTCTTCTCTGATTTTGCCAACCGATATCAATGCTTCGTTGCCTACCAACCAGCGCCTGGAGAAATTTGCGGGCAGCAAGGATATGGCGATGGTGGCGCTGATGTATAACTATGGTCGCTATCTGCTCATCTCCTCTTCCCAGCCTGGTGGACAGGCGGCAAACTTGCAGGGCGTTTGGAACGACAGCAAAAATGCACCTTGGGACAGTAAATATACCATCAACATCAATACGGAGATGAACTACTGGCCTGCCGAGGTAACGAATCTCGGTAACACCACGGAACCTCTGTATTCGCTGATTAAGGATTTGAGCGTAACGGGAGCACAGACGGCTAGGGAAATGTATGGTTGTCGTGGTTGGATGGCACACCATAACACCGATATCTGGCGCATAGCAGGTCCGGTGGATGGTGCGCAGTGGGGCATGTTTCCGAATGGCGGAGCCTGGCTCACTACCCATCTCTGGCAGCATTATCTCTATACGGGCGACAAGGCTTTCCTCAAGCAGTGGTATCCGGTGATAAAGGGTGCTGCTGAGTTCTATCTCGACTATATGCAGAAGTTGCCAGGCACAGAATGGAAAGTAACCGTGCCGTCGGTGAGTCCGGAACAGGGACCTAAAGGAAAGAAAACTGCCGTAACGGCTGGTTGCACGATGGATAACCAGATAGCCTTCGATGCCTTGACCAGTGCCGTGAAAGCTTCTGAAATATTGGGTGTTGATGAGGCTGAGCGCAAGGAGATGCAGCAGCTGGTTTCGCAGATTCCGCCGATGCAGATAGGAAAGTACGGACAGTTGCAGGAGTGGCTTGTGGATGCGGATGATCCGAAGAATGAACATCGCCATATCTCGCATCTCTATGGATTGTATCCATCCAATCAGATTTCTCCTTTCTCTCATCCGGAACTGTTCCATGCTGCTGCCACCACTCTGAAGCATCGTGGCGACCAGGCTACGGGCTGGAGTCTGGGTTGGAAAACGAACTTCTGGGCACGTATGCTCGATGGCAATCATGCTTTCAGAATCATCAGCAATATGCTTCGTCTGTTGCCATCTGATGCGCAGGCAAAGGAATATCCTGATGGCAGGACCTATCCGAATCTCTTCGATGCCCATCCGCCATTCCAGATTGACGGCAACTTCGGAGTAACAGCCGGTATCGCCGAAATGCTCCTGCAGAGTCATGATGGAGCCGTGCATCTCTTGCCAGCCTTGCCTGATGCCTGGAAAGAAGGAAGCGTAAAGGGACTTCGCGCCCGTGGCGGCTTTGTGGTGGATATGGACTGGAAGAATGGCAGACTGATGAAGGCGAAGATTCGTTCCACCATCGGAGGCATCCTGCGTCTCCGTTCATACGTACCGCTGAAGGCGAAAAAGCTGAAGAAGGCAGAAGGAACATGTCCCAATATCCTTTTTGCATCTGCAGAAGTGAAATCTGTAGTGGAACAGCATCGGATAGCAGAAGGAGTGAAGGTTCCTATTCCTGACGTATATGAATATGACTTGGAAACAGAACCAGGAAAGACTTATCTGATTAAATAATGTCCTAAAATTACATTTGTTGCCATAAAAGTATCATTTTGTCCACCTCTGGTTGGATAATTATTCGTACTTTTGTGGCAATATTTTTTATAATAATCTTTTAGACCTATAAATGAGAATGAAGAAATTATTATTTGCAACCTGTTGCATCGCTTTTTTGAGCGGTTCTTTGGGAGCTGCGGCGCAGAAAAAATCTGCAGCCAAGAATGTTCTGACACAGACTTTGAAAGGGAAGTCTTGGTCGGCAGATAATGGTAATGGTACCTTTACAAACCCTTTGTTTTATGATGAGTTTTCTGACCCTGATATTATCAGAGTAGGGGAGGATTACTATCTGGCGGGTACCACGATGCACAGTGTGCCGGGACTGGTGGTTCTCCATTCCAAGGATCTCGTAAATTGGGAGTTCTCTTCCTATTGCTTCGACCGCTTTGATGATTCTGATGATTTCAATCTCCGCAATGGCAAGGAAGCTTACGGACAGGGTATCTGGGCACCTGCCATCCGCTATCACAACGGAAAGTTCTATATCTTCTCTAATATCAACGGACATGGATTGCAGGTGTATATCTCGGACAGTGCCAAGGGTCCTTGGACGCATCATAAAGTTAATGGCGATATCTACGACCTCTCTGTGCTCTTTGATGAGGATGGCAAGATTTATGCCGTGCACAAGTATGGCAACGTGACCGTTACGGAGTTAAAGCCTGATTTGAGTGGCCCGGTAGAGGGCAGCAGCAAGGTGGTGATTCCGGAAGGCAATGCGATGGGTGAGGGACATCATGTTTATAAAATCAATGGTATGTACTATATCCTCTCTGCAGATTATTCACCGATGGGCCGTATGCAGTGTGCCCGAAGTAAGAGTATCTGGGGACCTTATGAAACCTGCGTAATTAGCGAGCGTGAATCGTATGGTTATGCTGCTGGATGGAGCGTAGGTAACATGGGAATCGGTCGGCCTTTGCCGGAAGATGGTTTCAGTTTCCAAAACAACAAGCCTAATGGTCTGAACCTGGGATGTGCTACCATTCATCAGGGTGGCATCGTGCAGGCTCCTGACGGAAAATGGTGGGGCGTTTCGATGCAGGACTTCAATGCCGTGGGAAGAACGGTGTGCCTGTCCCCTATCACTTGGGTTGACGGCTGGCCTTACTTCGGATTGGAGAAGAACCTGGGGCGCTCTCCTCGTACCTGGTTCAAACCGAATGATATGGTAAAGACACCACAGGCTCCATACGACAGATGTGATGATTTCTCGGGTAAAACTTTTAAACCGGTTTGGCAATGGAATCATAATCCGAATGACAAGATGTGGTCGCTGAATAAGGAGCGAAAAGGTTGGCTCCGTTTGCATTCCATGCCTGCCAAGCAACTGCTTTGGGCAAAGAATACATTGACGCAGCGTGCCATCGGACCTGTTTCTTATACATCTGTAAAGTTGGATGCATCCCGCTTGAAGGTAGGTGATGAGGCTGGTTTGGGTGCCATCAATACGCCATACGCTTCATTGGGCGTTGTCAAGACGGATAAGGGGTTGAACTTGAGATGTTATGATCAGAATACCAACAAGGAAGTTTGGAAGCCGTTGGCTAAAAGTAAGGTAGTATGGTTGCGACTTTGGGGTGATTACGATAAGAGCCAGTTGCAATATTCCTATTCTCTGGATGGTAAGAACTGGGAGAATATCGGTGAGCAGATGCTTTCACCTTATCAGTTGAAGACTTTCCAGGGTGTACGTGTGGCACTTTATGCTTTCAACAAGAAGGAATTGAATGGCGGTGTGGCTGATTTTGATGATTTCAAGGTGGAGGAGCCGTTGGCAGACAGAACTGCCAATCTGCCTATAGGCAAGACCATAAGATTCTCTAATCTCGCTGATGGAAGTTTAATGGATGCTACCGGACATGGGTTGATGCATAGTTCTAGTAACCGAAAGGACATGAGAAATCAGGTGAAGTTTGTTGTGGAGGATAGAGGTAAGGGAAAGATTGCTTTGAAGACGGCTGACGGACGATATGTTTATATTGCTGGTGCTGGTTTATCTGGTGATGTTCGTCTGACTTCCGACTCTTCCAAGGCAGAGGAGTTTGTATGGCAGGATATGCTTTATAACCGCTGCATGCTGCTTTCTCTGAAGACTCAGCGTTATGTAGGTAAAAATCCAATAGATGGAAGCCCTTATTCTGCAGATTTCCAGGGAACTGACGCCGGTATGAAGAACGGGTGTGTTTTCGGTTGGGAAGTTGTTGAGTAAAGATATCTGTTCTTTATAAATTAGAAGAGGCAGACTCTCGCTGTGGGAAGTCTGCCTCTTTTTCTTATGTGATATTGTTCGATTATTCGAAATAGAATGTAAGTGCTATTATTTTGCTATGTGCTGACTTGGCTGATAGTGTATATGGGAGTGTACTCTTGTCTTTTATGTTTTTGATGTGATTCTTATCGTATGTATCTGTTATTCCATACATGAATTTCAATTCAGGGCGAAGTTTGAAATAAGGCAGATAGAAATCACACCCCAATCCCAACTCCAGAAACAGATCTGTTTTCTTCAGTTTGATATAATCTTCGTTCTTGCTGTTCAGATTCATCATCGGGTTGATTCCTGCCATGATGTATGGGCGGTGATTGTTGAATCTCTGTGCTGCAAATATCAGATCGAGGGCACTGGAAATGTAAGCCGTCTTCATCTCCTGTTTCTGTTGGATCGGATTACCGGCTCCATCTTTTTTCAGCATATTGTAGAAGGAGAGATGTCGGGTACCGAAATACATGGCTGGTGCTATGCGTAGCTGGAAGTGGGTGTTCAGGCGGAATTCTCCTAGTACACCTACTGTAAATCCAGTATCCCATCTGTCCTGGTCTACTGTTACACAGCTTTGCTGCTCAATGCCGTCAGCATCAAGATAAGTCACCAGTCCTGCATTCTGGAATTCTATATCCTGGAAGTGGGTGCCTACTAATACACCGAAGTGGAATGGGCGCAAATCCGTATAAGGACGGTTTTCTACCTGTCTCTTATACACATCTCCGAGCCCACGAGACACTGAGCGATCTCGTA
>ENA-OZZM01000117-OZZM01000117.1-human-gut-metagenome-genome-assembly--contig:-NODE-117-length-15704-cov-3.962873_pt1 | contig 15704 bp, 8 predicted proteins | sample MGYA00244939_ERZ654150 | MGnify/ENA primary metagenome ERZ654150 (study PRJEB26926, sample SAMN06165005) | human gut metagenome | biome: ENVO:00009003; feature: ENVO:2100002; material: ENVO:00002003...
CTTCCTGGAGCGGGTGTCTGTATGCGTTCAATGTTGTTTTGAACTGGTCTAATTCAACTACCACAAGCTTCACCTGCTTTCTGTTTTATATTTTGTATGACACGCAGCTTCTGGTAGGGAAGCTGCGTGCTTTGTCAAACGGATCGTGCTCATCCGTCTCACTGCTGTTCTGCTTTTATCAAACCGGTTTTCTTCCGCAGCACTGTTTGTACTTCTTGCCGCTTCCGCACGGGCATGGATCGTTTGGATAGATCTTACGTTCTGCGCGCTGTACCGGTTTTCTCGGGCCGGACTCGTCTTTGTTGGTTCCGGTCACTTTGGCTACCTGCTCACGTTCTACTTTCTGCTCAACACGTACATGGAACAGGAGACGGACGGTATCCTGCTGGATGGACTCGAGCATTTCGTTAAACATGTCGTAAGCTGCCATCTTGTACTCAACCTTCGGGTCTCTCTGGCCGTATGCCTGCAGGCCGATACCCTCGCGGAGCTGATCCATATCATCGATATGATCCATCCACTTGCGGTCGATGGTCTTTAACAGAACAACGCGCTCTGCCTCTCTCATGCTCTCTGGATCTGGGAACTCGCTTTCCTTGTCTGCATAAGCCTGCAGTGCCATCTCTGTAAGAGTCTCTTTTAATGCTGCCTTCTTCATGTTCTTTGTTTCATCTGCTGACGGCATATATTCGGTAAGCGGAATGATGGAACGAAGCTCGATATTTAACTGAGTGAAATCCCAATCCTCCGGTGCCTGCTCATCTGAGATTGTGCGGTCTACAACCTGGCTGACGATATCTCTAATCATCTTTAAGATAACATCCTTCATGCTCTCTCCATCAAGAACCTGACGGCGCTCCTTGTAGATGATTTCACGCTGCTCATTCATGACCTCATCATACTTTAAGACATTCTCACGAATACCGTAGTTGTTGCCCTCGATCTTCTTCTGCGCTTTTTCGATGGCGGAAGAAAGCATCTTGTGCTCGATCTGCTCATTTTCCGGTACACCAAGGGATTTGAAAATGCCCATCAGTTTTTCGGAACCGAAGAGTCTCATCAGATCGTCTTCCAGAGAGATGTAGAACTTGGACTCACCGGGATCTCCCTGACGTCCGGAACGACCACGCAACTGATTATCAATACGTCTGGACTCATGACGCTCGGTACCGATGATCTTCAGTCCTCCGGCGGCTCTCGCTTCATCATCCAGCTTGATATCCGTACCACGACCTGCCATGTTGGTAGCGATGGTTACCGCACCGTGTACACCGGCATCGGCTACGATCTCTGCTTCCAGTTCATGGAATTTTGCATTCAGAACCTTGTGCTGAATGCCGCGCTTAGTCAGCATTCTGCTCAGTTCCTCACTGGCTTCGATCGTGATCGTACCTACCAGTACAGGCTGTCCTGTGGCATGTGCTTCCTCTACCGCATTCACGATAGCGTTCAGCTTCTCTCTCTTCGTCTTGTATACAGCATCCTGCAGATCCTTACGGATAACGGGACGGTTCGTAGGGATCACAACAACATCCATGCCGTAGATCTCACGGAACTCGGTCTCCTCAGTGAGAGCTGTACCGGTCATACCACACTTTTTATCGAATAAATTAAAGAAGTTCTGGAAGGTAATGGATGCAAGCGTCTTACTTTCTCTCTTCACCTTTACATGCTCTTTTGCTTCGATTGCCTGATGCAGACCGTCGGAATAACGACGTCCCGGCATGATACGTCCGGTAAATTCATCGACGATCAGTACCTGGTCATCTTTTACCACGTAATCCTTATCACGGAACATCAGATTATGGGCACGCAATGCCAGAATGATATTGTGCTGGATCTCCAGATTCTCGGGATCAGCGAAGTTATCAATGTGGAAGAATCTCTCAACCTTCTCCATACCTGCTGCGGTCAGGTTGATGATCTTATCCTTTTCGTTAACGACGAAGTCTCCGGTCTCTTCCTGTACCACACCCATAATGGCATCCATCTTGGTCAGTTCCTGTACATCATCACCGCGCTTCATCTGACGTGCCAGCAGATCACACATCTCGTACAGAGCTGTGGACTTGCCGCTCTGTCCGGAAATGATCAGAGGGGTTCTCGCTTCATCGATCAGTACGGAGTCCACCTCATCGATGATGGCATAATGCAGTCCACGCAGAACCAGCTGTTCCTTGTAAATAACCATGTTATCACGCAGATAATCAAATCCTAGCTCGTTGTTGGTAACATAAGTGATATCACACTTGTAAGCTTCCTGTCTCTCCTCGGAGGTCATGCTGTTGAGTACCACACCGACCTTCAGTCCCAGGAACTCATGTACCTGCCCCATCCACTCCGCGTCACGCTTCGCCAGATAGTCATTGACGGTAACGACATGGACGCCCTTGCCTTCCAAAGCATTCAGATAAGCAGGAAGTGTAGACACCAGTGTCTTACCTTCACCGGTACGCATCTCTGCGATACGTCCCTGATGCAGGATGATACCACCGATCAGCTGTACTCTGTAGTGTTCCATGTTCAGAACACGCTTTGCAGCCTCTCTTACGGTTGCATAAGCCTCCGGAAGCAGATCGTCCAGAGTCTCTCCCTCGGTCAGACGCTTCTTATACTCCTCGGTCTTACCCCGCAGTTCCTCATCGGAAAGTGCCTGCATTGTAGGGCGGAGTGCCTCGATCTTGTCCACCAGAGGTTCAATACGCTTCAGTTCTCTGGAACTGTGCGTGCCAAATATCTTCTCAATAACGCTCATTTTTTCCTCATTTCCACACCCTTTTGACAATAAAATGTCCATGGGTCTTCGCATAATTCAAAGGTTATTGTAGCAGATTTTCCTTTATGTTTCAACCTTTCAATGCGACCATAGGCGTGAAAAGACTGTAAAAATTTTATGAACAGGATGTGGCCCCCTAAGAGCCTGCACAAATTGACAGTCCGGATAAAAATTATTATAATGAAATCAGTTAAATTTTCTTTTCATGATAAGGAGCAGAATACTTATGAAAAGGCTGTCTATCACCCAACTGGTTCCCGGCATGACCGTCGCCGAAGACGTCTATGATCTGGACCATGAGCTTCTGATACAAAAAGGGACCATCCTTACGGATAAACTGATCACCAAGCTGGATCTGTACGGTATCCTTACCATTTTTGTCGAGGATATCATACAACCCGTGCGGCCTGCTGAGGATTCTACTGACACTGAGCTCTCTTACTCCGAGCGCATTAAGAGTTCTCCTGAATTTCAACTGTTCAAGACAGATTTTGAAAATGATGTTGAACTGTTCCGGGAAAATATGAATCTCGTGATTCAAAAAAATACCTCTTTAGATGTGAATACCCTATTGAAGAACACCATGGCCATCGTAGCCAATCATTCCGGCAGCATCAGCATTCTGGACATGCTCCAGAACATGCGGGAATATGATGATTCCACTTACACTCACAGTCTGAATGTTGCCCTGATCTGCAACATACTGGTCGGATGGCTGAAGCTGTCTGACGAGGAAATTGAGCTGGCCACTGCCTGTGGTCTGTTCCATGATATCGGCAAACTGCTGATACCTTATTCTATCATTTCAAAACCGGGAAAGCTGTCCGAGGAAGAATTTGCAACGATCAAAAAGCATCCCACCCTGGGTTACCAGCTTCTCCTGTCCCAGGATGTGGATGATCATGTGAAAAATGCCGCCCTCATGCATCACGAACGCAGCAACGGCAGCGGTTATCCTCTGAAATTAAAAGGCAATCAGATCGACCCTTATGCAAGAATCGTGGCTATTGCCGATGTCTACGATGCCATGACCGCTGCCCGCTGTTACAGAGGACCTTTGTGTCCATTCCGTGTCATCGAGATGTTCGAGGCAGAAGGCTTCCAGAAATACGATGTCTCCATCCTGCTTCCTTTTCTGGAAAATGTGGTCAATTCCTGTCTGCAGAACCGTTGTCTGTTAAGCGATGGGCGGAAAGGGACGATCATTTATATCAACAAAGACAAGCTCTCCCGGCCTGTCGTACAATGTGACGGAGAGTATGTGAACCTGGCGGACCAGCCGGATTTAGAGATTGTGCGTCTGCTTTAAGTTATTCAGGCATCAGCCATACAGGACCTTAGGCTGCATTGTGTTGTAGATGTCGCATGCAGCCTTTCTTTCCATAAAAGCAGCATCTACAGAATGGAGTTATTTATGTCAGACAAGACTTCCTTGCATTATTATGTCAATATGCCCGGAAATACCCTTCCGGGCACTTCTTTTTCTACTATTACTGAAGCACTGACCGCCCTGACGGATTCATCCTGCTTATCATGCGAAAAGCAGTTCCCGGCTCCCGTTTCTGATCTGCCTCCTGTGATCGTACACATCGGGGAGGGTATTTATAGGGAAAAAATAATCATCACCAGACCAAATGTCACCTTCGAAGGGGCCGGTGCAGACAAAACGATTCTCGTCTACGGAGATGCTGCTTTGGATCTCATGCCCGATGGGGATAAACGCGGAACCTTCCGCACCGCTTCCGTCCGGATTGACACCCACGATTTTACTGCAAAGCATCTGACTTTTCAGAATGATTCCGGCTTCGGGCATACCGTAGGACAGGCGCTGGCGGTCTATGTAGATGGCGACCGCAATGCTTTTTATGACTGCCGTTTTCTTGGCAGCCAGGACACGGTCTTCGATGCACCTCTGCCGTTAAAAGAGGCGCAGCCCGGAGGCTTCAAGGGTCCCGGAGAATTCAAGCCCCGCACGATTGGACGTCATTATTATGAAAACTGTTTTATTCAGGGAGATGTGGATTTCATCTTCGGCAGCGGCATCGCCTGGTTTGAGCATTGTACGATCTACTCGAAGCTTCCCGGAGACCGGGTCCCTCCGGAAAGTCCGGAGGATGAAGTGATCTACGGCTATGTGACCGCAGCCTCCACTCCCATGGAAGAACCCTACGGCTATGTCTTCCATGAATGCAGCCTGGAGAGCGACTGTCCTCCCCATTCCATCTACCTGGGACGTCCCTGGAGAGAATGGGCGAAGACCGTATTCTTACACTGTGAACTGGGGGCACACATCCATCCCGCCGGCTGGCAGGACTGGAAGAAACCCCATGGACATTTCTATTACGGAGAATACGCTTCCTACGGTCCCGGTGCTTCCCCTGCCACCCGCGCTGACTTTTCCCACCAGCTGACGGATGCGGAGGCTGCGGAGTATACCGTGAAACATGTAATGAAAGGATGGGAACCACAGAGTTTAATGTGATCCGTTGTGAGAGGAGTTCCGACATCTATGTATCAGGAAGCATTGTCCCGCCAGCTGGCACTGGACTACTGTTGCAGTCCTGCTGATGTGGCAGATTCAAAAAATCATTTTACAATTTATGTACCGCAGGAGGGACGCCGCCGTTTTCAGGAACAAACGGTTTGCAGGTTAAAAATTGCTGTCGTCAATGGAAAATTATTAGTTACCGGTTCCGAAGAAATTGTGGCAGAATGTCGGAAACGTTATGCTGATGTGACGGGAGAATGGTTTTTTGACATGAAGCGGCTTCGGGAATTGGAGGAATTGCTGGCTTCCTTCGGTGCCCGTATTGCACAGGTACATCCTTTTTTTCTGCCGGAGTCTGGTGGCATAGCTTCTTCTGACCTTCCTTCGGCTTTGCTATCTGATGCCCGGGATTTTGAACTGATACGATATGATCAGGATGCTATTCTGCAATTTCGTGGTGATGATCGTTTTGATCAAGCATTTGCTTTCGATCCGGATGCACCGGATGTTTTGGGCATGGCCGCGGTAAAGGACGGTGAGATTCTCGGTATGGCAGGCGCCAGCGCTGACAGTCCCCTGTTCTGGCAGATTGGGATCAATGTAGCTCCCCACGCCAGAGAAATGCATGTGGGATCGACATTAGTAAGACTTCTGGCTCAGGATATTTTGGCTCAAGGTACAATTCCTTATTATGGAACAAGCATGTCTCATATTGCTTCCCAACGGGTAGCACACCGCGCCGGATTCGCTGTGGCGTGGGCAGAATTGCTCACGGAAGAAGTAAGATAAAAGTTAGTGAAATAGCCACGAACGCCCGCGGCGAACGGAACATCACGCCTTGATGTCGCGTCTCCAGGTGTGAATTTTCTACGAAAAGTGATATAGCGGTTCTAATCCGTACGGGCACGGCTCCAGTTGCCATCCATGGCAACGTCCGCCTGTCGCGAACGTCCTGTTCGCTCCACCCTGTCTTTCAGCACTTTTCAAGAAAATATCAACACCCTCCGACAAACATCGCGGCGTGATGTTCCGTCCGCCGTGGGCGTTCTGTGTTTTGGGTCTATACAGAAAAAATGAGTTGTGAGATACTAAATTTGCTACAAATAAGGCATAAAAAGATGAATATGGGTCTATAGAGAAAAAAACGGCCCTGAGGTACTCATTTTGAAGAAATTGAGTATCTGGCAGGCGAATTTTTCGCTATAGGCCCATATTGTTTAGTTTTTGCTTTTTACCCATCCTCAAAAAGTATCTACAGGGAAATTTATCTTCTATAGACCCCACGAAGATTTTAGAACAACTATATTCACTAACTCTCAATTTTCTACACATCCGGTTCTGAGATGCGTGTGACTCCCACATAGATATCCGATATTTCAAACCATGTAGGATAATCGACTATACCGGTCTGCGGAAGATGAAATATTTTTTGGAACATCCTGACTGCATCCGCAGTATCGGGTCCATAGATACCGTCCGGGATCAGAGTAGGGATCGCCGGATAATTCCTGGCGATGCGGTTCAACTGCTGTTGCAGCTGACGGACTTTTTCCCCGGAAGACCCAATAGTCAGGTCATATCCCGGCCAGGAGGACGGCACTCCCGATATAATATCCGCAGAATTGATGTACATATCATTACCGTAATAATAATGAATGATATCAATGGCGGAATATCCCTGCTCCGCCAACGACTGGGATCCCCACTGACTCAATCCCCTGCATTTGGTCCGATTGCCGTCACAATATGATGTGAAAATAGGCTGCCGTACGCCGGGTCTGGATAAATAATTGGTAAAAATGGAATCTACCAGATAATCGATCTCTTCGAACACATTTCTGCCATAGATCCATTTTTGGTCATATGCCGTAGAAGAAGTTATTGTAAAGTCATATCCTTTTCCCCTGTACCACTCTGTAAATACACGATTTAGCGTAAACGACTGGATCACCAGTATATTTGCATAGATCGCACTTTCCGACCAGGTCGGATAAATCTCGCTGGAAGCTACATTTTTAATATAATCCTTATAGCGTACCCAGTAATTTCTGGCAGTGGGATCCTCCGGGTCGCCATCATGTACGATCACGTATTCCGGAATGACCACGCGGCTTAAGACAATCTCCCCTGTCTCGTTCATAGGCTTGATCTCTTCTTCCGGAATCTTAGGGGGATATTCTCCAAACAAGGTATGTGGCGGGATCACCACCACCTTCTCCTCCTCTTCTGTTACATCCAATGGATTCATTCGTATCGGTTGTAATGAATATGCACCTGCCAGAATCTCAGAGCCGGATACCAATACCGTTTCAAAGCCTTCTGCCGTCACTTGAATGTTATACTCAGAATAAGGCTGCTCCGTAATATCAGGCGTCAGAGAAAGCTCTCTGGGCGGTGCTTTCAGATTGATCTCCGGGGTCTGCCCCGATTCATCGGTAGTAAGTGTCTCTATCGGAGAATCCGGATCTCCGGTATAAGAAATGGTGACCATAGCACCGGGGATCGGTGACATCCCCAGTGCAGAGACAACACTGATCTGTAGTGTCCCTGTATAAGTAGTATCCTTAACATCCATGGACATGCGTCCTTTCTGCCTATCCCGTACCACATCGTCCTCGTATGTTCGGTCAGGCAATAAATCTTCCTTACAGAATATGCTCCGTTACGCGAAGATGTGCTTAAATGCTAGCTATTCAATGCCATATAAATATGATTGCATGAATTTCTGAATAACTACCATAATTTTTCTAACAAAAAGCAGGAACTATGACTTATGCAAAAACACTCATCACAGTTCCTGTTCTATTTATTGTCCTTCACCGGACCTTCTCTTCATTTACTTCGTCAGCAGCATCATAATGTCATTGCTTCTTGCCACGAACTTGGTCATGGCATCTGCATCCAGAGGGGCATGCTGGAGCTTAGCCAGATCATACAGCTGCTCGCAGATCATTTCTGCATTCTCGCCGTCCTGGTGCTCAGTAATGTACTGTACCAGAGGATGGTTGGCATTCAGGATCAGGGTCTCGCCCTCGCCGCCGAAAGCACTCATATCCATGCCGGGCATGGAGTACATCTTCATCATATCCTGCATACGTCTGCTCTCTTCGGACAGCGTGATCATAGAAGAGATCTTCTTGTTCTTCAGCTTCTCTACCTTGATCGTGATCTTGTCATTCTTCAGAGCCTTCTTCATCAGCTTGCTGATGCTCTCAGCCTGCTCTTCCATCTCTTTTTCAGCCTTCTTGGAAGTCTTGGACTTCAGGGCATCGGTCACATCCGCATCGATACGCTGGAACTTGATTCCCTCGTTCTTCTGCTCCAACTGGGAGATGAAGGGCTGATCGATATTGTGGGTCAGGATCACAGCATCCATCTTGGCAGCCTTGAACATATTGATGTACTGGCTCTGCTGCTGTTCATCCGTTACATAGTAGATGATCTTCTCCTTCTTCTCTTCCTCGGTATTCCCCTCGGAAGCCTCATCTTCCGCCTTGTTCTCTACGACTTCGGCTTCTACCTTGTTGCCGTTCTCGTCTACGGCATTCTCCTTGTTCTCTTCCTCATCCTGAGGCTTGATCTCCAGGCACTCCGGCAGAGTCAGATACTTGCCATCCAGATTCTTGAAGAGGATGTAATCATTCATCTTCTCACAGAACTTGTCATCCTTCAGACAACCGAATTTGATGAAGGGACTGATATCATCCCAGTACTTGTCGTACTCTTCCTTGTCGGTCTTGCACATACCGGCCAGCTTGTCCGCTACCTTCTTGGTAATGTACTCGGCGATCTTCTTGACAAATCCGTCGTTCTGCAATGCACTTCTGGATACATTCAGCGGCAGATCCGGACAGTCGATGACACCCTTTAACAACAGCAGGAACTCTGGAATGACTTCCTTGATATTATCTGCAATAAATACCTGATTGTTGTACAGCTTGATGGTACCCTCGATGGACTCATACTCCATATTGATCTTCGGGAAGTACAGAATACCCTTCAGATTGAAAGGATAATCCATGTTCAGGTGGATCCAGAACAGAGGCTCCTTGTAATCCTGGAATACCTTGCGGTAGAAGTCCAGATACTCTTCCTTGGTGCACTCGTTGGGATGCTTGGTCCACAGAGGCTGTGTCTCGTTGATCAGTTCGGGACGCTTTCTGATCTTCAGCTTCTTGGGCTCTTCTGCTGCCTCGGCTTCTGCATTCTCGCCCTCTGTTTTTTCCTTCTTCTCCGGCTCGATCTCTTCGAGGACTTCATCATCGGGAAGCTTTTCCTCTTCCTTGATGATCTGGGTCTCCTTGGTGTTCGCCTTGGACAGATAGATCTCCGTAGGCATGAAGGAACAATACTTCTTCACTACCTCACGGGCTTTATACTCATTACAGAACTCCAGGCAATCCTCATTTAAGAACAGAGTGATAGTCGTACCGACATCGGTCTTGTCTCCGTCTTCCATGGAGAACTCGGTGCCGCCGTCACACTCCCAGTGTACTGCCTTGGCGCCATCCTTGTAAGATAACGTATCAATATGTACTTCATCCGCTACCATGAATGCGGAATAGAAGCCCAGTCCGAAATGACCGATGATCTGGTCGGAATTGCTCTTGTCCTTATATTTCTCAATGAAATCCGTAGCACCGGAAAATGCGATCTGGTTGATATACTCTTCCACTTCGTCGGCGGTCATACCCAGACCGTTATCCTTGAAGGTCAGTGTCTTCTTCTCAGGATCCACGATGACATCCACACGTCCCTTATAACCTTCGGGAAGAGAATATTCTCCCATCATGTCCAGCTTTTTCAGCTTGGTCACAGCATCGCAGCCGTTAGAGATCAGCTCTCTGTAGAAAATGTCGTGATCGGAATACAACCACTTTTTAATAATCGGAAAAATGTTTTCACTGTTGATTGATAAGCTACCGCTTTTTGCTGCCATTTTTACCACATCCTTTTCTATAATTGCACAGTCATGGCTGACTGTTATCTAACTGATTCTAAGTGTAGGACTGCAAAAATAAAAAGTCAAGACAAATTTAGCACTCATTTCAAATGAGTGCTAACAATCTGTCGAAAACCCAATATTTATCAGTGTTTCCGCAATTCTAAAATTTTAATAAAGCATATGGTGATCCTAAGAATTACTCCTCCGGAAAATACTTTGCATACACATCAAAAAAGTTATCCGTGGTCACCTGTTCGTCCGTGATCAGGGTAATCTCATCCCACAGTTTGTCATTGAGCTGACGCACCAGCGTATTCACGAAGCTGTCATACTCCTGTCCGAAGACTTCCCTTTTCCGTTCCTCTACAATCTTAAGCTTGTTGGCATCGGTTTCTTCTCTGTCCAGGGTATTGGTACATTTGATAATATAATATCCTCTTTCGCACTGGATCACCTGGCTCACTTCATCCGTTGCCAGATTGAATGCTGCTTCCTCGTAGGCACTCTCCGCCTCACCCTTACCGAAAGAATAGGTGATCTCGGAATCATCGCTGTATTTAGAAGCCAGCTCCGTGAAATCATGCTCTCCGTCCACCGCCATGGCTCTCACCTCACAGGCTTTTTCGTAAGCTTTCTGGATAGAGCTTTCCGAATAGGGCTTTAAGTTACCGTCCATATCTGTGGATGCTGTTGCGAAAAAGATCTGCTGCACCGTAATCTTGCGCGCCTCGTCATCACTGATCTCCGGATTGATATCCTGAATGATCAGCCGATAGACCTTATCTGCCATGGCGTATTCCCGGTACAGATTTTCCACGATCTCCTCCGTGGCACCCATGGTCTCGATCTCTGTGTCATTCAGGGAAGAATAATACTCCTGCGCTGCCTGGACGACCTTTGCTTCCTCGGCTTCATCTAACGTGACCTCTTTTTCCTTTGCCAGCAGATACATGGTCTTGATCTGCGCGATCCGAGCCAGTACCGTCTCCTTGACGTTATCCTCCAGTGTCACACCGTTTAAGGAAGTGTTCCAGATCTCCGTTCCGTAGACATTCGCATACTGATTCTGTATCGTAGTCAGATAAATCATGATCTCTGCCTTAGAGCAGGATTCATCTCCGATACGGAAGACTTCGTTTTTCCCGAATCCTGTGGTAAAGACTACTTTCGTGCCGTCATCCCCACCACAGGCGGTCAGCCCCGTCACCATACTTATGCCCAGCAGTCCAGCGATCAATACCGCGGTGATATTACATCTATTTTTAAAAAACATAGCATTTCCTACTTTCTCAAAGTCTCTGAATTCTGATTATACCCTATTTTTATCTTCCATGCTACGTTTTCTTATAAGTTCAGAAAATTCTAAGAATTCTCCGCCAGTCTGTCCTCTGCGGGAAGCTTTTCCACTTTTACCGCACAGACTTTGTATTCCGGGATTCTCGCATATTTATCCAATGCCGCATTCGTCAGGATATTGGCATTGCCATCCGGGAAATGGAACGGCATCCAGGTCTCCTTCGGGGATACTTTATCTCCCACTCTCGCAGTCGTGATCAGGGTACCTCTCCTGGAGGTAACCCTTACCTTTTCTCCATTTTCAATGCCAAGGCGCACTGCATCCTCCGTATTCATCTCGATGAAGGAATGACCTTCCTTCTCCATCAGTCCCGGAGTTTTTCCGGTCATAGCCCTGGTATTGTAATGGTACAGGATACGTCCCGTCATCATGATAAACGGATATTCCTCATCCGGCAGTTCCGCACTGGGCACATATTCTGCAGGGTAGAACCATCCCAGACCTCTGGAGAATTTACCCACATGCAAAATCGGTGTGCCGGGATGTTTCTTATCCGGGCAGGGCCACTGGATACTCTCACCCTTATCCAGTCTTCTATGGCTGATACCTGCAAAGCTGGGGGTCAGGGACGCGATCTCATCCATGATCTCTTCGGAAGTAAGCTGGGCTTGCGGATATCCCATACGGTTCATCAGGTCGATAAAAATATCGGTATCCAGGCGCATCTCGCCTTCCAGTGTCACCGCTTTACGGACACGCTGTACTCTTCTCTCCGTATTGCTGAAGGTGCCTTCCTTCTCCGCATAACTGGTACCGGGCAGGATCACATCCGCATACTGCGCGGTCTCTGTCATGAACAGATCGGACAATACCAGGAAATCCAGGCTTTCCAGTGCCTTGCGGATATGATGCTGGTCTGCATCCGTTACGACCGGGTCTTCGCCGAAGATAAAGAGTCCGCGGATCTCCTTACGGATTGCCGCAGGGAATACATCCGTTGCATGTACGCCGGGTTTTTTGTTCAGCTCCACTCCCCATGCTTTTTCAAATTTGGCAATAACCTCAGGATTTGTCACTTTCTGATAGCCGGGGAGATCACCGGGCAGTGCACCCATATCGCAGGCACCCTGCACATTATTCTGTCCACGTAAGGGATTGACGCCACAGCCGCTGCGTCCTAACTTTCCTACTAACATCGCCATGTTGGACATGGACATAACACCTTCGGTTCCGGTGGAATGTTCCGTTACGCCCAGGCAATAGATGATCGGAGCCTTCTTCGCCTTGGCATACATCAGTGCCGCCTCCCGCAGGTGGTCCGCATCGATATGACAGATCTCGGCTACACGCTCCGGAGTATATTCTTCTACAATCTTTTTCAATTCTTCAAAGCCTTCAGTCCTGGTGCGGATGAATTCTTCGTCTGCCAGTCCCTCATGGATGATCACATTCATCATACCGTTGGCAAATGCAACGTTCGTACCGGGCTTTAATTTCAGATGAATATCTGCCTGTCTGGACAGACCGATATCTCTGGGATCTACCACGATCAGCCGGGTACCCCGTTCCACTGCCTGACGGATCTGCATACCGATGACAGGATGTGCTTCCTCCGGGTTCGAACCTACCAGCATGATCACATCCACATCATTCGTAATATCACTGATGGGATTGGTCATGGCTCCGCTTCCCAGTGTCATGGCAAGTCCGGCTACGGTTGCGGAATGACAGACTCTGGCACAGTTATCTACATTATTGGTACCAAACGCACAGCGGACCATCTTCTGTAGCATATAGCAGTCCTCGTTCGGAGAACGGGAGCAGGCGAAGCCTGCCAGTGCATCGGAACCATACTTTTTCTTGATCTCTGTAAATTTCGCCACGATGAGATCCAGTGCCTCATCCCAGGTAGCACGCTCAAACTCTCCGGTCTCATGGTTCTTGATCAGAGGATATTTTAATCTCTCCGGCGAATGTACGAAATGAAACGAGCCAAATCTGCCCTTAACGCACAACAGTCCCTTGTTGGAAGGGCCGTTTGCCGGTTCCACATCCACGATCTCGTTATCCTTTACCACCAGATAATACTGACAGCCGGTAGCACAGTGGGGGCAGGTAGTCAGCACCTTTTTCACCTTGCCAACCTGGTACTTTTTACGGTTTTTGGCTACCAGTGCTCCGGTAGGACATACTGCCGCGCAGTTACCGCAGGACTCGCAGTCTGTCTCCTTCCAGTCCGGTCCGAACGGAGCATCGATCAACGTTCTCGTACCGATCTTGCTGTTATGCAGGGTGCCGTTACAGGACACCTTGTTACAGGTGCTGACACATCTCTGACAATTGATGCACAGCTCCGGATAATACGTCAGAAAAGGATTCTCTTTTTTCGCTTCAAATTTGGCTGCACTTCCGGGATAGCAGGATTTCGTAATGTCATATTCATTGGACAGATCCTGCAGTCGACAGTCACCGGATTTACTGCAGGAAAAGCATCTGACATCATGGTTGGCAAGCAGCATGTTCAATACCTGTTTTCTGCTGTTCACCACTCTCTCGGAATGAGTGTTCACCACCATTCCCTCTTTTACTTTTGTATTGCAGGAGGTTACCAGATGTCTGCTGCCTTCTACTTCAACCACGCACATCTTGCAGGCTCCTACCTCATTGACATCCTTCAGGTAGCAGAGTGTGGGGATCTTGACGTCCGCCTCCTGTGCAGCTTCCAGTATGGATAAATTCTCATCTACGGAAATCTGTTTTCCATCTATGGTGATCGTTACCATTATACTCTGCCTCCTTCTACCACTCCGCATCCGAAGTGATCACATCTTAAGCACTTACCGCATTCCTGCATCGCCTCATCGTAGGACATTCCGTTTTCCACCGGCTCGAAATTGTTCTTACGCTCTCTTGCGGAACGGTCTGTCAGATGCACTCTGCCGTAATGGGTTCTGTCATTCTCTCTGGGCTCCGGGATCTTAATATCCTCCAGATATTTATGATGATACCCAAGGTATTCATCAATGTTCAGCGCTGCTACTTTGCCGGCACCAATAGCCTTAATTACGGTTGCCGGACCGAATACACAGTCACCGCCGGAGAAAATCTTGTCATAGCTCTTAAGTCTGGTGGTATCTAATGTCTCAAATGTCTTTCTTCGAGGATTCACATCATACTCTGCAAAAGGTGCAGAGACAATATCCTGACCGATGGCCATAAGTACCACTTCACAGGGCACCTCGATCTCGGGTTTATTTGCCACCGTTACGGAAGGCTTTCCCTGTTTGTCATACACACTGATGATCTGGGGCTGTGCCACAAATCCACAGACATTCCCCTCCGCATCCGCATTGATCTTCACCGGTGCATTCAGCGTCAACAGTTCCACGCCCTCTTCAATGGCTCCCTGGATCTCGGAAGGCAGTGCTGTCATGTCGATCTGACGTCTGCGGTAGATCACCGTTACCTCTTTTGCATGGCACCGGATGGCAGAACGGGCACAGTCCATGGCTACGTTTCCGCCGCCTACGACCACCACACGTTTGCCGGTATAATCCGGGATGTTGCCTCTACCGATCTCGCCCAACATTTCCACTGCGGAATAGACTCCGTTGCTGTTCACGCCGTCTACGTTTACAGATTTACCTACCTGGGCACCGATAGCAATATAGATTGCATTGTACTGCTCCTTAAGCTGCTCCATGGTGATATCCCTGCCGATGGCAGTATTGTAATGCACTGTAATATTACCGGTAGACAGGATCGCATTGATATCTTCGTCCAGTCTGTCCTTGGGCAGACGGTAATTGGGAATACCGTATCGCAGCATTCCTCCCAGCGCTTCTCTCTCTTCATATACATCTACCTTATGTCCCATCAGAGACAGATAATAGGCAGTCGTCAGTCCGGAAGGACCTCCTCCTACGATAGCTACTTTTTTACCGGTGGTGACATTGCACTCCGGCACCTTTACCTGATCTGCCGCGATCTGATCCACCGCAAATTTCTTCAGTCCACGGATATTGACCGGGCTGTCTATCAGGTCTCTGCGGCATTTTGCCTCACAAGGGTGTTCACAGATAAATGCGCATGCCGTGGGAAAAGGATTGTCCCTGCGGATCAGATTGATGGCATCTGCATAACGACTGTCTCTTATACACATCTCCGAGCCCACGAGACACTGAGCGATCTCGTATGC
>ENA-OZZM01000131-OZZM01000131.1-human-gut-metagenome-genome-assembly--contig:-NODE-131-length-14757-cov-4.152224_pt1 | contig 14757 bp, 10 predicted proteins | sample MGYA00244939_ERZ654150 | MGnify/ENA primary metagenome ERZ654150 (study PRJEB26926, sample SAMN06165005) | human gut metagenome | biome: ENVO:00009003; feature: ENVO:2100002; material: ENVO:00002003...
TACGAGATCGCTCAGTGTCTCGTGGGCTCGGAGATGTGTATAAGAGACAGTGGAAGATCAGTGGAAAGATCGATCTGGCAACATCCATACCGGGATTTTTTGACAGCCGGATTGCCGGATTTGATGGTTCGTTTTCTTCTTATTACTGGCTGCCGGATAAAGTTACGATCGGAGCAGCATTAGATCCGGGAATAACGGTTTATAAAGTCATTGACATCAATCAGGTTGGCGGAGAATTGCAGGGCATGAGTACGATCGCTTTAGATCTGTATGAATCGGTGATCCCGGAGAAAACATATAATATTATCGGTACCGGTCTTGATAATACTTTATATGATAAGCAGGACATTATACTTGCAGGAACTGCGGGTGCAGATATCAACCTGTTTGCTTCGTTTAACGGCAATAATGCGTTGATGAAGAAGTTCAAGTCATGGGGTGAGATCGGTGAAGCAAATGGTAAGGTAGAGATTAATTTCAGTGATCCTGAATTTGTAATCTCGGCTGATCTGTCACTGCTTGGATCAGAAAAGGCGAAGGCAGCAGCAAAGATAAATAAAGATGGTCTGGATGTATCTGCTTCTGTAGAACTTGGAATCTCAGGATTTGGCTGTGAGGTAAAGGGAAAAGCAGATGCTAATCTTGGTGGCAATCTGACCGGTGGATATATCAAGCTTGGTGTAAATGGTAACGTGGATATGGCACCTGCTAATGTACATGCAAAGGGAGCTTCGAAGCTTGCTGTTGACTGGGATTGGGACTTTAATAAAGCCAAGGTAACATTAAATTACAGTGGGAATAACGGCAAAGAGAAAGAAGCATCCATCTGGTACGAAGATAATGGAGAACTCTTCCTGTGGGATAAAGTTCATGCATCATCCAACTAAGGGGGTAACAGAAGCATATGAAAAGAGAGATAAGCATAATAAGAAAAATATGTATATGGCTGTTAATGATGATTGCCGTGGTCGGCTGTCTGGTACTTCCGGTTCATGCAGCAGAGACAGAGGTAACGATCGATCTGGGTCGTGAATATACAGAAGCGGTCTTCTATGTAACATGGGAAAACTATGAACAGACAGGAACCGTAAAGCTGACATCACCATCCGGTAAGGTCTACAGTAAGGATAAGACACCGGATCAGGTATATGAGTCAAATGGTGAAGCAATCGTTAATGTAGGAAAAGGAGAAGAAGGAACCTGGACGGTTGTGGTGAGCGGCGACAATATTGGAACTGTAGATGTAACAGTCGGTGAACTTCCGAATTCTTTAGTGATCAGCAAATTTGCGGTAACACAGAATACAGATGGAAGTGTAACAGCAGACTATAAGATCACAGACAGCCCGGATGAGATCTATGTAGAAATATTTGCAGATACAGACTCTGAGGGATTTGACGGAACTTGTGTTTACAGTGAATATATGGATAAGAAGGGTACTGTTTCCTTTGATCTGGACAGCCTTTCAAGTGGTGAGTATCATTTTTATATCCGTGTATCTGTGGATGGAATCTATCAGCGGGCGTACAGTGACGGATTTGTCAGCTATCAGAATCCGAATGATTCACAGAAGGTAGACGGTGTAAAAGGCGGAACCTATAACGATGGTTATTACATTTCATGGAATGCAGCAGAGGATGAGGCTTATACAGTGCTTGTATGGGACGAGGCTCATAATCTGATAAAGGAAGAAGCTGTTGGAGCGACAGATGCTTATTATGGAGATTATGCAGAAGATGCATCCAAAGTATATCTGGCAGTTGTGAGAGCAAATGAGAGCTGTATGTATGATCTGATCACTGCAGATTCTGCAGTAAAAGTATCGGCAGATGTAGCCTTTGATACGGATTCGGATATGACAAAAAACAGTTTCATAAATGCAACGGTGACATTAGATACTAACAGCACATTTGATGCATATCTGGGAGAACAGAAAATTCTGGAGGGAGAAAAAGAATCCGGCATGTATCGTGTGAATCTGGAAGATGGTGATAACACAGTTTCATTTGTAGTAACAGACGGAACAGGAAATGCAGCCGAATTTTCAAAAGATATCTATGTAGATACTGTACCACCGCAATTATCTGTATCCGAAGATATAAATGGAAAAGTAGTAACAGAAAGCAGCATCTATCTGAATGGATATACGGAAGCCGGTGCGGTTCTTACATTAAACGGAGAACCGGTTGAATTGATACAAAATTATTTTAACAGGAAGATAACGCTGGCAAGTGGTGAAAATACGATTACATTAATTGCCGAAGATGCAGTGGGAAATCAGTCAGTGTATTCAGCAACAGTCACCTATGAATCAGGAAAAACGGTGAAGCGGATATTTGAATATATCGCACTTGTCGGTTTATTTCTCGTATTGTTGTTCCTTTATATTGTTGTATTCGTAAAGGGCAGGAAAAGGAGGAAGCAGTCATGATCATATACACTATTATTCAGATCCTTCTTACTCTTGCAGGCGCAGGTGTGATCGGTTACAGCATCTATCTGACAATACAGGTATCAGGAGATAAACTGCTGACGCTTGACAGTGAGCTTGGCTATCGTTATGCTACATCCTATCATCGGTGGCAGTTATATGCCGGGATTGCGATCGTTTCCCTGCTTATCTTATGGATCGTATATATTCTGATCGTTCGGGCATACAGGGTAAAACACAGAGAAGAACGTCTGGCGAAGAAAGCCGAGAAGAAAAATGAGAAGAAGATTGCCAGAGAACAGAAGAAGCAGAAAAAAACTACATCAGAAAATCAGCAGTCGGAAAGCGGAGAATATATACAGCCTGTAAATGCTCAGAACATGCAGCAACCATATACACAAGGCTATTATCCGAATGCGCAAAACTATTACCCGGATGTCTATGCGGCAAATGCGCAAAATTATTACCCGGATGGCTATGTGGGAAATGCGCAAAGCTATTACCCAAATGGCTACGAAACGAATGAGCAGGGCTATTATCCGAGCGGTTACGAAGCAAATACGCAAGGTTATTATCCGAATGGCTACGAGGCAAATGGGCAGGACTATTATTCGAATGGCTATAATGCGGATGAACAGGGCTATGCATCAAATTCCTATGACGTAAATACAAAGATATATGATCAGAAGGCTAATAGTCAAGATATATCATCAGATAAAGCAGATTTTCAAGAGATGAAACAGGAATGGAATGGGAAAGAGTTGTAACCAAGAATGTACTACCAAATGCAGTCGTAGTCAGCAACCCGGCCAGAGTCCTGCGGATAGTAAATAAAGAAGAAAAATAGAAAAGCGATTGTTCATATCGTAAATTAAAAAGAAAGAGACATTGCCGTTAGGTACTGTCTCTTTCTTTTTGCTTTATTATCTAGCCTATCTCGCCATGCTTTTCATAGCTGGTGATACGGGAGATGGAATTGTCTTCATTTACAAAGACCACCGTTGGTCGGTATTCTTTGGCTTCTTCAGGTGTCATAGAAGCATAACACATCAGAATGATATGGTCGCCTACCTGAACCTGTCTGGCAGCGGCACCATTTAAACACATAACACCGGATCCCGGTTCTCCGGCAATCGTGTATGTCTCAAAACGATTTCCATTTTCAATATCAACAATCTGCACCATTTCATATTCAAGAATTCCTGCTTCCTTCAAAAGCTCAGAGTCTACCGTGATACTGCCGACATAATTCAGTTCAGCCTGTGTAACAACTGCTCTGTGGATCTTACTTTTTAACATGGTAATATTCATTGGAATGACACCTCTTTATTCTTTCTCATCGCACATACTATAACATAAAAAGAAAAAATGCAATATAGAAATACAAGAAATTGTAGAAAAAGGATGCAAAAAGGATGCAACTATATTGCATAAAATATGTAGTGGTCATGTACATTTAATATGTCGGGAAAAATGAAAAGAAAGCTTAAGAAAGTTTAATAAAAAAATAGACCCGTATTAATGAACAAAATCGATGGTTTGTGTTAATATTTTTACAGCGCTGAAAAAATATATTAATTTTGTTTGTTAGAATGCAGGATCACAGCAGGAGGTAATTATTTTGAAAAAAATAAGAAAAGACACAGCAGGTATTAAGAAAACACAGGTAAACAGAAAGCTGCATTATAAAAAGATGGCAGCACTTGCCGTAGCAGGAGTTCTGGTTGCAGGAAGTACACTTACAGGCTGTGGAAAGAAGAATATAGATTACAGTGTAGATGGTGGATCAGGAAATGGAGGAAGCGCAGACAGTGGAAGTCTTCAGGATAAATACGGAATTCCGGAATCCTGTGATATGACACTTGAGACAGGCGACAGTGGCTTGAGCAAGCTTGCGATCGAAGCAGATGAGGTATCAGTTCCAAGTACAATGGATCTTCCAATCGTATATGCAAAGAAAAAAGAAATTTCAAATGATGCAAAAAAGCAACTTGTAGAATCGCTTGTTGAAAAAGATAAAGGTATCTATGCATTTGATTATGATAATATGACAAAAGCAGATATTCAGGAACAGATCGATCAGTACGAAAAGGAGAAGAAGAATTCTGCAGCGAATGGAGATACTTCCGGCTCAACCTGGTATGATTCCATGATCGATGGTTTAAAAGATCAGCTTCAGAAGGCTCCGGATGAATATCCGGCAGCTGATGATTATTCCGGTACTGAATTTCTGGGAGAAATCGGTGGTAGAAAATTCCTAGTTAATGTAGATGATCAGGGAGGGGCAAGCGGTTCCATGGGTCTGAAAGATCAACTGATCACTTACCGTCCAAAGGATGGTGCCAGCGGTGTATATTTTTCCACACCGGATACCGGTGATGATCTGACGGATGTTGATATGTCATCCACAAATGTATGTACATTCTCAAAAGATGAAGCACAGTCGATCGCAGATGAATTTGTAAATAAGATCGGTATGGCAGATGTAACACTGAATAAGGCACAGGATCTTTACTGGTATTATTATGGAGCAGATGGTAATACAGATTCAGTAGAGGTCGATGGATATGTATTTTCCTATACAAGATCGATCAATAATCAGCCGACAGCATCTGCCGAAGTATGGAATGTTGATAATCTTATGCAGGATGATGCCTCTGTAAGTATTCCATCAGAAAAGTGTGAAGTATACGTTGACTCAAATGGTGTTATATCTGCAAACTGGGTAAATTATTTTGAGATTACAGATAAGACGGAGAGTAAGGATCTGTTATCATTTGATGAGCTTCTAAAGAAAGCAAATACAAATATTGCGGAGTATTATACAACTTATCCAACCAGATATAAGAAGGTTGAATTCAATGACATGAAGCTTGCTTATTATCTGGAAAAGACTGATGAAGACGGAGTATTCAAATATGTGCCGGCATGGATATTGACCCAGTACGAAGATATGGCAGATGAATCAAATAATGCAGACTATCCGGATCAGATGGTGGTTTTAGATGCTACCGACGGATCAGTGATCGACCTTCTGGAACTGTCTAAGTCACTTGGAACATATCAGAATTATGATACTGATACGATTGCAAGAGATGTCTCCGATGAAGGAGATTCATCGATAACCTCTGTCGGAGATACTGATTCATCAGAGGATACAACAGATGCTTCTTCCGATACAACAGATGACACAACCGATGACACAACCGGTGACACAGCTGAAAAGTAATGAAATGACTCGGTAAATACATTTATAAATTAATCATTTACTGGATATGATCCAGAAGCTATAATAATGAGAGAAGAAAAGAGGAGGTACTTATATGCAGAACAAAAAAAATAATAAAGTGGGATTTCGTACATATCGTAAGAAAATGGCAGCTATGCTCTTGGTCGGTATGCTGGCAGTCAGCACAGCAGCAACCGGATGCGGAAAGAAAGATGTGGATTATGATGTAGACGGAAATGGAGGATCTGGAAGTGGAAGCAACGCAGACAGCGGAAGTCTTCAGGGTAAATATGGTATTCCTGAGAGCTGTGATACACAGATCGCAACAGGTGATTCCGGTATTCAGAAGATTGCCATTGATGCAGAAGAGGTGATCGTACCGGATACAGGAGATCTGTATGTTGCACCTTGCAAGAAGAAAACCACGACAAATGATGATAAGAAGCAGACAGTGGAGGCTGTATTTGATAAAGATAAGGGTATCTATGAGTATGATTATGAGAAACGTACCAAATCAGATATTCAGGAAGAAATCGACATGTATGAGAATGAAAAGAAGAAAAATAGTTCTGATACAGATATGGTATCATACTATGATACATGGATTGAGGATCTGAAGACGGAAATGCAGACTGCACCGGATGAATATCCGGCAGCCGGCGATTATTCAGGTGATGCATTTATCGGATCGATCGGAGATCAGAAGTTTACGATTTCAACACCGGATGAAGATAATGGTTCTACCGGATATTCATTATATCTTACTGGAGATACCTTAACCTATCGTCCAAAGGATGGGGCAAACGGCTGCTATTCCACAACTCTTGATGATTATATGCAGTATGAAAGTGACGATGCAGGCTCTGTAGATGCAAACATGAATAAGTGCACATTCTCAGAAGATGAAGCCAGACAGATGGCAGATGATTTCCTGGCAAAGGTTGGATGCACAGATGCATCATTAAAGAAGACATCAGCACTTTGCTGGGTTTATTATGATAATGATGGCAATAATTTAGAAACTGAAGTAGATGGTTATACATTTATATATTCAAGGGCGATCAACAATCAGCCAACTGCTACTGTAAATGCATGGAATGTTGAAAATCTTCAGCAGGATAATGCTTCTATTGATATTCCGACGGAAGAATGTTCGGTTTCTATAGATTCCAATGGTATCAATGGAGCAAACTGGTGCGAATATCTGGAGGCAGACGGAGAACCACAGGCAGCAGAGATTCTCTCCTATAAAGACCTGCTTGCAAAGCTGGATGAAACGGTTCCTGAGTATTACAGCAAATATCCATCTAATTATAAGAAGATTGAGTTTAACGGAATGGAACTTACATACTACCTGAAAAAAGGCGAGAAAGATGGTGAGTTCGATTATGTACCTGCATGGATTCTGTCCCAGTATGATGAATATCAGGATTATTCAGAAAAAGACAATCCTACACAGATGGTAGTCATAGATGCAAGAGACGGATCAGTGATCGATCTTCTGGAACTGTCCAAGTCACTTGGCACATATTATACATATGATGACACACCGACAGAAGACGGAGAAGATATCGATGATACTGATGATACTTCCTCCGAGGATAACAGTACAGAAGATACTTCCGCTGAGGACAATAGTGCAGAAGATACTTCTGAAGAATAAAACTATAAATTAAAACTGTAGATTAAAAAGGCACGTCCATCGCCTTCTCTATATAATTAACATCGACATTTGTGTAGTTTCGTTATGAGACTTGCACTAGCTGTCAGCACCAAGCCCATGTTTGAACCCGTCAGGGTGAGTTTGGGCGACTGCTGACAAATAAGCGTGCAAGTCGAATAGAAACGCAACAAGTCGTGTAATTATATAGAGAAGGCGATGGGTGTGCCTTTTTGATTATTCAGGAAATGTACAGATATGATGCAAAAATGATTGCATAGTGTGTTTTAATTAGAAAGTCGTAAGATGCCACGGATGGCACGGTGATCGATCTGCTTGAATTATCAAAGGCGGCAGGAAGCTTTTATAGTGGGGAATAAAATGGATGAAATGAAGGAGTGAAAGGCTATGAAAAACAAAAGATTTAAAAGAGAGACAGCATGGCTGGTGGTTGGTACGCTGATGGTATCAACGATGCTTGCCGGCTGTGGCAAGAAAAATGTAGATTATGATATCGATGGCAGCAACGGAAATAAGGACAGTGGAAGCCTTCAGGATAAATATGATATTCCGCAGTCATATGATGGAAGTATTGCGGTCGGAGATTCAGGGCTTAATGATATCACCGTGAAGGTCAGTGACATTTCAGTACCGGACACAGCCATAATGTATACAGAGAAATTATCCAGGAATGATACAGGACAGGAAGGGCGGAAAAAGGCAGCCGAAGCTATATTTGATAAGAGCAAGGGAATCTATGCTTACGATGAGGATAATATGACAAAGGCAGATATAGAAGCTCAGATTGATTCCTGGGAGGCATATAAGAAGAATCTGGGAACGGATGCAGACCATATCAAGGAGGCAAATGATGCGATCGCAGAGCTTCAGGATAAACTGGAGAAAGCACCGGATACTTATCCTGCGGCAGGTGATTATTCTGCACTTCGTTATCTGGGAACGATTGGAGATCATGAGTTTATTTTTACACCGCCAAATGATGAAGATACAGATTACAGTCTTGAATTAAAAGAGGATATAATATCGTACCGGTCACCGGATGAACCGATGGATTCGATAAGGAGTGGACAGTATATAGAATTAAACAGAAGCGTAGAAAATGGTAATGCAGGAGCAGAAGAAGCACAGAAGGCGGTAAATGAATGTAAGTATTCAGAACAGGAGGCACTTGAAATAGCAGAAGCTTTTCTAAAGAATGTCGGATGTAATGATATGTCTCTTAGTTCGACATCGGCGCTTGCATGGGATTATAATGATTTTTACAGTACGGTAGAGATAAATGTCGATGGATATTATTTTACATTCAACCATATGATAAAGGATCAGTCGATCGGAGAGGGACTATATGCGTGGAATGTTGATAATTTTACACAGATACATGCTGAAGTAACCATTCCTACGGATTCCTGCACGATCGTAGTCGATGATAATGGTGTCATCGGAGCGGATTGGACAAATAATCTTTCTTCTGAGGAAGAACCGGAAGCGGCAGAGATGCTCTCGTTTAAAGAATTGATGAAACGTGCAGATTCTTCAATCCCTGAATATTATGCCAAATACAGTACACAGTATAAAACGATTGAATATAACCGCCTGCAGCTTTGCTATTGCCTGAGACAGGGCGAGCAGGAGGGAGAATTTGAATATGTACCGGCATGGATATTTACACAGGTTGAAGAATATACAGACGATAATGGAAATGTTGAGGATGAATCAAATCCGAATCAGATGGTGGTGCTTGATGCAACAGACGGTTCCTATATTGATATCGTGGAAGTATCAAAGGCCCTTGGTACATATCGGACCATGAATGTAGAAACAGAATAGCAAATAATAAACAGTATCAGAACTTTATCTGAAATATGAGGGAAAACGGGAAATTCTAAGACAGGAAAGGATGAAGATCAATATGAAAAAATCAAGGGTGAAACAAAGAAAGGGAATGGCGTTGTTATTTGCAGGCACATTAATGTTTACAGCCATAACTTCCGGCTGTGGGAAGAAGGATATCGATTATGATTCCGTGCAGCAGGAGGAAACGACACAGACAGGGCTGGATGCAAATGGCGACAGTGGAACGGTTTCTGCCGGTTATGATATACCGGAATCCTGTCATCAGAAGATAGATCCGGCAGACAGTGAGCTGGAATCTATCGAGATCGCAGCAGACCGGATTCAGACATTTGATACGTCAGGTACGATCCGTGAATATGTGAAAAAGAGGAAGAGGACGCCGGAATATAAAGAAAAGGTGGTAAATGCAGTATTTGACCGGGATATTCAGCTGAGTGGTGAGAAAGCAAAGACAAAAGCTGATATAGAAAATGAACTGGATGCGACAAAACAGGAATACGAAGATGCAAAAGCAAGAAAAGAAAACGGAGAAGCAATCTTTGAGGAGCAGTATACAGATGAGATAAAGAGACTGGAAAAAATGCTTGATGCAGCATCGGAGGATGGAGCAGCAGCTATTGATTATTCCGCTGATTTGTATAAGGGCATCTGTAATGATATAGAATTCGAGCTTGGTTTTCCATGTGCAGAATATCCGATGGCGCATTTTAAGATGACACAGAGTTTGATACAGTATCGTCCGCAGGATGGAGCCTCCGAGGTGGATATGATCCAGCTCCCGATGATGTCTGTAGAAGAATATAAGGAGCAGTCGGCGTCCATGGAAACGGGAATCGAATCATCACAAGGAAATGGACAGGACGGAACGACAGAGGAAGAAACGGAAGCCATGGTGCATGATAACAAGTGTATCTATTCAGTCGATGAAGCAAAGACGATCGCTGATGATTTTCTTTTGGATCTGGGAATCAGTGATGTTCAGGTTAAAGGTGTCAGTGATCTGATGTGGGCATATTATGATGACAGCGGCAACCCTGTCGGTGCAAGTGAATGGGATGGTTATATTTTTCTGTATGGACGGGCAGCGGATACACAGATGGTTGCTGATTATGCATATTATGATACTGATTATCTGTCAGGGGAAGATGGTGATATAGAACTTGATCTTCCGCATGAATCCTACACGATATATGTAGATGGAAATGGAGTTATCAATGCCGGCTGGAAAGATTATCTGGAACCGACAGGACAGACAGACTCGGTCACATTACTTTCATTTGATGAAATGATACAGAAGGCAGAGAAAGCAATACCTGAATTCTATAAGAAATATAAGACCGGATACAGAGAAGTAATATTTGATCATCTGGAGCTTGGATATTGTCTGAGGCAGACTGAGGATCAGGATACATACTGTTTTGTGCCTGCATGGATATTCAGCACGCATGAGGAAGCAGATAATGATCATGATGATCCATATACGTCACAGCTGGTAATTTTAGATGCCGTAACGGGTGATCTCATAGATCCTGTGCCACTGTCTGAGAGCCTTAATATTACGGCAGATGAAGACTGGGGATTTATAGCTGAGAATTAAATTTTACTTGATATTCACCCATGGTTATGTGAAAATGGTAACAGGTAAAAATGGGTTACGTGTATATTAAGGAAGAAAGTATATGAGTACACAAAACAGTCTTGTTATCATAAAAGAGAAAATAGAAGGTATCATGCTCGATGATAAACGTATGAAAGCAGATGACATTGCAAAAAAGGTCTTGAAGGGCAGAAAATACGAATGCAGCACTCCTCCAAAGTGGATGCAGGATGAGTTTGAGATCACAAAGGTCGAAGAAAAGCTTGGTGTATGTTATTATGTGAAGCCAAAAGGAAAAGAGGTTAGAAATTTCTTTTTCTATATTCACGGCGGCGGGCATTGCATGGAGATCAATAGAAATCAGTGGGAATTTGTTGCATCCGTCATCGAGAAAAATGGTTACGGTGCGATTGTTCCGATCTATCCATTGACACCGGAGTTCTGTGCACAGGATACATTTGATATGCTGATCGGAGCATATCGTCATCTGACAAAGAAAATGTCAATCGACCGACTGGTAGTAGTCGGAGATTCGACCGGTGGCGGACTTGCGTTATCACTGGCAGTTCTTTCATGGAAAGAAGGTATCAGGAGACCGGATAAACTGATTCTGTTATCTCCGGCGATGGATACTGAATTTATGGATGGTAATATGGCGAACCTAATGATGGATCGAAAGAAGGAGATGCGGAAGTATTATTATCGTCCGGGAATAAAAGAATTTTTGAGAAAATACTGGATCAGGGATTTGTATCATCAAAATGAATATACCTGTCCGGTATACGCAGATCTGACTGATATCTGTGATGAGATTGCCATTTTTACGGTAGAAGATGATCTGTTAAACGGATATGCAAGATATCTGTATGATCGACTAAAGAAACAGCAGATTCGAATCCATTATTTTGAATATTTCGGGATGCCTCATGATTATATCGAGCATCCTCATATTCCTGAGTGCCGTATGATCATCAATCGTATCAGTGACAGTATTAAGGATGAAGCAAAACTCGTAAACCCGGAGATCAAGCGGGCAGTGTGGGCAAGATCCATGGTGGCGGAACGCTATCCAAAGATTTATCAGGATGATGAATCTATTAAGCTTGCAACTAAATTGAATGTTTCCCATAAGGATCTGAATGCGATGTATTCGGAATATGACCGCCTGGTTAAGATGGGAAGAATCGTAGAGATTGACAAACGGGTAAAACAGTTTATTATGAGGTATGCAGATGGGATCATTGTAAATGTCGGGGCGGAACTTGATACCATGTTTTCGCGGATGGATAACGGAAGGATCCGATGGTATAATGTTGATATGCCTGAGACAATGGAACTTCGCCGCAGAATGCTGGAGAGCAAGGATAGGGAGCAGAACATTGGAAAATCTATTTTGGATTTTACTTGGCTTGACAGTGTTAAGAAGAATCAGGGAGAAGCGATATTATTTGTATGCTGTGATGTTACGAAGTATTTTACAACAAAGAAACTACAGGCGTTTCTTGATGCTATATGGCAGCGGTTTCCGGGGGCTGAGGTTTTGTTTGATGTCAAGAATTCTGTTGGCAGAAAGCAGGCAAATCTGAAAGTATTAACAGGAAAGAAGAAAGGCTCGTTTATAAAGGTAAGTATCGATAACTGTACAAGTCTGATGTATGACTGGAATATCAAATACAGAGTGTTATATGACAGAGCGATTCTGAATAAAGAAGATATTACAGATATGTTTTCGGATGATGTGGCAAGACGATATCGCCATGCGATCAGACGAAAATATGATAAAATTATTCAATTGAGACTTGGTACAGAGCGAATCCAATTTTAAACGGCTTGTGGCAGACATGAGAGAAATAGACAGAAAAAAACAACTAGAAAAACGTATGAAATATGCGGTATGCATTATAATTGGTATTATGATCGGTATTATAGCGGGTATCTGTATAGGGGTGGAGCATAATAAGACGACAAGGTCGAAGCCTACGTTATATACAGAAGTAACTTATGGGGTGGAGCTTCCACCGGGTGAACTCGCAAATCTGATCTACGAGAATTACTGGAATTATATCAAGCAGAGTTATATCATCGTCGGTGATGATCGTGAGACCTGCCAGCTCTATAAGATCAGTAGCAAGGTAGCCAGACATAATTATGATCTGGAACGATTTCAGATGGATGATGATGGGTATATGCGTTATTCAGATGATAATATCAAGAAGGCAAAGCTGGGAATCGATGTATCCGGTCATCAGGGAACGATCGACTGGGATCAGGTAAAAGAAGCCGGTATCCAGTTTGCAATGATCCGTCTTGGTTATCGTGGATACACTCAGGGTGGATTGGCATTGGATGATAATTATGTAACGAATATAGAGACTGCACTCGAAAGCAAGATGCCGGTCGGTGTATATTTCTATACACAGGCGGTAAGCTACGAGGAAGGCGTGGAAGAGGCACAGTATGTGCTCAAGAACATTGCTGATTATAAGATCAGTTATCCGGTAGTGATCGATACGGAGAAGATGGAAGCGGACGGCGCCCGTGCCAATGATATCTCAAATGAGGAACGGACGGATGCAATCGTTGGATTCTGCGATACGATCAAGGATGCAGGATATACACCGATGATCTATGCAAACAGGAACTGGTATGCACAGAATCTGGATATGGATCGGCTGGGAGATTATCAGCTGTGGCTGGCACAATATTCCAATGTACCCGATTTCCCATATTTGTTTACCGGTTGGCAGTACACCAGCGAGGGAAGTGTGCCGGGAATCTCCGGTTCGGTGGATATCGATGTCTGGATGAAATAAAGAACTTTAAGAAATAAGAATATTGCTATAGTACAGAATCCATCTGCTCTATACTTGTTATTACGCAAATCGTTTGCACTCGGTTCTCACGTAGCGGTACTAAACTCATCACCTTACGGTGATTCGTTAAGGACCGACGTTCCGAACAGGTTTGCTTCATAACAATATAGAGCATATAGATTCTTGTCTATGGTATAAAGTATAAAACACCAATATCTTTATTTGTAGAATTACTTGTAAAGATATTGGTGTTTGTTTTTGTTTATAATAGTTTATTTATTTAATTGTAAAGGTTACGTTCTGAACCTTGCCGTTCTTTGACCAGATGGTCAGGGTATGTGTACCCTTTTTCTTAACAACTGTGTTCTTCTTAACTGCTTTGCCGTCCAGTTTCATCTTTACAAGGCTCTTGCTGTTTGATACTGTGATCTTCTTGCCGGCTTTGTATGACTTGTTGTTCTTAACGGCTGTTGTCTTTGCTGTCTTGGTTGTCTTAGCTGTAGAAGCGTAAAGATTCTTTTTCTTTGAAGCATCCTTGATCGTCCATTTTACTGCCTTTGACTTGTTGGACAGTTTACCGTTTGTTGTCTTGATCTTAGACTTCATGGTAACACTGGTCTTCATAAAGAACTGGATGTTTGACAGATCATAATTGTCGTTAGCCTGAAGCTCTGCTGCTTTGCTGGTAAGCCCTGCGATACAAGACATGTTCTTTGCGGCGTTATCAGGATCAAAGGTTGCATAGAAGAAATCCTTGGTAAGACATACATTTGTATATCCGGCTTCTTCTAACAGCTTTTCAATATCTGTCATTTTTGCATTTTTTGCAGATGCTGTAAAGGTGTGGTAGGTGATGCCGTTGATTGTCTTTTTGGCATATACAGCTCCTGATCCTTTCAGTTCTTTGATGAGATCTTCTGTTGTGGTTTCACACATGGTTGCAATAGCGGATAACAGTTCATCGTCATAGCCAACCTGAATAGAGAAGTCAGCCTTAGTTGCCGATTTGACTTTTATGGTAGTTGTAGTTTCTGATGCACAACCTGTCATCATAAGACCAAAGATACAGACACATAAAGCCAGTAATAAGTGTTTCATTTTTTTGTTCATAGATACCCTCCTATAATACTGTCTCTTATACACATCTCCGAG
>ENA-OZZM01000146-OZZM01000146.1-human-gut-metagenome-genome-assembly--contig:-NODE-146-length-13760-cov-3.517548_pt1 | contig 13760 bp, 10 predicted proteins | sample MGYA00244939_ERZ654150 | MGnify/ENA primary metagenome ERZ654150 (study PRJEB26926, sample SAMN06165005) | human gut metagenome | biome: ENVO:00009003; feature: ENVO:2100002; material: ENVO:00002003...
TGGGCTCGGAGATGTGTATAAGAGACAGGTAGCGAATAGTGTCTTGGCTCCTAAAAGTTTGCGGTTGCTGATATGTTCGATCACTGCCCAGGCAATGCTCAATCCGTCAAAAGTGGAAGTACCTCTTCCGATCTCGTCTAAGATCAGAAGGCTCTTGGATGTGGCATTTCGTAAGATATTCGCCACTTCATTCATCTCCACCATAAAAGTGGACTGACCGCTGGCCAGATCATCCGAAGCTCCCACGCGGGTAAAGATCCGGTCTACAATACCGATATTAGCGGTTCTGGCCGGCACGAAGCACCCGATCTGCGCCATCAGTACGATCAGTGCCGTCTGACGCATGTAAGTGGACTTACCCGCCATATTGGGACCGGTAATGACACTGATACAGTGGCTTCCATTATCCAGATAAGTGTCATTGGCAATAAACATATCATTGGTGATCATCTGTTCCACCACAGGGTGTCTTCCGTCCTTGATGTCAATAACACCCTTTTCATTTAACTTCGGACGTACATAATGATTTCGTTCCGAAACCAACGACAAAGACGCATACACATCCAGCTTTGCGATCGCTTTTGCGGTGTTCTGGATGCGGACCAGTTCCTGTGCAATGGTATCCCGGATTCTGCAGAAGACATCGTATTCCAGTGTCTGTAACTTGTCCTCCGCATTTAAAATAGTGTCTTCCAGTTCCTTTAACCGCGGTGTGGTATATCGTTCCGCATTTGCCAGGGTCTGCTTGCGGATATAGTCCTCCGGCACCAGATTCTTATAGGAATTGGTCACTTCAAAATAATAGCCGAATACTTTGTTATATTTGATCTTCAGATTCTTGATTCCGGTACGCTCTCTGTCCTCTTCCTCCAACTGGGCAAGCCATTGTTTTCCGTCATGCTTGGCGCTGCGCAGTCTGTCTATGGTTTCATCAAACTGATCCTTGATCATCCCGCCTTCCCGGATGGACAGGGGCGGTTCGTCAATGATCGCTTCATCGATCAGCTGATAAATATCCTCCAGTCCATCAATCTGCTCCCGGATTTTAGTCAGTTCTTCTTTTTCAAAGGCAGACAGCACTGTCTTAATCGGCGGCAGCATCTGCAGGGAATTCCGAAATGCGATCAGATCTCTGGGATTTGCCGTCTTATAAGTCACCTTACTGAGCAGTCGTTCCAGATCGTAGATGGGATTTAAGTATTCCCGGATCTCATCCCTGGAGATGGAATCCTGATTCAGCTCCTGAATGGCATCCAGACGCTTCTCCATCTCATCCTTTTCGATCAACGGCTGTTCGATGTAATTGCGCAGAAGTCTGGCGCCCATGGCGGTCTTCGTCTTATCTAACACCCACAGAAGAGAGCCTCTCTTCTGCTTCTCTCTGAGAGTCTCCGTCAGTTCTAGATTTCTTCTGGTGGAGCTGTCAAGTAACATATATTTGCTGGTAAGATAGGGATAAATATGGGTAAAATGCTCCAGATCTGTCTTCTGGGTATCATACAGATACTGTAACAGTGCTCCCGCCGCTAAAAGTCCCGTAGGGAATTCTTCGACACCAAGTCCGATCAGCGTATTTACCTTAAAATGTTTCATCAGGATCCGTCTGCAGCCGTCATCATCGAACATATGGGATTCCAACGCATTGACGGAGATATGTAAGCGGGACTTTAAATCATTCACATCAAAGCCACTGACTAAAAATGCCTCGTTACAGATAATCTCCGAAGGTTCGTACTTCATCAGTTCATCATTTAATTTTTTCAGATCTTCGACTTCGGTCACATAATAATCACCGGTAGTTACATCTGCCGCAGAGATACCGATGCCATCCGGAGTATAGGCAATGCTCAGCAGATAATTATTTTTGCCGGCTTCCAGAGATTGTACGTTTAAGTTGGTACCGGGTGTCACCACACGGATCACTTCCCTCTTCACCAATCCCTTGGCAAGCTTCGGATCCTCCACCTGTTCGCAGATAGCCACTTTATAACCGCGGCTTACCAGTTTGGACAGATAGCCTTCCACGGCATGGTAAGGAATGCCGCACATGGGCGCACGTTCCTCCAGTCCACAGCTTTTTCCCGTCAGTGTGATCTCCAGTTCCTTGGAAGCCACCAGCGCATCGTCGAAAAACATTTCATAGAAATCTCCCAGACGATAAAAAAGGATGCAGTCCTTATACTGCTCCTTGGTCTCCATATATTTTTGCATCATTGGTGTCAATTCAGCCATGATCTTCTCCTGTTCTGTAAAAGGATCCACGACAAAGCGGACACGCAAAAGCTTGCGTATCCGCATCTATCTTAGCACAAAATATTGAGGTTGTAAATTAAAGAACCACTATGAAAAATGATAGTTTTTCACACTTACTGCAGCTTTGATGCGCGTTCCAGTGCATCATCAATATGGGCACAGACATTTTCTCTGCCCACCTTATCTAAGAAGCCGCTCTTCTCCATGACATGCATGGGCTGTTCCCCTACATGAGACAGAATGATCTGGATGTTTTTCTTTTTACAGTCTGCATATAACTGCTCCAGATTGTGCATGGCTGTGGCGTCGATAGCGCTTACGCTGCGCATACGCAGTACCAGGCAGTTCATTTTCTCATCTAATGTGATCTTCAGGATTTTGTCCGCTGCGCCGAAGAATAAGGGGCCACTCACTTCATAGACCATGGTATTGTGAGGTACGACTCTTAAGGACAGGCTGTCCGCATCATCCTCATCATCCACATATTTCCAGCCTTCCACTTCCGTCACATCGCTCATACGCTTCATGAACAGAATGGCTGCCAGTAAAATACCTACCTCTATCGCTACTACCAGATCAAATACGACAGTCAGTACAAATGTGGTCACCAGAACGATAATGTCACTCTTGGGTGCGGTCTTGCACAGACCTATGAATTTACGCCAGTCGCACATATTGTAAGCCACCATGAACAGAATGGCTGCAATGGTGGGCATGGGGATCAGTGCCGCATAAGGCATCAGTACTACCAGGATCAACAAAAGTGTCACGGAATGCACCATACCGGCAATGGGGGTACGTCCGCCGTTTTTCACATTGGCAGCAGTTCTCGCAATGGCTCCGGTGGCGGGGATCCCACCGAACAATGCGGAAGTAATGTTGCCGGCGCCCTGGGCGATCAGTTCCATATTGGAACGATGTCTGCTGTTCACCATACTGTCCGCTACCACGCAGGAAAGCAATGACTCAATGGCAGCCAGAATCGCGATGGTAAAAGCATCCGGCAGGACGTTCTGTACCGTCTTCAGGCTGAAGGCGGGCAGAGAAATTGACGGAAGCTTATTGGAAATCTCATACAGATCTCCGATCGTATTTACATTCATGTTAAGTAGTGCAACCATGGCACTTCCCACCAGTACTGCGATCAGAGAAGGGGGAATCTTCTTGCAAAAGCCCGGCAGATACTGCCACAGGATCAGGATCAGGAGACTGATCACACCTACAAGCAGTGCCTGCACATTTGTGGTGGAGATGAACTGAAATACTGCTTTCAGTTTATCCATGGTCTCGATCAGCGGCTCTTCGCTGACAATGGTCAGTCCCAGGAAGTCCTTGATCTGTCCGATAAAGATCGTCACAGCAATACCGGAAGTAAAACCGGTGGTGATCGTATAGGGGATAAACTTGATCAGATTACCAAGTCGTAAAAATCCCATCAGGATCAGGATCACACCCGCTAACAATGTCGCGATGATCAGACCGTCCATGCCGTTCTTGGCTACAATTCCTGCAACAATGGTGGCAAATGCCGCAGTAGGACCTGCAATCTGTACGCGGCTGCCACCCAGAAAAGAGATCACAAAGCCTGCGGTGATTGCTGTATAGATACCCTTTTCCGGTGTTACCCCGGAAGCCAGTGCCAGTGCAATGGATAAGGGCAGAGCAATGATCGCCACAATGATACCTGCGATCACATCTTTTACAAACTGTTCTTTCGTGTAGCTTTTCATCACTGAGAAAAGCTTCGGTTTCAATTTTTCCATAACATTCTCCTCAATATAATCTCCTCAGTAAAAAGACCCGTGTGAAATTATAAAATTTTTATAAAATCACACGGGTCTTATCATAGCTCTATTTTTTAAGCTTTGCAAGACTTTTTATTATTTTAAACCTATTCTACAATACGGTTTTTACCGTTATTTTTGGCAATATATAATTTCCGATCCACAGAAGTAAACAATAGATCCAGCTGTTTATCAGCCTCATAACGTTCCATTCCACCGCTGATGGTAATATCCGTCTGTCTGGTGTTCTGGGAATATCTCCTTAAGCCTTCCTGGATATTCCGGAATGAATGTAACACCTGTTCCCGATCATCCTGTTCAAACACCAGCATAAACTCCTCGCCGCCGAACCGGGCTGCGATTCCTTTTCCCATCATTTCTTCCAGCATCAGTCTGCCGGCTTCCCGCAGTACATCATCACCGTATCCATGCCCATAGGTATCATTGACTGCCTTGAAATCATCTACATCCATCAATACGATCCAGAAGCTCTTCTCCGGCTTGCATATCCATTCATTCACCTGATTTACAAGATAGCGCCGATTATACAGCCTGGTCAGAGGATCATGGTTCGCTGCAAAGTTCAGATCCTCACTCAGACTCAGCAATTGCTTTCGTTGTTCCTCGTAACTTCTGAGCAATTCAAATATCATGGCAAATACAGATACTCCCACAATAACAAAGGATCCGAGCGTAGTTCCGATCTTACCCGCTTCATCCATACTTCTCCATACGGAAGGCCGTTCAAAGCTGTTCATCATGATCACCAGATATTCCAGCAACGTGACCGCAAAAGAAACGATCACCACATTTCTCGGGAAAAATATCGCCAGTCCAACGACCCCCAGGACCAGATATACGATAGAGGCATCCCCGTAGCAATAATACAAATAAGGAAATTCAAACCATACAAGTATTAATATGATCAAGACCGCCGGTATTTGCACCTTTTTCGTAGTCCATCCGATAATGCCGATGGTCACGATCATCAGCAGGCATATGCCGCAGAGTATGGTCGGCAGTTTCGTACCGTGAATACAGAAATTACAGATTGTTCCGATCAGATTTGCAGTGCACGCCGTTATCGTCAGTATCTGATACATTTTCCAGGACATGTCCTGTTCCAGTTCTATTCTCTTTTTCTTCTCTTGTTCTTCCATTTCTATTCCCTTTTACAATTTATTCATCAGAGTCATGACTAAACCATATGGCCCATATAATAAAATCCATGACATTCATCCAGTGAAACATTCACAAGCTTCCCCACCAACGATGCATCTCCCGGAAAATGTACCAGCGTATTATTTGACATTCTTCCGGTCACTAAGGAACTGTCATTTTCATTGATCTCTTCTACCAGCACATCGCAGATCTGTCCCTGATACCTGGATACCTGTTCTCTGGCTGTCTCCTGCACGGTCTTAAGCACCCGGTCAAACTGCTCCTTTACCAGTTCCTCCGGCACCTGTTCCATGGCTGCCGCCGGTGTTCCGGTTCGTTTGGAATAAATAAAGGTAAAAGCATTGTCGTATTTTACGCGACGGATCACATCGATGGTCTCGTCTACGTCTTCCTTCGTCTCTCCGGGGAATCCTACGATAATATCCGTAGTGATCGCCATATCCGGAATCTCCTTACGGATCTTCTCCGCCAGCTCCAGATACTGTTCCTTGGTATAACGGCGGTTCATTGCTGTTAATATCTTCGTGGAACCGGATTGCAAAGGAAGATGGAGATGTCTGCAGATCTTCTTGGAATGCTTCATCACCTCGATCAGCTCATCTGACAGATCCTTGGGATGGGAGGTCATGAAACGGATCCTCTCCAATCCTTCGATTCTTTCTACATCCTGCAAAAGCTGTGCAAAGGTAATGGGTTCTTCCAGGTTTTTACCGTAAGAATTTACATTTTGTCCCAGCAGCATGATCTCTACAACGCCGTCTGCCACCAGCCCCTCTATCTCCCGGATGATATCCTTCGGATTACGGCTTCGCTCTCTGCCGCGGACATAGGGGACAATACAATAGCTGCAGAAATTATTGCAGCCGAACATAATATTGATACCTGATTTGAAAGAATACTTTCTCTCCACCGGCAGATCTTCCACGATCTTGTCCGTATCCTTCCAGATATCAATGACCATTCCCTCATTTTCAAACAGGGAGCATAACAGCTCTGCGAATTTGAAAATATTATGAGTTCCGAAGATCAGATCCACGAAGCGGTAACTGTTTTTAATCTTCTCGATCACGGTGGGTTCCTGCATCATACAGCCGCACAGTGCGATCTTCATATAAGGATTTTTCCTTTTATAGCCGTTTAATACTCCCAGTCTTCCATAGACACGCTGGTTGGCGTTATCTCTCACCGTACAGGTATTATAGATCACAAAGTCCGCATTCTCATCTTCAATGATCTCATAGCCGACTTTTTCCAGGATTCCCACCAGTTTTTCCGAATCCCTGGCATTCATCTGACACCCGAAAGTAGTCACACAGCAGGTAGGTCTTCTGCCCAGTTCTTCTCCAAGCTTTGCCACATGACCGGAGGCTTTCTCCATAAAATAATACTGTCTGTCGGTTTCGTTCATTTGTGTTACATTTGTCATATAAAAAATATTGCCTTTCTAACATATCTGTATCTATTATCTGTCTGCGTATTTTGCTGCAATGGCGATCAATAGTGCAGTCGTTTTTTCCATGGACTGTACACAGGCATACTCATATCTGCCGTGATAATTTTCTCCGCCGGTGCACAGGTTCGGGCAGGGCAGTCCCATGAAGGACAGTCTGGCGCCGTCGGTACCGCCGCGGATGGGAGATACTTTGGGCTCGATCCCCAGCTCTTCCATGGCAGCTTTCGCGTTGTCGATCAGGTGCATATGCTGCTCCATGATCTCCCGCATGTTATAGTAAGAATCTTTCATATCCACTATAGCGGTGCCTTCCCCATACTTCCGGTTCAGGAAATCCGCACAGGACAAAAACAGCTCTTTTTTCTGTTCAAACAGCTGTCTGTTATGATCACGGATAATATAGTCCGCAGTAACTTCCTCCACATTGCCGCTTATAGCATCCAGATGGAAGAAGCCCTCATAGCCTTCGGTATACATTGGATTCTGCTCTACCGGCAGCAGCTTCTGGAACTCCTGCGCGATCAGAATGGCATTTTTCATTTTGCCTTTGGCGGAACCGGGATGCACACTTCTGCCATATACATGAAGCTTTGCCCCGGCGGCATTAAAATTCTCATATTCCAGTTCGCCCAGTGCACCACCGTCTACGGTATACGCATAATCTGCACCAAACAGTTTCACATCAAAATGATCCGCTCCGGCACCGACTTCCTCATCCGGGGTGAAACCAATGCGGATCTTGCCGTGCTTTTTCTCAGGATGATTTAACAAGTCTTCCGCCATGGTCATGATCTCAGCAACACCTGCTTTGTCATCTGCGCCAAGCAGCGTCGTTCCGTCTGTCACGATCAGATCTTTTCCCACATAATTTAACAGCTCCGGGAAATCCCCTGTCTTCATAACGATGTTCTCTGCTGCATTCAGTACAATATCTTTTCCGTCATAATGCTCTACGATCCGGGGCTTCACATTGGTATCCGTCACCGCAGGCGATGTATCCATATGGGCGATAAATCCAAGTACCGGTGCATTCTCGTAGCCTGCGGATGCAGGAACGGTAGCATAGACATAGCAGTGCTCCTTATCATAAGTGATCTCTGTGGCGCCCATAGCTTCCAACTCACTGACAAGCAGACCTGCCAGGTCATGCTGCTTCATGGTGCTGGGGGTCGTGGTGCTCTCTTCACTGGACTGGGTATCGATCTTCACATATCGCAAAAAATTCTCTATCGTCTTAGTCATAATCTCACTCCTAACGTTTCAACACAAATACAACTTATCCGGGCATGTTCTTCTCTCAAATTCGAATAGCCATATCTTATTTATCATATCATGGTGGCCGCATCGCTTCAATATTTAATTTTATTTAAAAGGTAATTTCGGTGTGATCGTTCAGAGCTTATAGGTTCTTATTTCCCGGCAGATTCCCTGCGACAGCATCACTACCGCCAGTAGATTCGGCACCGCCATCAGACCGTTACAGATATCCGAGAAATCCCATACCGCTTCCAGCGAACAGACCGCCCCAAAAAAGGCAAACATTCCATAGCACAGACGATACCACCCTGTCCGGCGACTATTTCCCGCCAGGTATTCAAAGGCTTTCTCTCCCTGATATTCCCAGGCAATAATTGTAGCAAACGCAAACAATGCGATAGATAGTGCAAGCATCCATTCCCCCGCCCTGCCAAATGTGGCGGAAAAGACAGCGATCATAAGCGCTGTTCCGTTCAAAAGCTCTCCCTGCGCGTCCCTCTGCCCCAGCATGCCGCTGGATGCTATGGCAAGCCCTGTCAGGGAACAGATCACAATGGTATCAATAAAAACGCCCGTCATACTGATATAGCCTTGCCGCACCGCATCCGGTGTATCTGCACAAGCCGCACTGATTCCGGCTGCTCCGAGTCCCGCTTCGTTGGAAAATACTCCACGGGAGACACCATAGCGCATGGCCTGCCTGCCGGAACATAAGAATCCAATGCTCCCTCCTGCCATAGCTTCCGGGCAGAAAGCACCGCATAAAATCTGCAGAATTCCTGCCGGTAGATTATGGAAATGCGTAAAGATCACCATGCCTGTTCCGAACAAATAAAATACTGCCATACAGGGCACCAGATATTCCGTGACCCTTGCTATTTTATCGATTCCTCCAAGGATCACCAGAATTGTAAAGATACCAATCACCAGTCCTGTCACTGTCCGGTCGACTCCAAAAGTCACTTCCAGTGCCTCCGCAATAGAATTCCCCTGCGTCATATTCCCCATGCCAAAGGAGGCTAGTACTGCGAATATTGCAAACAGTACCGCAAGGATCCGCCCCATACGTCTATACGGAAATGCATTTTGAAGAACATACATGGGACCACCCACCGGTTTTCCTTTGTGATCTCTTACACGATATCTGACACACAGCGTACTTTCCACCAGTTTGGTCGACAGCCCGATGATCCCGGACAAAAGCATCCAGAACAATGCTCCCGGTCCTCCCAGCACCATGGCAGTAGCCACGCCTACGATATTTCCCGTGCCTATCGTTGCCGCCAGTTCCGTAGTCAGTGCTGAAAAAGAAGAAACCCCTTCCCCATCTGTGCCTTTCCGGCTCTTAGGATGGAACACCAGTCCAAGTGCCGCCAACAGATTTCTCAGAGGAAGAAAGAACAGACTTATCATCAGATAGCAGCCACAGCCTAATAATAAAAAAATAAGCCAGGGTCCCCATACGATCCGGTCTGTCTGCTGTAAAAAGCCTGTTACCTCTGTGATCATAAAAAGTCTGTCTCCCTGACTTATTTTTCTAAACTATATTCTTTATTTTTCTATTTTATACATTGATATCACTGTCCGGCTGCTTTTCCGGATTCCTGTATTCCGGAATATATTTACTGGATATCCGGCAGAAAACCCGGGATCTTTTCTGCGATCTCACGAATCCCGAACAAATATCCGATGCCTTTCTCCAGTTGTCCTTCGGAAGCATTGAGCAGTGTTGCGGTCAGATGCAACTTATGCTCTCCGTATTCCAGATCACACGTATACTCGTCGTTATCGTTTTCCATGGTCGTCTGGGACTTCGCTTCTATTTCAGCTTCTATTTCAGCTTCTTTATCCCACATGATCTGTGCATTGGTATCATAAGGCATCTCTCCTTCGATTTCAATATAGGTCCCGGAATTATAATCATGCAGATAGGACTGCATATAATCAGTGATAAAATAAAAAGGCGCATCTGCACCGATATCATCCCAGGTGACAGGTTCTGTCTCATCTTCCAGCACAACCTTCATGGCATAGAGTGTTCCGGTCTCAGAATCCACGACACACTCTATACTGACTCCCGTAACCTCCTCTTCCTTCATGCGCATACAGATGTCATAGGCCATGATCGCGACTCCATCCGACAGCTTTTCATCATACAAAATATATCGTTTGATGGAAATGTTATCTGTATCCATATTTTTGAAAAAATAATCCTCCGGGATCACTCCCATGTCCTGAAAAGTGTAATTCCATTCCGTATTTAAAATATATTCATCGATCAGACCATATATTTCACCATCTGTTGCAGCTTCATAATCTTGTTCAGAGATATAGTACTGTTTTCCCGCAGCGATACCGTCTGCCAGATTTTGAAGTCTGCGCATGGTGTCTGTCTCATACTCTTCCTTCCAGACGGTATAATCCGTTCCTGTATTTGATATGCTGACTGACCTGGTCAGCCTGCTCTTATCCTGCAATTGTAGCAACCCTTCCGGTCCTGCGAATGCAAATACGATCAGCACGAGCAGTCCGCCCATACATAGTAGGAAATTGCGCCGGTTCTTATTCTCCTGTTTTTTCATATTCCGCCTTTTGCTCCCCTGTTGCTTTTATTTTTTACCACCTGCATTTCCCCGGGAAAATATAACCGCATTACCGTGCCTTCTCCAAGCTTGCTGTCAATCTTCAGTTCCCCCTGATGCAGGGTGATGATCTTCTGACAGAGAGCCATTCCGATGCCGGCTCCGCCCTCCTTGCGGGATCTGGACTTATCCACCATATAAAAAGCCTCCGTGATCCTCGCGATCTCTTCCTGCGGGATCCCCCTGCCGTTGTCTACAACCTTGATCTCATAGCCCTGTGTGAGCTTACTTCCCTTCATCAGGATAAATCCGCCTTCTTCCACAGCCTTTACAGCATTATCCAGCAGATTATATAACAGTGACAAAAGCAGATCCCTGTCACCTAAAATCACCCCTCTTTCCAGATTGATCTTTCCCCGGATTCCTTTGCGTTCAAAGGGGATCCGCATCGTATCCCGGATATTTTCCTCCAGTTCTTTCGTCTGAATCTTCTTGAATTCCAATTCCTGTCTGTCCATTCCCACCAGCTCCAGCAATTTGTGAGACAGACTTTCCAGACGTTTTCCCTGACTGAAAATATAATAGGTGGCTTCGCCCCGCTCCTGCTCTGTCAGTTCATAGGAGTTCAGCATATCCGCATATCCAATGATGGAAGTTAAAGGTGTCTTGAGTTCATGAGCAAATGCCGCCGTAAAATCCTCCTTCTGTTTTGCTTCCAGCTCTTTTTCCTCCATCTGGCGTACCAGTCTGTCCGTCATCCGGTTAAAGCTCCGGGACAGTTCTCCGATCTCATCTGCACCCTGATAGGCAGCCCTCTTCTCCAGATTTCCCTCGGCAATCCTCCCCACCGTGCGGTTTAACTGCTCTATGGGTCGGGTCAGATATCTGGACAGTAAAAAAGCTGCCAGACCACCGATCACCAGCAGACCTGCCAGAGCAATACCATATTGCCGCATCATATTGCTCCGCTCTTCATAAATGCCACTCAGGTCCTTCAGGATCCCAAGATATACCATATCTGCTGAATCCGTCGCCTGATCTGTGATAATGCTGAGCAGATAATAACGCGTTCCTACCTTGCGGACACCGTAGACCTGATCTGCACCGGGATCCATGGTGCGGATCATTTCTTCCGCAAGACTCCTGATCTCATCCTGTGGCAGTTTCAGGCTGCCCTCCAGAGTGATCGTGCCATCCGTTTCAAGGATCATACATTCCGTACCGTTCTGATCCGTCATCCGTTCTGTTGCAGAATTTCCCGCCTGTATCCCCGCGAATTCTGCTCCGTATTTTTCCATGTTCTGATACACCATATCATAAATGGTCTGAAAGAGCAGGTTCTCACGTTTTCCCTGCTCCGTCTCCCGTTCTAACATACGGTTAAAATAGAAAAACAGCATAAAGCTTCCAAACAGCATGAAGGCTACCGTAAGAAGTGCTGTGATGGAAAAAAATAATTTATACGTGAACTTCATTCAAACGATACCCCACTTTATATACCGCTATAATAATATTTTCCCAATGTAACTTTTTCTTCAGCCGCTGCACATGCAGATCCACGGTCCGGCTCTGTCCCATATATTCGCCACCCCATACAGTCTCGTATATGGTTTCCCGATACAACGCCCTGTTTTTATTTCTGGCAAATAATAACAGCAGATCGAATTCCTTCGGTGTCAGATAGATTTCCTCCCCGTCCAGAGTCACTCTGTGGGATGCCGTGTCAATGGTGACATTACACGCCCGGATGACCGTCTCCGTCTTATGATATCTACGCAGCACCGCCTCCACTCTGGCAAGCAGTTCTACGATCTCAAACGGCTTGGGCAGATAATCATCCGCCCCCATTCGGAGTCCTTTCACCTTATGTTCTGTAGATCCCAGCGCCGTCAGGAAGATCACCGGCAGCTCACAGGCTTTCGCATAATCCATCAGCTCATAGCCGTTGATCCCCGGCAGCATGATATCTAACAATGCCAGGTCATACTTCTCCCGTTCCATAAGATCTGCCGCGCTTTTTCCATCCGGCGCCCAGGTACACAGATACCCTGCCTTGGTCAGATTCATCCGGATCAGATTAGCGATCGGCTCTTCATCTTCCGCAATTAATATCCTGAACATTTCTTCTGCCCCTCATTCTATAAATTCTTATATTACTTTAACTCCTGATTGTATCCATTTTGTATCATCCAAAGCTATGCACTCTTTTCTTCTCTGTTCATACCATATAATAAATGTTTTTACGGAAAGGAAAGCGGATTGCTATGAAAGATTATTCTTTCGAGGAACCTTTTGAAAAATATCCTCTTGCCATGGCTTATGTCCCCTGGCAGCATTTTACGCAAATGTATGAAAATCTGGAAAGAGGCTACAAAGCCGGTACCATTTTCCCCGAACTTGACAAACCCTTTACAGGAAGGAGATGTGTCAAATGAACAGTGAAGAAAAAAAGCTGCATGATATCGGCATCGCTGATTTCGTCCTGACAGATCTGATGCTGTATCTGGACACCCACCCTTCGGATCAAAAAGCCATGGAATACTTCAATCACTACGCACGGATCAAAACACAGATGGAGCGGGAATTCGCCAGAGATCATTACCCACTGCGCAAGGATCTCGCCGAAAGCAGCAGGGACTGGCGCTGGGGCAGTGCCCCTCTCCCCTGGGAAGGAGGCTGTAACTGATGTGGAACTATGAAAAAAGATTGCAATTTCCGGTAAATATCAAAGAACCCAACGCGAAGCTGGCGCAGGTCATCATCTCCCAGTATGGCGGACCGGACGGTGAAATGGGGGCCAGCATGCGTTACCTGTCACAACGGTATTCCATGCCTTATAAGGAGGTAGCCGGACTGCTTACTGATATAGGGACCGAAGAACTGGGGCATTTGGAAATGGTAGCCACCATCGTCCACCAGCTGACCCGTAACCTCTCCATGGAAGAGATTGAGAAAAGCGGATTCGCCAACTATTACGTGGATCATACCATCGGTGTCTGGCCCCAGGCAGCAGGCGGTGTTCCCTTTAATGCCTGTGAGTTCCAGGTAAAGGGAGATATCATCACTGATCTGCACGAGGATATGGCTGCGGAACAGAAAGCCCGCTCCACCTATGACAACATCTTACGTCTGATCAAGGATCCGGATATCTGCGAACCCATCAAATTCCTGCGGGCTCGCGAAGTCGTCCATTACCAGCGCTTCGGAGAAGCTGTCTCTTATACACATCTCCGAGCCCACGAGACACTG
>ENA-OZZM01000163-OZZM01000163.1-human-gut-metagenome-genome-assembly--contig:-NODE-163-length-12651-cov-4.648063_pt1 | contig 12651 bp, 10 predicted proteins | sample MGYA00244939_ERZ654150 | MGnify/ENA primary metagenome ERZ654150 (study PRJEB26926, sample SAMN06165005) | human gut metagenome | biome: ENVO:00009003; feature: ENVO:2100002; material: ENVO:00002003...
GTGTCTCGTGGGCTCGGAGATGTGTATAAGAGACAGGTACTTCCGCCTGTACAGGCTTTCCATTTGCTGTCTTTTACCGTATCATTCCATGTCACACATATCCAGAATGTCACGCCCTGACCGGAAGGAACTTTTACTGAAAAACCGTTCTCTGTTCCTCCTGACACCCGGATAACCTCCGTTCTTTTCTTCCGCTTCTGTTCAGGGGTATTATCACTGACATAAGCTGTTTCTGTTGTGCTCATATTATATGTATACTTCAATCTATTTTCTGCTGATGTCGGTGCAATATTCGTTACTACCGGACCGGGAAGCTTCCCGCCGATCATCAACTCTGCCTGTGCTCGCGTCAGCGGAGATGTCCCACTTATCGTCGCATCAGAATGACGGATTGAATTTAAAAGATTTTGAATAACAGTCTGTGACTTCTTCTCTTTATATCCCTGATATAATGCTTTTCGAATATTGCTATTCAACATGCTTCCATTATGTGCATACTGATCTGCCGCATCGTCACTATAAACGGCTGCTCTTGTTCCCCTGCGATGAACCCCATCTGCCAGCGTCTCACCATACCACGGCATCTGTGCATCTTTGTCCCCACAATATACAGAAAACAGTTTGCTATAAGTATTGCCCTTATATCGTAATATTTGGTAATCCTTACAGCTGTTTTCTGCTTTCATTCTTCCAAGCCTGTACTCTTCTATGTCTGATTCTATGAGCTCCGGTAACGCCTGTACCGCTAACGCCATCTCAGCGGTTTCACCCGTTGTACTATCAGCCGTTTCCATAGCATCACTGCCTGTTGCAATAACTATCTGTCTTAGTGTCAAACCACCACCGGCAAAACTACCCAGCATTTCTGATTTGCCAAATGCATAAATCGACAAACATATACATACCAATACCACACATATTATGCCTGTTATCACCCGTCTTCTCCGGTTCCTCCGTCTTCTCCGTTTTCTTTCTTCTTTTTCAAACTTCATAGCGTCATCATTTCCTCCTCGTCTGTATAATTAATCGTCCCGGATCAACACACCCGAAACTCATAGCGTTCGCTTCCAAATGAAACCTCATCACCGGGGAATAACAATACCGGATATCCCTTCTTCAATGGATAATCATTGACACATGTTCCATTTGTTGACTCAATATCTTCCAATATAAAATTTGCATCTGCATAAGCAAGCTTCGCATGAACCCGGCTGATACTCTCACCATGTAGTCGGCAGTCTGCCATATCTCCTCTGCCGATCAACGCCGGAATCCGGGTCACATACACCATTTCCGGCTGAGAACTATAACCGGAAAGTGAGACGAACATCCCATACGGCTGTCCGGTATTTAACACCTGTGTATCCGCTGCATTTTCGTCCGTACATATCTCGCACGATTTATCAAATAATCGTAGCTTCTCTACATCGCTCTCAATTTCATCGTCCGTAATGTCTTCTGTTTTCTGTTCTCTAAAAGCTGTATGCTGCAAAGGTTCTTTCGGGTATTCTTCGTATATCCTGTTATCTTCTGTCCGTTTATCAAGCTCTATATATGCCAGCAATTCCACAGCCAGTAATATGCATATGCCAAATAACGGTTTCGTATGTTCCACCCGTCCATATCTTCGACATTGCAAATAAGCCATTATGACCCCAGCTAAAAATGTCAGAATCATACCACCTATAATCAAGCTCTTATATATATTCCATTGATGTCGCATACTGATTCCCGCCCTGCTTCCTAAGTCGCTCAGGCTACTCTCTTCGATACTTACCTGATCTTCCGATTCCGAATCTTCCCTGCTCATATTCCAGACAGCTTCCATATCCCTGCAAACATCATCTATCTGAGATCCGCCCCCTTTTTTCTCTGCATATCCGATTCCCGACATTTGAAAGGAACCATCACATGATAAGATCCGATCAAGTTCTGTCCCTAACTCTTCCGGATCAACATATTCTTCGACTATTTTCTGATACAGATCATACACCTTATCTGCCTGAACCCGATTCGTATGATCCATTCTACCAAGGTACTGTTCCATCAATACCCGCATCTGCATCCGCACACTTATCTGATATCCCGGCAGATAAGTAAAAACAAACTGTTTCTTATGGTTATCAAAAAATATGTATTCTTCCTGTAGAACCAGATCGTTCATCACCAGCAGATAACGTCTGAGTTCCCATATTACATGAAACACCGCCTGAAATACCCGCATGATTTCCTCCGGTGAAATCGACATAGATGCATACGAAGGATCCGAAGTCGGCTGTGCCGGCATGGATACAAATGCTGCATCCATATCCATCATACCGGCCGCATATTCTGTAAGACCGCTTACCTTATAACAGGGATACCCCTCACCATCTATATAGCGAAGACGCATATCGAGAATACCGCTTATATGATTTCTCTGTAACATCTCCATCTCATATGATGGCTGACATACAACATCAGATAACAACATATATACATCAAATCCATCTGTGTCATAATTCTTTTCCATATAGCTGCCACCTCCTGAGATTATTCCCTGTATCCCGGATCTCCTCCTCCAGTTTGATTTTATTCTGACTGACTTTTTTATTGATCAGCAGTCCTATGCCCAGATGGTTTTCCTCATATTTCACAACAGTCTTTCGTTTTCCTACAGAATAGAACAGACTTCTGCTGCCCTTATCCCCAGACACACTGACCTCCAATTCATCCAGATTATTCATATATTCTGATAATGACTGAAATATCTGTTGTTCCAGTATCTCATCTCCTGTACCAGCCTGCCCGGCTATATAGCTTTCTTTATTGTATGTAATGGCATACGCTTCTCCCCGCGCAGCTGCCCGGTTGATCTGCATGAACATCATATTAATTGCAATAAATACAATAGTGATAACGATCGGCATAAGCACACACATTTCAACTATGATCGAACCGGCGTCACCCTTTATACGCTCATACGGCCTGTTATTCTCCATAACCATACTTCCATATTCATACGCCTTGTCAGTCTTCATAGCCATACATTGAGTTTTTCTGCCCTTCTCCATATACATATCCCCTTTCTGTCTTCTATCTGCCACATTCAGAGCAATAGGGAAGCCCAGTCACATCCGACCTGCGAACCCTTGTCACCGTACGTTTCAGTCCTGAACACCCTATCGATAGATGATAACGGTCACCCGTCTCTGTCACATACACCGCAGAATCTGCATGTTTTCCTTCTGCACATAATTCACAGGGAGATAACGAATTCTGTATCTGGTTCAAGTTCGTTTGCCGGATCGTCAGCCGGATGTGATAACAGTTTCTGCTGGTATGGCAGACATCACCTGTCTCTGCAATATATACATAACTGTCATCGTTATCTGCTCCGTCCAAGATCAGACCCACATATGCTTTCTGGCAAATCTGCTCAGAAACCTTCCACCTGATTATTCCGATAAATGGAATCTCCTGCTGCAAGCCATACCCAAGCCGCAGATAGATGCATCCATCAGTCGTATCGTAATCCGCCTGACTTATCCGTATCCCGCTACTTCCACCTGTTACATATCGGTCAACCATATCCGTATCATCTATATAGGTATGAAGCACCATCCCTGCTGTAACAGCGTCTAAGCTCGCGTCAGCTTCTGAATCTGTCAGTTCCATATATTTGGTCTCTGCCATATACTGTGCAGTCTCCTGCATCGCTTCATATACCAGCATTCTGGTCTGAAGGAGATTCCCAATCTGGAAGCAGGCAAATGCTGCCAATAAAAACAGCGGTAACACCAGCATGGCTTCTAATGTTGCACTTCCCCGATTTCCTGTTTGTTTCTGATCTAAAGGGATGGTCTTATACACTCTCTTTGCCCTGCGCATGGCACCAAAATCTAACTTTCCGTGGAGAGACGGGGACATTATACATACAATTATTCTTTTTACGTGTATCACTACCATATTAACCATGCCGCCTGACAAGCAAGAGAGCATATAACACCACCCCTTATCTTACTTTGTAGTAGTTTTTTCAGACCCTCTCCAAGGTCCAAACGATCACCAAATGTCACAAGACATTACTATCTTGTTCCAATCCTGATACGACATATCTCTGCAAACATCTTGATTCAACATATCTCTGGCAATTATCTCTGTCCCTGATATGAAGCCTCTATAGCAATGCTGAAATTTGTCCCGTGCTTCCGGATATCAAGGTCTGCCGTGTATGCACAGATACAGTCTCTCATCAAAAACTCCGGCTGTTTTTCCCTTACAACCATCTGCATAACATCACACATGCGCTCATATATGACATCTCCTTTTTCTGCCAGAAACAGGAATAAAAATGTCCGGTAATCAACACCATCCGGACCTGAATAATCCATCCGATCAAGTTCAATAAGCTTTCCGATACTGTCAAAATCTACAGTCCACTCCGCGCCTGTCTTTACAAGCGGAATCTTATGGCCTGCAAGTAACGAGCGAATCTCCACCAATGTCTCCGCATAAGACAGACATGCCACTAACAGATATTTGGCGGCTCCATATGTAATTCCCGGTGCAAGTGATAATGTAAGTGCTATACTATCGATCTCTGCCATCTTCTCCGGGTCAGTCAATAATACCGCCATATTAACAGGCATCCTGTGAAGCACTATCCGGTTTACAACGGCCTGCAGGTTATCATAATCATTATCCCGGCCTGCGATCAGGTACTCGACTTCGCATTGCAACGGATGTCCCTTTCCATCGGTTCTTGTAAAATAATCAAAGCATGTCAACCCATATAGCAGTTCTTTCCCTGCATCTGTCATCTCCGACAGACCATTTCCGGCTTCTCCACTCTCGGATGAGCCGCTTCGGGTCATCTTCTGCATATCTGCTTCCAGACGATCAATATCCTCAAATGAAGTATCCACGCTGCAATCATCCTCACCATCTGCACGATCCTGTCTGCTGTCCGAATCCTTTTGTCCGGTATGGGACGGAAGCTCGCTCATTTCTATCTTCACACCAGATACACCGGAATTCTCCGGAAGTACCAGATCAAGCAATCCATGCTTCATCTCTCTTTGTAATACTTTTCTTGGATCTTCACCTTGCCAGTCACCGGATTTCTCACTTTCTTCCAGCTTCCCTGTTGCAATCTCCTGTGCCATAGTCTCAGCCGAACGATCATCCAACCGCATCCATTCTCCAATATCCTTTACTGCCTTTACCTGTAAATACAAAGTCATATAATCGCGGATCTGCTCTCTTAGCAGCGCACAATGTGAATCCATCACAGATTTCATTCCGGTAAGACTGACATCTTGTATCTGAAATCCATATGACGAAAGTGTATAATCCAGATAACGAAGCATTCTGTCTTCCAATGCTCCCTCTCCTCTGCCTGCATACGTTTTATCCAGCAAAAGCACATGATATTCCTCAAATATCTGCTCCTGATAATCGGCTTTGATATGCTCGGAGGCTCCTTTCGCAGCCTCCGATACTCTTGCTCTGTCCATATGAAATTCAACCACTCCGATAGCCGCAAGGAACAAAACCAGAAGACTTATCAGTATCAGACTGAGAAATACTGTGATCTGTCCCTGATTTCTCATTCTGACCTCCTTATCAATAGATCTTCTTTGCACTCTTACCGATTGATTTCCATATGTTATTTACAAGCGTCGTAATCTTGTTCTGAAAGATCAGAACCATTGCGATCAACACAACTGTGATCAGCAAAATCTCTACAACACCCATTCCACTTTCATCTGTTAAAAAACGTTTTACATTCTTCATAGCTCTCTTAGGTTCCGGTTTATCCGGCACCCTTCCTCCTTCTCTTTTATTTCATTACTTAACTTATTTTTTCGTTTTGAACTTTCTGTCCTGACATTATTTAAAGTCCCGACAATATTGATCCAATTATGGTATTCTTTAAAATCCCATCAGTGCAGGCGCTATCACGATAATCATTACAACGCCCAGCTGTAATATCATAGGAAACAACAGTCGGGTTCCTGCCTCCTCTCCTTTCTTCTTTGCAAGTTCCCGTTTCAACTGAAGTGCTGACAGCTCTTCCTCTGCAAGCATATTCAGGATATCTCTTGTACCTTTTCTGATATTCTGAGAAAGCAGCGTCATCATCTTCAAATAGACCGGAAGCTCCAGTCGATTTCCCAATCTGTAATACCCTTCTGTCTCCGGTATGCCTGATCGGATCTCATTTAATGTATAATTGATCTCCTCCGAAAGGATACGACTATCCGTCATAGTAACGATCTTTAGAAGTGCTCCTTTTACTGTCAGACCCGCTCCCATATACAATGACAACAGATCGACAAATGATGGATATGCCTGCATCAGTTCCTGATTCCGCTTCTGTCCTGCCTTATGCAGATCAGAATATCCTTTGCAAACCAGAAGAACACCAATGCTTACACATAGTAAGAACACTATAAATGGCAAAGGAATACTCTTTTTTGTCGTAATAGCATATCCGTCCAACTCAGCCGGAAGCTCTAACTGCCGGCTGTCATTTGACTGAAGCTGCATAAATCGGATCTGCTCTTTCAGCTGATCTATAACCTGTTCCGTCTTCGTCTTTTCTTTCCCGGTTATACGAATCGGATACTGCCTTACCGCCTGAAAATCCTCATACGATAACGTCGCCGTCAGATTGACCAGAACCGGCTCCGGATAATCACCATCCAGAATCGCACCCTTAAAATCCACACAGTCATCACGGTCTATCTCCCACGAAACATCAAGTCCGAGGTCTTCGATCTCATCAATCAGGTTCAGATCCTTCTTCACCTGATCTGCGCTCTCATTTTCTCCCAGATACACTGAATCCAGATATTCAAATCCCGCATCAAATGCCTGCTCTATGCTGTCGGCATCATACATGACCGGAAGCACCGCAACATGAAAATGTTTCTGTTCTCCATCGATCTCTGTCTGCAATTCCATACTGCTCTCATCTCCTCCATATGAGTCGCGATCCAGCACCACCTTTCGTTCCTGACTGAATTCTTTAACCCCTGCGGCAATCATCAGAACCACCATTAATATCAATATCATAAGAGTTCTGGATATCAGCCCGGTATAATAATCTTCACATATCTGTCCCAGACGTTCTTCTGATACTACATGAACCTTACGCAGACCGGCTCTGACCCTCCTGTGATCCAGATACCTGCCATACCTTTTATATAATCTTCTTACACCCGGTAACTCCATCCGTCACACTCCTATCCTGATCATTTTTCTACTCCACGCAGCAGAAAGGATACTTACAGCCAAACAGATTGTCATAATCAGTCTGCCTGCTATATTCTCATACAAAATATGTATATAGCTTCCATTTGCGATCCGCAGATATGCTAGAATGAAAAATGGAACGATCAACATAATCTTCTGTTCATATTTTTTCGCTGCGATCATCGTCTGTATCTCAAGCTCCACTTCCATCTTCCGGCTGATATCTGCCGCCGTTGCTTTCATAATGTGAACCATGTTGCCACCGGTTCGTTTTGCCACACCGACAACCTGCGCAAATTCCGATATCTCACGAACTCCGGAACGCTCCCCCATATCCTGAAGCAGATATTCTATATCTTCATGCATTCGAAGCCCACGTATCACCCATTTCAATTCCTTCACGATAAGACCAGAATCTCCATATAACTTGCGCATTTCTTCATATGCCGCCGTAAATGCATTTTCAAATGCATATCCTGCTCCCATACTTGCCGCAAGCGACTGCACCATATCCTTAAACTCGACATATAATTGCCTTTGTCGTTTCTCTATGCATCTGCTTCGAAAGACTCGAAGTGCCGCCACACCTCCCGGCGCTGCAATCAGTATAGGAAGCGGAGAATTGTAATATAGAAAACTAATGATCCCGACAAGCCCCAGATATAGGATCAGACACACCGCCACCTCAGGCAGAGACAGTCTGTATATTCTATAATCTGTTTTTCTTCTTGTATCCTCCTGTCTGTTCATCCCTTTCTTCCTTTCTGTCAAATCTTCCGCCAGTAACCTTACCGGAGATTCTTCCGAAAATGCCGCCGGTAACCCTACCGGAGATCCTTCTGAAAATACTGCCGGAAACCTTATCGGAGATCCTTCCGAAAATCTCACACCCCGGCACCTTCTGACCTTACCTCCGCACATAATACGCTCTTGTAAGCTATCCCGGCACGTAGGAACTTCTCCTGATGCAGCAGTTCCGCCCGCGCCCGAAGTCTGCCTGTAACCTTCTGCAGCTGAAAACCATCTGTCACATTTTGTTCCGACAGTGTTCCTGCTGCCGCATAAACCATATCTGTAACCTCCTGTTCTTCTCCCGCCACCATCTCCTCAAACTCATATATCGTATGAAGTTCTACCAGTCCTTCACGCATCCCGGTCACCTCGGCAATCTCCAGCACCTTTCTGGAACCATCCCTCAGTCTTCCAAGATGAATAATGACATCTACAGCAGATGCGATCTGTCTGCGAACAGCTTCCAGCGGAAGCTCCATTCCCATTAATACCATAGATTCCAGACGAGTGATCATATCTCCGGAAGAATTCGCATGTCCGGTAGAGAGGCTCCCATCATGTCCGGTATTCATAGCCGCAAGCATATCAATGGCAGCCGCATCCCTAACCTCTCCTACGATCACACGATCCGGCCGCATTCGAAGACTGGACTTAATAAGCTCCCGGATAGTAACAGCATTCGTTCCCTCTACATTTGAATTCCGGCTTTCCAGCCGAACGAGATTTACTACATTCTTCAACTGTAGTTCCGCAGAATCTTCGATCGTAATAACCCGTTCCTGCTGTGGAATATAATCAGATAATGCATTTAGAAACGTAGTCTTGCCTGCTCCGGTTCCTCCTGATACAAAGATATTGTACCGGGCTTTCACCAGCCGTTTAAGGAACTCTGCCGCATCCTCTGATAATGCCCCAACCTCAATCAGGCGTTCCATCGTCATTTTCTCTTTCGGAAATTTACGAATCGTCATCGTCGGTCCATTTAATGAAATCGGCGGCAATACCACATTCACACGGGAACCATCCGCCAGTCTGGCATCCACGATAGGAACCGCCTCATTTACAATACGATTACAGCCTGCAACGATCTGCTGAATGATCGAAGCCAGACGTTCCTCATTCTCAAATGTCTGATCAACCTTATAAACCCTGCCGGATCTCTCAATAAAGATATTGTCATAGCCATTGATCATGATCTCCGTCACGCTCTCATCCTCAAGGAATTCCGACAATACATCCATCCGCCTTACAGTATTAAACAGCTCCTTTCTAAGTTTTATCCGTGCAGGCAATGGCAGCTCTGTCGTTCCCTTATATTCCATAATGCACTGATCGACCAGCCGTCTGACTTCCATATCATCAATCTCCTGTGACATATCGAGCTCCGCAAGGATGCGTTGCTTCATCTCATTCTTTATTTCCTGTTCCATAACAGCTTCTGCTACCCTCCCTGCCATTTTCTTCCATCAGGTTTCCCGCACAACGAATCATCTCCGCACTGTCATATTCAGCATTTGGAACTTCTACGCACTTCATGCGGCTGACGATCTTTCCAAGCTCCTGCCGTTTCAGGCAATTCCGGAATACTTTCACTTTCTCCTTCGCATATGCTTCATCAAACACCGGCACGATCACATGGTCAAATGCTTCCAGAACCGAACTGTCACCAAGCACGCCTCCATCAATATCACATACGATCGTGGTGTATCTGCCCCATGCATAAAGCCGATCTAAGAACCAACACATATCTGCCGCATCCAGATTCCGAATATCCAGATAGGATCGGGGAGAATCAATAACCCCCATCTTCCCATCCGCAATGACGCTCCGTTCCACATAGTCAAGTATCTGATCCGACCTCGTCTTGATCAGATAAGCAAGCTCCGACATCGTATACCGCTCCTGAACTTCTCCGATAACTGCAGGAAGCCCATAAGCCTCAAATCCGATGTACAGACCACCTCTTACCTCGTCCAGATAACAGATGCACTTCGATAATCTTGTCTTCCCACAACGCCCAAGCGGTGAGATAACAGCATATGAACAAAATAATTCACTGGACAGGCTCTCGCATCCTGCCCGGAAAAACCGCAGTATGTCCTGAACGATCTTGTCTGCATCTTCATACTTACAGATAACATTCTCTGCATTATGCTCCGACATTCCTATCACACACAGCTCTGTGTATGTATCCCAGAACGCCGCATCAGCCATCCAGTCTTCTGCAACCAGTACCAGATCCAGATGATTGCCTGTAAGATATTCCGACAGACTCTCTCTCGTTGAAAATGCAAATGCCAGAAAAGAATTCCCAATATCAGCATTAATATAGTTCATCAGACTAACTGCATATCTGATATCCGGATCACAGATGCCAAGCTTTCTCTGTCTCATACAGCAACCTCCTTTATCCATATACTACATACACCAGACACGCCAGCCAGATAGCCAGAGAAAAATGAATCCTGTGTCTCTCTGCCCTGCCATCCAAACCACGCCGTTTCTTTTTGCGGATGAGCAGATTTATCACATAAAACAATGACAATATTCCACCTGCAATAAATGCATACAGTAAGATCTTCCAGATCATAAATCCACAAAATGCTCCGACAGCCGAGAATAATTTGATATCTCCCGCACCAAGCCATCCTGCCAGAAACATCACATACAGAATACCGATTGGAATCCATATCCCTGCAAGTACACGAATACTTCCGGTACGAACTCCATTCTGCCAAACGGTGATAAAAATACCTGTCTCAAGTCCTAACAGGATCAACCAATTCGGAATCTTCCATGTTCTGATGTCATATAATGCTGCGATACCCGCAACCAGCATCATACCTGTGGTCTCAATCTCTGCCGATATCTCTCCCTCCTTTCATCTGACCTATATATTTCTCCTGTGAACAGCTACTCATCTTCGTGTCCATCAAGAGCGTATCCATACGTTAGCATTCTGAAAAAGCGAAGTAAATACGCAGAAAATAAACTATATTTCACCATTCTGAACTTGACACAGATTCCCGCACATGACACAAATCAGCACATTTTTCCATCGGTAATCTGTTCCCGATAAAAACCATTACATTACCTTGATAATTCACCTTTACCCATTTTCTGGCATCAAAAAAAGACCTGCCGAAACAGATCTTTTTCTGATACACATATGTAATTTTCAGCACTTGTGCTATTTTGAATCATAGACGCATTGTGCTATTTGATTTTGAATGTAATATACTTTTTGCCGTATCCAACGTATAAACGATATGTCCCTTTTTTCAGTTTTGAAAGATCATAATGATCTCCCAGATTGAATGTAACATATTTGCGGCTATGTGCCGGCAGGTCATACCAATTTGTCCATGTAATATTCTTTTCTGCTACTGTCTTCCATTTGCCATTTTCATACTTTTTGAGTTTCCTGTTATTGTTGTATCTGCGCTCTTTGTTGGTTCCGTTATACAGCATATAACAAACCATCATATAGTCCGAATCAAGCTCAACAAGCTCTGCTTTCACAGATTTTCCCTTGTATGCCGAAAGTGCTTTCACAACCTGAATCTTTATCTTATATACAACCGTTCCTGACTCACTTCTGTACTTTGTCTGTACAACTACAGTCCCTGTCTTTTTACCGGTTCTGATCGCCATGCCATTCTTCGTCTTTACAACTTTGGCAATCTGCTTATTCGATACCGTCCATTCTGCATTTTTCAGCTTATCGGGTATCTCATATACAGCATATATCGAATAAAAATGCCATGTAGTATTCGTAGCTATCCACCGTTTCCATGAATGTGTCGTGATGCCTCCCTTTGCATTACTTCCACATAACTCTGCTTCCGATGCCTGAACGGAAGCCTGTGAAACAGCTCCATCCTTAAACTCTGCGGCTTTACTGCTGATACCTGTTGTTACCACCATAGCCAAAATCAATATGCTGCTCATTAAACATTTAAACGCTTTTTTCATGTTTTCTCCCTTTCATATAATTCGCCTTTACACGTCCCTCTGTGATCAATATGAATATGATACCTTATTTTAGCATATATCTTTCTGCATCTGGTATATATCAAATCTTAAATTTTGCTTTTAAAGTCTCAGATATGCTTCTCGCTACCGAATCTTTTGCAGTTTGCCGTTCTCCATCCGGTATACATGATCGCACAAAAGATCTATATCATCTTTATTATGACTGGCAATCAGGATCGTCTTATTCTTCTGCTTTTCCTGCATAAAAACAGCACGCATATCGTCTACTCCATGACTGTCCAGACCATTCATGGGTTCATCCAGAATGAGGATATGCGGGTCTTCCATGATCGCCTGCGCAATCGCCAGACGCTGTTTCATACCAAGTGAATAATTCTTCACTTTCTTTTTCAGTGCCGGATCCAGCCCAACCTTTTTCAGAACCTGCCGTACCTGTTCCTTATCTCTTTTATGTGCGATACAGTACAGATAATCCAGATTCTTAAAACCTGTTTCATTTTCCAGAAATGAAGGATTCTCAATGATAACGCCTGCATCCTGAATCATTTTTCCTCCACGCTTCATTTCCTGACCATCTACCCGGATTTCCCCGGAGTCAGCATACAGCTGTCTCTTATACAC
>ENA-OZZM01000165-OZZM01000165.1-human-gut-metagenome-genome-assembly--contig:-NODE-165-length-12482-cov-4.676430_pt1 | contig 12482 bp, 5 predicted proteins | sample MGYA00244939_ERZ654150 | MGnify/ENA primary metagenome ERZ654150 (study PRJEB26926, sample SAMN06165005) | human gut metagenome | biome: ENVO:00009003; feature: ENVO:2100002; material: ENVO:00002003...
CGAGATCGCTCAGTGTCTCGTGGGCTCGGAGATGTGTATAAGAGACAGGCTTTGGTGATAGTCCGTATCAGTCATTTTCAGCATTTGCGGGTAATCCTTATTTTATCGATTTCGACATTCTGATTCATGAAGGTTTACTGACACAGGAGGAGGTAGATGCATACAGCTGGTACGATCAGCCGGATGACATCGATTACGCCCGCCTGTACAGACAAAGGTTTGAGGTATTGAGAAAAGCATATGGCAGATCAAAGCATGAGACATCAAAGCAGTATGCAGAATTTCTCACGGAAAATGAAAACTGGCTTCCGGATTACGCCCTTTATATGGCGGTCAAGGCAGACCATGAGAACAAAGAATGGTTAAGCTGGGAAGAACCGGTTTTAAAGAGAGAAGAAACAGCACTTCGTAAGTGCAGGGAACAGTTACACGACGAGATCGGATTCTATATGTTCCTTCAGTTCAAATTCGATGAGCAGTGGAAGACACTCAAATCTTACGCCAACCATCATGGTATCAGTCTGATCGGCGACATTCCAATCTATGTAGCACTGGACAGTGCAGATGTATGGGCAAATACAGAACAATTTCAGTTAGATCATGATCTACAGCCTGTGTGTGTAGCCGGTTGTCCACCGGATGCATTCTCCGATTACGGTCAGAAATGGGGCAATCCTTTATATGACTGGGATCGTATGGAACAGGATGGGTTCTCGTGGTGGAAGAACCGAATTCGTAAATCGGCCAGTCTCTATGATGTGATCCGTATCGATCATTTCATCGGGGTTGTGCGGTATTACAACATTCCGGCAGACGGAGAGCCAAAGAACGGATTCTATCTGGAAGGTCCGGGAAAGAAGCTTGTAGATGCGATCGACAGTGCCAGAGGAAATGCAAAGGTGATCGCAGAAGATCTGGGAGTCGTTGTGCCGGAGGTACAGAAGCTGGTGAAGAAATCCGGCTATCCGGGAATGAAGATTTTACAGTTTGGATTTGACGGAAATGCGGAGAATGAACATGCACCGCATAATCACGAAAAGAATTACGTTGTCTATATCGGGACACACGATAATGACACATTAAAAGGATATATCGAGAATGCATCAAAGGACAATCTTACATTTATGATGAAATATCTGGGAGCGGCAAATGAGCAGGAGATCCCGGAGAAGATGATGCAGGTATTATATATGAGCCCTGCCGATACAGTTATCGTTCAGATGCAGGATCTGCTTGGAAAGGATAACGAAGCACGGATGAATCTTCCGTCTACGATCGGTACAAACTGGCGCTGGCGGATGAAGAAAGATGAATTTACAGACGAGATCAGAGACAGATTAAGGGAATTAACAAGAGTATATGGAAGAAATGCTGTGAAGCAGTATTTTTGTAAGGAGGATATAATGTTAACAGAGATTTGTAAGAAAAAATATAATAAAACGATCAAGGAATGCAGCAATGAGGAGATCTATTTTGCGCTGCTTGATATGACAAAGAAATTAGCAGAAGACAAGGTTACAGAGGATGGCAAGAAAAAGGTTTACTATATATCGGCAGAGTTCCTGATCGGTAAGCTGTTATCCAACAACCTGATCAATCTTGGAATCTTCGATGAAGTAAAACAGGTGCTGGCAGAAAACGGCAAGAGCATATATGACATCGAAGAAGTAGAGCCGGAACCATCCCTTGGAAATGGCGGACTTGGACGACTGGCAGCCTGCTTCCTTGATTCGATGGCAACACTCGGACTTCCGGGAGATGGTATCGGGTTAAATTACCATATGGGTCTGTTCAAGCAGGTATTTGAGAATAACTACCAGAAGGAGACTGCAAATCCATGGATCGAGGCAGACAGTTGGCTGACAAAGACCGATGTAAGCAACACGATCCGGTTTGGAAACTGTACCGTACAGTCCAGAATGTATGACATCGATGTGACAGGTTATGAGAACCGCACAAATAAGTTGCATTTATTTGATATCGAGAGCGTGGATGAGAGCATCATGGAGCCGGATGGCATTAGCTTTGATAAGACAGATATCAAGAAGAACCTGACACTCTGTCTCTATCCGGATGACAGTGACGAAGCCGGCAACTTACTTCGTATCTATCAGCAGTATTTCATGGTTGCAAATGGTGCAAAGCTGATCCTTGCAGAGGCAAAGGAGAAAGGTTCGAATCTTCATGATCTTGCAGATTATGCAGCCATTCAGATCAATGATACACATCCGTCTATGGTGATCCCTGAGTTGATCCGTCTGTTGATGGAAGAGGGTATCTCCTTTGATGAAGCAACAGAGATCGTAACCGATGTATGTGCTTACACCAATCATACGATCCTTGCAGAAGCGTTGGAGAAATGGCCGGTTGCTTATCTGGAGAAGGTCGTTCCACAGCTTATGCCTGTGATCCGTATGCTGGATAAAAAGGTCAGAAACCGTTATAAGGATGAGCGTGTTTATATCATAGATGGAGATTCCCGTGTGCATATGGCACATATCGATATGCATTACAGCCACAGTGTAAATGGTGTTGCTTATCTTCATACCGAGATCCTGAAGAATTCAGAGCTACACCCATTTTATGAGATCTATCCTGAGAAATTCAACAATAAGACAAACGGTATCACATTCAGAAGATGGTTGTTACACTGCAATGAAAAGCTGGCAGCCTACATCACAGAGCTGATCGGACCGGATTACAAGAAGGATGCCGATAAGTTACAGGAGCTGGCTTCTTACTACAAGGATAAGAACGTATTAGAAGAGATCCTTGCGATCAAGCAGAGCAATAAGGCAGTCTTAAAGGACTACCTGAAAGAGACACAGGGAATCGAGATCAACGAGAATTCGATCTTTGATATCCAGGTCAAGAGACTGCATGAATACAAGCGTCAGCAGATGAATGCCCTCTGGGTGATCTACAAATATTTTGAGATTAAGAAAGGACATCTGCCTGAGACTCCGATCACAGTTATATTTGGAGCAAAGGCTGCACCTGCTTATACGATCGCAAAGGACATCATTCATCTGATCCTCTGTCTGCAGGAGCTGATCGACAATGATCCTGAGGTAAGTCCGTACTTGAAAGTTGTCATGATCGAGAATTATAATGTATCAAAAGCAGCAAAGATCATTCCGGCATGCGATATCTCAGAGCAGATCTCACTGGCATCCAAGGAAGCATCCGGAACAGGAAATATGAAGTTCATGTTAAACGGTGCGGTTACTCTTGGAACCCGTGACGGTGCAAATGTAGAGATCGGAGAACTGGTGGGAGAGGATAATATTTATTTCTTTGGTGAATCCAGTGAAGAAGTGATCGAGCACTATGCAAAGGCAGACTATGTGGCAAGAGAGTATTATGAGAAGCCGGAGATTAAGAAGCTGGTAGACTTTATCGTGAGTGATGAGCTGCTTGCGATCGGTCAGAAGGAATCACTTGCCAGACTTCATAACGAGCTGATCGTAAAAGACTGGTTTATGACACTTCTTGATGTCTGTGATTACATTCAGACAAAGGAACAGGTGCTTGCCGATTATGAAGATCGTATGGGCTGGGCTGAGAAGACTCTGGTAAATATCAGCAAGGCAGGTTTCTTCTCCTCCGATCGTACGATCGCAGAATATAATAAAGATATCTGGAAGCTGTAAAATGTGTTAAAATAAGATATATATTTCCACCATAGAAAGGCGTTGATAGATATGTACAAGATATTGATCGTAGATGATGAGAAGATAGAAAGAAATGGTATTCGGTTTCTTTTAAAAAAACTGAATCTGGAATTTGAGATTGCAGAGGCGGTAAATGGTGTGGATGCACTGGAGAAGCTAGAGAAAGAAGATTTTGATATCCTGCTTACAGATGTAAAGATGCCTTTCATGGATGGAATCCAACTGATCGACCATGTTGTGAAGGAAAAGAAAAAGCTGCGCACAGTCATATTCAGCGGATGCAATGAATTCGACTATGCAAAGAAAGCGATCCGGCTGGGTGTTGTTGATTATATCTTAAAACCGGTCGATCCAAATGAATTCAAGAATACCCTGAATAAGGTTGTAAATGAATTGGAAGAGGCAAAGGCTTCGGACGAGCTGAAGAATAAGAGCATGGAATTCTTATATGAGCATGCGCTCTATATGCTGTTGAACGGAACGGATGTTACGAAGCTCAGACAGGAATACAGCGGATTATCGCTTGATCTGGGTAAATTCAAGAATATGCTTTTGATGGAATTCAATCATGATTTCTTCGGCAGACGTGGGGTGGATTTCAAAGAAAATGAGAACTTAAAGTCAATTGGAATCCTGCAATATCTGAACCTGAACCAGCAGCAGGAGATCTTATTCTTAGGGGATGAGATGAATATTCTCCGTAAGGCAAATGAGATCGTAAAGATCATCAAAGCCGATTATGATGCTGACTGTTACATAGCGATATCCTCTGATATCGGGGATCTGTCCGAAGTGGCAGATAAGATGGAAGAGCTCGAAGTGCTGATGGAGAACAAATTCTACCATCCGGAGATCCATGTATTTTATCCGAACATGGAGGGCGAGACTCCGGGTATTATCCAGTTCGATGATGACACCTTTATGAAGCAGATGAAACAGGATATCAAGATGAAGGATGTGGAAGCACTCCGGGAGCATTTCCAGAGATTCTGTGAGAAGTACAGACATAAGACAGAGTACTCCCAAATCTATATCAAGTTCCTGTTCTCGAATCTGATGAAGGATATCTACGGAAGCATCGATGAGACTGACGAAGCAGAGTTAAATAAAGACATTGAGAAATTATATATGGCGACAGATTTTCAGGTGTTGACGGAGCTTGTCGAAGAAGCAATCCGGAGACTGGAAACCTGTTTTGCAGGAAAGACACAGATGGCGCATCGGGAAGTAGAACTGGTGAAGCAGTATATTTACCGGAACTATGGAAGCGAGCTTGGAATCGATATGCTGGCGGATATGGTACATCTCGCACCGAGCTATCTAAGTACGGTATTTAAGAAGGAAACCGGACAGAATCTAAGCAAATTTATCAAGGCATACCGGATGGAACAGGCAAAGGATATGTTAGAGAACAGCATGACGAAGATCGTAGATATCAGTGTGGCGTGCGGATATCCGAATGTGTCTTACTTCTGTTCCAGCTTCCGTGAGTTCTTTGGCGTGAGTCCGCAGAAATTCAGAGAGAGCGGAGGACAGGCGGATGCATAAAGAACGGATAGATAAAAGGATAAAAAGAAGGTTCCAGAATCTGCGATTATCCGGCAAGCTGTTGGTCATTTATATACTTGCCGGTTTTTTGCCGATCATGATCACGCTGACGATCACCTACCATGAGATGAAGAAGATCCTGTGGGATCGTGAAACGATGATTTTGGAATCGTATCTGACACAGACGACAGATGCGCTTGATAATGAGTTAGAGATTTATAACAATCTTTCTAATTATATATCCTATAATCAGTCGATCGCGAAGATCTTAAGCTCAGATCAGAGTACATATCAGAATTATGAGCAGGTGGCAAGTGTCATAGATCCCCTGCTTTCTTCTATTATGTATTTTCATGATGATGTAAAGCAGGTAACGATCTACACGGATGCCTGTCAGGTGAAGCACGGCAGTACGATCGCCCCCATTACCACGCTTGAAAATGAAGAGACGAACTATGGAATAGTTGACGATAACCAGATCCACTGGATCGTGAATGCGAAGGATAAGACTGCGTATTCGTTAAACCGCATGGCCATGCTGGAGCAGAAAAAGGCGAAGGGTCTGCTCTATGTAGGGGTGGATTATGACAGCGTATTCCAGCCGTTTAATAACGAAACGGTATTTGATAATTATGGCGTTGTGATAGAGGATGCAGAAGGTAACTGCATCTTTAAAAAGAGTGTATTTACAGAAGAAAAACAGCCGTATGAATTATCAGAGGAACAGTTCTTTGCAACAGTAGGGCAGAAGGATTCCGGTTATCAGTTTATTAAGCGGGAGTCGAAGGCATCCGGCTGGAAGATCTGGATCTATAAGCCGGATCGACTGATCATTTCTTCGATTCAGCCAATCTTAATAATTGCTGCAGCAGCAATTCTGGTCAGTCTGATCGCAGCAGTCGCATGTATCCGTATAATTTCCGAGTTCATAACGAAACGTATCAGTAAGCTTCAGAAGAAAATGCGTAATCTGGAAACCGGGAATCTTGGTATGGAGATTGAGAATGACAGCACGGATGAGATCGGTGATCTGATCAATGGTTATAACAGTATGACGAAGCGTTTGGATGCAACGATCAATGAAGTATACCGAAGCAAGATCAAAGAAAAGGAATATGAGATGCGGGCGTTGCAGGCGCAGATCAATCCGCATTTCCTGTATAATTCCCTGTCTATCATTAACTGGAAAGCATTAGAGGCAGACCAGGAGGATATCAGTCGTATCACGTTGTCGCTGTCCACCTTTTACCGGACAGCGTTAAATAAGGGAAAGAATATCCTGCTTGTCCGGGATGAGATCGCGAACATCAAAGCATATCTGGATATCCAGCTTACGATGCACGATGACAGTTTCGATGTTATCTATGATATCGATGATTCCATTTTAAAATATGAAACACTGAACCTGATCTTACAGCCGATCCTCGAGAATGCGATCCATCATGGTATAGATCTGAAACAGGATGGCAGAGGAGAGATCCGCATCAGTGGAAAAGAGGACGATAAAGATATTCGGTTTGCGGTATCCGATAATGGTGTCGGTATGACCCAAGAACAGGCGGAGCTGATACTGACTGCCGATTCGAAGGGCTATGGTGTGCGAAATGTCAATGAACGTATCAAACTGTATTATGGCGCGGAATATGCGGTTTGTATCGACAGCGAAGTTGGCAGGGGAACGACTGTCACGATCCATTTTCCAAAAGAACTGCATGCAGAAATCAAACATTCATAAAAAACCAACATGTTTCTGAAATTATTGATATATACGGTGAAACGGTTCCTTTTTATAATAATGTCATAAGGTAAAGGTACTGCAAAAGTATTAAAAAACAAAAAAACATGATTTATTTAAAGGAGGAACGGTTATGAAGTTTAGAAAGTATGCAGCGATTGCACTGGCAGGAGCTATGTGCATGTCATTACTCGCAGGATGTGGAGATAAGAAGGATGATACATCTAAGGATTCCACAACAGCATCAAATGCAGAGGCAACATCAGGAGAGAGTACTGATACATCTGCAGAAGAAGAAAACATTAAAGCAACAATTACAGTATGGGGACCTGCCGAGGATCAGTCACCGGATTATGGTGAATGGCTTCAGGGAAGATGTGAAGCATTTAATAAGGAACATCCAAATTGGGATCTTTCATTTGAATATGGTACATGCAGCGAGGCAGATGCAGGAAAGACCGTAACACAGGATGTATCCGCATCAGCAGATGTATATATGTTCGCAAACGACCAGTTACAGACACTGATCGATGCAAATGCAATCTCGGAGTTAGGCGGAAGCACAGCAGACTATGTAAAGTCAACAAACTCACAGGCAGTTGTGGATTCTATCACAGTAGATGGCGGAATCTATGGTGTTCCGTTTACAACAAATACATGGTTTTTATACTATAACAAGAAAGTATATTCAGACAGCGATGTAAAGAGCCTTGATACAATGCTTGAAAAAGGAAAAGTTGCTTTTCCTCTTACAAACAGCTGGTATGATGCAGCATTTTATCTTGCAAACGGATGTACATTATTCGGTGATGGTACAGATAATGACGCAGGAATCAACTTTGGCGGAGATAATGGAAAGGCTGTTACAGATTACCTTGTAGATCTTGTAGCAAATAAGAATTTTGTAAATGATGAATCCGGTGTCGGTATTTCCGGTATGACAGATGGATCTATCGCAGCTATGTTTTCCGGTTCATGGGATTATAAGGCATTACATGATGCACTTGGTGATGATCTTGGAATCGCAGCTATGCCTACAGCCAAGATCGGCGGATCTGACAAGCAGTTACTTTCATTTGCCGGTTCAAAGGCAATCGGTGTAAATCCAAACTGTGAATATCCACAGGTAGCAGTAGCACTTGCCCTGTACCTTGGTAACGAAGAATCACAGCAGTCACATTATGAAGCAAGAAGCATTGTTCCTTGTAACACAAATCTTTTAGAGAGTGATACGGTAAAGAATGATGCATTAGTAACAGCTCAGAACGATACCTTCAACAATACATCTATGATCCAGCCATTTGTACCTAAGATGAGTAACTTCTGGACACCGGCAGAGAATTTTGGTAAGGCACTCTTAAATGGTGAAGTTACACATGATAATGCTGCTGAGCAGACAGAAGCATTCAATACATCATTGAACACAGATGTAGCAGAGTAAAAATAAACAGATCATAAGATAGAGTGTTCCATTTCCACAGGGGTGGTGGAACACTTTATTTTATGAAAGAGACGTAAAAACGCAACATTTACTTTGAGACGGAGGTGTCAGGATGGCTGAAGCGACAGTAAGCAAAAAGAAAAAAATAAGACGAAGTGATTATCAATATACTGTTTTCAAGGCCATGAGAAATGGTGATTGGATCACCAGATTATCGTTCCTGATCATGGGATTCGGAAACATTGTCAGAAAACAGTTTGTAAAAGGTTTATCATTTCTGGTACTTGAAAGCATATTTATTTATTTCATGATAAAAAACGGTGCATCCCTTCTGACCGATTTCTTCCATCTGGGAGGAGCAGAACAGGAGAAGGTGTGGAATGATGCAAAAGGCATATTTGAATATACACAGGGTGATAATTCCCTTTTGATGTTATTATATGGAGTAGCCACGGTATTTATCATATTTGCATTTGTATGCCTCTGGGTAGTCAGTGTCGAGAGCGCATATCGTGCACAGTGCCTGCATGATGCAGGGAAGAAAGTTCCGGGATTTACAGATGATATTAAGAGTTTATTTGATAAAAACCTTCATATGTTTCTGCTTCCACTTCCGGTACTCGGGATTGTTGTCTTTACGATCCTGCCGCTCGTATTCATGATCTGTATTGCATTTACAAATTACAGTAAGCTGGATTCCCATACGGTATTGTTTAACTGGGTAGGACTGAAAAACTTTGCCAAGATTTTGAATTTTAATGACGCAGTCGGAAGTACATTCTGGTCCGTTCTCGGATGGACGCTGGTATGGGCGGTTGCTGCGACATTTACCAACTATATCTTCGGTATGATCCTTGCAATGGTCATCAATCGAAAGGGAACAAGATGTAAGAGTGTGTGGAGGTCGATCTTCATGTTATCCGCAGCCGTTCCACAGTTTGTATCCCTGCTTTTGATGCGTACGATCTTCAGTCAGAATGGTATCGTAAATACCTTATTACTGAATCATCATATCATCGACAATGCAATTCCGTTCTGGAGCAATGCAACCATTGCCCGTATCATGGTTATCGTGATCAATATCTGGATCGGTATTCCGTTTACCATTATGCAGGTGACCGGTATCTTACAAAGTATACCGGAAGATATCTATGAGGCCGCAAAAGTGGATGGAGCCGGACCGGTGAAGATCTTCTTTAAGATCACACTTCCATATATGTTATTTGTAACAGCTCCATATCTGATCACGACCTTTGCAGGTAATATTAATAACTTTAATGTAATCTATCTTCTGTCAAACGGAGCACCGATTCCGGTTGGAAAGACAGCAGGAAAGACCGATCTTCTGGTTACCTGGCTCTACAAGCTGACAGTTGATAATCAGTATTATAATCTGGGTGCGGTTATCGGTATCATGACATTTATCGTTCTTGCGATCGTATCTCTGATCACCTATCATAATACAACATCTTATAAAGACGAGGAGGGATTCCAGTAATGACTAAAACAGGTAAGAAAATAAATGGAAAACAGAAGCTTACACCATCGGATATCGTTGTTCATATTATACTGGTAATTCTTTCCGTGATCTGGGTGATCCCGATTCTGTGGATCGTTCTGATCAGCTTCCGTGGAGAAAAAGGACAGTATGTTTCTACATTGCTGCCAAAGGCGTATACTCTTGGCAATTACACAAAGTTATTTACAGATACCGGTATCCTGAATTTTCCGAAGATGTTCATGAATACTTTGATTATTGCGATCTTCTCCTGTATAATATCTACAGTATTTGTATTGGCGATGTCATACTGTATGTCGAGAATGCGTTTCCGACTGAGACGCCCATTTATGAATGTAGCATTGATCCTTGGTATGTTCCCGGGATTCATGGCTATGATCGCAGTTTATTATATCTTAAAGGCGATCGGACTGTCAGAAGGATCCTTGATCCGTGTTGCACTTATCCTGGTTTATTCCGGTGGTGCAGGCTTACAGTTCTATATTGCAAAAGGCTTCTTTGATACGATTCCGAAGTCGATCGAGGAAGCAGCTTATCTGGACGGAGCAACCAGATGGCAGTCGTTTACTAAGATCATTATTCCGTTAAGCCGTCCGATCATTGTATATACGGTTCTGAATTCCTTTCTTGCTCCTTGGATTGATTTCGTATTTGCAAAGGTTATCTGCCGTGCAAATAAGGATTACTATACCGTATCTATCGGACTTTGGAATATGTTAGAGAAAGAATATGTGTATCCGTGGTTCAATTCCTTTGCAGCCGGTGCGGTGCTGATCTCAGTTCCGATCATCATTCTGTTCATGTTTATGCAGAAGTGTTATCGTGAGAGCTTCTCCGGTGGTGTAAAAGGTTAAGGGATCATATGATTATTTGCTTATAGTTTGGTTGAAACAGAGGAATGTATATGATTACAGGTTCGTATTTAAAAAAGATTATTTCATGTGTGCTGATTATAAATTTATTGATCTTATGTGGATGCGGTGATTCCGGGGCTACCCCCTCCACCCGGGAGAATGCAGAGACAAAAGAAGAATATGAAGCTGCGTTATATACAGCCCGCACGACACCTTACGGAAAATATCCGGAACAGCTTACCTACACACTGGGTAAGCTGTCCGGAGCAAATAATTCCAATCTCCCGGATGGCGAGACGTATGAAAATAATGCTTATACAAGGCTGTTGAATGAAAGGCTAAATGTTCAAAATCAGGATGTGTTTGAGGCTATGGATGAGCAATATACCGATAGTGTGACCATGGTGATCGCACAGAATGATCTTCCGGATGTGATGATCGTGGAGGATCTGGATGAGCTTCAGTATCTGGTGGATAATGATATGATCGCAGATCTGACAGACAGCTATAATAACTGTATGAGCGATACGATCAAGAATATATATGGAAGCTATGGTCGGGATATCCTTGATGTTGTAACCTTTGGCGGGAAGATCATGGCGATACCGGAAACGAATATCTCAGACGGACCGAATCTGATCTGGCTTCGTAAGGATTGGATGGATGCACTTGGGCTGTCCGCACCGAGAACACTCTCGGATGTAGAAGAGATCATAAGACAATTTAAAGAAAAAGATCCCGGACATAATGGGGCAGGAAATACCGTAGGGCTTGTATGTGATACCAGTCTCTGCGGCGGTTGTGGTTATAGCAGCGAATACACATTAGATATTATATTTGCTGCATATGGTGCATTTCCGAAACAGTGGATTTATGATGAGGACGGCAATGTTGTCTATGGTTCGGTTCAGCCAGAGGCGAAAGAGGCACTTGCCCATATCCATGAGTTGTATAAAGAGGGAATTCTGGATCAGGATTTTCTGATGCGGACGAGCAGTAACCTGATCGAGCTGATCGTGGATGGTCAATGCGGTTCTTTCTTTGGTCCCTGGTGGGCACCGAATAACCCGCTGATGCAGGCAGTGGAACAGAATAAAGATGCTGAGTGGCAGCCTTATCTGATCGCAACAGAGAAATCCGGACTTACCAGTTATCATACACAGAATCCTTCCGGTAAGTATATTGTAGTGCGTAAGGGTTATGAATATCCGGAGATTGCATGTAAGATTGTTAGTGTATTATTTGACTATTTGCGGTATAATGACAGAGACAATCAGGAGATTGTCGATTATTATAAAGAAAATGTAGACCCTACCGCCAGACCGTTTGCGATCAATGTAGATTACAACAATGCTTTGCAGATCTGCTATGGAGAACTGAATCATGTATTTGCGGGGGACAAATCCGCAGATGATCTGAACGTACTGGAATATTCCTATTATGAGGCATGCGAATCATATCTGAAGGATGCGGAGAATGCCAGTGCGGAAGATTGGGCGGCGTATACTTCCCGTATCACAGCCTGTAAGATCTTAAACGATGGAAGAACGAACAAAGTAGAGTCGTTATATTTTGGAGAAACGGAAACGATGGTTACAGACTGGTGGAGCCTTGAGAATCTGGAAAGTGACACCTATCTGAAGATTGTAACCGGTGAGAGTTCACTCGATGAATTTGACCGTTTTGTCGAGAACTGGTATCAGAATGGCGG
>ENA-OZZM01000169-OZZM01000169.1-human-gut-metagenome-genome-assembly--contig:-NODE-169-length-12361-cov-4.016496_pt1 | contig 12361 bp, 11 predicted proteins | sample MGYA00244939_ERZ654150 | MGnify/ENA primary metagenome ERZ654150 (study PRJEB26926, sample SAMN06165005) | human gut metagenome | biome: ENVO:00009003; feature: ENVO:2100002; material: ENVO:00002003...
GGATTGTGGGAGTGCGTAGCACGGAGCAATCCGCAGGCATCAAAGTCGGGGGCTTTTGACCCCGACATCATTTTATATGACTATGGTATTTTTTGGCAAAGCAAACTTGTAATGTAATAAAGTACTGTGGTATTATGATGTCTGGGTGAAAGGTTATCTTGCAACCCAGACATTATATTTTTACGGAATGAATTGCAGTAAGGGGTTAAGGGGAGTTCACGGAAAGGAAACAGGATGGATTTAAACGGCTTACCACAGACCGTGCAGAACTTCATAAACGATACTATCCGATATAGAGAATCAGGCAACTGTCTGGACTATGACACCTGTCAGAAAATATTGGAGTATGCGGCAGATACCGGATCACAGAAGCTGACAGGGCTTGGACTCTATTATCTGGCGGAGTGTTATTGGCAGAAGGGCGAGTATGAGAACACCATGCAATGCCTTACAGAGGGTGTCAGCTGCCTGGAAAATGCCCGGATGTACGAGCTGTTGGCCAAAGCCCATAATATGATGGGAGCGGTGTCCGACCGGAAGAATAACCGGATGTTGGCGCTCAGCTCCTACTATAACAGCCTGAAATATGCGGAAAAATATCATTTTTATTATATACAGGGCATGGCGGAGAGCAATATTGCCTATACCCTGGTCAGAATGCGCCTGCGGCAGGAGGCGATACAGCATTACCGTATAGCGATCGCCTGCTATGATAAGTCAGAAAAAACATATCAGCTGAATTATAACAGGATCAACTGTATGATCGAGTGCGGCTGCTGTCACATGTACCTGGGAGAAATGGAAGAAGCCCTCCAGCTTTGGAATGAAATAGAGAAGATCCTCAGAGAAGCACCGGAAAGCTATTATTCGAAAATAACATTAGAAATGTATCGTATTCCCTGCGAATTATTAAAAGGGCGTGAGGAAGAGGCTTTAAAGCTTGCGTCAGATCTTCTGGAGCAATTGTCAGACCGGGATGTTTTTGAAGAGATCATGGATGAACTGGTGATCCTGGCGGGAATCCTGGCTATCCTGCCCGATGGAAAATATCTGGAGGAACTGATCCGGATCATCGATGAAAAACATATTGAAGTGTATTACAATATCTTCCTGGATCTGTATCCTTTTAAAGTGCAGAGCATATTACGCAAAGGAGACATGGGGGAATATGTGAAATATACCCGGCAATATTTAGAAACTTATGAAAAATTCCGGCAGGAAAATCACCGCGCCTTGGTCGGTGTTATGGAATTACAGGACCGGTTGAGAAATGTAACGCTTGACAGAGAGAATATGCAGGCTTCTAACCGTGTACTGGAGGATCTTGCCATGCATGACGAACTGACCGGATTGGCTAATCGTACTTATTTACATGAATATCTGACCGGCTGCTTTGAGCACGCCTATGCGGAAGAAAAGCTTCTGGGCGTGGAGCTTATGGATATTGATTTTTTCAAAGAGTACAATGATCACTACGGTCATCTGATGGGGGACCGGTGTCTGAAAGCTATTGCCGGAGTTCTGCAAAAGATACAGATTCCGGGACAGGTATTTTGTGCCAGATACGGTGGCGATGAATTTATGATCGTATATACCGGGATGACAGTGGAGCAGATCCGGAGAATTTCAGAGGACATTCTCAGAGAGGTCCGTATGTTAAAAATACCTCATGAGTGCAGCAGGTGCAGTAAATACGTATCCATCAGCCAGGGAGTCTTTGCAAGAATCCCGATGGAAAATAACAGAGAGTGGGATTTCACTTCCAGAGCGGATGAGCTTCTCTATAAGGCAAAAAACTGTGGAAGAGACGGCATTTGTCTGTCCACAGAAAAGTCCAGTGATAAGTGTATAGAGATCAAATAAACAGCGCAGACAGCGCGGATGGGAGAGCGTAGTATGTTAGTTCAGAAATACAAAGACATGCTGTCGGGAAAATCAGTGATCCGGCAGCTTTCGGAATTCGCTACGGCAAGAGGACAGGAGATCGGATACGAGAATGTATTTGATTACAGCCTGGGGAATCCTTCCGTTCCGGTTCCCAGAGAATTTACCGACCGTATGATCCATATGCTGGCGACGAAGGAACCGTTGGAACTGCACGGCTATAGTCCCAGCCTCGGTATTACAAGTGTCAGGGAGGCAATTGCGGAGAACCTGGAGAAGAGATTCGGCCTGCCCTATCGCAAAGAGCACATTTTTATGGCGTCTGGGGCGGCGGGAGCACTGGCACATGCTTTTCGTCTGGTGACGGAGCCGGGAGATGAGATCCTGACTTTTGCACCGTTTTTCCCGGAATATCATCCTTATGTGGATCTCACCGGGGCAGTACTGAAGGTGGTTCCGCCCAATCTGGAGAACTTCCAGATCAACTTCGAGGCGTTTGAAGAGATGCTGACAGAGAAGGTCAAGGCAGTACTGATCAATACTCCCAACAACCCCTCCGGTGTGGTATATTCCACCCCGACATTGCAGAGACTGGCAGATATCCTGAGAGAAAAGTCCAAGGAATACGGTCATATTATTTATCTGATCTCTGATGAACCTTATCGTGAGATCGTGTTTGAAGGCGTAGACAGTCCCTGCGTATCCTATTTTTATGACAATACCATCATGTGTTATTCTTTCTCTAAATCACTGTCCCTGCCGGGAGAGCGTATCGGTTATGTGGCAGTGAACCCGGCATGTGAGGATGCGGAGACCATGATCAATATGTGTGGACAGATCTCCCGCGGTATCGGACATAACTGTCCTCCTTCCATTATCCAGCTGGCAGTGGCACAGGTACTGGACAAGACAGCGGATCTGTCGGTGTATGAGACGAATATGAACATCCTCTATAAAGAACTGCTAGACCTGGGATTCACCTGTGTGAAGCCCGGCGGAACTTTCTACATTTTCCCGAAGGCGCTGGAAGAGGATGCCAAGGTATTCAGCCAGAAAGCATTGAAATATGATCTCGTTCTGGTACCGGGCGACAGCTTTGGCGCACCCGGATATTTCCGCATGGCCTACTGTGTGGACACGGAGAAGGTAGAGAGATCTCTGGAAGCCTTTCGAAAATTTGTAAAGACTGAGTACGGAAAGGAGTCATTGTAAGATGTATCAGGCAGGACTGGTATTGGAAGGCGGTGGCATGAAGGGTGTCTATACCGCCGGAGTGTTGGATTTTTTTACCGAAAAAGGAATTGACTTCTCCCATATCTATGGGGTATCTGCCGGAGCGTGCCATATGTGCAGCTATCTGTCCCGACAAAAGGGACGGGCGCTGAGTGTCAGTGTGGACTATCTGGATACGAGACGATATTGCAGTCTGGAGAGCTTATTGACCAGCGGAGATCTGTTCAATGTGGATTTCTGTTATCACCTGATCCCGGAATATTTATATCCGTATGACTATGAAACATTTGAAAAATATCCCGGCAAGGCCTACAGCGTGGTGACCAACATCGAGACGGGACAGCCGGAGTATCTGCGTGTCCGTGATATCCGCAAGGATATTGACAAGATCCGTGCTTCCGCATCCCTGCCGTTAGTGGCACGGAATGTAAAAATAGATGGGAAGCTGTATCTGGACGGTGGCATCAGCGATGCGATCCCTTTGGAAAAATCGATCCTGGACGGCAACCGTAAAAACGTCGTTGTCATGACCAAGGAAGTGGGATTCGTGAGAAAACCCGCCTCCGCATCGCAGTTAGGACTCATAAAACTCAGATATCTGAAATATCCTAAAGTATATGAACTTATGGCAGACAGACATATCCGTTATAATGAGAGCCTGGACTACATCGAAAGACAGGAGAAATGTGGTCAGGCATTCGTGATCCGTCCTCATAAAAAGAGTGATGTGGGACGGATCGAGAAAGACAAGGACAAACTGATCGCCTTATACGAAGAGGGGTATCGGGAGGCAGAAGCCTGCTATGAGGATCTGCTGGCATATCTGGAAAAATAAGTACTAAAAATATAAGAAAGTATAGAGAGAAAAGAAATGTTAGAAATTATCAAAGCGATTATTTACGGTATTGTAGAAGGTATTACCGAATGGCTGCCGATCAGCAGCACAGGACACCTGATCCTGGTGGAACGTCTGATCCCTTTTCAACAGACCAGTGAAGGATTTTTCGATATGTTCGATGTAGTCATTCAGCTGGGAGCTATTTTAGCGGTGGTTGTATTGTTCTGGAACAAGATCTGGCCCTTTTACCTGAAGAAAAATAAGCAGCCGAAAAAGGGAGGCATCGTAAAATCCGCAAAAGATCCCGCAGTGGGAAATGTGGCATTGAGCATGGATGCTTTCTGGATGTGGGTGAAGATCGTTGTGGCATGTATCCCGGCAGTCGTATACGGTCTGTTATTTGATGATGCGGTGGGAGAAGCCTTCCAAAAAGAGATCGGAAGCAGCGGCGTTACGATCCAGGTCATAGTGGTAGCTGTAATGCTGGTAGTGGTCGGCGTACTGTTTATCGTGATCGAGAATTGGAACAAGAACCGTGTACCTACTACGACAAAGCTGTCTCAGCTGACCTACAGAGATGCACTGATCATCGGTCTGTGCCAGCTGGTAGCGGCGGCACTGCCCGGAACCTCCCGCTCCGGAGCTACGATCCTGGGAGCTATTATGATTGGTATATCGAGAACAGTGGCAGCGGAATTTACCTTCTTTCTGGCGATTCCCGTTATGTTTGGAGCCAGCCTCCTGAAGGTACTGAAGTTCGGATTTGCATTCACGGGAATGGAGCTTGCCTGCCTGCTGGTCGGTACGGTGGTATCCTTCATTGTATCCCTGTTCGTACTTCGTTTCCTGATGGGATACATTAAAAAGCATGATTTTAAAGTCTTCGGATGGTACCGGATCGTACTTGGTATTATCGTATTACTGTACTTCCTTGTATTCGCATAACAGTTGACAATTATAGGGAAAAGGAATACACTACCCTTATCGAGCACCGGAATACGGTACTTGTGAGGAGAATGAAAATGTTTTTTGTACATGATTCGTACAGAAGGGAGACGGTAACATGGCAATAGTTAAGAAAACTGTAGCACCAGTAGCAGCAGCGAAAGTGGAAGCGCCTAAGGCAGAAGTGAAGAAAGCAGCACCGACAACTCCAGTTAAGACAGAAACTAAGACCGCTGTGAAGGAAGCTGAGAAGGCACCTGTAGCAAAGGCTGAAGTAAAAGCACCTGTAAAGGCAGAGGTTAAAAAGCCCGCAGCTAAGAAAGAGACAGCAAAAAAGGAAACCGCAAAAAAGGAAACCGCTAAGAAAGCACCCGCTAAGAAACCCGCAGCAAAAAAAGCAGAGTTAAAGAGCGAGATCAGTGTTCAGTTCGGCGGCAAGTCCTATTCTCAGGAAGAGCTTTTAAAGATTGCAAAGGATGTATGGAAATACGACCTGAAGCAGAAGGCAGCTGATCTGACCAGCGTAGAATTATATGTAAAACCCGAAGAGAGCATGGTTTACTATGTAATGAACAAAGAGACCACCGGAAGCTTCTACATATAAACTATTCAGAGTAATAAAAAATAAGTATATATACGTTGAATGCTTGCATTCATAAGGATATATACTTATTTTTATATTACGAAGTAACCCTATGAGCAAAAGGAAAGCACCGAAGGTGCGGTTTTGCGAATAGGGTCTGAATAGTTTACCAGGCCCCAAAGTTGAATAATCACTTTGGGGTCTTTGTATCATTATTATCACAATGTTAAAGGATGACAGAATGCAGAAAAAATCAGAAAAGATTATTCTCACATTATATCTGCTGGGTTTTCTGGCACTGGCGCTTACCATCGCCCTGTTGCAGCCCCTGGCCAATACACCGCCCCTGTTCGGCAACCCGCCCGATGAGCATGCGAGATATCTGATCCCGCAGTTTATCTGCAGATACGGCAGAATCCCTACGGGACTGGAGGAAGAAGTGCGGATTCCGGCGTATGGATTTTCTTATGCGTTGTATAACGTGTTTCCTTATATTGTACAGGGGTATATCATGCGTTTTGTCAGCCTGTTCACGGAATCCGAGATCGCGTTGCTGTACACGGCACGCCTGGTGAACGTGACTTTTGGACTGTTGATGGCAGTTGTTGTATACTTTATTGGGAAGAGAGTATTTCAGGATGACAGATTCCGTTGGCTGTTCTGTTTCGCGGTGACCTATCTGCCGGAAGGACTGTTTATGCATACTTATGTGAATACGGATTCCTGCTGCATGCTGTCCACGGCGATGATGGTATATGCGCTGGTCTGTGTCTACAGGGACGGCATCAACGTCCGGAACAGTCTGTGGATGAGCGGAGGTATTATTTTATGCGCACTTTCTTATTATAATGCTTATGGATATATCGTAAGCTGCATTTTACTGTTTGTAATGTTCTTTTTACAGAAAAAGGAGAGTGGCGGCTATTCTTATGACTGGAAGAAGATGTTAAAATACGGCTGCTTTATTGCGGCGGTGGTCCTGATAGGAATCGGATGGTGGTTCATTCGAAGTTATATAGTACTGGACGGAGATCTGTTAGGACTTGCCACCCGGGAAAAAATGGCAATGCAGTATGCGGTAGAGAGCGTAAATCCCCTGACGATGCAGACCTATCACTCCATGGGATATACAGTATTCGAAATGTTCCGGGAACGATATACCTTGTCCGGACTGTTCCACAGCTTTGTGGGGGCATTTGGTTCCATGTCCATATATGGCTCCATCTGGCTGTACCGGGCATATAAAGTATTTTTTGCAGCAGGCATTGTGGGAGCGCTTCTGTATCTGATCCGTTATAAAAAGCGTCGTAAAATATCCGGAAGAGAATGGTTCTTTCATATCAATATGTTGTATTGCATTTTCATGCCGGTTTTTCTGACAATTTATTATGCATATACCACAGATTATCAGAACCAGGGACGTTACCTGCTCCCGGCATTGATCCCGCTAATGTATTACATGACAAAAGGGATTCAGAAGCTTTCGGAAATCAGCTTCAGAGGCAGGACTTTTCCGAGATGGCTGGTAAATGCAGGCATTGCGGTATGCTTCCTGATCATTATCGGAGGCGCAATAGAAATGGTATATATACGGGCACTTCCCGTGTATTTAGAGACAGGACTGGTACTGGAATAGTGCCGGTCCTGTCTTTGTATGGAAACGATTCAGAAAAGTCCGAAGAGGCGATTTTGCGAATGGAACTCGGAATAGTTTTTTTTAATAGTTTGTTTAGAATTATTTTCGGGAAAATCAGTTGACAATAATATCCTGTAGTGATATTTTAGGGTAAGAAGATGTTAGCACTCCTTTTAGACGAGTGCTAATAATCCCAAAGGGAGTGATGGAATGCAATTGGATGACAGAAAAAGAATTATATTGCAAGCCATTATCCGGAACTACTTGGAAACGGGAGAGCCGGTAGGCAGCAGGACCATTTCGAAATATACGGATCTGAATCTAAGTTCGGCAACCATTCGGAATGAGATGTCAGATCTGGAGGAGATGGGTTATATCATACAGCCCCACACTTCCGCAGGAAGAATTCCTTCCGATAAGGGATATCGCTTCTATGTGGATACCATGATGGCGACCAGAGAGCAGGAAGTCAATGAGATGAAGGATATGCTCTTAGAGAGACAGGATAAGCTGGAGAACCTGTTAAAACAGGTAGTTAAGACCCTGGCTCAGAACACACAGTATGCCACCATGATCAGTGCTCCGCAGGTACATCATAACAAGGTGAAGTTCATCCAGCTGTCCCGGGTAGATGCCGGACAGATTTTGGCAGTCATCGTTGCCGAAGGCAATGTGATCAAGAACAATATCCTGGCAGTGGATCGGGAACTGGATGATGAGACACTTTTGAAGCTGAATATCCTGCTGAACACACACCTCAATGGTTTGTCCATGGAGGAGATCAATTTGGGAATGATCGCAGCGATGAAACAGCAGGCCGGAATCCACAGTGAGATCGTCAGTGAGGTGATCGATGCCGTGGCAGATGCCATCAAGGCAGACGAAGATCTGGAGATCTACACCAGCGGCGCGAACAACATTTTCCGGTATCCGGAGCTGGCAGATCAGTCCAAGGCAAGTGAACTGATCAATGCTTTCGAGGAGAAGCAGCAGTTAGGCGGTCTGATCCAGGAATCCCTGGCAGACGAGGGCAGCACAGGTATCCAGGTGTACATCGGAGACGAGACACCGGTGCAGGGCATGAAGGACTGCAGTGTTGTGACCGCTACTTATGAATTAGGCGAAGGCATGAAGGGAACCATAGGAATCATAGGTCCCAAGAGAATGGATTATGACAAGGTCATCGGAACGCTGCGGACGGTGCAGAACCAGTTGGATGACCTTTACCGCAAAGAATAGACAGATTCCAGAAAGGAAAGTAAGAATGGCAGATCAGGAAAAAGAAATATTAGAGGAAGAAATGGAACAGGATCTTTCGGATGCCGAAGAACTGAAAGAAGAGACAGAAGATGAAGAGCCTGTGAGCAAGGAAGACAAAAAGGAAGCAAAGAAGCAGGCAAAACTGAACAAAAAGGAAGATTCCTACAAGGAGAAGATCGATCAGCTGGAAGACAGAGTAAAGCGTCAGATGGCAGAGTTCGAGAACTTCCGTAAGAGAACCGATAAAGAGAAGCAGGCGATGTTCGATACCGGTGCCAAGAGTGTGATCGAGAAGATCCTTCCGGTAGTAGATAATTTTGAAAGAGGTCTGGCAACGGTTCCCGAGGAATCCAAAGAAGATCCTTTTGTAGACGGTATGAACCGTATCTACAAACAGCTGATGACAGAGCTTGAGAATATCGGTGTAAAACCCATCGAGGCAGTCGGACAGGAATTCGACCCGAACCTTCACAACGCAGTGATGCAGGTGGAGAGCGATGAGTATGAATCCGGTGTGGTAGCCCAGGAACTTCAGAAGGGCTACACATATCATGACATGGTCGTAAGACACAGCATGGTAGGCGTTGTTCAATAATTTGATTATCACATATTTTTGAAAATAGAAACTATAAAATGAAAACAGAGAGTAAAAACAGGAGGAAAATATTATGAGTAAGATTATTGGTATTGACTTAGGTACAACCAACAGCTGTGTAGCTGTTATGGAAGGTGGTAAACCCACCGTTATCGCAAATACAGAAGGCGCAAGAACCACACCCTCTGTTGTAGCATTTACCAAGACCGGTGAGAGACTGGTCGGTGAGCCTGCAAAGCGTCAGGCAGTTACCAACGCAGAGAAGACCATCTCTTCCATTAAGAGAGATATGGGTACCGATCGTGGCCGTACCATCGACGGCAAAAAGTATTCTCCTCAGCAGATCTCCGCAATGATCCTGCAGAAGCTGAAAGCAGATGCAGAGAGCTATCTGGGTGAGAAGGTTACCGAGGCAGTTATCACAGTTCCCGCATACTTCAATGATGCTCAGCGTCAGGCTACCAAGGATGCCGGTAAGATCGCAGGTCTGGATGTAAAGCGTATCATCAACGAGCCTACCGCAGCAGCACTTGCTTATGGTCTGGACAATGAAAAAGAGCAGAAGATCATGGTATACGACCTTGGTGGTGGTACCTTCGATGTATCTATCATCGAGATCGGTGACGGTGTCATCGAAGTACTGGCTACCAACGGTGATACACACCTTGGCGGTGATGATTTCGATAACAAGATTATTCAGTGGATGCTGGATGAATTCAAGAAGGCAGAAGGCGTAGATCTGTCCGGTGATAAGATGGCTATGCAGAGACTGAAGGAAGCAGCTGAGAAGGCTAAGAAAGAGCTGTCCAGTGCAATGACCACCAACATCAATCTGCCTTTCATTACCGCAACCGCAGAAGGACCTAAGCACTTTGATATGAACTTAACCCGTGCTAAGTTCGATGAACTGACCAGAGATCTGGTTGACAAGACCGCTATCCCCGTACAGAACGCTATGAAGGATGCAGGTCTGAATTATTCTGATCTGGGTCAGGTACTGTTAGTAGGTGGTTCCACACGTATCCCTGCTGTACAGGATAAGGTAAGAGCATTGACCGGTAAAGAGCCCAGCAAGTCTCTGAATCCTGATGAGTGCGTAGCAATCGGTGCTTCTATCCAGGGTGGTAAGCTTGCCGGTGATGCAGGTGCCGGTGATATTCTGTTACTGGATGTAACTCCTCTGTCTCTGTCCATCGAGACCATGGGTGGTGTTGCTACCAGACTGATCGAGAGAAATACAACCATTCCTACCAAGAAGAGCCAGATCTTCTCTACCGCTGCTGATAATCAGACCGCAGTAGATATCAACGTAGTACAGGGTGAGCGTCAGTTCGCCAAGGATAATAAGTCCCTCGGACAGTTCCGTCTGGACGGTATTGCTCCCGCTCCCAGAGGAATCCCTCAGATCGAGGTTACCTTCGATATCGATGCCAACGGTATTGTAAATGTATCCGCTAAGGATCTGGGTACCGGCAAGGAGCAGCACATCACTATTACCGCTGGCTCCAACATGTCCGATTCCGATATCGAGAAGGCTGTCAAGGAAGCAGCTGAATTCGAAGCACAGGATAAGAAGCGTAAGGAAGCTATCGAGGCAAGAAACGAAGCAGACTCTTTCGTATTCCAGACCGAGAAGGCTCTGAATGAAGTAGGTGACAAGGTACCCGAGAGTGACAAGACTCAGGTACAGGCTGATCTGGAAGCTGTTAAGGCAATCCTGGAGAGAACCAAGGATCAGGAAATGAGCGACAGCGATGTAGATGAACTGAAGGCTGCAAAAGAGAAACTGACCCAGAGTGCACAGTCCGTATTCACCAAGATGTATGAGCAGGCTGCACAGGCACAGCAGGGAGCCCAGGGCGCAGGTCCTGACATGAATGCACAGGCCGGCGGCAGCAATGCAGGTGGTTCCGCAGATGATGATGTCATCGACGGAGATTTCAGAGAAGTATAAATAACTTCACAAATAGAGCAATCCGTGATATAACAGTAAATGCTGTGTAACAGTGATTGTGATAACAGGCGGCACAGGGTATGCGAAAGCGTGCCCTGTGCATAACCGTCTTAAGATTTATGTGATAGAGGTGCAGAAATGGCAGAGCAAAAGAGAGACTATTACGAGGTCCTCGGTGTAGATAAGAATGCAGATGATGCTGCAATCAAAAAAGCATACCGTGTATTGGCGAAAAAATACCATCCCGACATGAACCCCGGAGACAAGGAGGCAGAACAGAAGTTTAAAGAAGCTTCCGAGGCTTATGCCGTGCTGAGTGATCCCGAGAAGAGACGCCAGTATGATCAGTATGGTCATGCGGCATTTGACGGTGGTGCAGGCGGAGCCGGTGGATTTGACTTTAACGGTGCAGACTTCGGAGACATCTTTGGAGATATTTTCGGAGATATTTTTGGTGGCGGAAGAAGCAGAGGTGCCAGAAATAACGGACCTATGAAGGGCGCCAATATCCGCACCAGCGTGCATATTACATTTGAAGAAGCTGTTTTTGGCTGCAAGAAAGAAATTGACCTGACGGTAAAAGAGACCTGTAAGACCTGTAACGGCTCCGGCGCGAAGCCGGGTACCAGCCCCGAGACCTGTACCAAGTGCGGTGGTAAGGGTCAGGTTGTATTTACCCAGCAGTCATTCTTTGGTACGGTACGTAATGTACAGACCTGTCCTGACTGTCAGGGAACCGGTAAGGTGATCAGGGAGAAGTGTCCGGATTGTCGTGGTACCGGATACATTCCGATGAAGAAGCGTTATGCAGTAGATATTCCTGCAGGTATTGACAACGGACAGTCCACCCGTATGCCGGGACTGGGTGAGCCGGGTGTTAACGGCGGCCCCAGAGGCGATGTGCTGGTAGAGGTAATTGTCGGTCGTCATCCGATCTTCCAAAGACAGGAATTCGATATCTTCTCTACCGTTCCCATCTCTTTTGCAGTGGCTGCACTGGGCGGGGAAGTACTGATCGACACCGTAGACGGTAAGGTGGTCTATGATGTGAAGGCAGGAACGCAGACAGATACCAAGATCCGTCTGCGCGGCAAGGGTGTTCCTTCCTGGAGAAATAAGGATGTCCGCGGTGATCACTATGTAACACTGGTGGTACAGACACCCGATAAATTAAAACCGGAGGCTAAGGAACTGCTGAAGCAGTTCGATGCACTGACCGGAGATTCCCTGAATGCAGTGAAAAATGCAACCGAAGCAGGAGAAAACGGATCTAAGGAGAAAGACTCCAAGGATGGCAAGAAAAAGAAGTTTTGGAAATAAGATTGGTAGCGCCTTTTGCTGACAATCTTATGAATAGCGTGGCTCATTGCGGAGAACTCTGTATTTAAAATCCTTATTTTTACTAAAAAAATACAAAAATACGAGATATTACC
>ENA-OZZM01000184-OZZM01000184.1-human-gut-metagenome-genome-assembly--contig:-NODE-184-length-11849-cov-5.514753_pt1 | contig 11849 bp, 10 predicted proteins | sample MGYA00244939_ERZ654150 | MGnify/ENA primary metagenome ERZ654150 (study PRJEB26926, sample SAMN06165005) | human gut metagenome | biome: ENVO:00009003; feature: ENVO:2100002; material: ENVO:00002003...
GGGCTCGGAGATGTGTATAAGAGACAGAGCCAGTTCTGTTTCATGTCCATATGGAAGCTCCACCCGGATCGTAAATGCCCGAAGCTTGAAGATCGACATGCCAAATGCTTTTGTATGTGCATACCGCTCATTATATTCTGCCGGATAGAAGCGGTCACCGACCAGAACACCAAACTCTGCTCCATTCATCAAAAGAATCGGCGATAACCGTCCTTCGATCGTAAGCTCTGTGTGATCCTCCATATCTTTATTATCCATAAACTGAATGTCCGCCGTCGGCTTCGTAAGTTCTCCGATCTGAATATCATTATAGCTGTAGCAGCCATCCGCAAAATCAAATTCCAGACCGGTGTCCTTATACTTTAGGATCAGCAATACCCATACCAGACAGTCTTCATTCTTCATATCCACATGATATCCCTGATTCTCACAAATGATCGAATCATCTATATAAGAGAGCACTTCCCCAAGCTTCCACAAAAAAGCCTCGCCGTCGGTCTCTTCAAATAAATGCTTGTTCAGGTTATCGAGATTTGCCTGGATCATATATTTTACAATGAACAGTGCATGCTGCATAACAAGCATTTGCAGGGTTTCCTGATGGATGGACATTTCCTTTAACCATTCGATCAGCTGATCAACGGTATCCTTATACCATGCCCGGTCATAGATTCCTTCAAAAAAGGTCTTATCCCCTTCAAAGCTGTTTTTCAAAGTATAGTCAACACCATCGATATAATAGAACTTCTCATCCAGACAGGCTCTTGCCTGAACCGCAAGTAGCCATTTTAATACCGGAAATGATCCCTTTACCAGAACGTCCTCCAATGTGTGTGCAGGGCTTCCGAATGTCACATTTGCATCCTGCCCGGCATTCTGTATTCCGGCAGAACTACTCTGTATTCCGGCATCTGCAATCTCCATCAACTGATTTAACAGACTTCCCTTAAATATCATACCGAATGGTGTAAATCCGTGCAGGAATCTTAAAATCTCCGTAGAGATCACACCATTTGCAAGCTGCTCATAGACACCATGAAATTCCTGATCTCTGTCCAGCTTCTGTGCAAGCCAGGGCGCATGCTTTCCTTTCTCGCGATATGCGGAAAACGGCGCATACATAATTCCCTTCTTGCTGTTCCTGCTCGGTCCGTATTTCTTCGGCAACAGAAAGATATCTCCGTTCCTGTGGTCATCAACAAAGGTCACGATACGCGCAAAATCCTCATCTGAAAGGATATCGCCCTCTTCCATCAAAAGGAACATCCCCTGCTCATCAAATTTTCCATGTATACTGAAGCTGTCCGCTCCGACTACGATCCTGTTTACCAACTGTCACTTCCTCCTGTTTTCTTTATCCCAGATTTTCCTGTAATGCAAATAACTGCTGCTACCATAGAACAGATCGTCCCCTGCAGCAGCAGTTTCTGTTTATTTCTTTCCGAACTTTATCTTGTATACTCCATGCTCTTCATCATACGGGTATACATTTCCTCAAGACCGATCACCGGCTTCCAGCCAAGTGCCTGAAGTTTATCTGAATTCAATCGCATATTTACATCCGGTGCATAGCCAAATGTCATGGCACTTTCCGGTATGTCAAATACGACCTTGATCTCATTATTTGCCAGTTTCTCTGCAACCATCTTTGCCATATCTCCGATCGTGATGTGTGCTTCCGGATGTGCTACGGTATAGGCTTCACCATCATTTCCTTTTACAAGAAGGAGTAAGATACCCATTACGGCATCTCTGGTATAGCAGTAGTTGCCAACGGATTTTCCGGCTGTGTGCAGAACGATATCTGTCTTATTCATAGCAGCCTTTGCAAACTGTGCAAATACACGGTTCTCCTCATAGCTGATGCCTGCGCCAAATGTCTGTGACAATCTTGCGATACGAACCGGCAGCTTATACTCACTTGCGTAAGAAGAACACATACATTCGCAGAGACGTTTACCCTCCGGATAACAGCTTCTTGGATTGTGGATATCGATGTATCCCAGATCATCTTCCTTTACATATGGCTTTTCAGGATCCGGTGCGCCAAATGCTTCCATCGATGATATATATACAACACCCTCGGACTGCTTCTCCTTACCAAGGTCTAACATATTCTTTGTACCATTTACCGCAGTCATGATCGTCTCCACTGGATAGTCCACAAAGAACTTGGATGCTGTAGGGCTTGCTGCATGGATGATGTAGTTGATCTGTACTTCTGAGATCTTCTTGCCATTTGACAGGGTTACAGTCTCATCGGTAACCGGATCTCCGACATCACCGATCACATACACCAGCTTATCCTTTGCAAATTCATCATAGATCTTGTCTGCCTTTTCTGCATTTCTGACAAATGCATAGATCGTGATATCAGCATTCTTTACTTCGTTCATCTTAAGCAGTGCCTTTACGATCTGTGAACCAACCAGTCCGGTTGCTCCTGTGATCAAGATGGATTTGCCGTATAATTTCTCATAATCTCCACCTGCATTTGCAATATACAACAGATCTTCTTCTAAAATCTTATCTTTCATTATTATTTCCTCCTGCAATATTTTTTCTAAATATCTGTACGAATTGTTATCCTGTCATGGAAAGCACTTTCGGCATATTGCTATGCCCGCTGTGCAAATATCTATTATTCTTCCACCTGATACATTTTGATAATGTGAGCTTTCCGGTCTTCTTCCGGCGGAAGCTTCATATAGTCACCGTAAAGGGATGTCAAATAGTAATCGGTACAACCCGGTGCGATCAGCTCCCGTCCGCCAAATGTCACTTTCATTGGTTTTACATATTCTTCCCTTGGCATCTTCTCCTGCGGACCATAGCCACAGGCAATGCCGCCAACATATTTGCATGATTCAAAATCATATTGTGTACATAACCGGATCAGCTTCTTCACTGTCCGCTTCTTGCCCCATATCAAATGCGCAAATGGTTTCAGGATCGGCTTCACGATCTTCTTGACCAGATTACCGCCCCGCCCTGTCTTCATCTTCAGATATTGGATGATGCGGCGATACCAATGTGCCTTTTTATAGATCCGTTCAATCTCGGCATCATCATCCGGCAGTCCGTCCATCGGGAAAATATCCATCCATAGATAGATGTCGTATTTGTCTTTTGTATAATATTTGTCCAGTCTTGTCCTCGTATCCGCAAGCTTCGTATATGGCTCATCCAGATTGCCAAGGCTTGTTGACAGGAACTTATGCTCCGGCAGAAACGGCTGCTCTTTGATCACTTCCTGTAATCTCTCATAATCCGGTCTTGGCATCAGAATGTCGATATCATCATCCCACGGAATAAAATCCTGATGTCTGACTGCTCCAAGCAGCGTGCCGCCGCACAGATAATACCGCAGCCCATGCTTCTCACACAGATCATGGAACATGAACACCATTGTTTTCTCACGCTCATGGATATCCTCAAGCGTCAATAATTTTCTCACGTTTTCGTCTCCTCTTTTATGGTATGTGCCTGCATTTGCCTTCTATATACCCTTAATATCCTTATGAATACCCATTAAAAGTCTCCTTATAATATCCAAAAGGGCTTCTGTCTAATCTCTCTTACAATGTCAGGAGTTCCTCCGGGCAGCTGATGATATATTCCGCGCCGGCTTTTTCAAATTCCTCACGGTTTCCATATCCATACAGAACACCGACCGTATCAATTCCACAGGCATGTCCGCCATCAATGTCAAACATCCGATCACCGATCATGATGGCATCCTTTTCATGTATCTGTGTCTTAACCTCTGGCTTGGAATCGTCCATCATGACTGCCTCTTCCCGGTCTGCCTGTGGCATATCCGTACCTTCCGCATCGGCTTCCTTCAACCGCTTCAGGCACTCTGCGATCAGCACCTGCTTGTCCGAGCCGGTTCCATCCGGATTGCTTCCTACCACAACATCAAAGTACTGTGCCAGATCGAATTTCGCCAGTATCTTTTCCGTCGGTGCTGTAGGCTTGGATGTCGCCACTCCGATCTTTGCGCCTCTTTCTTTTAAGGCTTTGAGTGTCTCTGGGATTCCACCATAGATAGATGTCTCATATAGGCCTATCACGTTATATCGTTCTCTGTATTTGTCCACCAGCCAGAGTGCCTGATCGTGGTCAACATGACATTTGGATGTAAAGGAATCGTACAACGATGGTCCGATAAATGTCTTTAACACTTTCTCCGATGGCTCCGGCAGTCCGGCTGCATCCAGAGCATAGCGAATGCAATTGAGAATGCCCGGCTCGGACTGGCTTATTGTGCCGTCCAGGTCAAATAAATAGTATTTATACATAGTGTTGCCTTTCTGTCCGTTCAAAATTCACGCCACCATTGTAGCATAGATCCTTTTTTCTCTCAACAACATTGATATAATCTTGGGTTATGGGGGGATAAACAGCAAAAATTACCGAAAGTTACATCCAGACATACCATTTGTTACATTTACGATTTTTCTTGTTATTTTTATGCTATGCTCCCTTTGTCGACAAAACAGGCGCCGGAAATCATGAGGAATAAAATCTATGTATAACCAAAACAACAATCATCACCTTAACAATCAACCGATATCAAACGGAAAAATTACCAACCATAACCATGCCAGTCAACCAACCAATGGTTCTCCAATAAACATCCACCAGCTCTTTCCTACTCGCACGGAAAAGGAATGTCTTGCGGAGCTCCGGAAGCATCCGCGAAGCTACTTTGCCTATCAGAACATGACACAGGAATGGAAGAACCGCTTTCTTGGATTTATGGAGGGTACAAAAACTCTGCCTTTAACTTATGATCCATTTTTCAAGAAGCTGTTCAACCCGGACATCTATCCGGAACGATTATCCAGTCTGATCAGCAGTATCATCGGAACAAGGGTGACGGTTCAGTGTATCCTGTCAAATGAAGACAGCATGCTGCCGTCCACCTCGCTCCTGCTTCTGGATATCCTTGTCCAGTTGGAAGATGGCTCGATCGCAAATGTCGAGATCCAGAAGATTCCATACGCTTTTCCGGGTGAACGTATGTCCTGCTACTCCTCCGATCTCATGCTGCGTCAGTATACAAGAGTGAAAAGCCTGAAAGGAAACGCCTTTACCTACAAGGATCTGAAAACGGTTTACACGATCGTAATGTTTGAAAACAGTCCTAATGAATGCAAAGAGACACAGTCAGCTGATATTTATCTGCATCATGGAAAAACTGTTTTTGATACCGGCATCAAACTGAATCTTTTGCAGGAATTCTATGTGGTTGCCCTTGACGTTTTCCGTGAAAGTAAGTATGCTAAAGATATCAATGAACTTAATGCATGGCTGTCATTACTGACTGCACAGTCGGTTGACGACCTTGCTGCACTGGTATCTGACTATCCATGGATGGAAGCTATCTGCAAGGATATGTCTGAATATATGTATGATCCAGAGGAGGTGATCACCATGTTTTCAGAAGCACTTCGAATGTTAGATGAGAATACGGTTCACTATATGATCGATGAACTACAAAAGGAACGAGATGACGCAATTACGGCTTTGAACGAGAAAGAAAACGAGATGACTTTAGTGATATCCGAAAAAGACGCTGAAATTGCTACAGTTCTTTCTGAGAAGAACGCAATGATTTCTGAGATCGCGGCTTTAAAAGCACAGCTTGCCGCCCTCAATAAATAAACTATTTTATAACAATAACACATAAAGCAAAAACGCCTGCTGGCTGTATCCATGGAATATACGATATTCCTTAGGTACAACCAGCAGGCGTTATTCTTTAAACACATCCTACCTGTTTCCAGCTCTATGGCTAGTGGCAGGTGAATTGAAACATTAGTGGAACTTCCGTTATGAGGTTTGCACTAGCTGTCAGCACCAAGCCCTTGTCTGAGTCCGTAAGGACGAGTTTGGGCGACTGCTGACAAATCAGCGTGCGAACCGAATAGAAAGTGGAACGCGTTTCAAACCACCTGCCAGTAGCCATAGAGCTGGATACAGATGTAGTTTCCTTCTATTTTATTATTTCAGCTTCCATGTCTTGACATATCTGATGAAGCTCTTTTTTCAGATTTTCTGTGTATGTTTCTGCCAGACTCTGTACATACTAGTGGCATAAAACTATGATTTGAGGGTTGTATATGAAACAGTTTAAACCATATATTCCGGCAGACAAGGTGATGCCGGAGCTTACACCTACTTCTGTGATTCTTGGCATTATCCTGGCGGTCGTGTTCGGCGGTGCAAATGCCTATCTGGGCTTACGAGTCGGTATGACCGTCTCCGCTTCGATTCCTGCTGCCGTTCTTTCTATGGGTATTGTGCGCATGATCATGCGCCGCGATTCAATTCTTGAAAATAATATGGTGCAGACGATCGGTTCTGCCGGAGAATCTCTGGCTGCCGGAGCTATCTTTACGCTGCCAGCCCTGTTCATGTGGGCAGATAAAAATCCCGATATAAAACCTCCATCTTTTCTGATGATTGCATTTGTCGCCATCTGTGGCGGACTGATCGGTGTTCTGTTCATGATCCCGCTTCGTACCGCTCTGATCGTAGAAGAACATGGTACACTTCCATTTCCGGAAGGAACTGCCTGCGCTGAAGTACTGCTCGCCGGGGAAACCGGCGGTCACAAATCCATGCAGGTATTTTCCGGGCTTGGCATCTCTGCTGTCTATAAATTTATCGCTGATGGTCTGCATTTATTCCCAAGTGAGATCACATGGACGATTCCCTCTTATAAAGGATCTGGCTTCGGTATGGATGTCCTCCCTGCGCTGGTCGGTGTCGGCTATATTTGTGGTGCAAAGGTCGCTTCGTATCTGTTAAGCGGTGCTGTGCTTGGATGGTTTGTTATCATGCCTTTGCTCGTTCTTGTTGGAGGTGACAACATCCTGTTCCCCGCTTCCGTTCCGATCCGCGAACTGTCAGTCGATCAGTTATGGGGAAATTATGTGCGGTATATCGGTGCAGGCGCGGTGGCAGCCGGCGGCATCTTCAGCCTGCTAAAATCATTTCCGCTGATCGCATCCACATTTGCCAAAGCCCTGAAAGGCTTCGGACATACAGATGGAAATTCGCGAACATCTAAAGACATTCCGCTTCCTTATGCGATCGGCGGTATCCTGATCGTAGCATTTGGTCTGAGTGCATTTCCGGATATTCCGATCAATCCGGTCACATCCATTCTGATCATTATTTTCGGATTTTTCTTTGCAACCGTATCTGCAAGAATGGTCGGTGTCGTCGGCTCGTCGAATAACCCCGTGTCCGGTATGGCGATCGCAACCCTGTTATTTGCAACGATCCTGTTAAAGCAAGCCGGCATAACAGGATACCGGGGTATGACATCTGCCATCTGCATCGGTACTGTTATCTGCATAATTGCAGCCATGGCCGGAGACACCTCGCAGGATCTGAAAACGGGGTATATCGTCGGTGCAACCCCATATCTGCAGCAGATCGGCGAACTGATCGGATCGATCGCTTCCGGTCTTGCAATCGGTGGTGTTCTTTATCTGCTAAATACCGCATGGGGATATGGTTCTACCGAGCTTCCTGCTCCGCAGGCAACCCTTATGAAAATGGTCGTTGAAGGTGTTATGAATGGAAATCTTCCATGGGGGCTTGTTATTGTCGGCATTTGCATTGCTGTCGTTGTCGAGATCTTAGGTATCCCAGTTCTACCATTTGCCATCGGACTGTATCTGCCGATTTACCTGACAGTTCCGATCATGATCGGTGGTCTGATCCGCCTTTTCATAGAGAAACGTCGATTTGCCGATGAAGTTTCCCGCGAAACCGTCCGCAATAATGGTATCCTTTTCTCCTCCGGTATGATCGCAGGTGAAGGGCTGGTTGGAATCCTGCTTGCCGTCCTTGCCGTATTCGGTGTAAGTGATCGGATCAATCTGGAACTTATGAGATTCCATCTGGGAAAATGGGGCGGCTGTCTGTTCTTCCTTGCCCTGCTTTTCAGTATGATCTACATGATCCATAAAACGAAGGATAAACAATCATCCAATAACACACTTTAATATATTCTCCCGGAAAGGATTTATTTTCTCATGCAAAAATATAATATACAAAATGTCATTGCAAAACAGAACCATAATCGTAAAGATACCCTCTCGCAATTTTTTATAAAAAGATCAAAATCCGGTTTTCTTTCCCATACTGCAAACTATATGGACAAAATCCCCTGCATCAATCTAAATTATACATGGGAACAGTCGCCCGATGGAATTATTGTGATCGAGATGCCGCATACCGGTTTTTATCACAAGATCGCCCAGAAATATTTTCACAAACCAAAAAAAAGCCATATCAGGCTTGACCGATATGGCAGTACCTTATGGGTTCATATAAATGGCGACAACACGGTATTCAATCTGGTATCCATCATGGAAGAACAGTTCCCCGAAGAAGCTCCTGATATGTTAAAACGTGTTATCGCCTTTCTTGAAACGCTGGAGAGAGTAAGGTTTATATATTTTTAGTATTATTGTGTGTAGTCTTCCTAACTTTTCCTAATAAATCATAGAAACAGCCATGCATAAACAAGAGCTTCCATCAACTCTCATTCATATATGGCTGTTTCAATACAATGTTCCTATCATTCAAATATTTTTGTAATATCACGATAACGATTAACGACACGATGTATTTCGACATATTCCTCTCCTACCTTGTAGATGATTACATAATCTTCCCATACAGCATACTTATAATCAGTCTGAAAACTAACTCTTTTGGAAAGCTCTGCGCCTATCCCTGGAAACATTTGAAGGTTTTCAAATTTGTTATAAATCTCCTGTACTGTCCGTGCTGCATACTCCTTATTATCTTCTGCAATATACTCTCGAATTTCTTTCAAATCCTTAACAACAATCGGATTGATCCGTAATTTTAACATTTCATTCCCCCATTTGTTCTTTTAGTTCTTCCAGGCTAAGCCAGCCTTCACCATCCTTTACCGCTTCTTCTGCTTCCTGAAGTTTCATCAAGAGCTTCTTTTCTGCTCGATCACGTTCATAATCTTCAATATCCATAACCACAAAACGTCCTCTACCATTCTTAGTCAGATACACAGGCTCTCCTTTGTGACAATTTTTCAAAACTTCATTATAATTTCTCAAATCTGAAACTGGTAAAATGTTAGCCATATACTTTCAACTCCTTCCTTTATGTATTGCTCATTTCTACTAATAGTATATGCAAAAAAGCTGTAAAATTCAACGTAAATTTTTACAGCTTTCTGCATTTATACAGGTTTCATCGTATCCAAAACATCTTACTATTTACTGTAACCCTGTGCTGAAATATCCATTTTCCTTATCTACATTATAAATGGCATAGCAGTCAAGGGCATCCGGTATCGGGACATTGTAATAATGAAAGCCCAGCCAATTCTTCATTCCATCCGGCATATCTGCTGTCGGTGCACCCGGAAGATACACCGTAAAGGTAGTACCCCCGGCAATTCCATACAGCTCTGTGAAAGTAGTTGTATAGCCATTGTCATCTGTTGTTTCTTTACCAAGCTCATCATCATAGTTCAGGGTATCCAGCTCCATGGTATATGTATATTTGTCAATCTGCGTAATATTCTTAAAGGATCCGGATCCACTGGAAACTCCCCTGCCACTATAATTACTGTCGTGAAACGAAGCTGTAAAGGTTCCATCCGGTTTGATATCCATACTGGAGCCCCATGCACCAACTCCGCTTGACATAAGAAAGCTTTCCGGGAGATCCTCCGGTAATGTCATCTTTACTTCTCCTGCATTTCCGGCAGATATCTCTTTTCCGTCTTTAGAAGCCCTCTGATTTTTGTCCGCCTTATCTGTTTCTTTTTGTGTGATCGTTCCAAGATATTCCATAGCCTCATCATAAGTCATAGCGGTATCATCCAGCGTACCAAGAACCTCCTTGGCTTTATCCTTGCCCTGTCCATTATACATTAATAACGTATCAAAATTCTTCTGCAGCTTCTCTACCTGAGCATTATACTTATCCTCTGTGATCTCAGAACCATTCTTTTGACATGTGACAACAGTTGCTGAATAATCGTCATTCGGACCTTTCCTTCTTGTCCAGGTTGTTGACTTCTGAAGCATGCCGGAATCATCTACCGTGAATTTGATATAACTGTCTGTATAACTCTCATCTCCGAACCCACTATATGCATATAAGGTTCCCTTCTTAGTCGTAAACAGATAATAACTGGATCCGGAAGCGGCATTTATATCCCAGCCACCATATTCTTCCATATCCGTTCCAAAGATTCTCTTTGCTTTTGTTCCGTCAAAGCTATAAATATCCATCTGTGCAATTGAAGCTTCGTTCTGTTCTGATCTTACTAGGATCATCTCCGGCACACCATCACCTGTAACATCGGCAAATACGATCGGCGTCTGTTCTTCTTTTGCAGCCTTTGTGGAATAATCATATTCATACTGCCAGTAATAATTGTCGATCTGTGTCTTATAGGATTCAAGTACCTCTTTGTATGCTGCTTTATAAAGACTTTCATCGATAGCTGACTCTGTAGTTATCTCCGTTGACGCTTCTGTCGTTATCTCTGTCGTTGAAGCATCTGCTTCACCGGTGGTCGTCTGATCTGATGTATCATCGGTTGCTTCTGTTGCTTCCTTTTTATCGGTAGCTTTTGCCTTATCCTGTGAATACTTATAGGCGATTGTACCGCCTGCGACTCCGCCTACAATCGCGATCGAAGCGGCTGCGATCGCAATCTTTCCTGTCATGGTCTTTATAAATGCCTGTTTACCAACTGTAGCTGCTACAGTTTTTCCGGTTTCTACTGCACCCGCAGCCGATCCGGCAGTTCCTGCCTGTGTGGCTCCTCCGGCTACCTGTCCGGCAGTTCCTGCCTGTGTAATTCCTCCTGCTACCTGTCCGGCGGCTCCTGCCTGTGCAGCCCCACCTGTAACATTGCCTGCCATCTGCATAGCACCACCATGAATGATGCCGGCTGCAATATTTCCACCAAGACCTGCCATCTGCTCAAATACATGCGTAACGATCATATTTCCACGTTCTGCCATAAGCAGATATACAAGAAGACACATCGGTGTGTAGCTGTAAAGCTTGTAGCCCTTCTTCTGAAGCTCCTCTGCCTTTGCCTTGATATTCTTACGTCCATAATTCAGTCTGGACTTTACGGTGTTCTCGGAACAGTTCAATACTGTGGCAATATCCTTGATACTGTAACCCTCCAGATGGAACATAAGCACACAGATTCTCTGTTCATCCGACAGGGAATTGATCAGCTCCCGCACCATATCCTGTGTCTCCTGCACGGTACATGCCATCTCCGGCTGTGTGCTCATGTTTTCATCTTCCAGAGTATACTCAAAGACATCCCCTTCATCATTTTCATTCTGCAGATCAGAAAACAAGACTGCCTTTTTCTTCTGAAGTGCATTGATGGCAGTATTTGCCACGATCGTACTCATCCATCCCGGAAATGCATTTGCATCCTGAAGACTATCTAATCTGGCAAATGCCTTTATATAGGCATCCTGAAGGACATCCATTGCATCCTGCTCATTCTTCATATACTTCATTGCAATGTAGAGTTTATTCCGATATGTATTCTCATATAAGAACGTAAATCCTTCTTCACGCCCTGCCTTTGCCTGTTCCACTGCCTGTGTATAATCCACACAGCTTCCGCAAAACGGACAGTTGTATTCATTCCCCTGTAAATCATTTCCACATGTTCTGCACTTCATGTTATCCTGCTCCTCCTGCTTTTTATCTTATTTCTGTAATTTATATATTATCCTGTCTCTTATACACATCTCCGAGCCCACGAGACACTGAGCGATCTC
>ENA-OZZM01000212-OZZM01000212.1-human-gut-metagenome-genome-assembly--contig:-NODE-212-length-10882-cov-4.289646_pt1 | contig 10882 bp, 6 predicted proteins | sample MGYA00244939_ERZ654150 | MGnify/ENA primary metagenome ERZ654150 (study PRJEB26926, sample SAMN06165005) | human gut metagenome | biome: ENVO:00009003; feature: ENVO:2100002; material: ENVO:00002003...
TCGCTCAGTGTCTCGTGGGCTCGGAGATGTGTATAAGAGACAGACTATACTGTATGTTTACTTATTAGTTGAATTGCTTATTTAAGGTTTACATAGTCTGCGGATACATAGCCGGTGTAGCTTTTGCGTCCCTTTTTAAAGGAAACTTTATACCAGTTTGTGCCGCGGCTTGTGCGGATGCCCTTTACAGTGAGCGTTTTGCCGTTTGTAACGGTTGTCAGGATCTTGCTGCTTGTATTTGCACCCTTTCTTACATTTAATACACCGCATGCAACTTTAACCTTCTGAGTTGTTTTTACAGTTGAAGCGGCAGCGGAACGCTTTCCTTTATATACAGTTTTTCCGATCTTGTTAAATGCAGTAACATGATATTTATATTTGGATGATGCCTTTGCATTTATACAGTAGATGAACTGGGTTCCATTGTTGATCGTTTTGATCTTCTTATATTTCTTTGCTTTAGTATCATAACGATAAATGTAGTAGCCATTCACACCTTTGATAGGTTCCCATGACAGGAGTTGTTTGGAGCCATAGCTCTTAACCTTTACATTTGTTACCTTTTGGGGAATTACCTTTGCGGATGTTGTAACACTTTCACCGGTGTACGTCTTGCCGTTATATTTCCTGTATGATTTGATCTGGAACTTATAGCCGTTATTGGATGTAAGACCACTCTGTGTAAATGTTGTAGTTTTTGCAGATGTGATCGTTGCGATCTTTGTCCATGAAGAACCGGCTACATCTTCTTTTACATACAGACGGTAGCCGTCGATATTGCTTTCCTTCTTCCATGTCAGCTTCACGGTGTCAGCCTTGATGGTTTCGGCTTTGAAATTCTTAACAGCTGCCGGTTTGGTCAGTACTGTTACGGAATCGGAACGATCGGTGTTTGTATTTTTGCCGCTCTTTGTATAGTAAGCAATGACGGAATAAGTATATTCTTTATTGCCGGTTAAACCTGTGTGTGTGAAGGATGTTGTATTTTTGTTCTTGATCGTTTTGAGATGTGACCATTTATTTGCATCGTTTTTCACATAGATCTTATAGCCGGATACATTTACCTGTGGATTCCAGCGGATCGTAGCGGAATTCTTTGTTGCAGATACCGTTACATCGGATACCTTGCCCGGTTTTGTGTTTCCTGTTGCGACATTTGAGTAATCAAAATAAGCTTTTTTGCCGTCTTCTACATAGTAGGCACGAACCTTATATGAATAAGAAGTACCACAGTTAAGATCTGTGTCTTTCCATGTGTTTGAAGAAGCGCCCTCTACATAGGCAGCGGTTTCATATTTTCCGGTTGACGCATTCAATCTGGAGATCCGGTAGCCGCTGACTTCTGTCTGCGCGTCCCATGTTATTGTGAGGGATGTCTCTGCCTTTTTGGATACAGCTGCATTTGTAACTGTCTTTTTCTGTGTGGTTGCATGTACCGGAGTGGAATATGCACCATAATAGTTGCCATCCTTCAACTTATAATAAGCGCGGACCTGATAACTGTATAAAGTATTGATCTCGAGATCCTTGTCGATGTAGGTCGTCTTTGAGGCACCGGTTGTTTTGCCGATCTTCTCATACTTTCCGGTTTCTTTATTCAAACGATAGATCTGATAGCCGTAAGCATATGGAACCTTATTCCATTTCAAAGTTATACTTAACATGCTGGCGGTCTTTCTTGTCAGGTTCTTGACAGCGGCAGGTTTCTTGACATAACGGAAGTTCATATCGACTCTGCCTGCGATTCCATCGACGGAACCGGAAGATGTGTACTGCCAGTAGGAGTACTTACCATCAAATGATGCATGAATGCTTCCGGTCGCACTGTCCCATCCCGGATACTGGGCGAGCCAGATCTGGTAGTTCTTTGCGATCGCATTTGAATTCACATCATTTGTAAGTAAGGATTTGTTGGCATATACCATAGCGGTATAATTCTTGCTTTCCACCTCTTTACAGAAAGCATTGCAGATCGTTGTTGCCTGAGCAACACTTAGATGTGCGCGTGCAAGTCTGCCGGTGTTGCCTGTATAATATTCAAAATCCATAACAATAGGAAGGTTGATGTCATAACCCTTGAGCAGGTTCATTGTAAAGTCAGCTTCCGCTTTGGCTTCCGCTGTGCTGATTGCCTGTGAGTAGATATAGACGCCTACATCCAGACCCGCGTCGATAGCACCTTGTAAGTTTTCCTTATATAATGCATCTGCTTCCAGTACACCGGATTCTGTTGTGCGAAGCGCTACACGGATGATCGCAAATTTGACACCATCTGCTTTTACTTTTTTCCAGTCAATTTTTCCTTGCCATCTGGAGATGTCGATACCATCGATCACATCGTAGCCGTCGAACTGGCTGTCATGGGAATAACTGCCGGTGTTGATGGCTGCGAGAGATGGACTGCTGTTATAATCTGACTGTTTCTGCAGTTCGCTGAATGCCTCAGGATCTTCGCCGTATTTCTGATTGATATATGCAACCTGTGCATCCGTCAGGGACGAACGATCAAAGGTTCCGTTTGCAACCATAGTGTTGATTGCGTCTTCATAAGATGAGTCCGTATGGCTGCCGGAAGCGGAAACGCCGGATTGTGATTGATAGGTATAAGCTGTCTGTGCGGATACATGTCCGGCATTTTTTGGCATAGAGAATGCTGCAAGGCCGGTAAGCATACCGCACAGGATGGTTGTGACTAGTTTTTTCAAGATAAATAACCTCCCATTTGTTTTGAGTGAAAATGTTTTATAAGCATATGTAAAAATAAATCCTTTGCTATTGTAAAAAAGACGTTTTTGTATTTTTACATACAGAAACATAATATTTTTTTTACATACAAAAGTCAATATATGGACGTGATTTAAGATTTACAATATAAAGAAAAGCTGCGTTTGTAAAACATATGTCAAGAGCCTTTACTGAATATTTACCCAAAAGACGGATTTTTTTAGTGAAAAGATGATCGGATGATGTTATACTTATAATATCTGTGGAATAAAACGACAAAATAATTGATACGGAAGGGAAAAACACATGGAAGAAAAAGTAGGTTTTTTTAAGACGGTTGCCGGAATGTTCAAAGGCCTGGTTCGTCCGTCGGAATATATAAAGACAGGAAGGAAAAGCTCTTGGTTTGCTATACATGTGCTGGTTATTTGTGTCAGTATTTTGCTGCCGATGGTTGTTTTCTATATTCCTGTGAGTAAAAAGATCGGATATAATCGACTGGCAGATGCAATTGATGACAGGATTGCTTATTTCAGTGTTAGTCAGGACGGTTTTTACTGTAAGAAAAAGTATGAGATGAAGCGACCGGGTGGTGCTTATATCCGGATTGATTCTACTGATTATGATACAGAATCAGATGAGATCGATGAGCTGTTGGAAGAGGGACATTATAGAACAATGGTTGTTGTATCGAATCAGGAGATTCTTTTATACAGTGATGATGCGCCTACTCGTATCAGCTGGAGCAGCGTATACAGTCATCTCCGGTCAATCGAGAAGAGGGATATATATGATAAAGAGATTCTGCTTACGTTTACAAGACGCTATGATACACCGTTTCTGATAGGTATTACGCTTGTGATGGCAGTATTGTTAATATTTATTTATTATATTGCAACTCTGATATGGGGCTTTATCATAAATGCAATAAAACGAATATTTGGTATAAGTGACGAGGTCAGTTTTTCAGATATTGTAAAGGCATCAACGCTTGTCAGAACCCCATGGTTTGCGGCTGCTGTTTTGATCGCCGGATATGTATTAAAAGGTCAGTTTGTATTTATGTATATTCTGTGTGTGATCATAACATTTGTTTATTTGATAGCAGCAATTAAATTATATGCAGATCAGATCCTGCGGATACCGGAGAAACCGGAAACAGGAGCGCAGGAAGAACATGTACCGGATGAAGATTATTATGGAGACTGATAACAGTTTCTCATTATATTATAAAATAACTATTAGGAGGCAGTATGCGTAAAACAAAAATTATATGTACATTAGGACCATCAACGGATGATGATGATATTTTAAGACGGCTTATGATCGAGGGAATGAATGTTGCTCGATTTAACTTTTCACATGGAGATCATGCACAGCATAAACGCAATATGGAACGTATTATGAAATTCAGAACAGAACTGAATCTTCCTGTTGCAACACTGCTTGATACAAAGGGACCGGAAATTCGTGTTAAAGATTTCAAAAACGGAAAGATCGAACTGAAACCGGGTCAGACATTCACACTTACAACCGATGAGGTAGAGGGTGATGAGAAGATGGTTTCGATCACATATAAGAACCTTGTAAATGACGTAAAGCCGGGTAATACGATCCTTATCGATGACGGACTGATCGAGATGACAGTGGAACAGGTATCAGAGAGTAAGATAGTTTGTCGTGTGGTAAATGGCGGACCGGTATCAAATCACAAAGGGGTAAACGTACCACGCGTAAATCTGTCTATGCCATATATCAGCGACCAGGATCGCTCGGACATTATATTCGGTATAGAAAATGATTTTGATTTCATTGCTGCTTCCTTTGTAAGAACTGCAGATGATGTATTGGAGATCCGCAAGATCTTAGATGAGCATGGATGCGATAATATCAATATCATTTCCAAAATTGAGAATATGCAGGGAGTTGAGAATATCGACGAGATCATCCGCGTGTCAGATGGTATTATGGTAGCCCGTGGCGATATGGGTGTTGAGATTCCGTTAGAAGATGTCCCTGTTATCCAGAAGATGATCATTAAGAAAGTATACAATGCTGATAAACAGGTTGTGACAGCGACACAGATGCTTGATTCCATGATCAAGAATCCAAGACCAACGAGAGCAGAGGCGACAGACGTTGCAAATGCGATCTACGACGGAACAAGTGCAATCATGCTTTCCGGTGAGACTGCAGCAGGTAAGTATCCGGTAGAGGCACTTCATACCATGATCAAGATTGCAGAGCGTGCAGAAGAAGATATTGATTATACAAAACGTTTTTATGAGAGAGGAAATATCCAGAATCCGGATATCACCAGCGCTATTTCTCATGCGACTTGCACAACTGCGATCGATCTTGGTGCGGCGGCAATCGTAACTGTAACCAAATCCGGAAAAACTGCCCGCATGATCTCCAAATACAGACCGAAATGCCCGATCATCGGATGTTCACCGGTTGAGAAGGTCTGCAGACAGCTGAACCTTTCATGGGGTGTTCAGCCACTTCTGATCGCAGAGGAGAATAATACTGATGATCTGTTTGAACATTCGGTAGAGGCGGCTAAGAGAAACCATTATATTAAGGATGGAGAAATCGTTGTTATTACTGCGGGGGTTCCGCTTGGCGTTACCGGAACAACCAACCTGATCAAAGTACATGTAGTTGGACACATTCTGGTTAAGGGAGTTTCTGTAAACGAAAAATCTGTATGTGCCCCCTTGTGTGTAGCTGATTCAGAGGAAGAATTAATAAAAAACTACAATTCCGGTGATATTATCGTTATGAAAGAAACCAGCAATAATATCATGGAGCAGTTAAAAACTGCTTCAGCGATCGTATGTGAGAAGGACGGAAAGAATTCGCATGCAGCAATTGTTGGTTTAAGCAGGGATATCCCGGTTATTATAGGAGCGAAAAATGCAACACAGATTCTGAAAACCGGAGCAATTGTTACGGTAAAAGCAAAAGACGGAGTAGTTGTTTCATAGCTCTGTAACAAATCTTAAATTTTAAGAAATTAAGAGAAAACGTATAAAATCCATGAATTGCCATGTTGACAAGCATTAGTAATGTTGCTATAATGAACCAGAAATGTAACATTTTCGTAACAAATGTTTGGCAACATGGCATTTGTATGGGAGGTAATAAAATGTCGAAGACAACCAGAAGAATTTCAGTTGCAGTTATGACCGTAAGTCTGGCAGCAACGACAGCATTTGGTGTGATAAAAGCAAACAGTGTTTATGATGATTCCAATATCGGTATCTCGTCCGTTCTTGATCGTTATGTAGAATCTGTTCAGTTGGATACAACAGAGGATACAATATCTGCGAAGACAGAAGAACAGACAACGACAGAGACAGCTGATAAGAAGAATAGCAAGAAGACAACAAAAAAGGATAAAACAGTATCTGCACAGGCGGAAGAAGTGACATGTAAGTATCCGCAGTTTCAGGATCGTTGCCTTACAACAGTTTCCGATTCTGTAAATATCAGAGCAACCGCAAGTGAAGATGGCGAGCTGGTTGGAACACTTGCAGCAAACGGAATTGCTCTTGTAAAAGAAAAAGGTGATACATGGACGAAAATCGCATCCGGTAACTGCGAGGGATACATAAAGAATGATTATCTGGTGTTCGGTGATGATGCAGGAGCATATGCGGAAGAACATTGCAGCAAGCTTGCTACCATAACAACAGAGACCTTGAATGTTCGTGAGCAGGCAGATGGTGATAGTGATTGCGTAACCCAGATTCCCGGCGGACAGACATATGAAGTGTTAAGTCAGTCAGACGGATGGACACAGCTCCAGATCGATGACAGTGTAAGCGGATATGTAAGTTCCGATTACGTTGAGATATCCTACAATACGGTAAAGGCTGTAACAGTAGAGGAAGCAGAAGCTGCAAGAATAGCAGCAGAGGAAGAAGCAAAGAGAAAACAGGAAGAAGCAGAGGCAGAGAGACAGAGACAGCAGCAGGCAGCTCAGAACAGCAGCTCAGGTGACGGTCAGTCATCAGACAACGGCAGCAGTTCAAGCTCACAGACGACAGAGGCTCCTTCAACAGAAGCACCTGCGACGGAAGCCCCTACAACAGAGGCTCCATCTACTCCGGATCCTGTACCATCCAGTGGATCGACCGGTGTTGATCTTGCAAATTATGCATTACAGTTTGTCGGTAACCCTTATGTATATGGTGGTACAAGCCTTACAAACGGTGCTGACTGTTCAGGATTTACATTATCAGTATATGCACACTTTGGAATTTCACTTCCACATTCCGCAACAGCTCAGTCTTATTACGGAACAGAAGTAAGTCTTTCAGAACTGGAACCGGGTGACCTGTTGTTCTATGGTTCAGAAGGAGATATCGGACATGTGGCGATCTACACAGGTGGCGGCATGGTAGTACATGCAAGTACAGAAGCAACCGGTATCAAGACATCGGTATATAACTACAGAACACCTGTTAAGGCAGTCAGACTGCTTGGACAATAAAGGACTATAGAAATAGAAGAAAAGCCGGTATATAGTGAGAGGATATGTTGTTCCTCCCGATATGTACCGGCTTTTCTTTTTTTATTTTTATCGAAAGGAGTCTTTACAGCTAAAGATATATTTTCATACAGAAAAAAGATACAGATGTATTTGTGTAGTTTTCATAAATTATATAAATTAATTGTTAATTTGACTAAAAAACAGAAAGAAGACGCCTTCCTTTTGTTTAAAATGACTTGAAAAAATGATGGTTTATGCTATAATAAGACTATCAATTCGGGAATCCCCGAAAAAGAAGGAGTTGGGCAACATGAATTACATAATTAGTGGAAAAAATATCGATGTTACTGAAGGCTTAAAGAATGCAGTATATGACAAGCTGTCCAAGCTTGAGAAATATTTCGCAGAAGATGCTGTTGCACAGGTTACATTTAGTGTAGAGAAAGACAGACAGAAGATAGAAGTTACGATTCCTATGAAAGGACATATCATTCGTGCAGAACAGGTAAGTGATGATATGTATGTATCGATCGATCTTGTGCTGGAAGTGATTGAGAGACAGGTGAACAGGCATAAGAAGAAGCTGATCGACAAGGAGCAGAATGCAGCATATCTCCAGAATTCATTTGTAGAAGAAGAAACAGATGAAGATGACGAGATCAAGATCGTAAGATGCAAGAAATTTGCAGTAAAGCCTATGTATCCGGAAGATGCATGCATCCAGATGGATCTGCTTGGACATAATTTCTATGTATTCAGAAACGCTGAGACAGAAGAAGTAAATGTTGTCTATAAGAGAAAGGGTAACACATACGGATTGATCGAACCGGAATTTTAATCTCAACCTGCCACACAGGAAGCTTACAGAAGCAGATCCGAAAGGATCGGCAGATGTGTAGCTGCAGAGATTTATGGATAAAGAGAAGGGTCGCCAGAATATCAACGCTGGCGGCTCTTTTTTGCGTGAAAAGTTATCGGGCTTTAGCGTTATTTCATAATGCTTTACCAAAGCTTTTCAGATTCATTCTTGATATAAATTTCATATGATGGTATTATGTACCCTGAGTAACAAGATTTGGATACGAAACCAAGAAAACAGTTAGGAGAATAATAGAATGGGATTATTTGAAAAAGTATTTGGCACACATAGTGAGAAAGAACTGAAGAAGATCGCTCCTATTGTGGACAAGATAGAAGCACTTGATTCTGATATGCAGGCATTGTCCGATGAGGAATTAAGAGCAAAGACAACAGAGTTCAAAGATAGACTTGCAAATGGAGAAACTCTTGATGATCTGTTGGTAGAAGCATTTGCAGTTGTAAGAGAGGCTGCATACAGAGTGCTTGGCATCAAGCATTACAGAGTACAGTTGATCGGTGGTGTTGTATTACATCAGGGACGTATCGCCGAGATGAAAACCGGTGAAGGTAAGACACTTGTATCTACACTTCCTGTATACTTAAACGCACTGGAGGGCAAGGGTGTTCAGGTCGTAACAGTTAACGATTACCTGGCAAAGCGTGATGCGGAATGGATGGGTAAGGTTCATGAGTTTCTTGGACTTACAGTTGGTATTATTTTGAATTCATCTACAAATGATGAAAGACGTGACGCATATGCATGCGACATCACTTATGTAACAAATAACGAACTCGGTTTCGATTACTTAAGAGATAACATGGTTATCTATAAAGAAAAGCTTGTGTTAAGAGGACTTCATTATTGCGTAATCGATGAGGTCGACTCAGTATTGATCGATGAGGCGAGAACCCCTCTGATCATTTCAGGACAGAGTGGTAAATCAACAGAGCTTTATAAAATGTGCGATTACCTTGCAAGACGTATGAAGCGTGGTGAAGGTGATGGCGAGATATCCAAGATGGATATGCTGATGAATACAGCGATCGAGGAAGACGGAGATTTTCTTGTAAATGAAAAAGACAAATACGTTATGCTGACAGCAAACGGTGTAAAGGAAGTAGAGCAGTTCTTCCATATTGAGAACCTGTCCGATCCTGAGAATATCGAGATCCAGCATAACATTATTCTTGCACTTCGTGCACATAACCTGATGTTCCGTGACCGTGATTACGTTGTAAAGGATGATGAGGTTCTGATCGTTGATGAATTTACAGGACGTATCATGCCGGGCCGTCGTTTCTCAGATGGACTGCATCAGGCGATCGAGGCAAAGGAAAATGTAAAGGTTAAGAGAGAATCCAAGACACTTGCGACGATCACATTCCAGAACTTCTTCAATATGTTTGAGAAGAAAGCGGGTATGACAGGTACAGCAAGTACAGAGGAAGAAGAATTCAGAGAGATCTACGGAATGGATGTTGTAGAGATCCCTACTAACCTTCCTGTACAGAGAATTGACCGTCCGGATTCTATCTTCAAGACAAAGAAAGAGAAATTAAACGCTATTGTTGAGCAGATCAATGAGAGTTACAGAAAAGGACAGCCTGTTCTGGTTGGTACGATCAATATTGATGCATCTGAGGAACTCAGCCATATGCTCAGCAAGAAAAAGATTCCACATAAGGTATTAAATGCAAAGTTCCATGAGCTTGAGGCAGAGATCGTTGCAGAAGCAGGTCAGAAGAATGCAGTTACGATCGCAACGAACATGGCTGGTCGTGGTACGGATATTAAGCTTGGCGAGGGCGTTGCTGAACTTGGCGGACTTCGTATCATTGGTACAGAACGTCATGAGTCCCGCCGTGTAGACCGCCAGTTGCGTGGTCGTGCAGGTCGTCAGGGAGACCCGGGATCTTCTGTATTCTTTGTCTCATTGGAAGACGACCTGATGCGTTTGTTCTCGTCAGACCGTATTGCCGGTGTCATGGACAGACTTGGATTCAAGGAAGGTGAAATGATTGAACACAAGATGATTTCCAATTCCATCGAGCGTGCTCAGAAGAAAGTAGAAGAAAACAACTTCGGTATCCGTAAACGTTTGCTTGAATATGATGACGTGATGAACAAGCAGCGTGTCGCTGTCTATACGAAGCGCCGCCATGCCTTGATGGGTGAACGTATCGGTATGGATATTGTGAATATGATTTGGGATCGTTGTGTGTATGCAGTCGAATTGGGCGATTATGATAATGTGAAGATGGAAATGTTGCAGATTTTGGCAATGGAGCCTCCTTTCACAGAAGAAGAATTCAATGCGAAGAAGCAGGAAGATTTGGCAGAACTGACTTTCGAGGCAGCAATGGCCAACTTCAAACGCAAGACAGAACGTATGGCACAGATTGCCAACCCTGTTATCAAACAAGTATTCGAATTGCAAGGACACATGTATGAAAATATTATGATTCCTATTACAGACGGTAAACGTTTGTATAATATTTCTGTTAACCTGAAAGCTGCTTATGAAACAGAAGGTAAGGAAATTGTGAAGTCATTCGAGAAAGCCATCCTGCTGCATACCATCGATGATGCCTGGAAGGAAAACTTGCGTGAACTTGACGAGTTGAAACATTCTGTGCAAAATGCAAGCTATGAGCAGAAAGATCCGTTGTTAATCTTTAAATTGGAATCAGTGAACCTGTTTGATAATATGGTCAATAAGATTAATAACAATACCATTTCCGTATTGACTCTGTCTCTTATACACATCTCCGAGCCCACGAGACACTGAGCGATCT
>ENA-OZZM01000221-OZZM01000221.1-human-gut-metagenome-genome-assembly--contig:-NODE-221-length-10641-cov-4.189684_pt1 | contig 10641 bp, 7 predicted proteins | sample MGYA00244939_ERZ654150 | MGnify/ENA primary metagenome ERZ654150 (study PRJEB26926, sample SAMN06165005) | human gut metagenome | biome: ENVO:00009003; feature: ENVO:2100002; material: ENVO:00002003...
GGCTCGGAGATGTGTATAAGAGACAGTCCATACTGTATCTGCTCTTTTGTGCATCGATATCAATGTTGATGCTGGATTTCAGTTAGATGTTGGTTTTACTATTCGCCTGAGACCGAGGTTGATAAATGCCCTTTGAAATAATGGCTTAATGATTGTCTTTTACATAATATTGTAGGACAAGATCGTTATTCTTAACTAGGGTAATGTTAAGAATGTAGGTGGTGTAGGTTTTCTGGAGCAAGGTATCGCTGATGTATTTTTCATTTCAAAGAATTTGGTTGATGGTGCTTGTGTGCCATCGTTTGCCTCTTGTGCCGGGGAGAATGCTATCACGTTTTAGCTCAGGGACAATCTTATTTATACTACGTACTTTGTGGTCATGTGTGAGATGCCAGTTAGGTCAGACAGTTTAAAGGCATGTATGGGATAGATATTTTATCTTCGAGGGAAATAAAGAATTTATTTGCGTTCGTAAATAATTTATAAACGATAGCTTGCAAAATATTGAAAAACGTGAAAAATATGTGTTATACTTTAAGAAATATTTTGTGACTTGCTGTTAAGTATGAATCCATAATAGAAAAATTGGATTCTTGAGTTTTGATCGTGGCTGATCATGGATTATGCCAAGCTAGAGGGAAACCTCACAAAGGAGACAAAATGAAACTATCGTATAAAAAATTATGGGTGAAACTTGTAGAATTAGATATGAAGAAAACAGAGTTTGCTAAGAAGGCGGGAATTAGTTCTGCATCTGTAGCAAAGCTTGGTAAGGGGGCTAACATCACTACAGATGTGCTCATAAAGATATGCGAGTATCTCAAATGTGATATTGCTGATATTGCGGAAATAGTCCCAGATGAATCATCAGAGGAGGAGAGCTAAAATGGCGGATAAAAATACAGCCAATATTGGATTTGAAAAACAAATATGGGATGCGGCTTGTGTGCTCCGTGGAAACATGGATGCATCAGAATATAAGAATGTCGTTCTGGGATTGATTTTCTTAAAGTATATTTCAGACAGATTTGATGATAAGTACCAAGAACTTGTTGAAGAAGGTGACGGATTCGAGGAAGATATCGATGAATATACTTCTGAAGGCATTTTCTTTGTACCTGCAGATGCACGTTGGAGTGAGATAGCAGCAAAAGCACATACTCCGGAAATCGGTACGGTTATTGATAATGCTATGCGGGCTATTGAAAAAGAGAATAAACGATTAAAAGACATTCTCCCAAAGAATTTCGCACGTCCGGAATTGGACAAGCGAAGATTAGGAGATGTGGTAGATTTATTTACTAATATCCAGATGATCGAACATGGTAGTGAAAAGGATATTTTGGGTCGTACCTATGAATATTGCCTCTCTATGTTTGCCGAACAAGAAGGCAAGCGTGGCGGCGAATTTTTTACACCGTCATGTGTAGTGCGTACTTTGGTGGAAGTATTGAAACCTTTCAAGGGTAGAGTATATGATCCTTGTTGTGGATCAGGTGGTATGTTTGTTCAATCTGCAAAATTTATAGAGAATCACAGTGGTAACATCAGCAACATTTCTATCTATGGTCAGGATTCAAATCCTACTACATGGAAGATGGCACAGATGAATCTGGCTATTCGTGGAATTGAACCAGATCTTGGAACCTATGCTGCGGATACATTCCTAGATGATCGCCATCCAACATTGCGGGCAGACTATATTATGGCCAATCCTCCTTTTAATCTTTCCGATTGGGGATTGGATAAACTAAAAGAAGATCAGCGTTGGAAATATGGAACACCACCAGCAGGAAATGCGAACTTTGCATGGCTGCAGCATATGATTTATCACCTTGCACCGGCAGGAAGAATTGGTATGGTACTTGCTAATGGATCTCTTTCTTCTCAGTCAGGCGGAGAGGGGGAAATTCGTAAGAATATCATCAATGCTGATTTGGTTGAGTGCATTGTCGCAATGCCTACTCAGCTTTTCTATACAACACAGATTCCGGTTTCACTTTGGTTTATTAATAAGCAGAAGAAGCAACCAGGAAAGACTTTATTTATTGATGCTCGAAAGATGGGAACAATGGTGAGCCGAAAGCTTCGTGAGCTGACGGATGAAGACATCAATAAGATTTCAGAAACCTACGAAGCTTTTGTTGACGGAACACTTGAAAATATTAAGGGATTTTGTGCTGTTACGGATACTGCTGAAATTGAGAAACAAGATTATATCCTTACACCTGGACGCTATGTGGGTATTGAAGAGCAGGAAGATGACGATGAGCCCTTTGAAGAAAAGATGGATCGGTTAACATCTGGACTTGCGGAAATGTTTGCAAAGTCGCATGAGTTGGAGAATGAAATCAGAAAGAAATTGGGGGCGATTGGATATGAAATCTAATTGGACAACAACAACGATAGATGACGTCTGCTCTCTTGTAACTGATGGAGCACATAATAGCCCTAAAAGTGTAGAAAAAGGATATTATATGGCTTCAGTTAAAGATTTTATTGAGTATGGATTTGACTTTTCAAATTGTAGACAAATTAGCGAAGAAGATTATGAAAAACTCCGCAAACAAGGGTGTGTTCCCCAAAAAGATGATGTTTTAGTTGGAAAGGATGGAGCCAGATATTTTGAGGATATAATAATTTATAGGCAGGATGAGCAGCCGGCATTATTATCTTCAATAGCAATTTTAAGAGCAAACCGAAAAAAAATAACGCCTGAATTTTTGTATTATACATTAAAAACACCTGCGATAAAAAAGGATGTTCGTGATAACTATGGATCTGGATCAGCGATACCGAGAGTTGTATTAAAGGACTTTAAGCGTATGCCATTTTCATATCCGGATATTGATGAGCAACGAAAAATTACCGCCGTGTGTTCTGTAATAGATGCGAAAATTCAAGTTAATAATGCAATAAACAAGAATTTAGTGGCTTAGAGTTCGATGTCTGAGACATCAAGCTCGCCGGACATCAAACGTGGTAAAAGGGTATCTCTCAAGTCTGCTAAGTGGGTATTTTCATCTCTTAAGTTGCGGATTTGAGCGAATATTGGTTGAATCAAATCATCAAATGCACTCAAAGCTTCCTTGCTTGGTATGATTGCCTGAACTTTCTTTAGGTTTTGTTGACTAACCTTTTGCTGAACCGCTCCTGTAACGATTGATTTAATATTTGTTAGGCTGAAGAACAGATACAATTCTTCAACCGAAAAGCCTTCTTTTCCTGTTATGATGTGAGCGTGATTATTAACCCAAAATTGTCCATAGACATATTGAAGAATTGGGAAACCTAAGCTATCAACAACTGTGCCATCTTCTCCGAGCAAAAGGTAAATGCCGTCAAAAAGGTAATTGTCAACATAGTCCATCAGAGATGCAGCACCGTAGTAAGGGTATATTTTCTCCATTTTATCTCTTTCTGAACCAGAAAGAGGTACTCGTTTAGAGTCGTGAAGCTGAATAATATCGCCGACTGTCCCAAGACGCCAGCCATCAGGAAAATTACCTTCAGTTGAAAAGGGAGAAAAATCAAAAAACCAATCTTTATAGAGAGCTTTAGCTTGCTGCTCTAAATTCTTGTTTAACCTAAATACTTCCACCAACGGCGGGAGATAAAGCCAATGGAACTGCCGTTGAGTCGTTCTCTGGAAAATAAATTTGAAGGAGAATGATCTATGAAACAACAAATTATTTCAGAGGTGATGCAGCAAATGCTGCCACACCTCGACAATGCCCAAATGCAGCAGTTGCAAAAGGTGCTTGAAAACACACTGTTTGGCTGCGAGATTACAGCACAGACAGAAAAGAAGGATGCAGACGACAATCCAAAGCTGATAGATGCTTTTGTTTCAGCAAAGCGGATTGAAGGCTGTTCAGAAAAAACGCTAAAATATTATCGCACAACCATTGAAACGATGGTAGCTTCTACAGACAAAGGTATTCGACATATACAGACGGAAGACCTGCGTTCCTATTTGACAGATTATCAGAGCAGGAATCAGTCTAGCCGTGTGACGATTGACAATATCCGTAGGATTTTATCCAGTTTTTTCTCTTGGTTGGAGGATGAAGATTACATTCTGAAAAGTCCTGTTCGTCGCATTCATAAGGTGAAAACGGCGACTAACATCAAGGAAACTTATACAGATGAGGATTTGGAGAAAATGCGTGATAGCTGCACAGAACTTCGGGATTTAGCGATAATTGATATGCTTGCTTCTACCGGAATGCGTATCGGTGAAATGGTTTTGTTGAACAAAGCAGACATCAATTTTAACGAGCGTGAATGTGTAGTATTCGGTAAAGGTGATAAGGAACGCATTGTATACTTTGATGCGAGGACAAAGATTCATTTACAAAACTACATTGATAGCAGAACGGATGATAATCCGGCACTGTTTGTCACTTTACGTTCGCCACATAAGAGAATAAAAATCGGTGGTATCGAATCTCGTCTGCGTGAAATGGGTAAGAAGTTAGCTATACAAAAAGTTCATCCGCATAAGTTCCGAAGAACACTTGCAACGATGGCGATTGATAAGGGAATGCCCATAGAGCAGTTACAACAGCTCTTAGGGCATAAACGAATAGATACGACCTTGCAGTATGCAATGGTCAAGCAGAGCAATGTTAAGTTGGCTCATAAGAAATATATTGGTTAGATAGGGAAAGGTGATTATATGCAAATTGGAGAAGTGGCTAGTTTTCAAAATGGATATGCATTTAAGTCAAAAGACTTTGTACAGGATGGAAAGTACAAAATTATCAAGATTAAAGAATTAAAGGATGGTAAGGTTAGATTCTTTAATGATAGTGCATCGGTAAATATTGATGATGAACGTATTATTGAAAAATACATAGTAGAAAAGGAAGATGTTTTGTTTGCACTTACGGGGGATCCTGTTAATAAAAACAATCCCTTGAGTTGGGTAGGTAGAGTTTCTGTATATGAAGATGATCAATTGGCAGTACTTAATCAACGAGTATGCAAACTGGTTCCAAAGGAAGGACTTAATGCCAAATATATCTACTATTACTTCCGTATATTCAATAATTTTTATGCTTTAGCATCTATTGCAAAAGGAAGTGCAAGTCAGGCTAATATATCTACAAAAGATATAGAGGCGATGGAAATAGCATTACCATCTTTGAATATACAAAATAAAATAGTTTCGGTATTAGATTCAATTGAAGAAAAGATTAACCAAAATAATAAAATAAACAAGAATTTAGAGCAACAAGCCGATACTATTTACCAGTCTTTTTTCTCTCCAAAATCCGGTATTCAAGGAAAAAGAGTTACACTTGACGAATATTGCTCCATATTTACAGGAAAGAAAAATGCAAATGCATCCGTTGACGGCGGTAAGTACAAGTTTTTTACTTGTGCGCCGGATGCTCTTCAAATTGATAGCTATATTTATGATGGAAATGCAATCATTATTTCAGGAAACGGTGCCTACACTGGTCGAACTCGGTTTTACAGCGGTCGCTTTGATTTATACCAAAGGACTTATGCCTGTACCTTACTTGATGGAATAAATCCTGACTATATTTTCCCACTATACTGGTTCGTAAAATTGGAACTGAGCAAGAAAATCATGGGTGGCACACGTGGATCGGCAATTCCGTATATCGTCATGAACGATTTGGCAAAGTTTGAATTCATTTATAGCGATGAAATGTTTGATACTTATGTACCAATATTCAAGAGCTTGACAGAATCAATACACGTCAATGAACTAGAAAACGAACATCTTTCAAACTTGCGAGATACGTTATTGCCACAGCTTATGTCCGGCGAATTGGATGTATCAGACATCAACCTCTAAGCCGCTAAATTCTTGTTTATCTTAGAAATATAACGAAAAATATAGGAGGTTGAACATGCCAAGTTTATTTACAGAAGATACATATGAACAAGCAATCATTGAATTGTTTGAAAACATGGGTTATGACCACCTCTACGCTCCGGATTTTGATAGAGATTATACCAGTCCACTTCTGGACTCTATTCTGCGAGATAGCTTGGTGCGTATCAACCGTGGTCTGCCTGTAGAAGCCATTGATGAGGCATTGGCCAAATTGAAGAATTTTGATACTGGTAGTCTATTGCAGAAGAATATTATCTTTATGGATTATCTGCAAAATGGTATTACAGTTAAGTTCTTTGTAAAGGGTGAGGGACAAGCGTCGATTGTACGTTTGGTTGATTACGAAAATGTAAAGAACAACTCATTCTATGTAGTGAATCAGTTTACGTTTTTAGAAAATGGAAATAACCGTCGTCCGGATATTATTCTATTTATTAATGGATTGCCTCTTGTTTTGATGGAATTGAAGAGCCCGGCTAAGGATGAAGTTGGAGCAGAAAATGCATTCCATCAGATTCGAAATTACATGCAGGATATTCCATCTATTTTTTATTATAATGCGATTTGTGTAATTAGTGATTTATCTACGAATAAGGCTGGAACTATTACCTCCGGATTAGATCGTTTTATGGAATGGAAAACAAAAGATGGTAATTATGAAGATACTGCGTATGCGTCCTTTGAAACTTTCTATGAGGGTATGTTCCAAAAGGAACGTTTGCTTGATATTTTGAAGAATTTTATTCTTTTTTCAGGCGTTAGCAATAATCGTTTTAAAGTATTAGCAGGATACCATCAGTATTTTGCAGTACGTAAAGCTATTGAGAAAGCAAAGGTAGCAACAAAGACCGATGGTAAGGGTGGTGTGTTCTGGCATACACAGGGCTCTGGTAAGTCATTGTCGATGGTATTCTATGCACATTTATTGCAAGATGCATTAGACAGCCCGACCATCGTAGTTATGACAGACCGTATTGATTTGGATGATCAGCTCTATGCACAGTTTTCACAATGTGCAGATTTCTTGCGTCAAACACCGGTACAGGCGGAGAGCAAGGAACATCTGAAGTCACTTCTTGATGGCAGAAGTGCGAATGGAATTATATTTACTACGATGTTTAAATTTGAGCGTGGAGAGAAAGCTTTATCGGAACGCAGAAATATTGTTGTTATGGCGGATGAAGCACATCGTGGGCAGTATGGTTTTGATGAGAAAATCGTTATGTCAGAGAATGAAAATGGTGAAAGGGAAGCGCATACAGTAATTGGGAATGCACGTATTATTCATGATGCATTGCCAAATGCTACATTTATTGGATTTACTGGTACGCCGATTTCAGCTAAGGATAGAAATACTCGTGAAGTTTTTGGTGATTATATCGACGTTTATGATATGACACAGGCGGTGGAAGATGGTGCTACTCGTCCGGTTTATTATGAAAGCCGAGTTGTTCATCTGAAGTTGGATGAGAATACATTGGCATTAATTGATTCTACTTACGACATTTTAGAGCAGCAGTCCGACGCACAAACGATCGAGAAGAGCAAAAAGATGCTTGGTCAGATGGAAAGTGTACTGGGAGCAGATTCTACGATTGAATCTCTTTGTGATGATATCGTTGAGCATTATGAAAAATATAGAGCAAATCTTCTGACGGGCAAGGCTATGATTGTGGCGTATTCTCGTCCGATTGCAATGAAAATTTATCGTCAAATCTTGAAAATTAGACCTGCATGGATAGATAAGGTTGGTGTGGTTATGACTGGTGGCAATAATGATCCAGAGGATTGGAAAGAGATCATCGGAACCAAATCGCACAAAGAAGAGCTCGCAAGAAAGTTTAAAGATAACAATGATCCAATGAAAATAGCTATCGTCGTAGACATGTGGCTTACTGGATTTGATGTACCTTCTTTGGCTACCATGTATGTGTACAAGCCAATGCATGGTTATAATTTGATGCAGGCCATTGCTCGTGTTAACCGCGTATTCAAGGACAAAGAAGGTGGCTTGATCGTAGACTATGTTGGAATTGCATCGGCCCTAAAGGCTGCAATGAAAGAATATACGAAACGTGATCAGTCTAAATATGGCGACATGAATATTGCCAAGATGGCCTACCCGAAGTTTCAGGAAAAGCTGCAGGTTTGTAAGGATTTACTATATGGATTTGATTTTAGTGAATTTGTAGGTGGTTCTCCGCTTACAATGGCTAAGCTCATTACAGGTGGTGTAAACTTTATTCTTGATGCAAGTGTGCAGGAAAGAAAAGATTTGTTCTTGAAGGAAGCGATGCTTTTGAAGCAGTCGCATTCGCTTTGTTCCAGTATGACAACAGAGCAGGAACGGCATGAAGCGGCTTATATGGAAGCTTTGCGTTCTACGGTTATTAAGATCACATATGGTGGCACTGGTGGAAAGAGCCTGTCGCTTACAGAGATTAATGATCAAATCAATGAACTTTTGAAAGCGGCAGTACAGAGCGAAGGTGTCATCAGCTTATTTGACAGCAGCAAGAGTGGTGGCGAAAATTTCAGCTTGTTTGACCCGGCGGTCCTGGATGAAATCTCTAGGATGAAGGAAAAAAATATAGCTGTTGAGATCTTGAAAAAACTCATGGCCGAGCAAGTGGCTCTTTACAAGAGAACAAATGTGGTACAGTCACAAAAATTCTCAGAAAAGATTGCACAATTGATGAACTCTTATTATAACGGACTAATCACCAATGAAGAAGTTATTAAAGAACTGCTGAAAACTGCAGAGGAGATTGCAAATCTCTATAAGAATGGTCAGAAACTGGGGCTTTCACAAGAAGAACTTGCATTTTATGATGCCCTTACAAAACCAGAGCATATTAAGGATTTTTATAAGAATGATGAGTTGATTGCTCTGACAAGAGAACTTACAGAAATGCTTCGTAAGAATCGCACTATCGATTGGCAGAAGAAAGAAACCGCTAGAGCGCAGATGCGTAAGATGGTTAAGAGACTTCTTAAGAAATATAAGTATCCGCCGGAAGATTATGATTTTGCAATAAGCACAGTAATTAGTCAGTGTGAGCTTTGGACAGATAATGTGGAACCACAAAAAGAGGAAACACTCTATAAATATGTATCTGAAACAGAACTAAGCATGGTAGCAGCGAATACGTTTCCTTATGGAGAGAAGAAGTAATGGAGGTGCGGTATGGATGCACGTAAAGGCAATATCTATGAGATATTAAATGGAAATAAACAGTTTTTGATTCCGGTATATCAGAGATTTTATAGCTGGGATATTGATCAGTGTAAACGACTTTGGAACGATATTGTAGAGATGCAGAGAAAAGGCAAAGCAGGTCATTTTGTAGGATCTATTGTTAATATTGCTGAGCAGGCAATGCCAACAGGCGTTCAGAAATATATGATTATTGATGGTCAACAGCGAATGACTACTTTAACACTGCTTCTCTTGGCTCTGCGCGATTATGCAATAGAGAATCCGAGTGACACAACAATCAATGCTCGTCGTATAGATAATATGCTTCTAAAAAACGAGTATGAAAGTGGCGATGAACGATATAAGTTATTGCTGACTGAAACGGATCGAGATATTCTCATAAGACTTGTTGAGAAAAAGCCAATTGCAGAAGGGACTAGATCAAGATTGATTGAAAATTACAACTTTTTTGCAAATAAGCTGGTTGATAAAGAAATTCAGTCTGCAGAGGTATATGAGTCAATTGGAAAATTACAAATTGTTAATATCACATTAGATCGTGCGGTTGACGATGCACAGGCAATTTTTGAAAGTTTGAATTCTACAGGTAAGGAGCTTTCTGAATCTGATTTAATTCGTAACTATGTTTTGATGGGACTAGAGCCATCAGAACAAACTTATGTATATGAACATCTTTGGCGGCCTATGGAACAGCTGTTTATTTATGAAACGCAAGGAACAGTAATGGATGCTTTCTTCCGCCATTACTTGACTATGAAACTTTCCCGTATTCCAAAGCAAGGACGTGTATATGAAGAATTTAAGTTGTATCATTTGAATTGTGAATTTGGAACTATCAGAGAATTATGTAAAGATTTGCTGGACTATGCAAAATATTACACAAACATTGTATTCAAACGGAATTCCGACACGGATTTAAAGAGGTTATATGAGGATATTATTGATTTAAGAATGGAAGTATCTTACCCGTTCTTGCTGAAAATTCATCATGACTGCGTAGAAGGACTAATTACATCAGATGAATTGAAGAAAATTTTGAAGCTTTGTATTAGCTATGTTCTGAGACGTGCAATTTGTGAGATCCCGACCAACTCAATGAACAAAACCTTTGCAACATTGAAGAATTATATTAGACCAGATGATTATCTGAATTCTATTAAGGCATTTTTCGTGATGCAGGATACATATAAAGAATTCCCAGATGACGATAAGTTTGAAGGTGCATTTGTAAGCCGTGATATTTATAATATGCGTGCTAGAAATTATATTCTCAGTCGTTTGGAAAACTTTGAAAACAAAGCTCCAATTATAATAGAGAATTACACCATTGAGCATATTATGCCGCAGAACAAAAATCTTTCTTTAGAGTGGCAAGCTGATCTTGGTACTGAGTGGCAAGAGGTTCAGAAAAAGTATTTACATACAATTGGCAATCTTACTTTGACTGCATATAATTCTGAAATGAGTGACAGGCCTTTCTTGGAAAAGATGGATATGCCGGGTGGATTCAAAGCTGTCTCTTATACACATCTCCGAGCCCACGAGA
>ENA-OZZM01000224-OZZM01000224.1-human-gut-metagenome-genome-assembly--contig:-NODE-224-length-10526-cov-3.645879_pt1 | contig 10526 bp, 9 predicted proteins | sample MGYA00244939_ERZ654150 | MGnify/ENA primary metagenome ERZ654150 (study PRJEB26926, sample SAMN06165005) | human gut metagenome | biome: ENVO:00009003; feature: ENVO:2100002; material: ENVO:00002003...
ACGAGATCGCTCAGTGTCTCGTGGGCTCGGAGATGTGTATAAGAGACAGGTTCCATCCCGATCTCTCTGCCATATCTCTACCAGATCGGACGTGACATTGTAGATTGTGTAATTCTGTATTTCCACCTGTCCAGAGATCATTCTCCGGTTCTGTGCCATAAAATGATTATCCAGTCCGAGATTTTCTCTCAGTGCATGACAGTATCTCTCATATGCCTGTTCGGGATCTGTTATGAGTACTTTTTGCGTAATGCCGTATTCTTCGATATCGATGACAGCCGAGGCCAGATTCGACAGTGCCAGGGCATCTTCCATATACATGGCAGATTCTCTGTACAAAGCAACCTGCAGCTGCATACATAGCAGTATTGCCAAAAACAGTATCAGGAACAGTCCAAGCACCCAGGAAACCTGTCCCTGTTCTCTAGTTTTTCGCTGTAGATACTCTTTTTTCATAAATTTCATAAGTTTCCCCCAGCCGGCCATGAATCTGCAATACAACGTCATTTCCGTATCCCGCCGGATTTAATGTACTTCCCTCATAATCAATCCCTGTCATCCCCAGATTCTCCAGTTCTGCGGTCAACTGCGTCTGATCCTGAGCCGCCAGATAGCCGACCGTTTCCATCTTGAGCAGATAACATCGTGCCAGCTGACCCACTTCCGCCTTTTTGGCAATCAGCTGTACATTTTCCATATAACTTATCATTAATGCGGTGAGTGCCAGGATGCACAGTCCTATTGTCAGTATTTCTCCTACGTTTCCGGCTTCTTTTTTTCGTCCTGTCATACACTCTCCTGCCTTATACACCGGTGAGAATATCTGCCGCTTTTGTCTGCATTGCCGTCACGATCGTCTGTATAAACGTTGTCAGACTGTCTTTCATGACCACACACAGCAACAATGCAATAATGCATAGTCCGACTGTCACCAGAATCCCATCGATTCCCGGTTCTCTGCTTAAGGCATGTTTTTTAATTCCGCTCACAATCTTTTCCCAATTTCCGTGTTTTTTCTCTTTCATTTTATTTCGTTCCTTTCGTATTTTAATATTTTTATATTTTGTATTTTTGTTTTTTCATTGGCCGGCTGTTTAGAATTTCACTGCCGCACGGAACATATATCCCACACAGGCATACAAAATCACTCCCAAAGTCGCGCCCAGCATCCCCAACTGGTAAAATGTAATGCTGCGGTCCAGTGCATTTTTCTGATGATTTAGGACTGTTATCTCCATATCCTTCAGCTGTTCTCCCATATCTCCCAGGAGTTCCACAGCTTGTCCGGATTCCCCCGCCTGGATCAGTGTGATGCACAATGCATCAATTTGCCGGTTATCAAACTTTCCCTGAAAAGCTGACAATGCCGTCATAAGATCAGACTGCATTACAAGATCCCCCGCCAGTTCTATCAGGGCCTGTTGCAGGCGCCGTCCTTTCACACTCTGACAACATTCCGTCAAAGCATCCGCGACATAAATACCGGCACGGATCTGTACCTCCAATGCCTGATAGATCAGCTTGATCTCCGTCAACATATTGCGATTATCCCTCTCATTCATATATATCAACAGCAGTTCCGGCAGAAAATACAGCACCGTTGCTGCCAAAACAGCGTATCCGCATCCGATTTTCAACAGACTGATCGCCCCCAAAAAAGCCAGCACGATTCTACCTGTTAAGTACTTCATGGGAGTAATCGTTTTTCCAAAATGATATTTTGCTCCGTTACGGATCAATTTTCTCTCTGTCTTTTCCGCCCAGCCGGTATAGCCTTTGCTTTCCCGTATCATTCCCGTAAATTCCTCCATGGTGCGCAGCAGGATTTCCGGTGTTTTACTCCTTCCCAGACGAAAAACAAACACTCCGCCGAAGACAGCTCCCAATATCTGCGGTATCCAAATAGTTTTCCAGTACATTCTCTCATTCTCCTCACATTTTGGTATCTACACAACATTTGTGTTTATCTTCGAAACCCATATACCTTGCGCAGGAACAATCCAAATATGATCCCATAGATTCCCAATGCCAGGTGTCCGGGTAACGTATCTGTTACGATCTTCCAGACAGATACATCGATCAGACGATCCACTGTCATCAGAGCAAATACTGACATTGCCGCCAGCAGTCCCATATTGATCGCTGCTTCCCTCAGCATTCCTTTTCGTTCCTCCTCTGTCCTAAGATATTCCCGCACAGAACGTCTGCTACTGTCTACCAGTGTTGTCAGATCTGCCATGTAACGTATACTGATCTCCAGATTTCTGGCAAGTTCTTTGAACTTCGGATGTTCCACCTTTTCCGCCATTGCCAGCAGTGCCGTGGAGGAATTTCCCGTCATCTGCGCCTCATAGGCGCATTCCTCCATCACTCCTTTCAGTGGCTCTTCCATATATTTACTCACCTGCCCCAGGACACCGGTGATCTCCCCGGCAGTCAGGCTGTAATTTCCCAGGAAATTCAGGCACTTTAAAATATTGTCATTTACCGACCGGTATTCCAAGAAACGAAAGGTGTTCAGGAGAATCATCTCGACAGCCATTGTGATCATCAGATACAAAAGTGAAGTTATCATTTTGCACCCAAGCACCTGTGTCCCTCCGAAGACAGCCGCAATCAGCAGTACATTTCCGGCAACCCATTTTTCTGCTGTAAAATGGGGCATTCTTCTGCGCAATCCGCTGTACCGTAAAACCTCTTCTATCCTGTACCAGACATTATTTTTTTGTTGAAATTCCATCAGACGGTGCCGGTTCTCTACTGCTCTCAGTTGTGACGCACGATCCATTCCTTCCCTGGTCCGGTGCAACAGCTCCCATAGCTTCTCCAGCCACCTCATCCGGCCAAACAGAAGCAAAAAGCCCATAAATAATAAACAGACAATCCATACGTATATGATCATAAGTTCCTCCTGTGTAATGATCAAAACAACCTCTCATATTCCAGATTCTCTTTCTCTGCGTTCCAGCCCAGGCAGGCAAATATTTCCTTGACCCTGTAATGTTCCATGAAGATCAGTGTCTGAAAGCAGTCCATCATTTTCATCAACTCATTGCGTGAGTATCTACTGTCATACATTGCATAATCCACTATTTTCTCCGGAGCTCTGTCAGCGGACGGCGCATGCACTGTAGCGGCACAGATCTGTCCCGTATAAGCTGCATTCAGAAGATACAGTGCCTCTCCGCCCTTCACTTCTCCGATAATGAAAAAATCCACATCCATGGTAAGACCGGCAATGCTGATATGCTTCAGATCATAATTCACTGAACTCTCCGAAGCACCCGGCAGGGAATGTAGAAACATCATATCCGGGTGGAAAAGTGTCGTCAGTTCATCCGCCTGTTGGGCCACCAGTATCGCCATATCATCCGGCAAAGTCTCTTTAAGTGCATTCAGCAGTGTCGTTTTCCCGGAGGAATTGCCTCCGCAGATCAGTGTGGACCCCTGCCGGAACCTTTGCACCAGCAGTTCCGCCGTTGCCCTGTCCATCATATTCTTCTCCACCAGTTGCGCCATCATCGGAAAATTCTTCGGAACTTTACGAATACAGAGATAAGGTTCGCTGTATGTATTCACGATCGGCATGGACAGTGTAAAACGAAATATAAAATCCGGATGACTTTCCGTATCCGTAAATCGCTGAATCGCATTCAGATTCGAAATATTCACCTGATTTCTGGTCGCTATATAATCAATAAACTGCCGATATTCCTTCTCGGAAGCAAAGGCAATGCCTGCATCCATACGTTTCCCCTCTCTCTTGATCCGAATGCAGTCATGGCTGACTACACGGATATCCGAAATACTCCCATCATCCATGAGCGGTGACAATCTGGAATAGCCGAACACATATTGCTCGAATTCTTTTAAAAGATCCGCCTGTTTTTCCACCGGTAAATGATAATTCTGCTCTATGTGTTTCAAAACTTCCCGTAAAAATTGTTCCTTACTCAGAATTCCTTTTTTCACCTGCACCAAAAGAATCTGCTTTTGCGTAAGGAAATCCTCTACTAATCGCTGTAAATCCTCTTCCATTTTTCCTCCAATCGCATATTTTGTTGTAGCCGTTCCCTGTTATTACTTCTTCTGTAATGTGATGTGTGGTCGAACATGACCGGATAAAAGATGCCGACGCTCTGACTGTCCCGTCGGGTAATATGCAGATTACTCCTTCTGCCATGATATGTCAACGCTTTCAAAACTATTTCCTGATTTTCGGAATAGTGCCCAAACAAAAACCGCAGTCCGGGGATTTTTCACTGAAAATCCAGTCAGACTGCGGTCTCGCACCTTGTATATTTTGTCTTTGTCTATTTTGTCCTATCATACTCACATTCCTGTTGCAACAGCAATGCATCAAACGCCTCCACCGGCATAGGACGGTGAAACAGAAAGCCTTGTGCATCTGTACAACCGCATCCCAAAAGGAAGCTCTTCTGTTCCTCTGTTTCCACTCCCTCAATCACGATATGTACTCCCAGCTGCTGCAGCATGGCAATGGTATTGCGGATAATGATCTGGCTCTTATCCTTTTCCAGATCCCGGATAAACTCTCTGTCGATCTTGATCTCATCCAGTGTCTGGTTCTTCAGCATATTCATAGTCGAATAACCGGTTCCGAAATCATCCATGGACACCAGGAAGCCCCGCTCCCGCAGGCTTTCCATGCGGCGATACATACCTGCCTCGTCCTCCAGGAAGGCGCTCTCTGTCAGTTCCAACGGAACATACTCCGGCGGAACATCATATTCCTCCCTGAGACGGATCAGTGTCTCTGCCATTTTTTCATCATATGCATGTAATCGCGATACATTGATGGAAACGGGGACAAGCATCCGGTCTTCCCGGTGCAATTTTCCCAGATAAGCAAACACCTTCTCCCAGATATATTCATCTACATTGATGATAAATCCGTTTTTCTCCAGTACGGGAATGAACTCTCTCGGTGGCACCAGCCCCTTTTCCGGATGCTTCCAGCGCACAAGCGCCTCGCCTCCGATCACTCTTCCGTCCCTCATATCGACCTTGGGCTGCACATACAGCTGTAGTTCTCCGTTCTCCAGTGCGGACACGATATCATTTTCCACCTGGCGTTCTCGCATCTTCTGACTACGCATTTTTTCGTCAAATACTGCATATGTCCGATATACTTTGCCTTTGATACTGTTCATAGCCATCGTGGCGCAATCTTTCAGATAGCTGATGGCAGGGGCTCTCTCCGGTGAGATTCCGATTCCAAAGGATGGTTGTACACGGTAAGCGAACGGAAAGTCAGTTATCTTTTTTCTGATCTCCCGCACAATAATTTCCAGTTCCTCTACTTCCTCATAGCTTGTGCATAAGCAAAAGATATCTGCTCTGATATGGCAGGCATAGCTATCCGGCCTGTTATTCTCATACCAGTCAAAGCAGGACGCAATAAATCTTAGCAATCTGTCTCCTTCGTCTCTGCCGCAGAACTCATTCACAGCCTTAAACTGTACAATATCCATAATTATGACACCGTATTTTTTATCCGGCTGCTGCTTGATCATTTCACCGCACAGATAGAAAAAAGAATTGATATTATGCAGATTTGTCAGCCCTGTTCTGTTATTTTCTACATTTTCTTCCGCCATTTTTCTAAGAGAATACAGATATAATTCTTCTTTTCCGGCATCTGTTTTCTGCGGAGAAGATTCAATGATTTCCTCTTTTGCTTTCTGATACGTCATAGGCACCCTCCTCAAAACATAAATCAGTCCCGATGAATGCTTTTATTATACTTCATTTTGGTGATTTTTTCTACTATATGCCGATTTTTATTGTTTTTTTTAGGAAAAATGATATAATATGGGTGTCTGTAAAGTTATTTCAGAGAGGAGCGTACTTTATGTTTTTACTTTTAGCCGGCGGACTTTTGATCATCCTTTTGGCAGTAGTGATCGCCGTAGTATCCTCCGTGGTATCCGCAGTTGCGGCAGCTACTGACGATGCAGAAGACTGACATTCCGGACTTCGGATTGTCAGTTTTCTTCTCCCCGTTCGATTCTCGCCGCCAGGTCTTCCAAGTACATCCAGCGTTCCATCTTTTCTTCCAGCTGCTGTTCCGCAGCCTCTTTTTCCTGTGTTAATTCATTGAGTTTCACGAAATCACTGGCATATTTTGAAAAATCTGCTTCCAAAGTTGCAATTTTATCCTCTAATGCCGCCATTTCGCCTTCAATGGATTCATAGTCTTTCTGTTCCTGGTAGGTGAATTTTAATTTGCGTTTCTGTCCGTTTTTCCAGTTTTTAGAAGTAGTTTCCTCATCGGCGTTCTTCGGCTGGGATGCTGCCGCCGTTCCTGTGCTCTCTGTGTTCCCCTCCGCAGCTTTCCTATTGGCATAATCTGTGTAACCGCCCTCATACTGCACCATGCGGGTATCCTCCAGGGCGAAGATCCTGCGGACCACACGATCCAGAAAATACCGGTCATGGGACACGACGATGACGATGCCTGGGAACGTGTCCAGATAATCCTCCAGTACCTGCAGGGTGGCAATGTCCAGATCGTTAGTCGGCTCATCCAGGATCAAAACATTCGGTGCCCCCATCAGGACTTTGCATAACTGCAGTCTGCGCCGCTCTCCACCGGACAGTTTTCCCAGCTGTCCATACTGATCTTCCCCGGAAAAAAGAAACCTCTCCAGCATTCTCGCTGCCGTGATCTGCCCATCCTCCGTGATGATATATTCTGCCACATCCCGGATGTAATCAATGACTCTCTGCTCCGGATGCATCATGGTGTCATCGATCTCCTGAGCATAATATCCCAGCTTCACGGTCTGTCCGATCTCGATGTGTCCGCTGTCCGGAGCCACTTCACCCAGGATCATTTTCATTAATGTAGTCTTGCCGCTTCCGTTGGGTCCGATGAATCCTACCCGGTCATCCTTGCCGAACAGATAAGTAAAATCGCGGATCAGGACTTTATCCCCATAACTCTTGGACACATTCTCGATCTCCACGGTGGTCCGTCCCAGTCTTGATGCTGCGGAAGCCAGCTCTACCTTACCGTCCGTCACAGGACCTTTCACATTTTTCAGTTCCTCAAAACGCTGTAATCTCGCCTTCTGCTTCGTGGAGCGGGCTCTGGCACCGCGCTGCACCCAGGCAAGCTCATTCCGTAAAATGTTCAGACGCTTTTTCTCACTGGCCTGCGCCATCTCTTCCCGCTGCATTTTCAGTTCCAGATAGCCGGAATAGTTGGCATCATAAGAATAGATCTTCCCCTTGTCCAGCTCCAGGATCCGGTCAGTGACGCTGTCCAGGAAATATCGGTCGTGAGTGACCATGATCATGGCACCTTTTCTGCGGCGCAGCTGCTCCTCCAGCCAGTCAGACATGGAATTGTCCAGATGGTTGGTAGGCTCGTCCAATAACAGGATCTCCGCCGGGGACAATAGTACCGATACCAGTGCCAGACGCTTGCGCTGTCCGCCGGACAACTGCCCGCAGGGCTGGTCAAATTCCGTAACACCCAGTTTTGTCAGCATGCTTTTGGCATCCGCCTCGATGGTTCCTGCGTTTTCCTCCACGCGGTTGCCCCGCAGCACCGCTTCCAGTACGGTCTCTTCCGGTGCGAACTCCGGATTCTGCGGCAGATAACGCACCAGACAGTGATTTGCCTTGATCACGGTACCGTCATCAGTCTCTTCCAGCCCGGCAATTATTTTTAATAGTGTAGATTTGCCGGTTCCGTTAATACCAATGATTCCGGCCTTTTCCCCTTCCTGTAGGAAAAAGGAGGCTCCGTCAAAAATCTTGCGTACTCCATAACTTTTGGTAATATTGTCAACAGTCAATATATTCATCTGTACTACCTCATTTTTTCAGAATTAATTCTCTGGATGGCTTATCTAAACTTTTTTCTCAAAGAATCGTATCATTTTTCATGTGCTATACTTCCAAATGTAGTATACTATAAATAATCTATTTTAGGAAAGAAGGTTTTCGCATGAACTTAAAAGATGCTGCTGCGAATCTGAATCAGGCACACCCGGAGGATACCCTGCATCCCCTCTATACTCCCTGGGGGGAATTACTGATGCGATCCGGTTCTTATGATGATATCCTGTCCGAATATCCCCGGCCGCAGATGAGACGTACAGATTATCATATGCTGAACGGTCTTTGGGAATATGCCTTTGTGCCCGCAGATGGGAGCAGTTCCTCGGAGGATCCTGCACATTTTACCGCTCAGGGTATCATCCGGGTTCCTTTTTCTCCGGAAGCCCTGCTTTCCAGAGTTCACAGACGGCTGGAGCCCACGGAGTACCTGTGGTACCACCGGGAACTTTCTTTTTCCACGGAAGAGCTTTCCCAAAAAGAGGAAAACATGCACTGCATTCTGCATTTTGACGCGGTAGATCAGGAGGCAACCGTTTTCCTCGGCACAAAGCAGCTTGGCATCCACAGTGGCGGCTACCTTCCTTTTTCTTTAGACATCACGGAGTATGTAAATGAGGATCCTGTATCCCTCTACGTAAAAGTCCGGGATCTGACCGACACCGGTTACGCCACCAGGGGAAAGCAGACCCTGAACCGCGGCGGCATGTTCTACACTGCCCAGAGCGGCATCTGGCAGAGTGTCTGGTACGAATGGGTTCCGGAAAACTATGTGATCAATTATAAGATCACTCCGGAGTACAACAAGGCTTCCGTAACCTTCGTTCTGTGTTCTCCGAAGCCGTTCAACCATCTGGAATTCCGGGTAAGTACCCCCTCCTGCGACGGAACCCTCGCGCAGGAAAATACCGGTTCACTCACGCGGATGCGTGTACGTAAAATTTCTGAGCAACAGGATTCCTTTGGGCTCACGCATACCACGGTAGTACTTTCTTTTCCCGCCAGCGTCACCTATTCCGCAGCAGATCCCGCTGATGCACCGGAGCCTGTGAATTTCAAGCCCTGGAGTCCGGAACACCCCTGGCTGTATCCCTTTACTCTGACTGCCGATGGTGATACCGTGGAAGGGTATTTTGCCATGCGCTGCTACTCCGTAGAGCGAGATTCTAAGGGTATCCCCCGCTTCTGCCTGAATCACAAGCCCTATTTTCTCCATGGGATCCTGGATCAGGGCTACTGGTCCGACGGACTGATGACCGCTCCCTGCGATGAGGCCTTTGTCTATGATATTAACCTTGCAAAAGGCCTGGGCTTCAACATGCTCCGGAAACATATCAAGATCGAGTCTCTGCGCTGGTATTACCACTGCGATCGTCTGGGAATGATCGTATGGCAGGATATGGTCAGCGGTGGCTCTACCTATCATATGCCCTGGGTGTGTTATATGCCAACATTGTTCCCCCACATGTCCGCCCACACGAAGGACAATCATTACGAACTGTTCTCCCGTAGCTCCGAGGAAGGCCGGAAAAGCTGGGAGCAGGAATGTTTAGACACCATAGATCATCTGTACAATGTGCCTTCCATTGCCGTGTGGGTGCCTTTCAACGAGGGTTGGGGGCAGTTCGATGCCGCCCGTATCGCGAAAATGGTGGCAAAAAAAGACCCCACCCGTCCGGTAGACCATGCCAGCGGCTGGTTTGACCAGAAAGGCGGGGATTTCCGCAGTATTCATAACTACTTCCGTCCGTTACAGGTAAAATTGGATGGAAAAAGGGCTTTCGTTATCTCGGAATATGGTGGCTACGCCTGCCATATCGCTGGGCATTCCAGTGTGAACCGCGTCTATGGATATCAAAAGTACGACACCCCGGAAGAAATGGCTGCTGCCCTGAAGCAGTTATTTTCCAGACAGTTATTTCCTCTGATCTCAAAGGGCTTGAGCGGTGCGGTATACACGCAGCTCTCCGATGTGGAGGAAGAAGTCAACGGTCTGGTGACTTACGACCGTCGTGTTGTCAAACTGCCTGTGGGACATCCGTTTGCGGCACCATCCTCTTTTGCAGCACCTTACTCACATGGAAATAAGCCGGAATAAGGAAGGCATCTGCCATCAGCCATGCAATGGGGCTGCCCAGGCATACCCCGGTGAAGCCGATGATGGGCACCAGTCCAAAGCCTGCTAATGATCTTGCTATCATTTCGAAGACACCCGCTAAAATGGCGAATTTCGGGAAACCCATGCCCTGGATCAGGAAGCGGACAATATTCACCAGTGCAAGCGGAATATAGAATGCTGTATTCCATAACAGAAAAGCACGCACATTGGCAATGATCTCTGCCTCGCCGCCGTCCACGAACAGCTGCGCCAGCGGACCGCCGAAAAATACGGCGATCAGAAAAGCAATGACGGAATATCCCACACCCAGTGTCACACAGGCTTTCAGTCCCTTGCCGAGACGATCCAGTTTACCGGCGCCCACATTCTGTCCACCGTAGGTTGCCATGGTGGAACCCATGGCATCAAAAGGACAGGCTAAAAAGTTACCGATCTTGCCGCCTGCGGTCATGGCCGCAACTGCCGCTGAGCCTAATGTATTGGCGGCGGTCTGTAAGATAACGCTGCCGATGGCGGTAATGGAATATTGTAATCC
>ENA-OZZM01000226-OZZM01000226.1-human-gut-metagenome-genome-assembly--contig:-NODE-226-length-10442-cov-4.855589_pt1 | contig 10442 bp, 10 predicted proteins | sample MGYA00244939_ERZ654150 | MGnify/ENA primary metagenome ERZ654150 (study PRJEB26926, sample SAMN06165005) | human gut metagenome | biome: ENVO:00009003; feature: ENVO:2100002; material: ENVO:00002003...
GTCTCGTGGGCTCGGAGATGTGTATAAGAGACAGGTTATTTTCTTTATTTATTAATTTTTTCAAAATCGGATTATTTACATTTGGCGGCGGTTATGCGATGATCGCACAGATCCGGGAAGAAGTAGTTGCAAAACGAAACTGGCTCACGGAAGACGAACTGATCGAAGTGATTGCGATCGCTGAATCAACGCCTGGGCCGTTGGCGATCAACCTCGCTACTTTTGTCGGTTATAAACAAAGAGGCATCCGCGGAAGTCTGGCAGCCACCCTCGGTGTCTGTATCCCATCCGTTATTATTATATTTGTCATTTCTCTGTTTTTTGATGCTTTCATTGCAAATAAATATGTAGCATATGCCTTCGTTGGCATTAAATGTGCCGTTGCTTTTCTGATCCTTACAACCGGAATCAGCATGATGAAAACACTCGACCGAAAAAAAATACCGGTTCTTGTATTTGTAGTTACTTTTATAATCATGGTGATCGGAGAACTGCTTTCCAAATCCGTTAATGCAATTCTTCTGATCCTCGCAGGCGGCATCATCGGAATTTTCTGTACCTCTTTTAAAAGGATCCGAAAGGAGGATGCAGACAAATGATATATCTGACATTGTTTATTGAATTCTTTAAAGTAGGACTGTTCAGCTTCGGAGGCGGCTTCGGCATGATACCGCTGATCCAGGATGCTGTCATCCGCCATAACTGGATGAGTGAAGATGCCTTTTACAATTTTATCGGTGTCTGCGAATCTACACCGGGTCCGATCGCAGTCAACATGGCGACCTATGTCGGATCGACGCAGGCAGGACTTCCGGGCGGTATCGTCGCTACTCTCGGTGTCATCACGCCGTCCTTTTTCATTATATTATTAATTGCCGCAGTTATAAAAAATCTGACGAAAAATACCTACGTGCAGGGCTTTCTGTATGGCATCAAACCGGTTATCCTGGCCCTGATCCTTGCAACCGGAATCAACATGCTGTTAAAGTCTACCGGGTATGTCAGCTTATCCGAATATGATGTGAATATCCCTGCTATCATTATTCTGTGCCTGCTTGCAGGAATCCATTTCTTCATCCGGCGCAAATGGAAGCAGAAGCTGTCAGCGATCTCTCTGATCCTGCTTTCCGCGGTTCTGGGAATCGTGGTATCCGTGATTGCCGAACACATCAGATAAAAAGTCACCTGATACAATGCAAAGTATCAGGTGACTTCATATTTTTCATTGGCAGTCATAATTATCCTTTTATATCAGATTGCTCTGCCTTTTATTTTCGATAGGATGGAGCAAGTGCGTATGCCGGAACATACTCCTCTGCTGCCACACTGTTCATGGCAAATGCCCGTACCAGAAACGTACCGATGGTTTTTGATGCATTCCGAATATAGCGTGCATCCGTTTCATTATCTCCGGCCTCCGTCATATACAGTGCATGTTTTTTCTTCAGATACTCGACCGCTTCCTCCACGGAATGAACCATTTCCCCGATCCGGCTCGTTTCTTCCTGTTCTACATGTCCATGTCCAAATAAAAACTTCTGAAATCCACTTTCATATGCAACATGTTCAGAAAATCCGCCTTCAAAAATGGAGTTATGCGCATATGTGAAGAAATCCTCCACATAATGAAGTACATATCCGAGTTTCAGGAAAGAATATCTGCTGTTCTTCCCCTTTTCTTCCAGCTTCTGTATCCGGTTCACTGTATTATCAAATGAACTTTTCCAGGTATGCTTCTTAATATAGGTATGAACCAATATATCCGGCAGAATACTGCCTAACAATAACCACTTCCTTTTGTTCTGTGGAACCTGTTCTATGATTTCTCTGGTTACAAATAAATGACTTCTTTTTTTCATATCAGTCTCCTTCCCACTTTTAACTCGGCACAACTTTTCCGTTGTTCCTATCTATATTTTACCGCAGGAAGTATGAAATACAAGCCATTTCACAGAATTTTCTTGAAATTAGAAAAATTTTCTAACAATTTTTACACTAACCAAGACATCTTACACAGAGGTAACATACCTGACTATCATCCGTATAGTCTTCCGCAGCCAGGATCTCCATCATTGTATCCTTATACTCTTCGCCATATTTTCTCCTGTATATGATGCTGTATGACTTTCCGGTGCCATTGATATTCTTTTTTAGATTTTGAAGTGCAGTCTTCTGCAAAAATGCCTGTCTGTCATCCGGATGCAATTCATCTGAATTTGCAAATGTCTCAAACCAGTCTGAAAGCTTTGCCGAAAACACACTGTTCTTTAAGCTTTCTCTGTCAATACTTACAATCTGATATGAATTCTGTGTAAGATTAATGATAAGTACTTTAGTATATAGCTTTGTAAGTGCATTATGTGCCGCCTGCAATTTTCTCTGGTCTTCTCCCTTTTTACTGTAGTATTCTGCCTTACAGACATACATTCTCTCATCCGCCTGCTCTGCAAGTTCCTCAAAATTCTCCCACTGCCTTTCGCAGCAATTATGAAATACACGATCATAATCACCATTATGATAACATCTGTCTTTATATTCGAAAGTAAATTGCAGGTAACCACAACGATATAGTCATCTGTCCGGTCGAAAGCGCACCGGCTCACAATACCATCTATGTTCCTGTAGCATATTGCAGGGACATCTGCCTGTTCAGTAACCTTATCCCGGGATATACCGACATCATTCAGCGTTTTACCAACCATTGCTGCTTTTGTACTTCCAAGGATTTTGCCAGCTCCACTATCCGCAACAAATATATTGATGCCTGTATACATCGGCATATTGGAAATAACTACCGATATCTGATTCTGATTCATCTCATCAATCAGGCGCTTCGGTTCTATTCCTACCTGGATCATCTTTGTTCCGGAATTATTCCAGGTTATTGCATACATCATGCTTCGCCCCTCAGATGTATTTGGCGTAACATCCTGGCACATTGTCAGATCTTTATCATATATAAAACCGCTGTCTTACATATGGGTTGATCTGTCTGTATTCATTATACCTTATTGTATGTGTTTCATATAGTTTTCTTTTTATCCGATTGTCTTTCATTAATACATATCATTATAAAAGTCTTCCATACCTTCCGGCATCTCGGTTTCATAAAAACCCCGTCCATTTCTGGTTCCCATTCGGATCGTCATGCCGAGATCCTCATAGACACTGGTGCACTCATAGTCAATCGGCTCTGTCGTTCTGACAAGCCTCTCCAGCTCTTCTGCAGCCGCCATATATTCGTCACCATCAAAGCCACCGATCGCCGGTCCTGACGCCCCATAATATAAAGTCAGATAGATCACCTTACCATCCTTATCTTCTGCCGCGATCGTATAGTCCAGTAACTCCTCATTATTCTCGGTTGTCTCCTTATCGCCAAATAATGTAACGATCTGACCAATGAACAGGCCATGATATTCTGCAAGTGCTTCGTCCTCATATACATTTAACAACAAATAACTGCCTGCCAGGTCCACATCATCATTTACTCTATAAAATGTATAATTCTCGCACGAATATCTCGCTTTCTCTGTCCCATCTGCCTTTTCTGTTGTGCTGTCTTTTTTCTGTGTATTCATATGATCTGAACTTCCCCCCGCTTCTTTTTCTGATGCTGCTTCTGTCTTCTCCGCTGTTGCATCTACTTCTATTGTCCGGTAATTCTCAGTTGTTCCATCCATACTGTATTCGGATGTAGCTACCCATTCTCCATAATCTGTCGTGATACCTTCATCGGCACACCCTGTCATCATAAGCACTCCAACTGCCCCTAATAATAAAATCGTCTTTTTCATATCCGGTGTCTCCCCATATATTTATTTTACCCCTGTAAACCTATCAGATCTAGTTTATATATCGTTCGCTCTAACTTCATCTGATCCAGAAACATTTTTTTCAACTTTTCCAACCTTATTATACCCAATTTTTGCAACTTTTCCAACTTTTTGCTGTACGACAAAAGGACGGCCGTTTTCACGACCGTCCTCTTATGTCGGTCAATTTTATTTATAATCATTCTCCAGCCCGTCTGCATCAAAGTAATTGATCTTCATAGCAGAACGTACATCATGAAGAGTTGCTGCTGCTTTCTTCTGTGCAGCCTCGCTTCCTGCCTTTAAGATGTCAAGAACATCCGGAATACGGCTCTCCCACATCTTACGACGTTCACGGATCGGTGTAAGCTCTGACTGTAATACATTGTTCAGGAACTTCTTCACTTTAACATCACCAAGACCACCACGACTGTAATGCTCCTTCAGTTCATCCAGATTCTTATAATCCGGCAGGAACTGTTCAAAATGCTCCGGACGACAGAACGCATCCAGATATGTAAATACGGAATTTCCCTCGATCTGTCCCGGATCCTCCACACGGATATGATTTGGATCTGTATACATGGACATAACCTTCTTCTTTACTTCATCTGCTTCATCGGAAAGATAGATGCAGTTGCCAAGAGATTTGCTCATCTTTGCTTTTCCATCGATACCCGGAAGTCTGAGACACGCTTTGTTAGACGGTAATACGATCTCAGGATCTGTCAGAGTTTCGCCATATACGGAATTGAATTTGTGAACGATCTCCTTGCACTGTTCCAGCATAGGAAGCTGATCTTCACCAACCGGCACTTCTGTTGCACGGAAAGCCGTGATATCTGCTGCCTGACTGATCGGATAGCAGAAGAATCCAACCGGAATACTTGCTTCAAAATTACGCATCTTGATCTCGGATTTTACAGTAGGATTTCTCTGTACACGAGATACTGTAACGAGATTCATATAATAGAAAGATAATTCTGTCAGTTCCGGAACCATGGACTGAATGAAGATCGTTGATTTCTCAGGATCGATCCCACATGCCAGATAATCAAGTGCAACCTGGATAATGTTCTGTCTTACCTTCTCCGGATGCTCGGCATTATCTGTAAGTGCCTGTGCATCTGCGATCATTATATATATCTCGTCATAGTTTCCTGAATTCTGAAGCTTTACACGCTCAGAAAGGGAACCAACATAATGTCCAACGTGAAGTCGTCCTGTAGGACGGTCACCGGTTAAAATAATTCTACTCATCTTAAAAAGTCTCCTTCATTTCTTCGTTCGATAATCCTGCCCCCAATTATACCGCGAGATATTGTCATCGTCAAGGAAACCCTACTGTTCACTGATGATCTTTCTGCCACTGAAATAGGTGATCAGGAAATATCCGCCATAGATCACAACCAGAACAACAACAGTCATAAGCATGGCTGCTCCCATGTCATCTGCTCCCATCAGCGAAAGGATCTGTCTGCTGAATTTCAATCCAAATATTGAATGAATGACTGCAAGTGCAAGCGGAAACAGGAAGAACAGACCCATCTGTGCAAATAACGCATGATTGATCATCTTCTGATCCACACCCAACTTTCGAAGCATCTTATATCGTTCCACATTATCGGTGCTTTCTGACAATTCCTTTAATGCAAGGATCGCTGCACCGGAGATCAGGAAGATCATTCCAATATATAAGCCGATAAAGGATGCGATCGCGCCAAGTCCGATACTGGCAGCTTTTACATTTTCTTTCGTATTCAGACTCAGCCTGACATCCGGGTCATCATCCAGATTGATATGTTCATTTCTTGCCATGATCTTATCCGTATCGGTCGTATTATAGATTGCAAGCAAGATTTCAGAGATCGGAGTTACTCCTGTAAGCACCCCATCCGGCACAATAATGATACCGGTATTAATGGCCTGCGTTGAGACCTGGACATCACCGGCCTGACATTTGTTCATTCCCGGCTTCAGCTCATAACCATTTACCTGAATCGTCGTACCGGCCTGCAATGACATATCCCTGTATTTCACCATCTGCTTGTAATTTGCCACGATTCCATATTCATCATCTTTGATCAACACAGTTTCAAAACCACCCAGCTTTGCTACACGATTATAATCGGACACTGTCATGACTCTTTCCATAACATCCATCATGCCATACACCGGCTGGTCACCCAAAAACTCATCCTTTGCCTGTTCACTGAATGTATCTCCGTATGTGAAATCCGGCAATGAGTATATATACACATCTTCATAGGCTGAAAACATAGACGGCAAATCAATTCCATGTTCCTTATATATATCGCAAATATCGCGTTTATCCCATGTCGGATCATAATAAGCATCCTCATCCGCACCCTTACCGGCTTCAACATCATAATCGGAGCTTCTTACCTGTCTGGTAATATTTACATCAACGGTAGCATACCTTCTTAACCCCTCATTCAAACCATTTCGGATCGTAAGCGCCGAAGTCAGCACGCAGATCGTAACAAATAACATAATACAAATGATCGAGATTGACAGTACATTTGTATTTACACGACTGCTCATCTGACGGATGACAAATGAATTCAGCCCTTTATAATAAACACGTTTCATGGAAGAAACTAACCGGAACAACATACCGGAAATCGACCAGAAAAACAAAAATGTGCAGACACATCCAAGCCCGATACAGAAATAGATATCTTTCATATAGAGCTCTGTTGTATTTGAATTGATCTGGTAATATGCATATCCAAGTCCTGCTACGGAAAGGAGAAATACGAATACCGATATCCACGGATTTTTCATCTTAACAGTCTCTGATCTTCTGCCCCTCTGGAACAGGTCGATCAATTTGCAGCGTCCGATCGCGATCGTATTAAACAGAATCACAACCACATAGATGATAGCAAAATAGAAACAGGTCTTTACAAATGCGGAACTTGAAAATACAAAATTATAAGAAGACATATCCGCTTCAAACATATTTGCAACTAACAGACTGGTAAGCTGGGAAATTCCGACACCGGAAAGAAGCCCAACACCAAGTGAAACCAGACCGATGATCAGTGTCTCGATAAACAGCATCTTTGATACCTTCCATTTGCCCATTCCAAGCAGCAGATACAATCCAAATTCTTTGTTACGCCGTTTCATCAGGAATCGGCTGGCATATATTATCAGGAAACCAAGCACAAATGCAATGAATACGCTGACACCGGAAATGATATTTGCCATCAGCTCTACAATTTTTCTGGTATCTTTGGAGATCCTCATCATCGCCGTCTGTGTCTCAATCGCATTAAAAATATAGAAGATTGCTACGCCAAGAACTAAAGTGAAGAAATAGATTGCATAGTCCTTCAGGCTTTTCTTCATATTACTAAGGGATAACTTAAATAGCGTCATTTAAGTCACCTCCAAGCAAAGTTACGACATCTATGATCTTGTTGAAGAATTCTTTTCGGCTGTCTGCTCCACGGCGAAGTTCATGGAATACTTTACCGTCCTTAATGAACAGGATGCGACCGGCATAACTTGCGGTAAAGGAATCATGTGTTACCATCAGAATCGTAGCTGACAGTTCTTCATTCAAATGTTTCAGACTTTCAAGCAACAGCTTTGCGGATTTGGAATCCAGTGCTCCGGTCGGTTCATCGGCAAGGATCAGCTTCGGGTTCGTAATGATCGCTCTCGCAGATGCCACTCTCTGTTTCTGACCACCGGACATCTGATATGGATATTTATTCAGGACTTCTTCGATCGCAAGCTCCTTTGCGATCTTCTTTATCTTTTCATCAATCTTCTTTGCAGGAGTGTTCTGTATCGATAATGCCAATGCAATGTTCTCATATGCTGTCAGTGTATCTAACAGGTTGAAATCCTGAAAGATAAATCCCAGTTCTTCCCGGCGGAAGCGGTTCAACTGGTTGCCGCGAAGCTTTGTGATATCATCTCTTCCTACATAGATATGACCGCTGCTGACACGGTCTATGGTGGAAATGCAATTAAGCAGTGTCGTCTTTCCACTTCCGGATGCTCCCATGATCGCAACGTACTCACCTTTTTCTACACTAAATGAAATGTTATCAATGGCTTTTGTAATGTTGGATTTGTTGCCGTAATACTTTTCGATATTCTCAATCTTTAAAATTGTTTCCACTTTTATCTCTCCTTGCTATCCGGTGTGTGACTAAATCGTTCAGGTAACACTTACATGTTTTTTGTGACCATTGTTCCACCAGTGAGCATCCCGTAAAATCACGTTTGCCTTTCCTCATGTTCTGCCATCCTATCTGCACATGTCTCTGTCGCGATAAAACCATTGCTCCGACGACATGGCACAGGATAGCAGAACACTCAGTCGGCTGCTCTATGGATTTTAGGGATTGCTCCCTGTCAGAACAACAGACCCATAAAAACATCCACGAAATACTAAAACGATTTACCCACACACCATTTTCTATTAATAACTGAGTTAAGAGTTGTTGATCCTGTCAACACCTCATCTCCTGTTTACAAGTGTGAGTATATCGTTTTCAAGGGAGAGTGTCGTTTTTCTTATGTTACAGAAGGTTACAGTTTTGTAAGGTTAAGACATTGGGCATTCTTTATCTGTCTGTCAGATAAGGGGCACATGGTAAAGTATAGTTTTATTCATCCACCAGATAATAGTCGTTTCCGCCAAAGGTTACAGCGACGTCTGTTCCGATATTTTCTTTGGAAGTGATGGTAAGATGGTGTCCTAGCTGGTCGCACAGACCTTTTACGATATATAAGCCCATACCTGTTGACTTGGCAAAACGACGTCCGTTCTCGCCGGTGAACGATTTTTCGCAAACGCGAGGAAGGTCTGCTTCGGAAATTCCGATTCCATTATCTCTGATATGGAGTGTGATATCGCCACCTGCTTTTGTCGTCCAGATCCGGATCTGCCGATCCTCATCCGGCTTCATATATTTGATGCTGTTGCTCATGATCTGGTTTATCATGAATTCCAGCCATTTGGCATCTGTCGTAACGCTGACATCAACGTCATGCACATCCAGACAAATGTCACTCTCCAGCAACATATCTTTATTCTTCAACGCCACTTTATTCACAACCGACTTGATTCGCACTGAATCAAACCGATAATCTTTGTTCGCATGTTCTGCCCGGACATAATACAGCACCTGATCGGCATACGCATCCAGGCGGTTCACCTGATCTTCGTATTTCTTCGGTATCTTATCCTGATTATTGTGGCACATCAATACCAGACTTGCGATCGGCAGTTTGATCTCATGCACCCATATCTCGATAAAATCCTTGAAATCATCCACACTCTGCCGGTACTCCCTCACATGCTCCGTCATGGATTTATTAATCTCATATAACGCTTCATAGACCAGCTTTCCTTCATAGAAGCCCGGCTCCTCTAACGTATCCATGATCAGATATTTCTGATCCAACTGCTCCATATGTGCATAAAGGGAATTATAGAAATGTCTGCGTTTTATATAGTCTGTTAATATGACAGTTACCAGAAGCAAAACTGTCAGCACAAGAAAGATCACCGTCAGCTCCCCTGGTGTCCGCATCGCACGAAAAGCAATTAACATGATCGCTATAAATAACAGATAACCGATCAGAATACCCGCTTTATCTTTTATATATTCACAAATTCTCATATCAGACGATACCCCTGTTTCTTTCTTGTCTCGATCGCATCCGGCAGTCCAAGCTCCGCAAGCTTTGTCCGAAGCCTGCTGATATTAACCGTAAGTGCATTATCATTTACATATTCTTCATTATCCCAGAGATCTGTCATGATCTCATCTCTGGATACGATCTTGTCCTTACTGCTTAACAGCCGTTGGAAAATGATCATCTCATTCTTCGTCAGAACCTGTTCTTTCTCACCAAGCCGGATTGTCCCTTTGCTGAAATTCACCTCTGCTCCACGATAGGATGCTGCATTCTGGCTTCCCTCCATCCGTTTCAGCACTGCTGCGATCCGCAGCAACAGGATCGTCGGATTATACGGCTTCGTGATATAATCATCTGCCCCATAGCTCATCGACAGAACCTCGTCCATCTCTGATGTACGACTAGTCACCATAATAACCGGGATATCCGATTCCTTCCGAATCTCCTTTAACAGATTTCTGCCATTTATGCCCGGAATATTAATATCCATCAAAATCAGATCTGCCCTCGCTGCCAGAATCTCCTCTTTTGAATGTTCAAAATCAGTCAGATAGGATGCTGCATAGCCTTCGTTCTCCAAAATCTCAACAAGCTCCATGCATATGCTCTTATCATCTTCCACAATAAAAATCTTTTTCATAACGCTCTCTACCGGCTCCTTTTATCGCCTATATTTACCCAACAGGCAGCCACACTGCCCAGCTGCCTGTCGGCATTATTATAGCATACACCCAAAACTTTTCACCATATTTGTTTCAGGGCTTTCTGCCACCACTTCTATTCGCTATCTTTCTTTACGAGGGATAATCTCTGTTAAACATATAAAATTCCCCCGACTACTGTAGTTGAAAGACTCACTCCGTTTTCTATTCAGCTCGCGCACTGATTTGTCAGCAGTCGCCCTAACTCACCCTGACGGGTTCAGACAAGGGCTTG
>ENA-OZZM01000229-OZZM01000229.1-human-gut-metagenome-genome-assembly--contig:-NODE-229-length-10307-cov-3.607491_pt1 | contig 10307 bp, 7 predicted proteins | sample MGYA00244939_ERZ654150 | MGnify/ENA primary metagenome ERZ654150 (study PRJEB26926, sample SAMN06165005) | human gut metagenome | biome: ENVO:00009003; feature: ENVO:2100002; material: ENVO:00002003...
ACGAGATCGCTCAGTGTCTCGTGGGCTCGGAGATGTGTATAAGAGACAGTTCTTAAACAGTATGCGTAACAGTGGCGACAGGATCCGTGAAATGTCCAGAGAAGACGCGGTGCGTAGACGAGAGAATGCCGAAATCCGCAGGCAGGAGCAGGAAGAGCGTACTTCCCAAAGAGAGGAAGCACGCCGCATCCGCGAAGAGGAGCGCCGGATCCGTGAAGAAGAGCGAAGACTTCGCGCTGAGGAGAAAGAGAACGAACAGATCCTGAATGCTGTCCCCCGCAGAGAGAAAAAGGTGACAGGAGTTATGATGGATACCTCCTTGAAAAAGCAGGATACACAGCCTGCCGGTAGACGGGATGATATTCATGAGATCGTATACGAAGAGGATGCACAGGAAGCGCCTGAAGTGGAAGAGACCCGGGTGACTTCCAGTGATTTTGATAAAATCAATGTGACGGATATGCATCAGGTGACGATGCAGGAAGCAGTGGGGGAGGCTTCTTATGAAGATATACCGGTGGAGGAAGTAAGCAGCGCAGCTACGTTTAAAAAGCCTTTTGAACGCAGAGAGTCCTGGCAGGAGGAAGCGGCGCTTCTGACGCCCCAGGCGGAAGCTATCCGGATCCATAAGGAAGACATTCCGGAGCATGAGGAGACACCTGCAGAACCGGCTGAGAGCCGCGTGCGCCCGAAGATTACGGCACCGGAGCCTCCTAAGGGGAATTCCCTGGCGGAAGACCAGATACATAAGGATATTGCAAAGGCAGCCAAACAGCCCACGGCAGAATACCGGATCCCTCCTTTGAGTCTGTTACAGAAGGGAAAGGCGTCTACGGGAGATTCTTCCAGAGAATTAAAAGAGACTGCCATGCGCTTGCAGCAGACACTGAATACTTTCGGTGTGAAGGTAACGATCACCGATATCAGTCAGGGCCCTAGTGTTACCCGGTATGAATTACAACCGGAGCAGGGGGTAAAGGTATCTAAGATCGTAGGTCTGGCAGACGATATCAAATTGAATCTGGCAGCCACGGATATACGTATCGAGGCACCAATCCCAGGCAAGGCTGCCATCGGTATCGAAGTCCCGAACAAAGAAAATATGACAGTAGCACTCCGTGATCTTTTAGAGAGTAACGAATTCCGGGAATTTAATTCCAACATAGCTTTTGCCGTAGGCAAGGATATTGCTGGCAAGACGGTAGTAGCGGATATTGCCAAGATGCCCCATATGCTGATCGCCGGAGCTACCGGTTCCGGTAAATCCGTATGTATTAATACTCTGATCATGAGTATTTTGTACAAGGCACATCCGGATGATGTAAAACTGATCATGGTAGACCCTAAGGTTGTAGAACTGAGTGTGTATAACGGCATTCCTCATCTGCTGATCCCGGTAGTGACAGACCCCAAGAAAGCATCTGCTGCATTGCATTGGGGTGTCAGTGAGATGGAAGATCGTTACCGGAAGTTCGCGGATTATAATGTCCGTGATCTGAAGGGCTATAATAAAAAGATAGAGACCATGCCTGTTTGCGAGGGAGAGGAACGGCCTAAGAAGATGCCGCAGATTGTTATTATCGTAGACGAACTTGCGGATCTGATGATGGTATGTCCTGGCGAGGTAGAAGAATCCATCTGTCGTCTGGCACAGCTTGCCAGAGCGGCAGGTATCCATCTGGTTATAGCAACTCAGCGTCCATCGGTAGATGTTATTACCGGTCTGATCAAGGCAAATGTTCCATCGAGAATTGCATTCGCTGTATCATCCGGTGTAGATTCCAGAACCATCTTAGATATGAATGGTGCAGAGAAGCTTCTCGGTAAGGGTGATATGTTATTTTATCCGACCGGTTATCCAAAACCGGTTCGTGTACAGGGAGCTTTTGTTTCTGATGAAGAAGTGTCAGCCGTTGTGGAGTATCTGAAGAAACAGAACGGTGTCGGAACTTATGATGATGATATATCTAAGTCTATTACACAGACCGGAGCGGCCGGTGCACCCGGTATGAGCGGTGGAAGTGATAAGGATGATTATTTTGTAGAAGCCGGACGCTTTATCATTGATAAAGAAAAGGCCTCGATCGGAATGCTGCAGCGTGCGTTTAAGATCGGCTTTAACCGTGCGGCACGTATCATGGATCAGCTTGCAGGTGCCGGGGTTGTAGGTCCGGAGGAGGGCACAAAGGCAAGAAAGATACTTATGACGCAGGAAGAATTTGACGAATATATAGATAATAATTTATAATACAGATTCAAATGATATTTATACAGGGAAAATGCCGGTGAAGGGATATAGCGTGCATAGGCAGATTTTACCTGCTATAGGATAAAATTACACTCAGGGAGGACATATTAAATGTTAAACGACATCGAAATTGCACAGCAGGCAGAGATGAAGAATATAAAGGAGGTTGCAGCAAAGCTTGACATCAAAGAAGATGATATCGAGATGTATGGCAAATATAAAGCAAAGTTGTCAGATGAGCTGATCGCTTCCGTACAGAAAAATGAGAATGGTAAGCTGATCTTAGTTACAGCGATCAATCCGACTCCTGCAGGAGAGGGCAAGACAACGATCACAGTCGGACTTGGTGAAGCTATGGGCAGACTGAACAAGAAAGCGGTTATCGCACTTCGTGAACCATCACTTGGTCCGTGCTTTGGTATCAAGGGCGGTGCTGCCGGCGGCGGATATGCACAGGTAGTACCGATGGAGGAGCTGAATCTTCATTTTACTGGTGATTTCCATGCGATCACATCTGCAAACAATCTGCTTGCAGCAATGATGGATAACCATATTCATCAGGGAAATGCACTCGGCATTGATGTGAACCGTATCGTATTTAAAAGATGTATGGATATGAATGACCGTGCGCTGCGTCATACCGTGATCGGACTTGGAAAGCGTGTAGATGGTGTGCCAAGAGAAGATGGCTTCGTGATCACGGTTGCATCAGAGATCATGGCGATCCTTTGTCTGGCAGCGGATTTCAATGACCTGAAGGAAAGACTTGGCAGGATCATTGTTGCTTATAATTATCAGAACGAGCCTGTAACAGCAAAGGATCTGAAAGCGGTTGGTGCTATGGCTGCACTCTTAAAGGATGCCATCAAGCCGAATATGATCCAGACGTTGGAACATACACCTGCACTTGTGCATGGTGGACCATTTGCAAATATCGCACATGGCTGTAACAGTGTAATCGCAACAAAGACAGCATTAAAGCTGGCAGACTATGTAATTACAGAGGCTGGATTCGGAGCAGATCTTGGTGCAGAGAAGTTCTTTGATATCAAGTGCCGTATGAACGGACTGAAGCCGGATGCAGTTGTTCTGGTTGCGACCGTAAAGGCATTGAAGTACAACGGCGGCGTACCGAAGACAGAGCTTGGTCAGGAGAATCTGGAGGCATTAAAGAAAGGTATCGTAAACCTTGAAAAGCACATCGAGAATCTTCAGAAGTATCAGGTTCCTGTTGTCGTTACTTTAAACCGTTTCATCACAGACACAGATGCGGAACTTGCGTTTGTGGAGAAATTCTGTAAGGACAGAAACTGTGATTTCGCTCTTGCAAATGTATGGGAAAAAGGCGGCGAAGGCGGTATCGAGCTTGCAAATGCAGTATTAAATACACTTGAGAACAAAAAGAGTGATTTTAAAGTATTATATAAAGATGAGCTGTCAATTAAAGAAAAGATCTCATGCATTGCAACAGAGATTTATGGTGCAGCAAATGTAACATACAGTCCGGAAGCAGATCGTGCGATCGCTAAGATTGAAGAGATGGGATTTGGAAACTTCCCTGTATGTATGGCAAAGAATCAGTATTCACTTTCGGATGATCCAAAGAAGCTTGGAAGACCGGAAGGATTTGATATTAATATCCGTGAAGTATATGTCAGTGCAGGTGCCGGCTTTGTGGTCGCAATCACAGGTACGATCATGACAATGCCTGGTCTGCCTAAGGTGCCGGCTGCTGAAAATATCAGTGTAAATGACGATGGTGTAATTTGCGGATTATTCTAAGGAGGAATAAATCAAATATGGCTCAACTGATTGATGGAAAAGCAATATCAAAACAGATAAAAGATGAATTAAAGGAACAGGTTGCAGAGCTTTCAGCAAAAGGTGTAAAGATCTGTCTGGCAGTTATCCAGGTAGGAAATGATCCGGCATCTTCCGTATATGTCGGCAATAAGAAAAAGGCATGTGCCTATATCGGCATTGATTCTTTGTCTTATGAGCTTCCGGAAGAGACAACGGAGGAAGAACTGTTAGAACTGATCGATAAATTGAATAAGGACGATGCTGTAAATGGAATTCTGGTACAGCTTCCGGTTCCAAAACATATCGATGAGGACAAGATCATTAAAGCAATCTCACCATTAAAGGATGTTGATGGCTTCCATCCGATGAGCGTTGGAGCATTAAGTATCGGTCAGCCTGGATTTGTATCCTGTACACCGGCTGGTGTGATCCAGCTCTTAAAGCGTTCCGGAATCGAGATCGCAGGAAAAGAATGTGTCGTGATCGGCAGAAGCAATATCGTAGGCAAACCGATGGCTATGCTGTTATTACGCGAGAATGGAACGGTTACGATCTGTCATTCAAAGACAAAGGATCTGAAAGAGGTATGTAAGCGTGCAGATATTCTTGTAGTTGCGATCGGCAGACCGAAGATGATCGATGCATCCTATATCAAAGAGGGCGCAACCGTGATCGATGTCGGAATACACAGAGATGAGAATAACAAATTATGCGGCGACGTTGATTTTGAATCGGCAAGCAAGGTTGCAGGAGCAATTACTCCTGTACCGGGTGGAGTTGGTCCTATGACGATCGCAATGCTTATGCATAACTGTGTAGATTCGATCAATATAAAATAACCTGAGGAAAGAACATATATGAAAGTATTGATGGTATCATTGGGCTGCGATAAGAACCTTGTGGACAGTGAGGTAATGCTCGGACTTCTGCGTAAGGCAGGACATGAGATCACAAATGATGAACATGAGGCAGAGGCAGTTGTTATCAATACCTGTGCATTTATCAAAGATGCGCAGGAAGAAAGTATTAATACGATAATAGAATACGGAGAGCTGAAGAAGACAGGATCATTAAAGAAGCTGATCGTTACCGGCTGCCTGTCACAGCGGTATAAGGACGATATTCTTGCAGAACTGCCGGAGATTGATACAATTGTCGGAGCTGCAAATTATGATGCGATCGTGGATGCAATCGGATCTGAAGAAGAACATTCCTTTGTTACAGATATCAATTATATGCCGGAGGCAGTTGGTGGACGTATCGTTACAACCGGAGCTTCAATGGCATATTTAAAGATCGCAGAAGGCTGTGGCAAGATGTGTACTTATTGTGCGATTCCATATATCAGAGGAAAGTACAGAAGTATTCCGATGGAACAGCTTCTGGCATCTGCAAAAGAGCTTGCTGCACAGGGAGTAAAAGAACTGATCCTTGTTGCACAGGAAACAACACTCTATGGAGTGGATCTGTATGGTGAAAAGACACTTCCGAAATTATTACATGAACTCTGCAAGATCGAGGAAATCCAGTGGATACGTTTGATGTACTGCTATCCGGAGGAGATCACAGACGAGCTGATCGATACGATCGCGGAGGAAGAAAAAGTCTGTCATTATCTTGATATACCGATTCAGCATTCAGAAGATCCTGTATTGCGACGCATGGGAAGACGTACCTGTAAAAAGGATATTGTAGAATTGATCGCAAAGCTTCGGATCCGGATTCCTGATATTGCGATCCGTACAACGCTGATCGCAGGATTTCCCGGTGAAACAGAAGCGGATCATGAAGCGCTTATGGAGTTTGTGAATGAGTCGGAATTTGACCGCCTGGGTGTGTTTACATATTCACCGGAGGAAGGGACTCCGGCAGCATCATTTCCTAATCAGATTGAAAATGAGGTTGCAGAAAAATGGCGGGATGATATAATGGCATTGCAGCAGGAAGTATCATACGACAAGAATCAGGAGCTGCTTGGCAAGAGTCTTACAGTACTGATCGAAGGCTATGTTGCAGAAGACGATGTATATGTCGGAAGAACTTATCGGGATGCGCCCGATGTAGATGGTATGGTATTTGTTGATGCACCGTATGAGCTGATGTCCGGCACCTTTGTACAGGTTCGGATCACAGATGCAAATGAATATGATCTGACAGGGGAGATGATAGAATGAATTTACCAAACAAATTAACAATATTGAGAGTTATAATGATTCCATTTTTTGTTGTGTTTATGTATCTTGATTTTGCAGCAGCCAAATGGATTGCGCTTGGCATCTTTATTGCTGCGGCGATCACGGATACATTAGATGGACAGATCGCAAGAAGATGTAATCTGGTCACAACATTTGGAAAATTCATGGATCCGTTAGCAGACAAGCTTCTGGTATGTTCTGCAATGATCGCACTGGTCGATCAGGGACGGATTCCTGCATGGATCGTTATTATCATCATTGCGAGAGAATTTATCATTAGCGGATTCCGGCTGATTGCAGCAGAAAAGGGTGTTGTTATTGCGGCTGGTATCTGGGGCAAATTAAAGACTGTTGTCCAGATGGTCATGGTTTGTTTCCTGATCGGTAATCTTGGTGGAAAAGTGATATTTGTAATCGAACAGGTGCTGATCTACGCTGCACTTGTATTAACGATCATTTCACTGATCGATTATCTGGTATCAAACAAAAATGTCCTGAAGGATTAATATAAAGTTAAAAGCTGTATAGTTATGAACAACTAACCACAAAATAGACAATTATGGGGAAAATGGGGTATTTTCTGACAATTACTTCCACTTTCCCCTTTTGTTTTTTAAGTAAAAATAGCAGGGATGTTCGATTGTTAAAAAGTGCTGAAAAAACTGTGTCGTAATGATAATTTTACTTGAAATAAATTCGTAAAGGCTTTACAATAAAATCGGCATAAATTTGGAATTACTTTTATGTAACTCCTAAAAATAAATTTAATGGAGGACTAGAAATGAGCAACAAACTCACCCTGTCAGCAAGCGATAGAATTAATGCATTGCTTGATGACGCAAGCTTTGTTGAAATCGGTGCTTATGTGAAAGCAAGAAATACTGATTTTAACATTCAGGATAAGGATACTCCAAAAGATGGTGTTATCACCGGATATGGTGTTATCAATGGCAATTTAGTGTATGTATACAGTCAGGACGCTAAAGTTTTAGGCGGTTCTGTTGGTGAGATGCATGCTAAGAAGATTGCAAAAATTTATGATATGGCTATGAAGATGGGTGCACCTGTCATCGGTATGATCGACTGTGCAGGACTCAGACTTCAGGAAGCTACAGATGCACTGAATGCATTTGGTGAAGTATATGGCAAGCAGGTTATGGCTTCAGGTGTTATTCCTCAGATCACAGCTGTTTTTGGTGCATGTGGCGGCGGTGCTTCCCTTGTTCCATCATTATCAGACTTCACTTTCATGACAAAGGAAGGTGCAAAGTTATTTGTAAATTCTCCAAACGCTTTAGCAGAGAACAATATTACAAAGTTAGATACTTCCGCAGCTGATTATGTAAGTGAGAATACAGCAAATGTAGATGGTGTATTTGAGACAGAAGAAGAATTACTTGGTATGATCCGTGCATTGGTTGAGGTTCTTCCAAGCTGTAATCTGGACGACAAGGAAGCTTCTGCAAATGACAATCCAAACAGAATTATCCCAAATCTTGATTCTTACAAGAACGATCCAAGAGCAGTGATCCAGAATATTGCCGATGATTCTCTTGTGCTTGAGATGAAGAAGGAATATGCAGGAGATGTTGTTACAGCTCTGATCCGTATGGATGGTATCACAGTTGGATGTGTTGGTAATCAGGAAGATACGATCACAACAGCGGGTGCATATAAAGCAGAAGAATTTGTAGATTTCTGTGATGCATTTAACATTCCTGTTCTTACACTTGTAAATGTAACAGGTTTTGCTGCAACAGTTGAAGAAGAGAAGACCATCTCAAAGGCTCTTGCAAAACTTACAAATGCATATGCAGATGCAACAGTTCCAAAGGTTACGGTTGTTATGGACAAGGCCTATGGAACAGCATATACGGTTATGAACTCCAAGGCAATCGGAGCTGATATGGTATATGCATGGCCGGATGCAGTGATCGGTACTATGGATCCTGAGATGGCAGTTAAGATCATGTATGAAGATGAACTTGCAGCAGCAGACGACAAGCTTGCCTTCATCAAGGAGAAGAAAGCAGAATATGTTGCAGCTCTTTCAGGAGCAGCTTCGGCAGCATCCAGAGGATATATCGATGATATCATCGAGCCTGATGCTACAAGAAAGAGAGTGATCGCAGCGATCCAGATGCTCCTTTCAAAGGAAGAGATGAGACCTTATAAGAAACACGGTACTATATAAAAGGAGTGACAACTAAATGAAGAAAAAATTATTATTAATAGTTTCTATGTTAGCTGTTACTTTTATGTTTGCCGGATGTAGTGCTTCTGATGATAACGGAGTAAAATTTGCTTATAACGATCAGGAGATCGCTCAGGTAGCAAAAGATGCCTGTGAGACATATCAGAAATATGCAAGCGCAGATGAGACCTATAACTATGTTATAGAAGCAGGCGAGGATGCAGGGGTTTCTGAAAATGAGATAGAAGCAGTCAAGTCATTCCGTAATATCGGTGATGAGTGCGGTGAGTTTAAAGATTTTACAGGTGAATACAAGATTACAGAGACAGAAGGAAATGTAATCGTTACTCTTTATGCTGACTGTACAGAAAAAGAAGCGTTGATCAAGGTAACATTTGTAGACAACAGTGCAACATATAACTTACAGAGATATCAGTTAATGAATCAGTATGGTTACAGTGAAGAGCAGGCTGATGAAGCCCTTTCTTCACAGGGTATGTACCCATATAAGTCAACTGATGTTGAGATTGCAGCAAACATGACATTTGAAGATAAGATGAAGGCAGCCGGAACCAACACCCTGATCGGTATGGCAACTGTATTCGTTGTTCTTATCTTTATATCATTTATCATCTATCTGTTAAAATTTGTTCCCGGCTTCTTTGATAAAGAAGCAAAAGCAGCCAAGAAGGCAGCTAAAAAAGCAGAAGAAGCAGCTAAGGCAGAGCCTGTTGCTGAGACAAAGGAAGAAGATGCAGGATCTGCACCGGCAGGACAGATTGTTGACATCGTTAAGACAGAAACAGGTGAAAGCGTAATGAATGATTCTGAACTGGTTGCAGTTATCACAGCCGCAGTTGCTGCTGCATCAGCAGGACAGAATGCATATACAACGTATCCAAGCAAAGATAAGCTTGTGACACGTCCGATCAGACGTATTAAGAGATAATAATAGGAGGATATATCGATGAAGAATTATAGAATTACAGTAAATGGTACATCATATGATGTTTCAGTTGAAGAATTAGCAGGTGGCGTTGCCCCTGTAGCAGCACCAGTTGCAGCAGCTCCTGTAGCAGCACCAGCGGCAGCACCGGCACCAGCACCGGCAGCTAAGTCAGCGGGCGCAGGTTCCATTAAGGTTGCTTCTCCGATGCCTGGCAAGATCCTTGATGTTAAGGCAAATGTTGGTGATGCAGTTAAGAAGGGACAGGTTATTCTGATCCTTGAAGCTATGAAGATGGAAAACGAAGTTGTTGCTCCGGAAGATGGTACAGTAGCAAGCATCGACGTTGCATCAGGTGCAACTGTTGAAGCAGGAGATACATTAGCAACTCTGAACTAATGCTGTACTTGTATAAATCTGATAGGAGGAACGACTAAATGAGTAGTATAGTTGACGTATTGTCAAATTTAGCAAATCAGACAGGTTTTGCAAGTCTTGACTGGAAAAATTACGTTATGATCCTTGTAGCGTTCGTTTTCATGTTCCTTGCAATTAAGTTTGGTTTTGAGCCACTTCTTCTGGTACCAATCTCATTTGGTATGTTACTTGTTAACATGTTTCCAGATATAATGGCAGAAGGCGGATTATTACATTACTTCTACATGTTGGATGAATGGAGTATTCTTCCTTCACTGATCTTCATGGGTGTAGGTGCCATGACAGATTTTGGCCCGTTGATCGCAAACCCTGCAAGCTTTCTTCTTGGAGCTGCAGCACAGTTCGGTATCTACGGCGCATATTTCCTTGCTTTCCTGATGGGATTCAATGGTAAGGAAGCAGCAGCTATTTCTATTATCGGTGGTGCAGATGGTCCTACATCTGTCTCTTATACACATCTCCGAGCCCACGAGACACTGAGCG
>ENA-OZZM01000231-OZZM01000231.1-human-gut-metagenome-genome-assembly--contig:-NODE-231-length-10186-cov-5.191294_pt1 | contig 10186 bp, 5 predicted proteins | sample MGYA00244939_ERZ654150 | MGnify/ENA primary metagenome ERZ654150 (study PRJEB26926, sample SAMN06165005) | human gut metagenome | biome: ENVO:00009003; feature: ENVO:2100002; material: ENVO:00002003...
CGAGATCGCTCAGTGTCTCGTGGGCTCGGAGATGTGTATAAGAGACAGATCATATACCGACCTATAGGTCTCCAAATAATCCACAGACCCGTCTGTTGATGCGTGATCCACAAAAATAATTTCTATATTTTTATAAAAATGACAGTTAACGAACGACTTCATCAATCGTTCCAAATTCTTTTTCCCATTTTGATTCAATACTATGATCGACACAAGCGGTCGTTTTTCTTCCAGAAAACGAATCTCCTGAATATACTTTAATTCATCGTTCTGTTCCGGCGACGGATCTGCCTTCCAAAACATCCACTCGGTTTTTCGTTCAAACTGCCGTTCCTGTAATCTTGCAAGATCTGCCATAAGACATCCTCCGGCTGCATCCTCACGCAGTTTCTTCATCTGTCTGTTAACCTTGGCAAGCTCCGCATTCACTGTTTTCTTTTCTGCATTTAGCTGTTTGATCTTATCTGAAAGATCAGTATTTTTTTTCTTGAGTTCAGTTATTTGTTTTTTCAGACTTGAAGCTTCTTTCTTAAGTGCATTTATTTCAGCAAGCATGTTTCTCCATTTACGAAGAAATCCCCGGATACCGGGTAGTTTTGCGATAAAATTCTTTATTCCTTTCAAAGTTATCTTTTCTCCTGATTTTATGATTTTATGTTGCTATATATCTTTTTCCTTAATTGTTAATTATAGCATACCCTGTCTTTGCTATGCAAACTCATCCTGTCACTTTCAAAAGCCACCTTCAAAAGCCCACTGCCAAAAGAATGAGAGAAGGATCATGTATTCAAAAAATATATCTTTAATATCGTTCCGTTTTCAAATATTAATTCTGTCAGTATTATCTCCGGAATGCTTGACACCTACATTCCGGTAACTTAAAATTAATCATATATCAATAGTTATTTGGGGGAAATTTCATGAAAAAGTTAACACTGATCATTCCCTGCTACAACGAGGCAGATGCCCTTCCTCTGTTTGCGGCAGAGCTAAATAAAGTCATAGTTCAACTGACAAACTATAATACAGAAGTTCTTCTGGTCAATGATGGTTCATCCGATCAGACATTGACTGTCATGAAAGAAATCTGTGCATCCGACTCACACTATAAATATATCTCATTTTCCAGAAATTTCGGAAAAGAGGCAGCCATGTATGCCGGTTTCTGTAATTCCGACGGTGACTATGCCGCTGTTATGGATGCCGATATGCAGGATCCACCATCTCTGCTTCCCGAAATGTTAAACTGTCTGGAAACCGAAGATTATGACAGTGTTGCGACCAGACGTGTCTCTCGTATAGGTGAACCACCGATCCGTTCTTTCTTTGCCAGAAAATTCTACAAGCTTATCAACAAAATTTCTGATGCCGATATTGTAGATGGTGCAAGGGATTTCCGTTTGATGCGAAAAGAAATGGTTGACAGCATTGTTTCTATGTGTGAATACAACCGTTTCTCAAAAGGTATTTTCGGGTGGATCGGCTTTAAGACCAAATGGATCCAATATGAAAACGTCAACAGAATCGCGGGAGAAACCAAATGGAACTTCTGGGGACTCGTTAAATATGCGATCGACGGTATTATCAACTTCTCGGAAACTCCTATGTCCTTTGCCTCCGGTCTCGGTATTTTTCTGACCATTTTGTCATTTATCATGGTCATATTTATCATTATCCGAAAAGCAATATTCGGTGATCCGGTTGCCGGCTGGCCATCTCTCGCCTGTATCATTATATTCATTGCAGGTTTGCAATTCCTCTGCATGGGAATTATGGGAAAATATATGGCAAAGACCTATCTGGAAGTAAAAAATCGTCCACATTATATTATTTCCGAAACAAATAAAGAACACATAGATCGAATAAATTAATTTGTATAGAAGGCGCATTCATTGAAAAAAATATTACTTACTTTACTTACCCTGACTCTGTTCTTTCTTCTGTTTTCCGCACAGACCAGAATAACCGTATCAGCCGCAGAAAACAGTTCCTCTGATGAAACAACGATCAAAGTATCCGCCAAAAATGGCAGTGATATCTCGGACAAACTGCGTGAAGCTCTGATCAATGCAAGAGATCTTGCTGAAAGCTCCGGCCAGATCATAACCGTCAAGGTAAAAAAGGGAGATTACTATCTCTCAAAGTCCCTGCACATATATAGCAACACAACCCTTGATGTAACAGATGTACATTTTACTTATCAGGGTACTAAAAAGATCAACATGGTCATCAGCGGAACAAATGCCCCATACCGCGGCTATGAACATTTCAATTCCAGTGAAGGCTGTTCCGGCTATGATGCCTTTGAAAATATCACGGTACTTGGTGGAATATGGGAAAGCACACCCGAAAATGCCGGCAGTATGATCCGGCTCTTTCATGCCAGGAATGTCACTTTGGATGGCTTGACACTGATTGGCGGAGGCTGTGTACATCAGATGGAGGTCGCTGCCATCGATGGTTTCTATGTCCGCAACTGTACTTTTCTGGATCATGGCAAGAGCGCAGACTCCACAACTAATTTTCAAAAACAGGAATCCATCCAGCTTGATATGCCATACAGTAATCTGGTATATCCCGGTGTCTATCAGGATGGTACGCCTATGAAGAATGTCGAGATCACACATAATACTTTTCGAAATATTGCCCGCGGTGTCGGAACACACACGATGCTTTGTGGATCTTATCATGAAAATATTAATATCAGTAATAATACATTTGAAAATGTATTGGAGGAATGTATCATTTGTCTGAACTATGTAAACTGTCAGATCAAGGATAATACGATCACAAACTGCGGTGGTGGTATCCTTGTTGAAAATGCAAGAGATTACGATCGTTCCATGAATACCTCAATACTGGATGGAAGTAAAGTGTATGCCGGCGCAACCATCCACGACCTGAATACCGAGATCAGTGGAAATACCATACAGATCGTCTACCATCCAACCACGCTGATCGTAGCCGGAATCTATGTATATGGGAAAAATATATCCGATGATGCACTTGGTGGAGACGGCTATCCTCTGCCTAAAGAAAATCATTATATCAGCTCTATATCTATCCGGGATAATACGATCATAACCGCAGGTGATGGCATAACCATATCCGATGCCAGAAATTGTGAGATAGCAGGGAATTCCATCAAAGGCGCAAAATTTTCAAAGAAAGATCCATATGCCAGATACAGAGACGGAATTCGAGTTGATAAACAAAGCTCCGATATCTCTATAACAGGAAATTCTATTAAGAATATGTCCAGAAACGGTATTGTAATATATGATCGTTCCTCTCTGTCCGGCATAGTAAACAACAATATTAAAAGCTGTTCCAAGTCCGGAATCAAATTAACAGAACACAGTATCTGTGCAAATGATATAACAAATAATATAATAAAAAAATGTTCTTTCGGTGGTCTGATAGTTGAAAACAACAGCACGACTTCCGATATCATCGGGAATACACTCTCAGCGGTAAGCGGTAATCCCGCCATCAAAATCAGCAACATGAGTACTGTCCGTTATATCAACTCCAACCAGATTTATGACCTGGGGGAGTACAGAAAAAAAGAGGTTGCCTCGGGCATCGTAGTAAGCGGCAGATCAACTTCAAAAGGAATAGAAAGCAACCGGATCTATGCATCCAAGTCTAAATACTCCTCCGGTTACGGCATTCTGATTGATTCAGATTCCAGATTATCTGAATCAGTCAGCAACAACACAATTTCAAATACAAACGAATACTCTATTGCCGTTAAAAGCTATTCCAAGATAGCAGGTCAGATTAATCGTAATGATATCACCTCTGCCAGAAAAAGTGCTATTGCTGTTACCGATTCCTCCATAATCTGTGATAATATCGAAAGCAATCATATCTCAGGCAGCGGTACAAACGGTATCTTACTTGATAAAAAAGCAACCGTCCGGAACAGCATCGCCGGTAATGTTATTACAGAATGTAATAACTATGGCATCAATATCCAGAGTATAGAAAACGACCTGACCGTTGCCCACAATGAACTGAATGAAAATAAGAACGCTGCTATTAATATTGCCGCAGGAAAAAAGAATCTGACCACTATATCAGGAAATATATTATCCGGCTCAGCTTCAATCAGTGGTATCCGGCTATCCAAATGCAAAGTATCGATTGCATCCAATGAATTTGAAAAATTCAAATACGGAATCCATGCTGCAGCTTCCGTTTCAGGGTCAATCTATGATAATATATATAGTGATATAGTAAAAAAAGAAATCTACATCGATAAAAAAGCCCAGAAAATGAATACAGTCATTTCATCAACAGTCGAAACTACGACAGATAATGGAAAAAATAAAGCAACGATCACATGGGATACTGTAAAGGGAATGGACGGATACGAATTACAATACAGCACATATGCAGATTTTTCCAGCAAACAGGTTATCCACCTGAATGCAAAACAGACATCTTATACCCTACACGATCTGCCAAATAACAAACCGGTTTATTATCGGATCAGGGCATATAAAACAGTGGAAAACATCTGTATTTTCGGAAATTTCCAGACGAACTATTTTATTCTCAGATAAATGGGATCATATTTATAACTGAAAGGGGACATATATATGAAAAAACATCTTATCCTGCTTGCTTCAGGACTGCTGCTTGTTTCCGGTGTTGCTTATACAGCAGATACACAGACATTTGCAGCCAACTTAACAGCTACTGAAAGCACAGCATCAAATGACACCTCACCGGAACTATTTGCAAACTCATACTCTGTTTCCGGCGATACGATCACGATCTCCGCTAAAAACGGAAGTGAAATCGGCACAGTATTAAATGACGCATTAAAAGCTGCACGCGATCTTGCGGATTCCAACGGACACATAATCACCGTCAATGTTCCGGCAGGAAGTTATACTCAGGACATTGCTTTACATATCTACAGCAATACAACACTGAACCTGACAGGTGTAAGTATCAAATGCACAGCGGATACACCGATCAACATGATCACCACCGGAACAAACGGCGCATACAAAGGACAGAACAACTATAATACAAGTTCATTATGTAGCGGCTATAACGGATTCAAAAACATAACCATAAACGGCGGAACATTCATCAGCATTCCATCAAACGACTCAACAATCGTGCGTCTTTCCCATGCAACCAATGTTCATTTAAACGGAATCACCTTAAAAGGAGGCGGCTGTCTTCACCAGATGGAAGTAGCTGCAATCAACGGCTTCTATGTAACGGGCTGTACATTCCGGGACAATGGAAAAGCAACCGATATCAATAACCACGAAAATCAGGAAGCACTTCAGCTCGATATGCCATGCCGTGAGTTTGTATTCCCGAATATATACGAAGACGGCACTCCGATGAAAAATGTCGAGATTACCGGTTGCACATTTAAAAATGTTGCAAGAGGTCTCGGAAGCCATACGATGCTGATCGGCGCTTACCATGAGAATATTAAGATAAACAACAATACCTTTGATAACGTACTGGAAGAATGCATTATCGGTCTGAACTATTATAACTGTGAAATTAAAAATAACACGATCAAGAACTGCGGTGGCGGTATCCTTGTTCAAAACTATAAAGCTGCCGCTAACACGATCAACACCTCAATTCTGGATGGCAAGAATAAATATAAAGCATCCTTCCGCTATAAACTCAATACAGTTATCAGCGGCAATAATATCTCCCTCCGTTATTCTCCTAGCTGTATTACACCAGAAGGAATCAAAGTCTCCGGATACAAACAGGAAAGTGGAAAAAAGGGCGGTGACGGATTCATTCTTCCTGCCGGAAACTACTATATCAGTGGTGTAACTGTTTCCGACAACACAATCCACACCTCCGGTCATGGCATTCATTTTCTTGATGCTCACGGATGTAGTGCATATGATAATACAATCATTGGGCAGAATTTTTCTTCCAAAGATCCGTCCAAAAACGATCATGATGGCATTCTGGTAGAAATGGGTTCCAAAAATATTATCATAAACAATAACCATATATCCGGAATGACCAGAAACGGTATTCTCGTACAGAAGTCATCTTCCGTAAAGGGGATCTCCAAAAATATTTTTTCCAAATGCGGCGGACGCGGAATCCAGATATATGATAAAAGCCAATGCACAGAAGGCATATCGGATAATCAGATCAAAAGCTGCAAACGAGGTGGCATCTTTATCAGCAATAACTGCACCTCGGGAAATATCACCGGAAATAAAATTTCATCTTATAACGAAGAAGGCGGTATCTCTGTTTATAATAACTGTACAACAGGCAAAATCGCAAATAACACGATCACTGATACCAGAAAAAACGGTAAACATACAAATCTGGCCGGTATAAAGATCAGTTTAAAATCAACCACCGGCTCCATGACGGGAAATAAGATTCTGTCCGGTGCCGCAAAGTACTCATCCAACCGTGGAATTGTCCTTTACAATTCTTCCAAGGTAAAAGGATCGATCAATAAAAACACGATTGAAAAATGTAGTGACTCAGCTATCGTGGTATCTCTGAAATCTCAGGTTACCGGAAGTGTTAATGGCAATAAGATATCATCTGCTGCCAAATACGGAATTCAGACTCTGAATAAATCATCTATTGGCAAGGCAATAGCATCCAACACGATCAAAAATGCCAAAACAAGCGGTATCTTGATCGGAAGTATCTCAAATACTTTGAAGATCGAAAAAAATAAAATATCAGGCTGTTCAAATGCAGGAATCTATATCCAGCCTGCAACAACAAAATACAAAATTACCGCTACAAACAACACAATTACCGGAAATAAAAAAGGATCCGGCTTCACCATAAGAAAAGCCAAGATCCTTATAACCAAAAACAAGATTTCCAAAGTTACATTTGGCGTATATGCAGATAAAAAATGCAAAGGCAATGTCTATGCAAATAAAATCTCCAAGGCCATCAAAAAAAAGGTCTACACCGACACAAAAAAAGTGAAGCTTAAGAAATAGCCCCATCATAAATGGAAATGTCTTATTTCCTATAGAGCAATCAACATCTTCTATACTAATGAGGAAGATCATACCTATTATTACGCAAGTCGTTTGCACTCTATTCTCGCGTAACAGTACTAAGTTCCCGCCTCACGGCGGATCACTAAGGACTGACGCGAGAAAAGGCTTGCTTCATAATAGTATAACCTTCCTCATTTTGTACATTAAGTCTGCTCTATAAGAAATAAGACATTTCTTGTCTAAAGTAACAATAAAACAAACCGGCGGTAAGTATATAGATACACTATTATGTACCGCTGCACGAGGATTAGAGCGAAAGCGTCTTGCGAAATAATATGTGTATTATATACTTACCGCCGGTCATAAAAATATCACTTATAGAACAAGGCCCCTATATACTTTATGCAGCAGACCTGTTCACTCTGTATAACTTCGAACTAAACTCGGCTAGCCTCGTTAAGATCTCAGTTACTCACGTCGGTCCTTAGCGACCCACCAAACGGTGGGAGCTTAGTACCGCTACGTGAAAATAGAGCGCGAGCGTTCTGCGGCATAAATGTATATATGTCTTTTTTTGTATACATAAACAGACCCGTGAGCATTATATATGTACATCATTATGCAGCAAGCCTATCCGAGTGCCGGTACTTAGGTTGCGTCTTTTGCAACCTTATGTACCGCTGCACCGAGGATAGAACGAAAGTGCCTTGCGGAATAATGGATGTACTATATAACGATCACGGGTCGTACATATATTATTAGTCTAATGTGACTTTAACCTTTTTGAGGTTCCAGATCTCTTTTGCATACTCTTCGATTGTTCTGTCTGATGAGAACTTACCGGAGCATGCTGTATTCAACATAACCATCTTAGCCCAGTTCTTCTCGTCTCTGTAAAGAGTATCGATCTTTCTGTGAGCTTCTACATAAGAAGCAAAATCCTTAAGGATGAAGTATACATCTTCGTTGATAAGTGAATCATACAGATCTCTGAAACGATCCGGATCATCAGAAGAATACATACCATTGATAAGCTGTGTAAGAACAGTTCTTACTGCTGCATCATTGTTGTAAATATCCTTTGGATTGTATCCACCTTCACGCTCATACTTCATAACTTCTTCAGCTCTTAAACCGAAGATAACTGCATTTTCTTCACCAACTTCTTCAACGATCTCTACATTTGCACCATCCATGGTTCCAAGTGTAACTGCACCGTTTAACATAAATTTCATGTTACCGGTACCGGATGCTTCTCTGGAAGCTGTTGAAATCTGCTCGCTGACATCTGCTGCTGCGAAGATCAGCTCTGCATTGGATACTCTGTAGTTCTCAATGAATACAACCTTGATCTTACCCTTGATAGATGCATCATTGTTGATAACATCTGCAACAGAGTTGATCAGCTTGATGATAAGCTTTGCTCTCTTATAACCGGCGGAAGCCTTTGCACCAAAGATATATGTTGTTGGATACATATCATATGATGGATTTGTCTTCAGCTCGTTGTACTGATACATAACATGTAAAATGTTAAGAAGCTGTCTCTTGTACTCATGAAGTCTCTTAACCTGTACATCAAAGATAGAACGAGGATCTACATCCACACCATTATGCTCCTTGATATAATTTGCAAGACGGATCTTGTTCTGGTACTTGATATTCATGAATTCCTGCTGATACTTCTCATCAGTAGCATATACTTTTAACTTCTTCAGATTTGAAAGCTTAACGATCCATTCATCACCGATCTTATCTGTGATCCAGCTTGCAAGAAGCGGATTACCATGAAGAAGGAAACGTCTCTGTGTAATACCATTTGTCTTATTATTGAACTGCTCAGGTCTCATCTCATAGAAGTCCTTCAGCTCTCTCTCTTCCAGAATCTTTGTATGAAGTGCTGCAACACCATTTACAGAGTAAGAACCTGCGATAGCAAGATGTGCCATCTTAACCTGACCATCATAAAGGATAGCCATGTTCTTAACCTTATCCTGGTTGCCCGGATACATAGACTGGATCTTCAGTACAAATCTTCTGTTGATCTCTTCTACGATCTGATAGATACGAGGAAGTAATCTTGAGAATAATTCGATTGGCCATTTCTCAAGAGCTTCAGCCATGATCGTATGGTTAGTGTATGCACATGTTCTGGTTGTGATATCCCATGCATCATCCCACTCAAGACCTTCTTCATCCATAAGGATTCTCATTAACTCTGCTACTGCAACTGTTGGATGTGTATCATTCATCTGGAACGTGATCTTTTCCGGAAGCTTATGAATATCACTGTTTTTCTCTTTGAATTTCAGGATTGCTCTCTGAACAGACGCTGAAATGAAGAAGTACTGCTGTCTCAGTCTTAATTCCTTACCTGCATAGTGATTATCATTTGGATAAAGGACTTCAACAATTGTCTTAGCAAGGTTCTGCTGCTCAACAGCCTTTTCATATTCACCCTTGTCAAATGAATCAAGACAGAACTCCTGATCTGCTTCTGCATCCCAGATACGAAGTGTATTTACAACATTGTTGCCATAACCGACAACCGGAACATCATATGGTACGGCACGAACGGTCTGATAACCATCCTGAATAAAGTAATTTCTTCCGTCTCTGTTCTCAACTCTTACATAACCGCCAAATTTAACTTCTACAGCGTACTCCGGACGCTTGATCTCAAATGGGTTGCCATCCTTTAACCAGTCATCCGGCAACTCGATCTGATAACCATCTTTGATTGCCTGCTTGAACATACCATAACGATAACGGATACCACATCCGTATGCCGGATAACCAAGTGTAGCAAGAGAATCCAGGAAACATGCTGCAAGACGTCCCAAACCACCATTACCAAGTGCTGCATCCGGCTCCTGATCCTCGATCAGATTCAAATCAAATCCAAGTTCATCTAATGCTTCTTTTACTGCATCATAGTATGTCAGATTGATCAGATTGTTTCCCAGGGCTCTACCCATCAGGAACTCCATGGACAGATAGTAAACTGTCTTAACATTCTTCTTCTCATATTCCTTATGTGTTGCTATCCATCTGTCTATTATGTCGTCCTTAACAGCGTAGCTGACAGCCTGGAATACCTGCTGTGGAGTTGCCTCTTCGATTGGTCTTCTGTACAATGTCTGTCTCTTATACACATCTGACGCTGCCGACGAACTCTAGGGTGTAGATCTCGG
>ENA-OZZM01000242-OZZM01000242.1-human-gut-metagenome-genome-assembly--contig:-NODE-242-length-10007-cov-3.883340_pt1 | contig 10007 bp, 10 predicted proteins | sample MGYA00244939_ERZ654150 | MGnify/ENA primary metagenome ERZ654150 (study PRJEB26926, sample SAMN06165005) | human gut metagenome | biome: ENVO:00009003; feature: ENVO:2100002; material: ENVO:00002003...
CCCTAGAGTTCGTCGGCAGCGTCAGATGTGTATAAGAGACAGATTATAAGCCTGAGAAAAAGAAAACAAAATAAGGAGCATACGATCATGAAGAGAATATTACTGAAACTCAGTGGTGAAGCACTGGCAGGAGAGAAAAAGACCGGATTCGACGAGGAGACCGTCAGAAAGGTGGCACTGCAGGTAAAGGAACTGGTAGATGACGGCATCCAGGTCGGTATTGTCATCGGCGGCGGTAATTTCTGGAGAGGACGTTCCAGTGAGAATATCGACCGAACAAAGGCTGACCAGATCGGTATGCTGGCCACGGTCATGAACTGTATTTATGTCTCGGAGATTTTCCGCTCGGTAGGCATGATGACCAATATCCTGACGCCGTTCGAGTGCGGCTCCTTTACCAAGTTGTTCTCTAAGGACAGAGCCAACAAATATTTTGCAAAGGGCATGGTAGTGTTCTTCGCAGGTGGTACGGGACATCCCTATTTTTCCACCGATACCGGAGTTGTCCTGCGTGCCATTGAGGTAGAGGCAGATGTAATTCTGCTGGCAAAGGCAATCGACGGTGTATACAATGCAGATCCCGCCAAGGATCCTACGGCGAAAAAATACGATGAAGTATCCATTGATGAAGTCATTGCGAAGAACCTTCAGGTAGTGGATATGACCGCATCCATTCTGGCCAGAGATAACAAGATGCCCATGTGGGTATTCGGCCTGAATGAGGAAAACAGCATTGTGAATACCCTGAAGGGTAAGTTCAACGGAACGAAAGTAACTGTATAAAATCAAAATAATAGAAAGGCGCAGAGCGCAGAAGAGAGGAAATTATGGACGCAAGAGTACAGGTATATAGTGATAAAATGCAGAAGGCATTTGAATTCTTAGAGGCAGATTTCGCCGCCATTCGTGCGGGACGTGCGAACCCTCACGTACTGGATAAGCTGAGAGTAGACTACTACGGAACTCCCACCCCTATTCAGCAGGTAGGTAACGTAACTGTTCCCGAGGCACGTATCATCCAGATCGCTCCCTGGGAGAAGTCTCTGATCAAGGAGATCGAAAAAGCGATCATGACCTCCGATATCGGTATCAATCCTTCCAATGATGGTAGCGTGATCCGTCTCGTATTCCCGGAGCTTACCGAGGAGCGCAGAAAAGACTTGGTCAAGGAAGTAAAGAAGAAGGGGGAAGAAGGCAAAGTAGCCATCCGTAACATCAGAAGAGACGGTAACGATGCTTTCAAGAAGCTGGCAAAGACAGAAGTGTCTGAGGACGAGATCAAGGGTCTGGAGGAGGAGCTTCAGAAGCTTACCGACAAATATGTAAAGGATATTGATGCCCTGATCGACAGCAAGTCCAAGGAAATCATGACAGTTTAAGGATTTAAGAAGGTTTGAAATTATGGAAGAAAATTTGAAAATTCCGAACCATGTAGCGATTATTCTGGACGGTAACGGCCGTTGGGCCAAGGCAAAAGGAATGCCCCGCAACTACGGTCACGTGCAGGGGGCCAAAACGGTAGAAGTGATCTGTGAGGAGGCGTATCGTATGGGGATTCAGTATCTCACGGTATATGCTTTTTCCACAGAGAACTGGAACCGGCCGCAGGACGAAGTGGATGCGCTGATGAAATTGTTGCGCAATTATATGAAAACCTGTCTGAAGACTGCCGAAAAAAATCGTATGTGCGTCAGAGTTCTGGGAGATAAGACCAGACTGGATCAGGACATTCAGACCCGCATCGCGGAATTGGAAGAAGCTACGAAGAACAATGACGGTCTGCATTTCCAGATTGCCATCAACTACGGTGGCAGGGATGAGATCATTCGTGCGGTGAAAAAACTGTCCGCAAAGGTACAAAGCGGGGAAGTATCACCGGAAACCATCACAGCGGATATGCTGGAAGATTATCTGGATACCGCTGGGATACCGGATCCGGATCTGTTGATCCGTACCTGCAATGAGCAGAGAATCTCTAATTTCCTGCTGTGGCAGCTGGCTTATACGGAATTTTACTTTACTCCGGTTCCCTGGCCGGATTTTACAAAAGAAGAATTGATGAAGGCTGTGGAAGCATATAATCATAGAGACAGAAGATATGGCGGCCTGAAGGAGGAATAGCTTATGTTTTGGACCCGTTTGCTCAGTGGCATTGTATTGCTTGTCATTGCATTGGCTACGTTCAGCTTCGGCAATATATTTTTAGCAGTGCCGCTGTGGCTTATTTCTCTGATTGCATACAGAGAGCTTACCAAGGCATTAAGATGTGCAACGGATGAGAAAAAATTTAATGCACTGGAGTGGATCGGCTTTGTGGGCGTGACGGCATATTACGCAACACTGTTTTTTACCAGGGATCATACATTACTGCTCATGTGTATCGTGGGCCTGTTCATGGCAGAAATGTTCTGTTATGTGGCATTGTTTCCGAAATACGAGGCAAGTCAGGTCATGGCAGCGGTATTTTCTTTCCTGTATGCACCGGTGCTGTTGTCCTTTGTCTATCTCACCCGCGAGTGTGAGACCGGAATCTATCTGGTATGGCTGATCCTGATCAGTTCCTGGGGATGCGATACTTGTGCCTATGTCGTCGGAAAGCTGATCGGGAAGAAGCATATTTTCCCGGAATTAAGTCCTCATAAGTCCTTGGAAGGCTGTATCGGCGGTGTCGTCGGGGCAGCACTGATCGGTGGACTGTATGCACATTTTTTTGTGGAGACGGCATTCCCGGACCGGACAATTACATGGATCATTGCCTTTATCTGCGCCGCAGGTGCAGTGATGAGCATGGTAGGAGATCTGGCGGCCTCTGCCATCAAGAGGAACCATAATATTAAAGATTATGGGAAACTGATTCCCGGACATGGTGGGATTATGGATCGTTTTGACAGTATGACGGTGACAGCACCGATGACCTATTTCCTTACCATTTTGCTGATGGGACTCAGATAGAGGAGCGAAAATACATGAAAAAGATAGCAATTCTGGGGTCTACCGGTTCGATCGGAACCCAGACTCTGGAAGTCGTGAGGAATAATCCGGAGCTGCAGGTGGTAGCACTGGCAGCAGGAAAAAGTGTAGAACAGATGGAGCAGCAGATCCGAGAATTCCATCCGTTGATCGCAGGTATGTGGAGCGAGGAGGCGGCAGCGGATCTGCGCAGCCGTGTTGCGGATCTTCCCGTGAAGGTCGTGACCGGAATGGACGGACTGCTGGAGATCGCAGTGATGCCCGAAGCACAGGTATTAGTGACGGCCATTGTGGGCATGATTGGTATCAGACCTACGATCGCGGCCATTGAGGCAGGAAAGGATATTGCTCTTGCAAATAAAGAGACTCTGGTGACTGCCGGACACATCATTATGCCGTTGGCGGCTAAGATGGGTGTGAAGATTCTGCCGGTGGACAGTGAACACAGTGCTATTTTCCAGTCACTGAACGGAGAACCGAAGGGCAGGATCGAGAAAATTCTGCTGACTGCATCCGGTGGACCCTTCCGAGGAAAGACGAGAGAACAGCTGCAGAATATTCAGGTAGAGGATGCTTTAAAACATCCAAACTGGTCCATGGGACGGAAGATTACGATAGATTCATCCACCCTGGTGAATAAAGGACTGGAAGTCATGGAAGCAAAATGGCTGTTTGGTGTGGATCTGGATCAGATCCAGGTCATTGTGCATCCCCAAAGTATTATTCATTCCGCCGTACAATATGTGGACGGTGCGGTAATTGCACAGCTGGGAACTCCGGATATGAAACTCCCGATCCAGTATGCGCTGTTCTATCCGGATCGTCGTCCGATGCCGGGCAGACGGCTGGATTTCTATGAACTGGCACAGGTGACATTCGAGAAGCCGGATATGGAGACGTTCTACGGATTGAAGCTTGCTTATGATGCACAACGCATCGGCGGCAGTATGCCTACGGTGTACAACGCAGCCAACGAGAAAGCAGTAGGACTGTTCTTAGATCGCAAGATCGCTTATCTTCAGATCCCGGAGTTGATTCAGGAAGCCATGGAGCAGCATAAGGTGATCGAGAACCCGAATGTGGAGGAAATCCTGGAGACAGAAGCATCTGTTTACAGTTATATCGACGGCAAGGGATTCTGATCCTAAAATAGAAGCATGATATGAGAGGCAATAAATGGTTACATTGATCTTGTTTGTATTGATCTTCGGGGTGGTGGTCATCTCACATGAATTCGGACATTTTCTGCTGGCGAAAGCCAATGGAATTCATGTGATAGAATTTTCCGTGGGCATGGGTCCGAATCTGTTTTCCTTCCAAAAAGGAGACACCAAATATTCTCTGAAGCTGCTTCCCATCGGTGGAGCCTGTATGTTTGAAGGCGAAGATGGACTGAATGAAAAAGAAGACGGGGAAGACCACAGCGGATCGTTTTTAAATGCCAATGTATGGGCGCGGATCTCCACTGTCCTGGCGGGACCGGTATTTAATTTCATCCTTGGATTTATCATTGCTTTTATTATGGTGAATCTGATCGTGATCCGTGATCCCGTGGCGACGGAGATCGTGGATGGCGGTGCGGCGCAGGAAGCCGGACTGCAGCCCGGAGACAGAATTCTCTCTCTGAATGGCAGTAAGATTCATCTGTATGAAGAAATACAGCTGTTTACGCTGACCTACCGGGGCGGGAATGTCACGGTACAGTATGAGCGTGACGGAGTAAAAGGAACTACAACCCTGACTCCTAAGTATGATGAGAGTGCAGGACGTTATATGATCGGCATCAGTAACGCGGATTTTGTACAGCTGTCCGGACTGGACTGCTTCCGTTACTCCTGGTATGAGATGCGTTATTGTGTGACGATGACCTGGAAGAGCCTGGCGATGCTGGTGCAGGGGCAGGTATCCAGACAGGATGTGGCAGGACCGGTCGGGATTGCCGTGAACGTCGTGGGAAAAACCTACGAAAGTACAAAAGACTACGGCTGGCAGAATGTACTGGTGAATATGTTGAATATCACCCTGATGCTTACGGTGAATCTGGGGATCCTGAATCTCCTGCCGATTCCTGCATTGGACGGCGGCAGACTGGTATTCCTGATCTGGGAAGCCATTACGCACAAACCGGTGCCCCCGGAAAAAGAGGGCATGGTACACTTCATCGGACTCGTGTTTTTTATGGTGCTGATGGTGTTCCTGTTATTTAACGATCTGGTAAATATTTTCGGATAGAGTATTCGGGATATCTTATTATCCGTTGACAAAGAGCATACCGCATGGTATGCTCTTTTTACGTTCGCGGAAGACGCGATTCTGATATCATTTTCATGCCGGTCGGCAAATAAACCCTGAAGAATGAAAAGAATATATGTATCTGTGTTTAGGATAGATAGGATAGAAGGGAGAAGTGCGTATGGAGCATGTTACGGCCTGCTATTGGCAAAAGGAGACGGTCCCAAATATATTTCTGTCATTGCAACAACGAAAATACCGTCGCAGGAAAGCCTCTGTGGTATATGCCTGTATTTCCGACAACAGGGAACTGCTGATGAATCTGCAGAACAAAATAGAAGAGGAATTGCAGGGGAGGGATATCTGGAAATCGTACACGGAAGAAAGGATAAGAGAAAAATGGTCGAAACAGCTTGCGGCAGTGGACAAAAACAGCAATTATGCGGGAGTACTGTGTGTGGACAGCAGAGTGCTTCTGTTTGACCACGGCAGGATGAATCTCTGCGGATTTTTCAAGAGGTTTGGGAGAACCGGGTGGAAAGTCTGGAAGGATCAGTGCATGGTGGGGGAAGTCGAAGCAGGAACAGCAATTTTGCTGACGGATCATGGATTCCTGAATTACTGTGAAGAGGAACTGGCAGGCTGCCTGAGACCGGAAAGCGTGGGGAGCGATCTACTGTCGGACAGAGCGGAGCGGGCAGAGAGACGGCTGGCAGAGCTAGGTCGGAAGGCAGAGCAGTGGGGCGGAAGACATATGGGAGCGGTATGGATTCTGCCGGTAAAGGGAGAAGCTATATGGAGCAAAGGGAAACAGAGCAACGAAACGGTACAAACGGAATAGAAATGGAGAGGATATTGGTCTGGCATGGATATCACAGTCCCGTACCGGTGGGAGAAGGCAGCTTTTCCCAAGTCTATCGTGTGACAGACAGTAGCGGAGGATTCCGGGCCTGCAGAGTGTCCGATGTCACAGAACAATGGCAGAGGGAATGTGAGAACTGGCAGGAGATCAGACATCCGTTATTCCCCGGGTATGTGGAACATTGGACGGAAGGAGGAAAGGGCTATCTTATCATAGAATTCTGGGATGGCATGGATCTGCGGAAAATGCTGGAGAGAAGAGGCAGACTTACTCCCGGACATGCTGCGTGGATCGCGGATCAGATCGCGGAAGGCATACAATATCTTCATGAGCGGCAGCATCCATTTCTCTACCGGGATCTGAAGCCGGAAAATATCCGGATCCGTGTCAACGGCAGAGTGGGTATCCTGGATCTGGGATGCCTGTGGAACAGAGAAGAAAAATGGTCGGGAGCAGGCAATTATTCCTACAGTGCGCCGGAACAGTTCCGACAGGGGGAGATACCCGGGGAGGAAAGCGATGTGTATGCCATGGGAAAATTGTTGGAGGTCATGCTGGGAGAGAAAAACGGGAAACGCAACAGGCAGGAAAAATGGCTTTGCAGAATAAGCCGGATGGCGACTCATACAGAGCGACAGAAACGTATTCCGGATATGAAAACCTTCCGTCGTCTGCTCTCCGTGATGAATGCATCCGGGAGGGTGCGCAGACAGGTATTCAAAGAGTCTGATTTTTATTATATCCGTAAGTTGTACTGCCCGTAGTTGTATGCACCGTGCTCGAACACAATCAATAAATTTTATAAAAACTCCTTGCAGTTTCCAGACGGAATGAGTATACTGTAACTAGAGGTCACAGATCACTTTCGGGACCGGACCAATTAAATTTACATAGCAAAAAGGAGAAGAGTTATGCGTTTTTTTATTGACACTGCAAAAGTAGAAGACATTAAGAAAGCAAATGACATGGGGGTTATTTGCGGAGTAACGACCAATCCCTCTCTGATCGCCAAAGAGGGCAGAGATTTTGTAGAAGTGATCAAAGAGATTGCATCCATCGTAGATGGACCCATCAGTGGTGAGGTGAAAGCAACCACCGTAGATGCGGAAGGCATGATCAAGGAAGGCAGAGAGATCGCAGCCATCCATCCCAATATGGTAGTCAAGATTCCTATGACGGTAGAAGGTCTGAAGGCATGTAAAGTATTAAGCTCCGAAGGGATAAAGACCAATGTGACACTGATCTTTTCAGCAAACCAGGCGTTGTTGGCTGCACGCGCCGGCGCAACTTATGTATCTCCTTTCCTGGGAAGACTGGATGACATCAGCACGAGAGGGGTAGACCTGATCCGTGATATCGCTGATATTTTCGCGGTAACCGACCTGGATACCCAGATCATCGCAGCAAGCGTGCGTAATCCCATTCATGTGACCGATTGCGCTCTGGCTGGTGCTGACATTGCAACCGTTCCCTACGCGGTTATAGAGCAGATGGTAAAACATCCTCTGACTGATGCCGGTATTGCCAAGTTCCAGGCAGATTACAGAGCAGTCTTCGGTGAATAATAAATAAGATGAACACAGTTAAGAAGCTGTACAGAGGGATTCTCTGTACAGCTTCTTTTTTGTTCCTGTCGATTCCGAGGATTCCGGCAGAGCTTATTTCATCTGCTCTTCCTGCTTCTTGATCATACGACGAACCATTTCGCCGCCGATGCTTCCTGCTTCCTTAGAAGTAAGGTCGCCGTTGTAACCCTCTTTCAGATTAACACCCAGCTCAGATGCAACCTCAGTCTTGAAACGGTCCATTGCTGCCTTAGCCGCGGGAACTTCTACTCTATTGGTTTTACTTGCCATTTCGTTCACCTCCGTTTGGAATTGTTTTTGTGTTTCAGATAAGCGCTTTTTGTGATCACTTATCTTGGTATTAGTATGAGCACCGGCTGTTTTTTCATGCTGGTAAGTTTTTCATTTTATGTTATAATCAAAAAGCAACAGAACAAACGGAGACTGGAAAGCGCGGCATCGGATCCACTGACCGGAATCCCACAGAAATGACTGACTCCGAAGCACGGGGCTGAGAAGAGAAAGGCGACAAAACAATGAAAAAGAAAACAGGAATCACAAAAACGCTGGCGCTGGTACTGACACTTGGACTGTTATGCAGCGGTCTTACCGGATGTGGACAGACACAGAATAACGGGAGCGCAACAGAAAGTCTGATGACAGAGAGTACGGAAGCCGTAATGGAAAGTACAGAAGCTACAGCAGAAAATACGGATGCGGATGACACAGTAGTGCGTGTGGCATCCTTAAAAGGCCCGACATCTTTGGGACTTTTATTTTTAATGGACAAGGCAGAAAAAGGAGAGACTTCTAATGCCTATGAGTTTCAGATGGCTACCGGTGCGGACGAGATCCTGCCGCTAATGGTAAAAGGTGACCTGGATATCGCACTGATACCTGCCAATGTGGCAAGTATCCTCTATCATAAGACACAGGGCGGTGTGGAAGTGATCGACATCAATACACTGGGGGTATTGTACATGGTATCCGGAGAGAATGACCTTACGGATTTTACGGATCTGAAGGGTAAGACCATCTATTTAACCGGAAAGGGAACCACACCGGACTATGTATTGCAATATCTGCTGACTGCCAATGGCATGTCTGTGGACGATGTGACACTGGAATATAAATCCGAAGCAACAGAGGTGGCATCTGTGCTGGCAGAGGATCCCACAGCCATCGGACTGTTGCCCCAGCCCTTCGTCACTGCAGCCTGCATGCAGAATGATGCACTGAAAGTGATCTTTGACTTAAACGAAGAGTGGAATAAGATACAGGGTGTAAGCGGCAGCAGCATGGTCACAGGTGTCACGGTGGTACGCAAGGAATTCCTGGAAGAGCATGAGGATGCAGTGAAATCTTTTATGGAAGAACATAAGGCAAGTGCCGAAGCCATCAATGCAGATCCCACCACCGGTGCTGTGCTGGCAGTGGAAGCACAGATCGTGGCAAAGGAGCCCATTGCACAGAAAGCAATCCCTGGATGCAACATTACTTATATGGATAGGGCAGACATGAAGCAGGCACTGTCCGGATACCTTGACATATTGTTCCACCAGGATTCTCTGTCTATCGGCGGCGGACTTCCGGAATCTGATTTCTATTATGATGCAGAATAAGGATAAAAAATACATTAAAAAATTTATGATCCTGCTCTTCTGGCTGGGGGTATGGCAGATCACGGCAGTGTGTGTGGATAATTTCCTGCTGGTGGTGACACCCCTGCAGGCATTGCGGGCGCTTACCGTTCTCGCGGGGCAGGTGGAATTCTGGCGTAGCGCCCTTGGCTCGCTGTGGCGGATTGCCGCAGGCTTTTTGCTGGGAGCGTTTTTGGGACTGTTGTTAGCGGCGGTAAGCTACAGATACCGTCTGGCAGAGGAAATCCTGCGCCCGTTCATGGTATTCTGCAAGGCAGTGCCGGTTGCAGTATTTGCGGTGCTTTTACTGATCTGGTGGGGAGCTTCCCCGCTGGCGGTGGCGGTCTGCTTTTTCGTGGTGTTTCCGAATATTTATCTGAACACACTGGAAGGCTTAAAAAGTGCGGACGCAGAACTGATAGAGATGGCAGAAGTGTTTCGTCTGCCGTTTGCCACCCGCTTTTTCTATATTTACCGTCCGGCATTAAAGCCATTCCTGCTCAGCGCATTTCAATTATCCCTGGGAATGAGCTGGAAATCCGGAGTGGCAGCGGAAGTGATCGGTACGCCGTTGCATTCCATCGGCGGAGCACTGTATCTGGCGAAGATTTACCTCGATACGGCGGATCTGTTTGCCTGGACGGCAGTGATCATTGTGCTTAGTGTATTGTTTGAGAAAATAGTCTTCGGTTGTGTGGAATATTTTTTCCGGTGGGAGCCTGCCTGCAAGAGACCGGC
>ENA-OZZM01000245-OZZM01000245.1-human-gut-metagenome-genome-assembly--contig:-NODE-245-length-9891-cov-3.979362_pt1 | contig 9891 bp, 5 predicted proteins | sample MGYA00244939_ERZ654150 | MGnify/ENA primary metagenome ERZ654150 (study PRJEB26926, sample SAMN06165005) | human gut metagenome | biome: ENVO:00009003; feature: ENVO:2100002; material: ENVO:00002003...
TTTTCGCAAAATAAATTTGCCCTTATTTATTTCTCAGCAGCCTCGCTCTTGGTTACAGTAACCTTATCCAGATGCCAGATATCATCTACATACTGCTGGATGGTACGGTCGGATGTGAATTTGCCGCTGTGTGCGGTATTCAGGATCGCGCTTCTTGCCCATGCAGAAGTATTTCTGTATTTATCCTCAACACGCTCCTGTGCTGCCGCATAGGACTTGAAGTCTGCCAGGGTAAAGTACATATCCGGGCGCGGAGCATTCTTCGGTGTGAGCAGGGAGTCATACAGATCACGGAACATCATGGTGTCGCCGTTTGAGTATCTTCCGCTGATCAGATCCATCACTACGTTGTGGATGTCCTGATCGTGGATGAAGTAGCTCATCGGATCGTAGGTGTAGTTGTTCTCATATTCGATAACCTGATCTGCGGAAAGTCCGAAGATAAAGGCGTTCTCCTTTCCAACTTCCTCAACGATCTCTACGTTTGCACCGTCCATGGTTCCAAGAGTCAGGGCACCGTTCAGCATGAACTTCATGTTACCGGTACCGGATGCTTCCTTACTTGCGGTAGAGATCTGCTCGGAGACATCTGCTGCCGCAAAAATGATCTCTGCGTTAGATACGTTATAGTTCTCGATAAATACAACCTTGATCTTGCCGTTAATAGCGGGATCATTGTTAACCACATCCGCTACGGAGTTGATCAGCTTGATGGTCAGCTTTGCGTTACGGTAACCGGCTGCTGCCTTCGCGCCGAAGATAAAGGTTCTGGGGTAGAAATCCAGTTCCGGATGCTCCTTCAGTTCGTTATACAGGTGCATTACATGCAGAATATTGAGCAGCTGTCTCTTGTACTCATGCAGACGCTTTACCTGTACATCGAAGATGGATCTGGGATCTACTTCGATACCGTTGTGCTCTAAAATGTATTTTGCCAGACGTACTTTATTCTGGTACTTGATGTTCATGAACTCCTGCTGTGCCTTTTTGTCATCCGCATATACCTTCAGGCGGGAAATCTGAGGCAGATCGGTGATCCAGTCGTCACCTACGTGAGCCGTTACCCAGTCAGCTAACAGCGGGTTTGCATGCAGCAGGAAACGTCTCTGGGTGATACCGTTGGTCTTATTATTGAAGCGCTCCGGGAACATCTCATAGAAGTCCTTTAATTCCTGGGTCTTCAGGATCTCTGTATGCAGTCTTGCAACACCATTGACAGAATATCCGGCTACGATTGCCATATGTGCCATCTTCACCTGTCCATCGTAGATGATCGCCATCTTACGGATCTTCTCCTGTACATCCACACCGGGTACATTGCTGTACTTCTGCTGGATATCGATGATGAATCTGCGGTTGATCTCCTCTACGATCTGGTAGATTCTGGGAAGCAGTCTGGAGAACAGTTCGATGGGCCATTTCTCCAATGCTTCCGCCATGATGGTGTGGTTGGTGTAAGCACAGGTCTTGGTGGTGATCTCCCACGCTTCCTCCCAGGTCAGATAATAATCATCCATCAGCACACGCATCAGCTCTGCGATCGCTACGGTAGGATGGGTGTCGTTCAGCTGGAAGGTAACCTTCTCATAGAACTTATGGATATCATCATGCTTTCTCATGTACTTCTCTACAGCTTCCTGTACGGATGCGGAGATGAAGAAATACTGCTGCTTCAGACGCAGCTCCTTACCTGCATAGTGATTGTCGTTGGGGTACAGAACCTCTACGATGTTACGTGCCAGGTTCTCCTGCTCTACCGCCTTCTGGTAATCGCCCTTATCAAAGGAATCCAGCTGGAAGCACTCTACGGGCTCCGCATCCCAGATACGCAGGGTGTTTACAATACCATTGCCATAACCGACGATGGGGAAATCAAACGGAACCGCCTTAACGGACTGATAGCCCTCCTGGGTAAATACGTTTCTGCCGTTCTCATCGGTATGCACACTGACATAGCCACCGAATTTCACAATTTTCGCATACTCAGGTCTGCGCAGTTCGAAAGGATTACCATTCATCAGCCAGTTATCGGGAACCTCTACCTGATAACCGTCGCGGATCTCCTGCTTGAACATACCATAACGATAACGGATACCGCAGCCGTATGCAGGATATCCCAGCGTTGCCAGGGAATCCAGGAAACATGCTGCCAGACGTCCCAATCCACCGTTACCCAGTGCTGCATCCGGCTCCTGGTCCTCGATCAGGTTCAGATCCAGTCCCAGTTCTTCCAGAGCTTCCGCTACGGGCTTATATGCCTTTAAATTGATGAGGTTATTGCCCAGTGCTCTTCCCATCAAAAACTCCATGGACATGTAGTAGACCATCTTGGGGTCTTCCTTCTCATATGCCTTCTGGGTCTCCATCCAGTTCTCTACGATACGGTCCTTGATCGCATAAGATACTGCCTGGAAGATCTGCTGTGCATCTGCCTCTTCCAGATTCTTACGATACAGGGTGCGCACATTATATTCCACACTTCTCTTGAAGAGCTCCTTGTCGAACTCTTTTGCCTTTACCGGCTTCTCGCTGGCTGCTACTGATTTTTTCACCTATGTTCTCCTCTCCATTACCTCTCCGGTACTGTACTCTTCTCAAGATATTCCGCACCGGATAGCGTTATGATTTCATCCATATTCTTAACCAAATACAGGTAATATTATAACAAACTTCCATGCGCATTCCAACTGTTTTCGCCGGTTTTCGTAAGTTTCGTAAATGTTTTTCCGAAACAGAAAAGATTCTGCGGTCCCCCTTCCGGAAAACCACAGAATCTTTATCTTTATACTCTCTCCACAGCGATCACTGCGTTCTCGCCGTTGATATTCCATTCCTTCGATACGCCGTATTCCATACCGCTTGTCAGTTCGTCAGCCAGAACCTTGCTGCTGATGGCTTCTTTGTTCTTCTGTGCGATCTCGGACAGCTTATCGTTGCCATTGATGGATACGCGGATGTGATCGGTCACTTCGAAGCCGCTCTCCTTACGCATAGTCTGGATCTTGCTGATGATCTCGTATACGAAGCCTTCCTCTACCAGTTCCGGTGTCAGGTTGGTATCCAGGACAACGGTCATCCGATTGTCCTCCTGAGATACATAGCCTTCCTTCTGTGCCATGTCGATCAGCAGATCGTCCTTGGTCAGTTCCACAGCCACACCGTCTACATCGAACTTTAATGCGCCGTCTGCATTCAGCTCATCCATTGCTGCATTGCCATCGAGTGCTGCAAGGTGCTTCTGGATGCCGCCCAACTGTTTGCCATACTTGGGTCCTACGGTACGCAGCTGGGGTTTGAAGGTGTAAGAGGTAAAGTCACGTACGTCATCGGTAAATACGACTTCCTTGACGTTCAACTCATCCTCGATGATCTCCTGGTAGAACTCACTTAAGGTGAAGTCTGACTTGATATACATTCTGCTGATAGGCTGACGATTCTTGATGGCAGCTTCGTTACGGCATGCACGCCCCATAACTACAGCATCCAGTACATCCTCCATATCCTCTTCCAGCTTCTTGTCGATGTGATCCTTGTTCACTACCGGGAAGTCACACAGATGGATACTCTCGGGTGCATTTGCATCGTTGCTTCTTACCAGGTTCTGGTAAATATCCTCTGTCATGAAGGGGATCATGGGTGCGGCTGCCTTACAGATGGTCACCAGTGCGGTGTACAGCGTCATGTAGGCATTGATCTTATCCTGCTCCATACCCTTTGCCCAGAAACGCTCACGGCTGCGTCTTACATACCAGTTACTCATCTCATCGACGAAGTCCTGCAGAGCCTTGGCAGCCTCGGGGATACGGTACTGGTCCAGATTGCTGTCTACTTCTGCAACGGTAGAGTTCAGCTTGGACAGCAGCCACTTATCCATTACGGGCAGTTTGTCGTATTCCAGTGTATATTTGGAAGCGTCAAAATTATCAATGTTTGCATACAGTACGAAGAATGCGTAGGTGTTCCACAGGGTACCCATGAATTTACGCTGTCCTTCCTGTACGGCTTTGCCGGAGAATCTCTTCGGCAGCCAGGGTGCGGAACTGGTGTAGAAATACCAACGGATGGCATCTGCACCGTAGGTCTCCAGTGCGTTGAAGGGATCTACCGCATTGCCCTTACTCTTACTCATCTTCTGACCATTCTCATCCTGTACATGACCCATAACGATAACGTTCTTGTAAGGAGCCTTATTGAAGAGCAGAGTAGATTCTGCCAGCAGAGAGTAGAACCATCCACGGGTCTGGTCCACTGCCTCGGAGATAAAGTCAGCGGGGAACTGCTGCTCGAACAGATCCTTGTTTTCAAACGGATAATGATGCTGTGCAAAAGGCATTGCTCCGGAGTCGAACCAGCAGTCGATCACCTCGGGAACACGCTTCATCTGCTTGCCGCACTCGGGGCAGGTGATGGTGATCTCGTCGATGTAAGGGCGATGGAATTCTACGGTCTTCGCCTTCTCATTGCCGCTCATCTTGTACAGCTCTTCACGGCTGCCGATGGAATGCTGGTGTCCGCATTCGCACTCCCAGATATTTAACGGAGTACCCCAGTAACGGTTACGGGATACACCCCAGTCCTGAATATTCTCCAGCCAGTTGCCGAAACGTCCCTCACCGATGGAAGCGGGGATCCAGTTGATGGTCTTATTATTACGTACCAGATCATCCTTCACAGCGGTCATCTTGATGAACCAGGACTCTCTTGCATAATAGATCAGCGGAGTATCACATCTCCAGCAGAAGGGATAATCATGCTCGAACTTCGGTGCATCGAACAGCTTGCCCTCTGCATCCAGATCCTTAAGTACCAGAGGATCTGCATCTTTTACGAATTTTCCGGCATAAGGGGTCTCTGCGGTCAGATCACCCTTGCCGTCTACGAACTGTACGAAGGGCAGCTCGTAATTACGTCCGATACGGCTGTCGTCTTCACCGAAAGCCGGTGCGATATGAACGATACCGGTACCGTCGGTCATGGTTACATAACCGTCGCAGGTTACGAAATGTGCCTTTTTCTTCTGCTTCTTGGCGGCATCTCCCGCACACTTGTACAGAGGCTCATACTCCTTGTACTCCAGATCCTTACCAACATAAGTCTCCAGTACTTCGTAAGCATCCTTGCCTTCTTCTGCAAGACGTCCCAGAACCTTGTCTGCCAGTGCCTTTGCAATATAATAGGTATAACCGTCGGCGGCCTTCACCTTCAGGTAGGTCTCCTCCGGGTTCACGCACAGTGCCACGTTGGAAGGAAGAGTCCAGGGGGTGGTGGTCCATGCCAGGAAATATGCATCCTCGCCCTTTACCTTGAAACGTACGATAGCGGAACGCTCTTTGACTGCCTTATAGCCCTGTGCCACTTCGTGGCTGGACAGCGGGGTTCCGCAGCGAGGGCAGTAAGGAACGATCTTGAAGCCCTTGTACAGAAGTCCCTTATCCCAAATGGTCTTCAGTGCCCACCATTCGGACTCGATGAAGTTGTCATCGTAGGTAACATAAGGGTTATCCATGTCAGCCCAGAAACCAACAGTACGGGAGAAATCTTCCCACATTCCCTTGTATTTCCAGACGCTCTCTTTACATTTATCGATGAAAGGTGCCAGACCGTATTCCTCGATCTGCTCCTTACCATCCAGACCCAGCAGCTTCTCAACTTCCAGCTCTACGGGAAGTCCGTGAGTATCCCAGCCTGCCTTACGGGGAACCATATATCCCTTCATGGTACGGTATCTGGGGATCATATCCTTGATGGTACGGGTCTCTACATGACCGATGTGGGGCTTACCGTTGGCGGTAGGCGGTCCGTCGTAGAAGGTATAGGTCTCGCCTTCCTTACGGTGTTCCATACTTTTTTTGAAAATGTTGTTGTCTTCCCAGAATTTCTCGACGGCTTTCTCACGGTCTACGAAATTCAGGCTTGTGGGTACCTGCTTGTACATAGTGCGCTTCCTTTCTTAAAAAAAATGGCTCCGTCCCGTAACAGGACGAAGCTCATGCATTCGTTAACCACCTCTTACAACATACTTCCCATACGATTCCACATGTGTAATCTCACAGGAGTGATATGCTTCCCGGTAACGGCGGGATTCCGTTCAGAACTACTGACCTGGGCTTTTGTTCTGACAGCTCAGAAGTGATTTTCACTTTTTCCTTACTCGCACCGGTCTCTCACCATCACCGGCTCGCTTTGCCTTTCTGCGGAAAAGTTACTCTCTTCGTCAGTGCTTTTTTGATATATCGCTATTATATAACCCATTTTTTTCAGTTGTCAAGCCGGATGTTATGATTTGCTTAGAAAGCTTTTCTTTCTTGCTTTTCCGACATTTATTTCATATAATTATTTTAAGACTGATATGTGTACCGATCTTACCGGAAAGGGCAGGGAATTCTATGGAAAATACGCAAAATACGCCGAAAAGAAGCGGCGGTAAAATATCATATACTCTGCAGGCGATCGGCCTGATTCCCCTGCTGGCGCTAGGGATCGTCATGTTATTTTTCACTTCCCAATGGTTCACAAAAACTATGTATCAGGAAGTGGAACGTGAATTGTATGATGCCACAAAAAGTGCCACTACACTTCTGAACGCTGCCTATCCCGGCGATTACCGGCTGGAAGGTGATGTTGCCTACCTTCTGTATAAGGGCGATGTAGATATCACCCGTGAATATTCTCTATTTGATCAATTCAAAGAGGATACCGGACTGGACATCACCCTGTTCTATCAGGATACCCGCATTCTGACGACTCTGTATAACGCCCAGGGTGACCGCATTGTCGGCTCCGGTGCTCCGGATGTGGTGATCCGTGATGTCCTGAATACCGGTGAAGATCATTTTTATATCAACACTCTGATCAATGGAAAGACTTATTTTTCCTATTATAGTCCTGTCCGCAATCAGGACGGCAGCATAGTTGGCATGCTTTTTATAGGAAAATCCAGTGCCGCCGTATCTCAATCCATTCAACGTTATGTCTATCCGCTGACATGGCTGATCATCGGTTTTGTGGCTCTCGTGGCTGTCTGCATCTATTTTTACACCAGAAGATTCGTGGCTGTATTACTCCATATTCACAGCTTCCTGTCGGAGGTAGCCTCCGGGAATCTGAACGCCACACTGGATCATTCCGTAACAAAACGCAGTGATGAATTAGGTGATATCGGTCGCTGTGCCTTGTCCATGCAGCGCTCTCTTCGTACCATGATCGAGCAGGATGCCCTGACCGAGCTGTTCAACCGACGCAGCGGGGAAAAAAAGCTGCGCCAGATCTTCGAGGAAGCCCAATCCTCCCGCCATTCTTTTGCGCTCGCCATCGGAGACATTGACTTTTTCAAAAAGGTTAACGATACCTACGGTCATGAATGCGGGGATGCCGTGCTGAAAAATGTTTCTGCCCTGCTAAAGCAGCATATGTGGCGCCGTGGCTTTGCCGCGCGTTGGGGTGGTGAGGAATTTCTACTGGTATTTGAAAATGTAGATCTTGCAGAAGCACGGAAACAGCTGGAGCTTCTCATGGACAAAATCCACGAACTGGATACGCTCTATGAAGGTCAACACGTGAAGATAAATATGACCTTCGGACTGGTCTGTGAGTCTGACAAAGATGTTCATACATTATTAAAAGAAGCTGATGAGAAATTATATATCGGTAAGACAAACGGTCGTAACCAGGTGGTATCTTAACCCGGTTACGACCGTTTCTTATTTGTTTCTGATCTTGTTATCTTTAACCTTGCAAGCATTCCGGATTCAACAGGAAATCATAAATATTGATTGTCAGAATACCATATTCATCATAATATGGCTGCACAATATCTTTTGTAATGACAATTTTCTTAAAAGAGTCATCAATCTTCCGGAACGGTCGGATTTCCTGCGTCCGCTTTGCTTCATCCGGAAGAGAATATGCCGATTGAATGTAATATCTGGCAGAACCAAGATTGCAGACAAAATCCACTTCCAGCTGCCTGCGGTTTACCTTTCCTTCCAAATCTTTTTCTGCGATAGGGACAACACCTACATCCACACTATATCCCCGCATCCGGAGTTCGTTATAGATTACATTTTCCATGGAATGTGTCTGCTCCAACTGCCGGAAATTAATTCTGGCATTCCGAAGCCCCAAATCAGAAAAATAATATTTCTTAGGAGTCTCTATATATGACTTTCCCTTAATATCATAACGCTGTGCTGACTCTATCAAAAAAGAATCTTCAAAGTAATCCAAGTATTTCTTTATGGTTGCAGAAGTAATTTTAGATTTCTTCACGGTTTTAAAAGTGTTCTTTAGTTTTTCCGGATTGGTCAACGAACCGATCGCAGAGGAAAGAATATTTAGCAGATCTTCCAATTCCCCAATATTCTTTATACGATTCCGTTTCGTAATATCACGGATATAAATTTCGTTAAATAAATTCTGCAGCGCTGTTGCCTTATCCCCGGCACCATCCCGCAGAACCACTAATGGAATTCCACCGTAAAGCATATATTCAGATAACCCGGTATATTTATCTCCGTTATAAACAGACATAAATTCAGCAAAGCTGAGAGGGTACATATGAATTTCATCACCCCTGCCTGCAAATTCCGTAGCAATATCCTTTGACAACAGTTTTGCGTTACTTCCCGTCACAAACACATCAATATTCTCTTTACGAAGGTATCCATTCAAAACAGCCTCAAAACAATCCAGCATCTGAATTTCATCCAACAGCAGATAATATATTCCCTCTCCTGTAGTTTTCGACCGAATATATGCCATAAATTTCTCCGGATCCACACCCCGCTTTTCCTTTTCGATCTGAATAAGTCTTTCACCGATCAGGTAAAGATCATCCGCAGAATCAAAGGCAAACCGTATGATATGGTCTGCTTCCACACCGGAATCTAACAAATGATGATAGAAAATGTTATTCAGCAGATAAGACTTACCACATCTTCGAATACCGGTAATCACCTTGATTAATCCATTGCTCTTTCTTTTTATTAACTTTTCCAAATAGAAATCTCTGCGAATATCCATATATTTTCTCCCTGGAATAGGTTTTTGCAACTAGTTACACTTTTCTATTCTATTATATGGATAATTTAACTGAAAATCAATATACTTGCTTCATTTTTGGAAAAGATTTTTGCAACTGGTTGCACTTTTCTATTCCAAATTGTAAATAAACAAAGTAATTATTTATTGTTCCATCTGTCTGCCCAGGAAGCCTGCCGCAGACAGAGCCAGTTTCTGCTCCACTTCTCCCATTTTGCTCTTCCCGTCATTTTCCAACAGGATCACACTTCCGATGATGTCCCCTTCGCAGATGATCGGCGTGATCAGCTGCCAGGCATAGTCCACGGCAATGTCTTCCGCAATGTTGACATAGTTGCGGTCTCCTTTTGCGGCAATCACAGTCTCTCTATTATTGACCTTCTCTTCCAGTTGACGGCTCACGGATTTATTTAACAGTTGCTTACAGCCTCCTGAGACGGCGATGAACTGGTCTCTGTCCGCGATCAGTGTGGCATGTCCCGACACCTGTGCCAGGCTCTCCGCATACTGTTTGGCAAATGTGGTCATCTCTCCGATAGGGGAATATTTTTTCAGGATGACCTGCCCCTCTCTGTCGGTGAAGATCTCCAGCGGATCACTCTCTCTGATGTGTAACGTGCGGCGGATCTCCTTCGGGATCACGATGCGTCCCAGGTCATCTATTCTTCTTACAATTCCAGTTGCTTTCATCATTTTTTCCTCCATGACATATTGCGTAAGATAAATCATCATCTCGCATTACTAATCATTAACGTTGCAGTTAGTATGCGAAATGCAGGAAAAAATATACTTTAAATTGCCAGATACACCGTCATTCAGCAGTGCCATTGCTGGCTTATATTTATAGCCTGT
>ENA-OZZM01000249-OZZM01000249.1-human-gut-metagenome-genome-assembly--contig:-NODE-249-length-9826-cov-3.891823_pt1 | contig 9826 bp, 7 predicted proteins | sample MGYA00244939_ERZ654150 | MGnify/ENA primary metagenome ERZ654150 (study PRJEB26926, sample SAMN06165005) | human gut metagenome | biome: ENVO:00009003; feature: ENVO:2100002; material: ENVO:00002003...
AGATCGCTCAGTGTCTCGTGGGCTCGGAGATGTGTATAAGAGACAGGGGAAAGAGCGTTTCATTCGGCTTCAATTATTCGGCTGACGCTTATATCAATGAGGGTAAAGTGACTGTGAACGGAAGTACCGCAGGAACGAGTGCCGGAAATAACAGCAGCAATAATAACAATAATAATGGAAATAAAGGGAAAAACAACCGCTCGATCATTGTGATCCTGGTTATTTCCATTTTACTGACATTTTTATTCTGGCGCGTATTTGACCGGGTGTCATCCGGCAGAGAAGAGGAAGTCACATATGGTCAGTTTATCGAGATGTTGGATAAGGGCGAGGTTGGTTCTGTAAAGATCTACGGAAGCAAGATCGTATTTGAAAATAATGCTGATGATAAGCTGATCAGTAAGACCAAATATACAGCAACCAGAATATCGGATGACAGTCTGGCAGAGAAGCTTCGTCAGGCAAAGACCAAATATGGAACAGAATATGAAGGTGTAGATGAGAGTGGAAGTGCTATGGTCGGTACGATCATTTCTTATATCGTGATGATCGTTGCATTCTATCTGCTGTTGTCGATGATCATGAAACGAAGCGGCGGCGTAGGCAGAGCCAATGCGAAGATCTACGTTGAGAAGAAGACGGGCGTTACCTTTGCGGATGTAGCCGGTGAGGAAGAAGCAAAAGAGTCTCTGACAGAGATGGTTGATTTCCTTCACAATCCAAAGAAATATCTGGATATCGGTGCGAAGCTGCCGAAGGGTGCGCTGCTTGTCGGCCCTCCGGGAACCGGTAAGACCCTGCTTGCAAAAGCTGTGGCAGGTGAAGCGAATGTACCATTCTTCTCTATGTCCGGTTCCAGCTTTGTAGAGATGTATGTCGGTGTGGGTGCTTCCCGTGTCAGAGATCTGTTCAAACAGGCGACACAGATGGCACCATGTATTATATTTATCGATGAGATCGATGCAATCGGAAGAAGCAGAGATTCCAGACATGGCGGAGATTCCGAACGGGAGCAGACCTTGAATCAGCTTCTTGCGGAGATGGATGGCTTTGATACATCAAAGGGTATTGTAATCCTTGCAGCAACGAATCGCCCGGAGGTACTTGATAAGGCACTTCTTCGTCCGGGTCGATTTGACCGCAGAGTTATCGTAGAGAAGCCGGATCTGAAGGGAAGAATCGATACACTGAAGGTTCATTCCAAGAATGTCAAGATGGATGAAACCGTTGATCTTCATGAACTGGCACTTGCAACTTCAGGTGCAGTTGGTGCGGATCTTGCAAATATCATAAATGAGGGAGCACTGGCAGCCGTTCGAGATGGCAGAAGCCTGGTTTCTCAACAGGATCTGATCGGCGCGGTAGAGGTTGTATTTGCCGGCAAAGAGAAAAAGGATCGTCTGCTCAGTAAAGAAGAAAAACAGATCGTTGCTTATCATGAAGTCGGACATGCATTACTTGCTGCAATTCAGAAACACACTGAGCCAATCCAGAGGATTACAATCGTTCCAAGAACAATGGGATCTCTGGGTTATGTATGGCAGGTTCCGGAAGAAGAAAAATATCTGGAATCCAAGAAAGAGCTGGAAGCAGAGCTTATAACCCTGCTTGGCGGACGTGCAGCGGAAGAATTGAAATTCGACTCGGTGACAACAGGAGCATCAAATGATATCGAGAAGGCGACCAAGACAGCCAGAGCCATGATAACCATGTATGGTATGTCAGACAAATTCGGTATGGTGCAGCTTGAATCGATAGAAGGGCAGTATCTGGACAGAAATCTTGCCCTTCAGTGTTCGGATGAGACCGCTACCAAGATCGATAAAGAGATCCGTGATATGCTGCGAGATTCCTATAATAAAGCAAAAAGACTTTTGTCTGCTCATATGGCAGCCCTGGATTCCATCGCCAGCTTCCTTATAGAACATGAAACGATCACCGGCAAAGAATTCATGTCGATTCTTGCTCAGGTGGAACCACAGAGATAGGTGCAATACCGCACATGGACGGTTATATCACACAACTATTATTCCGCAAGACGCTTGCGCTCTATTTCCACGCAGCGGTGCTAAGTTCTCCGCCGATGGCGGTTCACTAAGAACCGGCGTGGAAAAAGGCTTGCTGCATAACAGTGTGTAATATAACCATCCATGTGCGGTATTTTTGATATCCCCTAAAAACATATACTACCGCATAGTTGCAATATGCCGTGATAGTTTTAAAAATGCCGTTTTTGGCGTGGCATATAATACAACTATTATTCCGCAAGGCGCTTGCGCTCTATTCCTCGGCGTAGCGGTACATAAAGTTGCAAAAGACGCAACTTAAGTACCGACGCTCGGAAAGGCTTGCTTCATAACAGTGTGTGATATATCAGACTGGGGACGGTGTTTTGGTATATCTTGTGGATCAGCATAGAAATGGTCTGTTAGCAAAAAAGTGGACATTTTGTTAATCCGATAATGCTTTATAGGATATATGTGATCGATTTATGCAGTTGAGAAAGAAAAAATCATTAATACTATAGGTATTATACACTGTTATGAAGCAAACCTGCCCGAATGTCGGTCCTTGATGAGCTGCCGAAGGCAGGGAGTCTAGTACCGTTACATGAGGGTAGAGCGAGAGCGTTTTGCGGAATAATAGTTGTATGATGCCTATAGTATTAATGACTTTTAAAAAGTATAACTGCGTAAATCGATAGAATACCTATATAAAGCATTATCGGTCGTATTGAAGCTGGTCGAGGTTTTTGCCGTAGGCAGGGAGGAAGTCGGACAGGAAACGGTTAACCTCCGGAAGGTCGGCAGCAAGCTTGTCGACAGCAGCCTTTGTGGATTCGTAGGCACTGGAAAATTCCGGATTGCCGACAGAAGTTTCTTCCATACATTTGATAAGAGCGGACAGCTTATCCGCAGCCTTTACAAGCTTCCAGATATATTCATCCCCGGACTGACGAAAGAAGAGCGGTTCATACTGTGGCTTCATCTCATCCGGCAGTTTGTTTAACAGCTTATAGCAGGCTGTTTTCTCGATCATTTTAAATGATTCCTTGATGTCATCATTATAATACTTGACCGGAGTCGGCATATCACCGGTTATGATCTCAGAAGCGTCATGGTATAGCCCGATCAGAGCAGCCCGTTCCGCATTCAGATCCTTTTCGTAGTAAGTATTGCCGATCACGGCAAGGGCATGAGCGATAATACTGACTTCCAGACTGTGTTCACACAGATTTTCTTCCCTTGTATTCCGCATCAACGCCCAGCGGTCGATGTATTTCATTCTCGAAATCATAGCAAAAAAATTATATTCCATCTTTCAATCTCCTTGTTGTATGTATGCAGATATTTGCAAAGATATATACCCGCTACACCTTGTTTGAACTAAAAACCGCCCACAGTCTGGAATATTGCATACTGTTATGCAGCAAGCCTTTCCGAGCGTCGGTACTTAAGCTGCGTCTTTTGCAGCTTTATGTACCGCTACGTTGAGGAACAGAGCGAAAGCGTCTTGCGGAATAATAGCTATGCAATATGACAGACCTAGACCTCTGGTGGCTTTTTCGTTCTAATACAACTGGGTAAATATCTGCATACAGATTATCTTATTCCTTGTGGAAAAATTCGTACACCATTTCGGCAGCATTCCGGTTCATGGATGACACCTGCATCAGTTCTTCGACGGATGCCTCCCGGATCTTTGAAATATCCTTGAAGTACCCCATCAGATCCTTTCGTCTGGCAGGCCCGATGCCCGGTATATCCTCAAGGATCGAATGAACCTGAGATTTGCTTCTGAGGCTTCTGTGATATTCGATGGCAAAACGGTGGGCTTCATCCTGCAAACGGGTGACCATGTCAAATGCCTGTGTATTCTTCGGAAATTCCACTTCTTTATTGTTATAATACAGCCCTCTGGTCCGGTGGTAGTCATCCTTTACCATACCACAGACCGGAATATTCAGATGCAGTTCGTCAAGAACCTCCAGAGCGATGTTGACTTGTCCCTTACCACCATCCATCATAAGAATGTCAGGATAGACCTTAAAACGGTCATCGGTAAATCGCCTTGTCAGAACCTCGCGCATACTGGCGTAGTCATCCGGTCCGTCGATCGTTCTTAATTTGAATTTGCGGTATTCATTTGGCCTGGCTTTTCCATTTTCAAAGACCACCATCGAAGCAACCGAATGGTAGCCGCTGATGTGCGAGATATCGAAGGCTTCCAGCCGTTTGGCCGACGGAACTCCGATCAGCTCCGCCAGTTCCTTTGCTGCGCCTTCTGTTCGTGCCTGCTCCCGTTTCAGCTTTTCTGTATCCTGTGTCAGAACAAGAAAGGCATTGTCGCGCGCAAGCTTTAACAGCTTGGCTTTGTCACCTTTTTGCGGGGTGAGGATGTGCACAAGATTCCCCCGCCGCTCGCTTAAGTATTGTTCGATCAGCTCCTGCTCATTTACTTCATGCTCCAGAATGATCTCCTTAGGGAGAAATGGAGTAGAAGCGTAATACTGCTTTAAAAATGCAGCCATAATATCTCCATAAGATTCCGACTGCACACCGGTCATATGGAAATGCTCTCTGCCGATCATCTTGCCGTTACGGATGAAGAAGACAGAGATAACGCCCTCGTTCATGTTGTTGGCAGCCATCGCGATCACGTCACGGTCATCGGTTGTTGTGTTGTCAACACGCTGTTTTGATGCGATATGCTTAATGCTTTCGATCAGATCACGAACCTCTGCCGCCTGTTCAAATTCCATGTCGGCTGCAAGCTGTTTCATCTTTTCTTCCAGCTCCTTTACCGTCTGCCGGTGATGTCCGGTCAGAAAATGAATTGCCTGTTCCACCTGCCTGCCGTAGTCCTCTTTTGAGATGTAACCCTGACAGGGAGCCTTGCATTGCCCAATGTGGTAATACAGACATGGACGATCCAACCCTGTTTCCTGCGGTAGCTTTTTGTTGCAGCTACGCAGATGATACAGCTTCTTTAACAGATCAATGGTATCCTTGACGGCACCTGCATTAGTATAAGGACCAAAATATCTGGCATGATCCCGGTGCATCTGATGCGAGAACAGAATACGAGGGAAATCCTCGTTGACTGTGATCTTGATGTATGGGTAGCTTTTGTCATCCGTAAGCATGGTATTATAGTGCGGACGGTGTTCCTTGATCAGGTTGCATTCCAGCACCAGCGCTTCAATTTCGGATTCGCAGATGATATATTCAAACCACGCGATGTGGCTGACCATTTTTTCGATTTTAGGTGAGCGTTTATATCCTGCCTGAAAATACTGGTGTACCCGGTTATACAGATCAATGGCTTTGCCGACATAGATGATTTCATCGGTCTTATTATGCATCAGATAGACACCCGGTGTATGAGGCAGTTTTTTTAATTCTTCTTCAAAATTAAACATACTTTGAATTAATTTCCTTTCCGCTGTTTATTCTAAAAACAACAGGTTCACACATAAAAATCAGTATAACACAAGATACAGAAAACAGGTGGCTTTTTTCCTGAAAAAATGAATTGATGAATTGACGATAAATAGGTTGTAGAATATAATGAAACAAGAACTGAAACTAGGGAAAACAGGAGGAGAAGATGGTTTACAGTATAACAGTATCCAAACTCATAGAGAAAATGAATCTGAAGAATTATACACCGGAGATCGATACCGATAAGGTGATGATCCAGGATCCGGGTATGAACCGTCCGGCGGTACAGTTTGGAGGATTCTTTGAACATTTCGATGCAGGACGTATCCAGATATGCGGAAATGTAGAACATGCCTATATCGCAGCAATGCATACAGAGGAAGAAAATATCAAGATCATAAATGAATTTTTTTCGTATAAACCGCCATGTCTGATATTCTGCCGGGATCTCGAACCGTATGAATTTATTATAGAAGCAGGAAAGAAGCATGGAGTGCCTGTCCTTACATCCAGTGCAGTTACATCTGCATTTGTACATGAGGTAGACCGTTGGCTCCATGTAGAATTGGCACCAAGAATATCCGTACATGCCGTACTGGTCGATGTATACGGCGAAGGTGTTCTGATCATGGGCGAGAGTGGCATCGGTAAATCAGAGGCTGCTCTGGAACTGATCAAGAGAGGACACCGTCTGGTTGCGGATGACGTGGTAGAGATCAAGAAGGTCAGTGATGCTACTCTGGTTGGACGTGCACCGGATATCACCAGACACTTTATCGAGCTTCGTGGTATCGGAATCATTGACGTAAAATCCCTGTTTGGTGTAGAATGTGTAAAGCTGGATCAGAATATCGATCTGGTTATCAATCTGGAAGAGTGGAGCAAGGATACGGAGTATGACCGTTTGGGTCTGGAAGACCAGTATACGGAATTCCTTGGAAATAAAGTCGTAAGTCATAACATCCCGATCCGTCCGGGTAGAAATATCGCGATTATCGTTGAATCTGCCGCGGTTAACCACAGACAGAAGAAGATGGGATATAATGCAGCACAGGAATTATATAACAGAGTGACGCAGAATATCATGAAGGGCAATGCAAATAAGGAGGAGCAGTAGAAAATGGCAAACTATGTATTTGGAGTAGACATCGGAGGAACAACCGTAAAGATCGGTCTGTTTACAATACAGGGCGAGATGGTTGAGAAATGGGAGATCACAACAAGAACAGATGAAGGTGGAAAGTATATTTTAAGCGATATCGCAGCATCTGTTGAAGATAAACTGGCAGAGAAAAAGATCGAGAAGTCGGATGTAGCAGGTGTTGGAATGGGTGTTCCGGGTCCGGTAAAGGCAGACGGAACTGTTATTAAATGTGTAAACCTTGGATGGGGAATCTTCAATGTAGAAGAAAAACTCAGCAAATTATTAGAGCTTCCTGTGAAAGCCGGAAATGATGCGAACATGGCAGCCCTCGGCGAGATGTGGCAGGGTGGCGGAAAAGGCCACAAGGATATCGTCATGGTAACACTCGGAACCGGTGTCGGCGGCGGTATTATTTTAAATGGAAAGATGCTCGCAGGAACCAACGGTGCAGGCGGGGAGATTGGACATATCTGTGTAAATGATGACGAGACAGAAGTCTGCGGATGCGGCAACAAGGGCTGTCTTGAGCAGTACACATCAGCAACCGGTATCGTTCGTATGGCAAAGATCATTTTAAATACAACAGACAAGCCATCCAAGCTTCGTCAGATCCAGTATATCTCAGCGAAAGAGATATTTGACGCAGCAAAAGAAGGTGATGAAGTTGCGGCAACACTGGTAGAGAACCATGGAAAGGTTCTTGGAAAAGCACTTGCACAGATTGCCTGTGTAGTAGATCCTGAGATCTTCGTAATCGGTGGCGGTGTATCCAGAGCAGGAGATATACTTATCAATACAACCGCTAAATATTTTGCACAGTATGCTTTCCATGCATGCAGACAGACCAAGTTCGCACTTGCTACACTTGGTAATGATGCAGGTATGTATGGTGGCGCATGTAGTATACTGAACCAGTAAAATGTATTAAGTAAACTATGTGTAAATTACATAAATTGGATTGAAACACCCTGAAATTTCTATACATTTTTAATATTGAATTCTAAAAGCCTTTAATGTATGATATTGTGTGGTAGCGTTCGAGATTTTGAGAAATCAACCGGAACAGCATGCAAAATCTTATATTAAGGGCTTTGTTTTGTCTATCAGGTTTGTAAGATTCCTAAGAGTTCAGAATAAAAACAGGTCAGGAGTTTGTAAGTATATGACATCGTTTTATGAGAGAGCAGCAGCGATCACAGGAGAAAACAGAATAAAAACAAAAGAGCCTTTGAACCGATATACAACTTTTCGGATAGGCGGGGAAGCAGATTTTATGGCAGAACCGGAAAAGCCGGAACAGATCGCAGAGCTTGTAGATCTGTGTAAAGAAGAAAACGTTCCATTTTTTATTATGGGAAACGGAAGCAACTTACTGGTATCGGATAATGGATATCGAGGAATGATCATTCATATAGCAGAGGGAATGTCTCGGATCATGGTGGATGGAACAAAAATCATCGCTCAGGCCGGAGCATCTTTGATCAAAGCAGCAGTAACAGCAAAACAGCATGAACTGACCGGAATGGAATTCGCATCAGGAATACCAGGAAGTGTTGGAGGCGCTGTTTATATGAATGCCGGAGCATATGGAGGAGAGATGAAGCATATTATTTCATCCGTAAAAGTGCTGGATCAAAACGGACAGATTTATGATATTTCAGGTTCGGATATGGAATTTGGTTATCGCCACAGTAAGGCTGAGAAGGATGGTCTGGTCGTATTGGAAGCTGAATTTGAGCTTCAGACAGGAGATGCAGCTCAGATAGATGCAGAGATGAAGCGACTGGCAGAATCCAGAATTTCAAAGCAGCCACTTGAATATCCGTCGGCAGGTTCGACCTTTAAGAGACCGGAGGGATATTTTGCAGGGAAACTGATCATGGATGCGGGACTTCGCGGTTATACTGTAGGAGGAGCCCAGGTATCAGAGAAACATTGTGGTTTTGTGGTGAACAAAGGCGGCGCAACGGCGGCTGATGTCATGCAGTTGGTAAACGATGTAAAGAAAACGGTAAAAGACAGCTCCGGTGTGGATCTGGAGCTTGAGATAAAGACACTGGGGGCATTCTAGGATGAGATTTGTAATTGTAACAGGAATGAGCGGTGCAGGAAAAACAACAGCGATGAAAACGCTGGAAGATGCAGGATATTTCTGCGTAGATAATCTTCCAATCCAGCTTATCAAACGTTTTGCGGAAATTGCATACGATGAACAGATTCAGGTAGATAATGTGGCGATCAGTGTGGACATTCGAAGCGGAAGAGCGTTAAGCCAGTTGAATGCCTGTCTGAATGATATGAAAGAAAATGGGTATCAGTATGAGATCCTCTTTATGGAGTGCTCAGATGAGAAACTGGTAAAACGATTTAAAGAAACAAGAAGAAATCATCCGTTATCTGCTAAGAATGGAAGAATTATAGATGGTATAAAAAAAGAAAGAGAATTGATCAGCTTTATCAAGGATGAAGCGGATTATATTATAGATACAACGAATCTTCTGGTAAGGGAATTTAAATCTGAACTGGATAAAATATTTGTCCAGAATATGGAATATGGGAATTTTATCATTACCATCATGTCATTTGGATTCAAATACGGAATCCCGAGAGACTCCGATATTGTGCAGGATGTGAGATTCCTGCCGAATCCTTATTATGATGAAGAGCTACGTCCGCTTACCGGAAATGATAAAGTGATTCAGGATTATGTCATGAACTGTGAGGAAGGACCGGAATTTCTGGACAAATTCATTGATCTGGTGCAATTCCTGATTCCCAATTATATTAAAGAGGGAAAAAATCAGCTTGTTATCTCGATCGGATGCACCGGTGGCAAACATCGTTCCGTAACGATTGCGAATGAAGTATATAATCGTCTGCAGAAATCCACATACACTGTGAGAATATATCACCGTGATATCGGAAAAGATGCAGTTGTAAAGAAATTATAGAAAAGGAGTGAGGCATATGTCCTTTTCCTCGGAAGTAAAAGCAGAGCTTGCCAAGAATATCAGCAACGCAAGACATTGCAGAATAGCGGAACTTTCAGGAATGATGTCCATGGTGGCAGATGTGTGGTACAGAAATGGTTCACTCTTTAAATTATGTATAACAACAGAACGAAGTATTATAGCAAAGACAATGGCATCACTGATAAAGGTGTTGTTTGACATCCGTATGGAATGTTCGGCTGTCTCTTATACACATCCCGAGCCCACGAGACACTGAGCGATCTCGT
>ENA-OZZM01000262-OZZM01000262.1-human-gut-metagenome-genome-assembly--contig:-NODE-262-length-9502-cov-5.058855_pt1 | contig 9502 bp, 6 predicted proteins | sample MGYA00244939_ERZ654150 | MGnify/ENA primary metagenome ERZ654150 (study PRJEB26926, sample SAMN06165005) | human gut metagenome | biome: ENVO:00009003; feature: ENVO:2100002; material: ENVO:00002003...
CTGTGTTCAGCCCGACAATCCGTTCACCGGTTCCGGCATCTACCATTTCTTTGTTCGTTAGTCCGGGTTCTACCGGAACCTGACTGATATACGGTTCGCCCTCGATCAGCGAAGCAACCGTATCTGCATCCATACCTTTAAATTCTTCTACTACCCTGATCAGTATATGCGCCAATATGATCTTCTGACCCAGCAGCCGTTTGGCACTGGCATCATACTGTGCTTTCTGATATGTCGCATCAGCGGAATATATTAATTCGTTATCCATGTCCCATCTCCTTTCCTGACAGAACAGAATAACATGCATATCTTAATATATTGCCGCCGTCTCTCCATGTTTGATTGTAACGGATATCCGAGGGGAAAACAAGTTTAACCATAAAAAATCCGGATACAACATCTCATATCATATAAAATATAACAAAACCCCTGCCTGCTATAGATTCATATATTTCTCATATCCATAACAGGCAAGGGGTTTATAAATTCAGTTCCTTATTATTTTATCTTCCATGTCTTTACATATCCGATGGATTTCTTTTTCAACTGTTTCTTTAAAGCAATCTTTGCTTTCTTTGTGCCTTTCACAGTAATGGTTGCTTTCTTATTAATGCCCTTGAATGCATTCTTACTGATGGTCTTCAGCTTTCCTGCTGTCACTGTAATCTTCTTCAGATTCGTGCAATCGGCGAATGCACTTGCATTGATCGTCTTTACATTCTTTGGAACCGTCGCATTGGTGAGTTTTGTGCACTTATAAAATGCCTTTTCTCCAATCGTCGTCAGCTTTGTATCAAATTTTACAGCAGCAAGCTTCGTGCATCCGGAAAATACCTCTTTGCCAACCTTCTTCACATTCTTACCAATTGTAACCGTCGTGAGTTTCTTATTATTCTTAAATGCTTTATCTGCAATTCCTGTCACCTTATAAGTAACACCTTTTACCTTTACGGTAGCCGGGATCGTCAGGTTCTTTGCTTTTTTATCTGTGATCTTAGTTACTGTAACGGTCGGATTCTTCCTGGATGAAGAAGTTACCTTCACCTTGATTTTCTTAGAAGAAACCGTAAAGATCGTGCCTTTCTTAGCCGGCTTTACCTGTGTCGTAGTCGGTTTAGCGTCTGGTTTCGATGGTGTTGGGGTCGGTGTTGGCTTTACGTCCGGCGTTGACGGTGTTGTTTTCTCATCCGGCTGTGATGGCGTTGGATCTGTAGTTCCACCATTTCCTGAATCGTCACCTGATGTATCTCCCGGAGTGGCTGTATCACCAATTAATTTGACGGGTATATTATTCTTCATTGCATATTTATGTATTTCAGAATTCTTATAACAGGTGATTACAAGATTATCACAGTCAGAAAATACACCATCACCTACATATTTTACGCTTTTGGGTATCGTTATGCTTGTTAAACTACTACAATACAAAAATACAGAAAAACTTATACTTATTACACTATCCGGTATCGTTATACTTGTCAAACTGCTACATCTGATAAATGCATCATTCCCTATACTGGTTATACCATACGGAATTATTATACTCGTTAAACTGCTGCATTCCCCAAATGTAAATGCCCCTATACTTGTTACACCGTTTGGAATCACTATACTCGTTAATCTACTACATTTATAGAATGAACCCCAACCTATACTTGTCGCACTATCTGGAAGCGTTATACTCGTCAAACCACTACAGTTTGAAAATGCATGGTCTCCTATACTTGTTACACTTTCTGGTAATGTTATGCTTATCATGCCACTACAACCTTCAAATGCACTATCACCTATACTTATTACGCCGTCAGGCAGTGTTATGTTAGTCATACACTACAATCCGAAAATGCTCTACTCCCTATACTTGTTACACCGTCAGGCAATGTTATGCTTATTAATTCTGGGCAATGCTGAAATGTACATTCTCCTATACTTGTTACGCCTTTCGATAATGTTATACTTTTTAATTGATTACACCGCTCAAATGCACTATCACCTATACTTATCACACTATCTGGAAGCATTATGTGCGTCAAGCTCATACAACCTTCAAATGCACTATCACCTATACTTATTACACCATCAGGTAGTGTTACGTTTATCAAGCTTGTACACCCTTTAAATGCACTATCACCTATACTTATTACACCGTCAGGTAGTGTTATGTTTGTTAAGTCTTCACGATATTCAAATACACTATCCCCTATGCATGTTATATCCTCTGGAATTACTGTTTTTTTACATGCACAGACTAATGTATTGCTTTCTGTTTTAATGATAGCATTACAATTATCTCTGCTATCATAATATTTATTTCCCTTACTTACTGTGATACTTGCCAAACCTTCACAAACTGAAAAGACTCCTGATCCTATATTTACCACGCTATCTGGTATCGTTATACTTGTTAAGCCTCTACAACCCGAAAACGCACTATCACCTATACTTATTACGCTGTCAGGCAGTGTTATGTTAGTCATACCGCTACAATTCGAAAACGCATTTGCGCCTATACTTGTCAAACCTTCCGGTAATGTTATACTTTTCAAACTCATACAGTAATAAAATGAACCCATTCCTATATTTGTTATACTTTGAGGTAATACTATGCTTGTCAAGCCTCTACACCATTCAAATGCCCAATTTCCTATACTTGTTACCCTCTTCCCAGCAATCTCCCCTGGAATCACAAGTTCTGTTTCATCACCTGCATACCCAGTAATGGTAATTCCATTTTTACTTTCTTCATATGTGAAATCACCATATGTTTTTGAATCTGCTGCCTGTGCCGTCATACCAACTCCGCCACACAGCAATACGCACAGAACCAATCCCAATCCTGCGTAAAGCAGACTTCTTATCTTTTTTTGCATCATTTTCATATACATACATCCTTCCTCCTTACGAATTTCTATAGTCCCCTTACTATTCATCTATTAATCTGTTCTGTTTCCTCACCTCGCCTATTTTGCATTTATTTTCCAACATTTCCGTACTATTTCCTTCATCCAGTATGCCAGCATGGACTAAAAAACTATATAAACATTATAACAAACCATACTCAGCCGTCAATATACGCAAGTTAATTAATACCGCCAATTACTCCACATTTAGGTCTGTTGATGTGGGCGGGAGTAACCGCCAGTCAATAGATGTGCCTTAATTTCATTTCTTTATATTATCGACACTATAGCTGATAGGGATGCATAAACAAGACATTTGTATATATTTCGTCATTAGGTTTGCACTAATTACCAGCACCAAGCCCTTGTCTGAGTCCGTAAGGACGAGTTTGGGCGACTGCTGGTTAATAAATGTGCGAACCGAATAGAAATATTGCAAGTCTTGTTATGTACCCCTATCAGCCATAGTGTCGGTAACACAGCAAAACGTAATTAAGGTACGTCTATTGTGCGCATCCCACACTGGACAGTCACAGGCAAACTGTTTATAATGGATTGTGTATGCGTATTTGTGCATTTAAGATGGAGAAAATGATATGAATTTAAGGACTTTAAGACTTTTAGAATATAATAAAATAGTAGAAATGCTGACCTCCTACGCGGCATCCCCGATGGCAAAACGAAAATGCGAACGCCTGAAGCCCCGCAGGGATCTGACACTGATCCAGACCTTACAGCAGGAAACAAGAGATGCTCTGATCCGGCTGAATACACAGGGCAACCTATCATTTGCCGGACTCCGTGATATCGGTGCTTCGATCAAGCGGCTGGAGGTTCAGGGAGCACTCGGCATCAAGGAACTGTTAGATATCGGAAGTGTCCTTGATATGGCATTATCCGCCAGACAATATGGCAGCGGCGATGATAACGAGGAAAAAGCACATGACAGCCTCTACTCCCGCTTCATGGAGCTTGTTCCGCTGGAACATTTAAGTCAGGAGATCCACCGCTGTATCCTGTCAGAATCCGAGATCGCAGACGATGCATCGTCCGGTCTGAAGGCAGTCAGACGGAACAAAAAACTGACAAATGAAAAGTTACATAACCAGTTGAACAAACTTGTAACCGACCAGAGCAAGCAGACGATGTTTCAGGATAACCTGATCACGATGCGTAACGGAAGATACTGTATCCCGGTAAAACAGGAATATAAGAACAGCTTTCCGGGTATGATCCACGACCAGTCTTCCAGTGGAAATACTGTATTTATCGAACCTCTTGCTGTAGTTAATCTGAACAACCAGTTAAAAGAGCTGGATAATCAGGAGCTTGCAGAGATCGAAAAGATTCTTGAGAACCTGTCGGCACGGGCAGCATCTGAATACGAAAATATAAAATTTGATTTCGAGACATTGACCGATCTGGACTTTATATTTGCCAGAGCGAATTTTGCAAGATCCTATAAGGGAACCGAGCCGATCTTCAATACGGACGGCATTGTGGATATCAAGCAGGGCCGCCACCCACTTTTAGACAAACATACCGTTGTTCCGGTCGACATCAGACTGGGTGAGGACTACAACCTGCTGATCATTACCGGTCCGAATACCGGTGGTAAGACCGTATCCTTAAAAACACTGGGTCTGTTTACTCTGATGGGACAGTCCGGACTTCATATTCCGGCACTGGATGGTTCCAGACTGAATGTATTTGATGATGTATTTGCCGATATCGGAGATGAACAGAGCATCGAGCAGAGTCTCTCGACCTTCTCCTCCCACATGAGTAATGTCGTATATATCATGAACCATGTGACACCAAACACGCTGTGCCTTTTCGATGAGCTTGGCGGTGGAACCGATCCGGTCGAGGGTGCTGCACTTGCAATCGCGATCTTAAGCAGCTTAAACGATCAGGACATCCGCTGCATGGCGACCACACACTACAGCGAACTGAAGTTATTTGCCATGTCGACTCCGGGCGTTCAGAATGCAAGCTGCGAATTCGATGTAGCAACACTGATGCCAACCTACCGGCTCATTATCGGTATTCCCGGCAAATCAAATGCATTTGCAATATCGAAGAAATTAGGTTTGTCCGACGATATTATTGAACGGGCAAAGACAAATATCGACAGCAACAAAGTTGATTTTGAAACACTGCTGTCCGATCTGGAAAACAGCCGAAAAGAGATTGAACGCGACAAAGCGGAGATCGCACGGTTCAAGGAAGAAGCCAGACAGCTTCAGGAACGCGCAAAGGCAAAGGATGATGAACTCTCTGCCAAGAAAGCTCAGATCCTAGCGGATGCAAGAGAAGAAGCGGCTGATATTCTGGAAGAAGCAAAGGAAATGGCGGATTCAGCCATTAAGAAATATAACAAATGGACAACAAATCCTCATAAGGCAGATGCGAGCACGATGGAGAATGAGCGAAAAAAGCTCCGTACCAAGATGGACGATTACCGGAAGATGACACCGGAAAAATGCAAATCCATGACCTCCCATCATACGGCAAAGGATTTCAAGGCCGGAGACACCGTGCATGTTATCAGCATGGATACAACAGGAACGGTTACTGCTCCTGCTGATTCAAAGGGAAATATCAAAGTTCAGATGGGCATCTTAAGCTCTCTGCTTCCTGCTTCTGATCTTGTGATCATCGAGACACCAAAGCAGAACAACGCTCAGGTATCGATCAACAATAAACGTGGAATGGGCAAGGCTTTAAATATTCAGCCGGAGATTAATGTACTCGGCATGACTGTAGCTGAAGCTACCTCATTAGTCGACCGTTATCTTGATGATGCCATGATGGCTCACCTGCACAAGGTAAGGATCATCCATGGAAAAGGCACCGGAGCACTCCGGAAAGGAATCCATGACTATCTGCGCAAGCAGTCATACGTCAAATCCTTCCGTCTGGGTGAATACGGTGAGGGTGAAGCCGGCGTTACGATCGTAGAATTATAAAACACACAACAACAAGGAGAACTATATGGACAAAGAAAAAATATTGATCGTTGACGATGACGAAAACATCGCCGAACTGATCTCCCTTTATCTGAATAAAGAATGTTATGAAACACAGATTGCCGCAGACGGAACTTCTGCCCTGGAAGCATTTGTCGAATTTGCGCCAAATCTCATCCTCTTAGATGTCATGCTTCCGGGCATGGATGGATATCAGGTATGTACCGAAATCAGAAAGCAGTCAAATGTACCGATCATCATGTTATCTGCAAAAGGTGAAGTATTCGATAAGGTTCTCGGACTTAAGATCGGTGCTGACGATTACATCGTAAAACCTTTCGATTCTAACGAACTGGTTGCCCGTGTCGGTGCATTGCTCCGCCGCTGCAACTCACGGACAGATAACTCCCAGAACTATAATCCGACAAATGCCGATCATATCGGCACCTATGTCGAGTATGATAATCTGGTCGTTAATATTTCAAATTATACAGTTACATTAGAGGGCAAAAATCTGGAAATGCCGCCAAAAGAACTGGAACTGCTGTATTTTCTTGCAAGCCGTCCAAATCAGGTATTTACCAGAGAACAGCTTCTGGACAAATTATGGGGCTACGAATATGTCGGCGACACCAGAACCGTCGATGTGCACATCAAGCGTCTTCGTGAAAAACTGACAGACAAATATAACTGGTCTATTTTCACAGTATGGGGAATCGGTTACAAATTTGAGGTTAAATAACCATGAAAAAAACCATTTTTGATAAGATTGTTGTTGGCTTTGTCCTGCTGGTCATTGCTATCTTCAGTGTTCTTGCGTTGTACACTGTCCATATGACTCAGTCAAGGCTTCTTAACAATACAGAGAAAAATCTGAATACCGAGAGTAAACTGATCATCGACACAACGATTCATGATTACCTGAATAATACGATCGATCAGTATACTTTCTTTGATCGATTGGATGATCATGCCGATACGATGAATGCTGAAATCTGGTTTTCCACACCGGACAATAATATTATTTATTGCTCAAATAAAGACAGTGTGGCTGCAAAGGATCTGATCATAACCGATTTTTATGAGCGTACGGAATTATTTACCAAAACGATCAAAACCGGAACCTTGAACGGATGCTTTAACACTAAAACGCTGAGTATCAGTACTCCGGTTTATCAGGATAATACATACGCAGGTTTATTATCGATCCACTTATCCCTGCAGTTCATTAAAGATATTGCGCAGAAAACATTTGCATCCACTTACATGCCGTTTCTCGTCATCGTTGTATTATCTCTAATCGCCCTTATGCTGATCTCGAATAGCACCTTAAAACCGATTCGTGAAATTATCGCAACATCCAAACAATATGCTGCGGGTAATTTTAATGCTAGAATCGATGTCCATACGGATAATGAATTTGGCGAACTGGCACGATATATGGAGGAAATGGCAGACGAACTGAGCCGGTCAAATGAATACCGAAGATCATTTATCTCTAATATCTCCCACGACTTCCGTTCCCCTCTGACCTCCATCAAGGGATATATCGAAGCCATGATCGACGGAACGATTCCGCCGGATAAGCACGAGAAATATCTCCAGATCGTTCTGAGCGAAACTATGCGTCTTACCAAACTGACACAAGGGCTTCTGGAACTTAACAACTTTGATTCCTTTGACCTTCAGCTTGATAAGTCGAATTTTGATATCAAGAGCATCATTCTTCCTACGATCAACACCTTTGAAGGCCGTTGTCAGGACAAAGGCATTTATCTGCACGCGATCTTCCATACCGACAATACCATTGTCTATGCCGATCGAACAAGAATCCAGCAGGTTATCTATAATCTGGTTGATAATGCGATCAAATTCACCCCGGAGGGTCGCCAGATCACGGTTCAGGTCACGGAAAAATCCGATAAAGTCTATGTCAGTGTCAAGGATGAGGGTGTGGGAATTCCACCGGAATCGATCAAGAAAGTTTTCGACCGTTTCTATAAGACGGATCCGAGCCGCGGAAAGGATAAGACCGGAACCGGTCTCGGACTTGCTATCACAAAAGAGATCATCAAAGCGCACGGCGAAAACATTACCCTCACCAGTAAGGTTGGCGAGGGAAGTGAATTCATCTTCTCTCTCCCTATGCAGAAGGAAATGCAGGTTCCGATCAAAGCCGTGCATGTGAAGAAGGAAGAAGCCGATACACAATATATCTCCAATGGAAAGTTCCGTATTAAGAAGGACTAACCAAAGCCCCACCCGTTCTTGCCACTATGCTGGGTAGGAATTGAAACATCAGTGAAACTTTCGTTATGAGGTTTGCACTAGCTGTCAGCATCAAGCCCTTGTTTGAGCCTTATAAGGCGAGTTTGGGCGACTGCTGACAAATCAGCGTGCGAACCGAATAGAAAGTGTAGCGAGTTTCAACTCCTACCCAGCATAGTGGCAAGAGCGGGTGGGGCTTTATTTTATGTCTTACTCATAATGTCTCCATTAATAGGAGGCATTATTTATATCTCTCTGCCATCTCATTTACAGCATTGCGGATGCGTTCACGGAGATCTGCAGGCTCTATGACTTCCACGCTGGTTCCGTACTGCATCGCCCAGTGGAACATGGCATTCTGGCTGCAGGTCACACGGATAAATGCCTTATTGGCATCTGCCTCAGGATTAAAGTTATCTGGATAATTGTTCTGAACAAATTTTGGTGACAACACTTCAAAGTTCTTATCAAACCAGTCTACAATATCACCCATATTCCCTTTCTGAACCTTTAATACAATCGTAGCTGCGGAATCACTGAACATGTAGAGATGTTCCGCCATATGCTGTGGCAGATTCAGTCCATGCTCCATCCCTTTTACCAGACTTTTATCCTTGACCTTTTCATCCAGTATCTCAATCTCCGTCATACGGTCGATCCGGTAATTCGACAGATTGTCATATTTATCATAATTGCAGATCAGATAATATTTGCCCTCATTTGCAACCATCTGATATGGATTTACAATATACTTCGTATCCTTTCTTGGATGAAGCTGTTTATCGATACCATAGGTGTTATAGAGAAATGCAACCTTCTTGCCCTCACTGATCGCATCATCGATCATCTCAACATTTAACATGGTCTGACGGTTATCGGTATGTGATAACCTCGGCAGATTGCACACATGCTGTACCTTTGCACTGAAATACACATTCGAAAGCCCCTTGATCTTCTCGATCAGCTCCTGTGCCTGATTTCTCGGTATCGTCTTTGAAAATAAGATACTGTCGATCAACATTCTAAGCTCAGCATCATCAAATTCGTGATTGTAATACCAGTCCTTTGTCAGGATCTCGGTCTCTCCGTTTTTATTTTCACGTTCAATCTCCGTACATTCCAGATTATAACCAAAATCCACCAGATTCATCAGATTGCTCTTGACAGATTTCCGGTCAACCTTCATTCCATATTCGGTTTCCAGTTTCTTTATGATATCCTTCTGATCCATTGTATGTTCGGAATCCGTGTATTTCCGAAGAATCTCAAGGATACAGATATTCATCATTTTCTTTCCATCTACCATGTATGTACCTGTCTCTTATACACATCTCCGAGCCCACGAGACACTGAGCGATCTCG
>ENA-OZZM01000268-OZZM01000268.1-human-gut-metagenome-genome-assembly--contig:-NODE-268-length-9326-cov-4.329630_pt1 | contig 9326 bp, 10 predicted proteins | sample MGYA00244939_ERZ654150 | MGnify/ENA primary metagenome ERZ654150 (study PRJEB26926, sample SAMN06165005) | human gut metagenome | biome: ENVO:00009003; feature: ENVO:2100002; material: ENVO:00002003...
GTCGGCCACCGTAGGAAGTTGGGCCAGGGCCGCATAATACAGTAATACGGTATCCGGGTTTAAAAAAGCGGGGCTTTCCAGTCCCGCTTCGTGTTCGTTAATGGCAGTCGCAGTGGCCGTCCCCATGGTCGCACCCGCCGCCGCAGTCATCCCCGCAGTCGCCGCATGAACAGCCGCCCTGCAAGTCTTCGGGCGTTACGTCGCGTACCGAAACGACCTCGACCTCGAAATTGAGGGTCTTGCCGGCCATCGGATGGTTGAAGTCCATTTTCACGGTCTCTTCGCCCACCTCCTTGATGGTACCGATCATGCGGTTGCCCTGTGCATCGCTCATCGGCACCTGCGAACCTGCGAAGAGGATGTCTTCGGCCAGCTTGCCGTCCACCATGAATGTATTTTTAGGCAGATCGACGATCGCTTCGGCGATCACCTCGCCGTAACCGTCCTTCGGAGAGAGCGTGAAGGCAACCTTCTCGCCCGGCTCTTTGCCCAGGATCGCCTCCTCGAATTTGGGGAGCAGCATGCCTGTTCCGCAGATGAACTCGAGGGGAGCGCCCGGCTGGGACTGGTCTGCGATTGCGCCGTCAACGGTCAGTTTGTAATCGACCGCTACCATTTTGTTTTTTTCTACTTTCATTGTTTTCAGAAAATTATTTGAGTGTAATTGTGACAAAGATACGATTTTCGCCCGGATTTTGCAATCGGGATGAAATAAACGGATTTATACATTGTATTATTAACGCGAAAACGATGAAAAAATTATTCTTCGCATGGATCATGGCGCTGTGGTGCTTCCCCGCAGTATTCGCGCAGAGCGGGCAGGGGATTCGTTATCAGGGAGAGGTCGGTGTGGGGACCGCTTTCGGAGTAGGATCGAACGCCTACGACCGTTTCGTCCTGGAAACCGTCCACGGCGTGCGCATCGGCCCGCGACTGTTCGTCGGCCTGGGTGTGGCCTGGAACTACTATTCCGCCCGGGGAGATATGCCGGACGATAGTTTCAGGGAGTACACCGACGGAGGCCGTTCGTTCGTCCCGATTTTCGCCGATATGAAGGTTTATTTCCTCGACCGGCGGATTTCCCCCTATCTGAAAGTGGATATCGGTTACGGCATCCACAAGCACGGCGGTATTTATGCTGCGCCGGCCGTCGGTGTGAAATTCGGTTTGGGGAGTGTCCTGGCACTGAACATCGACTTCGGATTCCAGGTGCAGCAGCAGACTGCTCCCGACACTTCGAGCGGTCTGGGAGGTATCGTCCTGCGTGCCGGGTTGAGTTTTTAGGCTCGAATCCTTCGGGGTGAAATAAAAAGGAGAGGTGAAAATGACAGACTATAAGAAACTTGCAGTATATTACCTGAAAGCAAGCAAAAAACGATGTGTGATTACGATCCTTGGGGTAATGATCACGGTGGTCGTGCTATATGCGGGACTGAACTTTTTCTATTCATATATGCTGCAGTAGCAAAAGGATGTAAGAAAGGAAGCGGATTATGAGATCGTGTTCCTGACGGATGATCAGGAAACCATATCACAGATCGCGTCGGATGACCGTGTCACACAGGCATATACAGGAAAATATGCGGTGAGTGAGTGGGAGACAATTAACGGAACGGATGGCAAATATGTAGAAAAGATATATGACAATGCATTATATGTAAATACCGGACATCCTTACAGGATGGTTAAGATCATGAACGAGATGATAGAAGATTATGGGGTGGATGCAGAACTCAACTGGAATCTGTCCACCTGGTATCTGCAGGATATGGATGAAGGATTTGCTGTTATATTGATCGTGGTTCTGTTAGTTGCATATATATTTGCAATCTTTGCAGTCGGAGTTATCAGAAATACGATCCAGATGTTTACATTAGAGCAGGTGAAAGACTATGGAATCTTACGATGCATCGGAGCGACGAAGGGACAGTTAAGCGGCATCATCTATCGGATGGGAGCCATACTTGAGATTGCCGGACTGCTTGCCGGCATTGTGATGGGCGGAATCGTCAGCATGATCCTCGGATTTATATTTAAGATAAGCGCAGGCTTCCATATCATTCCGGTGATACCGATCCTGATCACTTATCTGGGAGATATGTATTTCGTAATGCGTGAGAATGCCAAGCTGGTAACGAAGATGACACCGGTCAGTGCGGTTCGTGGTGAATACAGGATCAAGAAAGAAAAGCTTCGTCGTCATGGTGGTGGTCTGCTGGGAAAGATATTTGGAATCGAAGGATCATATGCCAGAAAGAGTGTCCTTCGAAATAAAGGAAGATTTATAAAGACGGTAACAGCCATGGTATTCAGTATATCGGCGATCGTATTGATATGCAGCTGCTGGGGACAGCTCAGAAAATACTGGAAGGATACAGATGAAAAATATGGGGAATATCAGTTTAATCTGACTTCGTATTCGTCAGCTTCAACGAGCCTGAAAGAAGCACAGAGCACCTTGCCATCTGCGGAGGTATTTCGGGATCTGTCGAAGAATAACAATGTGGTAGCGTCCAAAAAGGTATATGCCTGTGTGGGGGATCTTGTAAATACGGATTCTTATACAGGAAAGATCACAGATGAATTCCGGACAAAGGTCACGATGGGATATTATTACGATCTTTATATGGATAAGTTAAATGGAACAGGAGATACATCAGAGGATAAAGATCCGGAAGTTACCAAAAGTGTAGCGGAAAGTATAGTAAACAGCACAGATGTGATCGGATGTGACGATTCTGATCTGAATGACCTTGCAAGATATCTGAAAGCAGGAACGACAGAACTATCCGAGGACGGTATTCTGGTCGTTGAGGGAGGAAGCTTTAACAGTTGGGATCTGAAAGAGGCAGATGATACGAATGATACCTTATATGATAAAGCGTATCATTTTGATACTTATCATTTCGAACTGGGTGATACGGTTCAATTAGTTGATTTTGCTTTATATCAGAAAGAATGTCTGAAAGCAAAGGAGAAGATCAATCAGGAATTTGAAAAACAGCAGAAAAAAGCAGGTACGACAGAAGATAGCGACAGTGAATACGGCACAGTAAAAAACGCAGAAGAACGGACTTCCGTGCGGCAGGAATATGTGGAATATAAGAAGATTAAAGACCGGCTGATCGCGGAGGGTCATTATAAGACCTATAAGGTAGAAGGTATTCTGGATCTTGGAACGCAGGTATTTGAAGGGGATTCTGACCGACAGATCTATATGCGGCAAGGTGATTATTTTGATCTGACCGGGTACGGAGAAAATGATATTGCCGGTATGAAATATAAGATCGATATGGATCATATATCAGTTAGTGCTGTAACAGAATTGCTGTCCTATAACGAGGATTCATTATATGGAGAGGCTATGCAGATCTGTGTATACCTGAAAAGCTTTGTTCGGTATGCAGTCGCAGCAGTACTGTTTATCTTTGTATTAAGTTCGGTAAACATCGTGAATACGACAGCCGGAAATCTGCATCTGAGACGAAAAGAATTCGCACAGCTCCGGGTGATCGGAATGTCCAGAAAGCGTCTGTTAAAAACCGTTATGTTAGAGGGTGTTATGACGACGGTCGTTGCGAATGTATTCGGCTTTATTATAGGTGTTGGCATATCATATGGATTCTTTATCTATCTTAATATGGTGATCGAGGTAGGAAAATCCATTGCCTGGTGGGCATTTGGAGTCGGACTTGTGGCATCCGGTCTGATCATCTGCGGAAGCATCTGGCTGGGGATCAGAGACCTTCCGGTAGCCATGGTAGAAGATCTGAAGCTTGAGGAGTAAGCATGAAATGTAAGCCTGATACAGTAGATGGAAAGTTGCAACGGAGTTGCTGTATCACAAGGTTAAAAAACAGAAATGCAATAAATATTTAGATAAAAATTATAGGTAGAAAGATCTGCGGGAAAGGCAGAGGAAAGAGGGTACGCTATGGAAATCGTAAAAATGGAACATGTAACAAAGATATACGGAGAAGGAAATACCAGAGTATGGGCGCTTGATGATGTGAACCTGACAGTGAATAAGGGCGAGATCGTGGCGGTTGTCGGTGCATCCGGTTCCGGTAAATCCACCCTGCTTCATGTTATGGGTGGTGTGGATACTCCAAATGAGGGAAATGTCATCGTAGACGGAAAGGATATTACAAGACTGACCGATGAGGAGATGTCAGTCTTCCGTAGAAGAAAGATCGGATTTGTATTTCAGGCATATCATCTGATCCCGGTACTGACAGTAGAGGAAAATATCAAGATGCCGATCCTGCTCGATCACAGAAAGCCGGATCGCGATTACATCGATCATATCATCGAGATGTTAGGGCTGAAGGACAGACGGAAGCATCTTCCAAACCAGTTATCCGGTGGACAGCAGCAGCGTGCAGCGATCGCAAGAGCACTGGCAAATCGCCCGGCGCTGATCCTTGCCGATGAGCCTACCGGAGCACTTGACTCCAAGAACGGAAATGAAGTTATCACCCTGCTTCAGGATTCTGTTAAGAAGTTGGATCAGACACTGGTACTTATCACACATAATATCGATCTGGCGAGAGAGGCAGACCGTATCGTGAGGATCACGGATGGAAAGATATCAGAAGGAGAGGAGATGTAGAGATGAAACGAATACTTACAATCTGTATGGCATGTGTACTTGGATTCCTTGCTGTATTTGGATATAAGGACACGATGGCTTCTGTATCAGCAGCGGAGCCAAAGGTTATGGTAACCGATTATAAGATCAAAGAGAATGAAGTAGTGGCAGGCGGGACCTTTACACTTGAAGTGACGATCACAAATACTGCGGATAAAAAGATCACAAACCTGAAAATGGCAGTCACATCCGATGGCGGAGAGCTGATCCCTGCATCCGGTGCAGGAACAGGATATCTGGCAGAGCTTGGAGGTGGGGAGAACTATACATTTGAGTTCCCGATGCAGGCAGCAGCCAATCTGGAAGAAAAGGCTTATAAGCTGACAGTGACAGATGAGTATGAAGACCGCTATGGCAATCCATATACCGTGACAGATACGATCTATCTGCCGGTTACGATCGAGCAGCGCGGTGAGATCACCGGTGTATATGCAGAATCAGATGTGACACTCGGAGATTCTATCGAGATCATGGGAAGTGTCAGCAATCTGGGAGCATCTACTCTTTATAATGTAAAGGCAAAGATTGATACAAGATTTACATCTGAAGGTGATGTCTATATCGGCAATATCGAACCGGGTAAGAATGGCTCGATCGATATACTTGCAAACACAACGAAGACGACAGGCACCGGCGGTGAGATGGGTAAGCTTGTCGTTACATATGAAGATAAATCGGGAAATGTAACAACGCTGGAAGAGAATTTCTCGATCAGCGTAAATGCACCTGTCTATACAGACATCGAAAAAGTAAAGGATGTACAGAAGAAGGATTACAGTAAGATGATCATAGAGATCGTTGTTGCTGTGGTTGTTGCAGCGTTCATTGTTATCTGGATCATTCGCAGAAGAAAGAGGAAGAAAGAGATATTGGAGGAGTTCTAAATGGGTTGGATCAGTCATTTATGTTTGATGAATATGAAAAGACGGAAAACCAGAACCTTTCTAACCATACTTGGAGTTGTGATCGGTGTGATCTCTGTTGTGACCCTGCTTGCAGTCGGTATCGGCGTAAGACAGGAAATGATCAATACCATGGTGGACAGTGAAAGTATTTGCCAGATTCGGGTGACTGGAGCAACCGGCGGCAAGCACAAAGACCGGATGATCATGGATCAGACCGTGAAAACTTTTCAGGAGCTTGAATATGTCAGTTCCGTATATCCGACCTATGAGATGTATGTGACCATCACAAACGGAAAATATTCTTATGATGGTGCGATTACAGGTATTCCACAGTCGGAGCTTGCGAAGCTTAAGTATACAAAGACGTCAAAGCAGACAACATCGAGCGTGAAGCCGGTGCTTATCATGGGAAATAAGGTCACATCCTTATTCTATAATCCGGAAACGGAGCAGACCTATGATGTGACAGAGAAGAAAAAAGCAGAGGCATGGATCGGAAAAAAAGTGGATCTGTCCTTCTGGGATTCACAGGAGATGGCACCGGTGAAGATAGAAGTCGGAGCGATTATTGACAGTGGAGAAGATACATATAACAGAGACTCACAGAGTGTTTACTGCGATCTGGATGTGTTAAAGAGCTTTTTAGGCAGAGTATCCAGTGGGGGAACGCTGCCGGGACAGCCGCTTGATGCAAATGGAAATCCGTACAAGGATTTCGTATATTCCGGAGCGGTTGTGACTGTTGATAATATCGATCATGTCGATTCTATCGTGAAGAAGCTTCAGGATATGGGTTATACGACAGAAAATGAGAAAGAGTATCTGGATACGATACAGAAATATCTGAAGATGGTACAGCTTTTACTGGGCGGTATCGGAGCGATCGCACTGATCGTATCCGTGATCGGAATCAGCAATACCATGACAACATCGGTATTTGACCGGATCAATGAGATCGGCGTATTAAAGGTTCTCGGATGCGATCCGGATGAGCTGCAGATCCTGTTCCTTACAGAGGCAGGAATCATCGGAGCAGCAGGCGGCATCATAGGAGTGCTTTTATCTTATGGGTTTAAGGGTATCGTAGATAAGATTGCTATTAAAATGTTCGATCTGGCAAAGGGAACGCAGATTGCAATGATCCCATGGGAGCTTGCAGTCGGAGCCGTTGTCGGAGCGATTCTGCTTGCGATATGTGCCGGATATTTTCCTGCGAGATTTGCATCGAAATTGCAGCCGTTAGATGCTGTCAGAAACAGATAGAAAAAAAGGAAAAAAACGGAACAGTATTTTGTTGACTTTACTGTATCCATGCGTTATATTATAATCGTCCGCGGGGCAGTGAGATAAACATTTACTATATTTAGGAGGAATTATTAATATGTTCGATAAGGTAAAAGCTATTTTCGAAGAGCAGTTAGGAGTATCACAGGATGAGATGCAGCTCGATACTAACTTCAAAGATGATTTAGGAGTAGATTCATTAGATTTATATGAGATAGTAATGAAGATGGAAGATGAATTCGACGTTGAGATCCCTGCTGAGGAGCTTGAAGACGTTGCTACATTCGAAGACGTACTTAACTATCTTAAGAGCAAAGGTGTAGAAGAATAATTCACATCAGAAGCAGACAAGAGGCAGCGAAGATGTCTACATACCAGATTTGCCCGGCGCAGGTTGGTGGATGACAGACTGGCTGCTTCTTTTAGTATACAGGGATGGGCAATTGTGATGTTTAGATATTGTGTGATGTCCAACCATCTTGACTTTCCCAACCAGAGGACGCTTCCGCTCGTTTCGTCCTGCAGCGGTACTAAGATGCCGCTTGCAGCGCCATCCACACCACAAGGGCGCGCTTTCGTTCTAACCTCGTGCCAAAAGGCACTCGCTAAGTACGAAATGTGACGACCGGCGGACTCAAATGCCTCTGTGTTGGCAAATCAAATGATTGAACATCATCTACTCTTTGAACATCGTAATTGCCGATAAATAGAATAGACAGGTGAGAAAAATGGGTAAAACAGCAGTTATTTTCCCTGGCCAGGGTGCTCAGTATGTAGGCATGGCTAAGGATTTTTATGACAATTTTGAAGACAGTAAGGCAGTGATCGATACAGCAGACAGTGTGCTTGACATTGATCTGAAGAAGATCTGCTTTGAGGAAAATGAAGATATCAACAAGACAGAATATACACAGCCTGCTATGGTAGCAGCAGAACTTGCTATCTATGAGCATGTAAAGAATGCAGGTTTGAAGGCAGATGTATTCGCAGGTCTGTCACTTGGTGAGTACAGCGCACTTACAGCTTGTGGAGCTATGAAGCTTCCGGATGCGATCCGTACCGTAAGACAGCGTGGTATCCTGATGCAGAATGAAGTTCCGCTTGGTCAGGGTGCTATGGCAGCCGTTATCGCTACAGATGCAGAAGTGATCGCAAAGGTCTGTGAGGAGACTCCGGGCAATGTTCAGATCGCAAATTATAACTGCCCCGGACAGATCGTTATTTCCGGTGAGACAGAAGCCCTTGACAAAGCATGTGAAGCCCTTCAGGCAGCAGGAGCCAAGAGAGTGATCAAGTTAAATGTCAGCGGCCCATTCCATTCCAAGATGCTGGAACCGGCCGGTGAAAAGTTATATGCATACTTAAGAGATGTAGAGATCGCAGACGATTTCCTTCCGTATGTATGTAATGCTGATGCATGTTATGTAACAGATGCCTCAGAGGTTAAGACTTTACTGATGCGTCAGGTATATTCATCTGTCAGATGGCAGCAGAGTATCGAAGCTATGATCGCAGACGGCGTAGATACATTTGTAGAGGTTGGACCAGGAAAGACCCTGTCCGGCTTCATGAGAAAGATCAACAAGGAAATGAAATGCATCAACATCGCAACGGTTGATGATCTGAAGAAATTGGAGGAACTGAATGCTTAAGGATAAGGTAGCAGTCGTAACAGGTGCCGGACGTGGTATCGGCAGAGCCATTGCAAAGACATTTGCAGGATATGGCGCAAAGGTAGTTGTCAATTATAATGGCTCAGAGGAGCGTGCAAACAGTCTCGTAGCAGAGATCAAGGAAGCCGGCGGAGAGGCAGTTGCTTATAAGGCAAATGTAGCTGATTTTACAGAGGCAGAGGGACTTATCAAGTTCGCACTGGAGCAGTATGGCAGAGTTGATATCCTCGTAAACAATGCCGGTATTACAAAAGATAATATCATGCTCGGTATGAAGGAAGAAGATTTCGATCAGGTTATCAATATCAACCTGAAGGGTGCATTTAACTGTATCAAGCATGTGTACAGACCGATGATGAAGCAGAAGTACGGCAGGATCATCAACATGTCATCCGTAGTTGGTATCGAGGGAAATGCAGGACAGATCAACTATGCTGCATCCAAAGCCGGAATCATCGGCATGACAAAGTCTGTAGCAAAGGAGCTTGGCAGCCGTGGTGTAACAGCAAATGCGATCGCGCCGGGATTCATCAAGACAGATATGACAGACGCAATGTCAGATAAGATGAAGGATGCGATGCTCGATCATATCACAGTTAAGAGACTGGGTGAGGTATCAGATATCGCTGAGACAGCAGCATTCCTTGCTTCTGACAAGGCATCTTACATTACAGGACAGGTTATCCGTGTAGACGGTGGCATGAGCCTGTAAGATAGAATAGAATATAGCTTAAAGAATATAAATGCCAGATACAAAGTATATATTCTGTCTCTTATACACATCTCCGAGCCCACGAGACACTGAGCGATCTC
>ENA-OZZM01000276-OZZM01000276.1-human-gut-metagenome-genome-assembly--contig:-NODE-276-length-9195-cov-8.229650_pt1 | contig 9195 bp, 8 predicted proteins | sample MGYA00244939_ERZ654150 | MGnify/ENA primary metagenome ERZ654150 (study PRJEB26926, sample SAMN06165005) | human gut metagenome | biome: ENVO:00009003; feature: ENVO:2100002; material: ENVO:00002003...
ATACGAGATCGCTCAGTGTCTCGTGGGCTCGGAGATGTGTATAAGAGACAGCCGAAGTAGAATGCGAACCATCCTCATGAAAACTGATGATCTCCGATGCTGCATTTGCTGCCAGCTGTTTCTTTCCCTGATTTATCATCCAAGCCAGAATGGCTGTCGGTATTCCGACCAGAACAAGGATCGCCACAAATGTGCCAACAATTATTTTCTTCTTCAGACTCCACGGATCACGCAGCTTTTTCGGTCCCATTCGCTTATGTTCCCGCGCACGTACATACAGATCCTCATCTGTACTTTTCTCAATATCTCTTTTTTGATTCTGAGTTTTTTCTCTGAACGAAGTTTCGTTCTGATTTTCCGCTTTCTTTTGAAAAAAATTCTTTTTAATATCCTCGGTTCGGATTCCTTCCGCTGCAATCTCATCCTGGGCTTCCTGTACGATCTCTTTGATCAACAGATCAACAGCTTCTTCACCCGTCTGAGGAGCTGGGTCAGCCGCCTGCTCTTCCTGCCGGCTGACCGGACCGCTGCTTTCGGTATCCTGTTTTCCTTCTGTCTTTTTTCCTTCTGACTCTTTTTCTTCTGACTGTCCATCCTGCAATGCTTCTGCAAGCCGGATCGCTTCTAACAGCTTCTCGTCAAATAAATCTTCCATATAACAACCTTATGCATACAGTGGATATTTCTCTACAATACTCTTAACAAGGGCTTCTGCTCTTGCCTTATCATCATCAATCACTGCTGCCTTGATAGCCTCAGCAATTGTCTCCATATCAGCTTCATTTGCACCTCTGGTTGTAACTGCAGGTGTTCCGATACGGATACCGCTTGTTACAAACGGAGATTTTGGATCATTTGGTACTGTGTTCTTATTTACAGTGATATGAACCTCATCCAAAAGCTTCTCCACTTCTTTACCGGTACGGTCCAGATTCTGAAGATCCACCAGCATAAGGTGGTTATCTGTTCCGCCTGATACGATATTGAAGCCTCTTGCCATTAATGCAGAGGCGAGTGCTGCTGCATTCTTTACAACCTGTGCCTGATACTCCTTATATTCCGGCTGTAATGCTTCCTTTAAACATACTGCCTTACCTGCGATGACATGCATCAGAGGTCCACCCTGGATACCAGGGAATACTGCCTTATTGAAGTTGAATTTCTCATTGATCTCGTTGCTGCACATGATCATACCACCTCTAGGTCCGCGAAGTGTCTTATGTGTAGTAGTTGTTGTAACATGTGCATATGGAATCGGGCTCATATGAAGTCCTGCTGCTACAAGACCTGCGATGTGTGCCATATCTACCATCAGATATGCACCAACCTCATCTGCGATCTCACGGAATCTCTTGAAATCGATTGCTCTTGCATATGCTGATGCACCTGCTACGATCAGCTTTGGCTTGCATTCCTTTGCGATCTCAAGAACCTTGTCATAATCTATAAATCCATCATCATTTACACCATAAGGTACGCAATGAAAATATTTACCGGACATATTTACAGGTGAACCATGTGTCAGATGTCCGCCGTGATCCAGATTCATTCCCATAAACGTATCGCCGGGATTTAAAATAGCGAAAAATACTGCCATATTCGCCTGTGCTCCGGAATGTGGCTGAACATTTACATATTCACATCCAAATAATTTTTTTGCACGCTCTCTGGCAAGATCTTCCACTACGTCTACATACTGGCATCCACCATAATATCTTTTTCCGGGATAACCTTCCGCATATTTGTTTGTCAGATGGCTTCCCATAGCTGCCATAACTGCCTTTGATACGATATTCTCTGATGCGATCAGCTCCAGATTGTTATTCTGTCTGTTCAGTTCATCCGTCATTGCCGCCGCAACTTCCGGATCCACTTTTGTAATTTCATCAAATCCAAACATTTTCTTACCTCCTGGTATGTAATAATATATAACGCATTAATAGAGACAGTATACCATGTCCTCCCTTTCCATACAAGCCAACAAGTACCAGAAATAGGATGAAATAAGATAGAAATAAAATTGATAGGAATAAGATCCGATCTTATTTTTCAGAAATGGAAATATTTTCACTTCGCCCCTTGACAAATAAATCTCTCTATACTAATATTGATGAGTATGTTTACATTGAATTGTCCGTGTCCGGTTTTAATGTAAAAACCTTATTATAATCTATATTTTAAATGGAGGTAGAGAATTTTGGCTAACATCAAATCTGCAAAGAAAAGAATTGAAGTAATTGACAAGAAGACTTTAAGAAACAAGATGATCAAGTCTAAGGTTAAGACAGTTATCAAAAAGGTAGAAGCTGCTATCGCTGCCGGTGACAAAGAAGCTGCTCAGGCAAATCTTCTGGTTGCTATCTCAGAGATCGACAAGGCTGCTTCAAAGGGCGTTTACCACAAGAACAATGCTTCTCGTAAAGTATCACGTCTTACAGCTGCTGTCAACAAGATGGCTTAATCTGACTCATATATATTTTTATAATTGATTACATATGTAAGGCTGCACATATATAATCAAAACCGTCAAAAAAAACAGAACCCTTGAGGTTCTGTTTTTTTGTGTAATAATTCAGTCTCCAGACTATAATAATACCCGTGGTATACAATGATATAACGATGTTCGTGTAGCTCCGGCTACCGGCTCAATGATATCAACAACACTTCCACCGCCACCACATCTGATGCCTGGCTGGTCTTTAATTTGTAGTCTGTATCCTGGCAGGCTTCCATGATCTTCTTTAATTCCTGTTCCGAATAATTCCGGCACTGTTCCGCATATTTCTTCACCGACCAGGACGGAACACCAAGTACAGATGCCGTATCTGCATAATTCTTATTCTCCGCAAGACACATCTTGGTCTTTAATAACAGATCATACTGTCTCGCTATCAAAAACAGGATCCGCATCGCCGGTTCCCGGTTCTCAAGCAGCTCATGGTACAGATGGATCGCTCGATCCTGCTGTTTTCTGGAGATTGCATCAATCATCTCAAAGATATGTCCTTCCGAATTCCCCACGCAGAGATTCTCGACATCGGATGCCGTTACAGCCTCTCTGTCCACTGTATAGCTTATCAGTTTATCAATCTCATTCTTAATCGAATTCATATCCGATCCGGTATGCTCGATCAGCGAACGGATCGCATCGTCAGTTATCTGTTTTCCTTCGCCTTTGAACATTCCTTTAACCCATACAGCCAGAGTCTTCTCGTTTGGAGTTTCAAAGCACAAGGCTTCTCCCAACTTATCAACGGTTTTATATAATTTATTTCTCTTATCAACTTCTGACTCAACAAACAGAATCAACGAGGTGTCCGGCAGTTCTTTGATCCGCTCGGCAAATTCCTCACAGCTCTTTTTAAACAATCCGGTCCCTTCTGCCAGCACCACCCGCCGGTCAGCGAAGAACGGCATTGTTTCACAGAAGCCTATGATCTCCATCGGATCTGTCTTCTCGCCTGCAAACTTTGCAAAGTTCATATTATCGTCACGGTCTGTTACCGCCGAAAGCAATTTATCTCTGTACTGGTTCACGAGATATGTTTCGTCCCCATATAACAGATATACCGGAGCATAGCTTTCGTTTTTTATATGCTCATTTATAACCGCCATTGCATCCTTATCGCTCTGCTTTTTTCCTGCTGCCATAGCTATGTCTCCTTTTCTTCCTGCTCCAGTACATTATGCCAAATACCGTTTTTATTTTCAACACCTGTCTATGATATTCTTCCGTAATACAGATGATCGCGCCATATTCCAAATGCCTTTGTTACCGGTCTTTTGTCCCTTAAACCGTAATCTCGATCTGGTTGTCCTCTACATCAAAAATGCAGCTCTCATAATATCCGTCTCCCGTCACCCGCGGTCCACTGATGACTTTATATCCGTCCTCCTGAAGTCTCCTGGTAAGTTCATCGACTTTCTCTCTGCTTCCAACCGAAAAAGCCACATGAATAAGACCGATCCTTGCCAGTTCCTTTCTCAGATTTGACACCCTTGGCTTTTGCATGATCTCAAGTCTTGCTCCATCATCAAAGCTTAAAAAATAAGACTGAAACTCTGTTTGTGGATTATAATAACGCTCACCGGCTTTTGCATCGAAATACTTTATAAAAAAATCTTTTGTCTTTTCCAGATCTTCTACATACATAGCAACATGTTCTATCTGCATTTCCGATTTCCTCCTGTATTTTATATTTCCCTAAAAAATATAACACAATTATTAAAATTTTCCCATATATGTTTTTATGGGTTGCCAATCCGAGTTTATTCTGTTATAGTTTCAGAGGTTTTGATAAATATCAAATTCCCAAATTCTATTTTCAAATGGAGGTGAATTTTCATGGATAGTTGCGATCGTATTGGACAAAGTAAAATATGCGGTGCTGTGATAACGAAGCATCAATGGATGTGGCTGTCTATGAAGATCCGATAACCTCATCTTATATTGTTGTGTGCCTTTTCATACATCGCATCAGACGATCCTGACCATCCGGTCTTCACACTGAGACGATGTATTTTTATGCCTAAAACGGGCAAGAAGGAGGTCACAATGAAAAAAATCACAGTATTTAAAAGAGATTATGTAACAGAACTTGTAAAGATCATTCGTAATGCAAAGAATGCACAGACGCTGCAAAGGCATTTGTCTAACTATCATGACAAGGATATCGCCGAAGCAATCACAAAACTGAGTGAAACAGAACGAATGCGCCTGTACACTATGATCGATATCCCACAGCTTGCAGAGATTTTCTCCTATCTGGATGATGCCAAGCCATATCTGGATGAACTGTCACTTGATAAAGCCGCAAGAGTCATATCCGATATGGATGCAGATGATGCTCTGGATATTCTGGATGAATTTTCCGATGAGCAACAGCAGGAAATGGTTGCCCGGTTGGATGATGATTCCCGGAGAGATGTAAAGAAGCTGCTTTCTTATGAGGATGATGAAATCGGAAGCTGCATGACAAACAATTATATCTGTATTCCGGACACACTGTCCATCCGTGAAGCTATGAGCGCACTGGTTCGGCAGGCAGGAGAACACGACAATATCTCGACGATCTATACCACTGATACAAATGGCCAGTTTTCCGGTGCTATCGATCTGAAGGATCTGATCATCGCACGGGAAAATGATTCTTTGTCAAATATCATCAGCCGCTCCTATCCGTCTGTCTATGAACATATGAAGATTGCAGACTGTATCGATGACCTTACCGATTATGAAGAAGACTCCATCCCTGTTTTATCTGAAAACGGAACCATCGCCGGCATCCTGACTGCAAACGACATTGTAGAGCTGGTTGATAATGCCATGGGTGATGACTATGCCAAGCTCGCCGGTCTTACATCCGAAGAAGATCTGAATGAGCCAACCTTTACCAGCATGAAAAAACGTCTGCCATGGCTCATCATCCTTCTGTTTCTTGGTATGGCTGTATCCTCTGTGGTAGGAATGTTTGAATCTGTTGTTGCAGTGCTTCCGATCGTGATCTGCTTCCAGTCCCTTGTTCTTGATATGGCCGGAAATGTCGGCACACAGTCCCTCGCCGTTACGATCCGTGTGCTTATGGACGAAGATTTGAGTACAAAAAAGAAGCTTTCCCTTCTTATTAAAGAAATGAAGATCGGCTTCTTAAATGGTGCAAGCCTTGGAATCATGGCACTCCTGTTTTTAGGAATTTATATCCATTATTTCAAGAAATATGTGTGGGTATCCGCATTCCTGATCTCCGGCTGTGTCGGCATCTCGCTGATCGTTGCAATGGTAATCTCAAGCTTTGTCGGAACCATTATTCCTATGTTCTTCCACAAGATCCATATTGATCCTGCGGTTGCTTCCGGCCCACTTATTACAACAGTCAATGATCTGGTGGCCGTGATCACCTACTATGGACTGGCAATGGTATTTTTAATTAATATTTTTCATATTTAGGTTTTGAATCTTCATCGTTCCGGCAAAAGACAGGTTGTTTTCTATAACAGAAATTACTTATCTTTTACCGGAACTTTTTTACATCATGTTTCTATTCTCTTTTGCCGGAACTTTTTTACATCATGTTTCTATTTTCTTTTGCCAGAACTTTTTTACACCAGGTTTTTGTTCCGCATTTTGGGCATTTCAAATATCTGGTTGAAATCATATGCATTCCCATTGTATATGCACCAAAGGTCGGAACAAACAGCTCATTGCAATGACGGCATTTGTAATAACCGATGGTGCGCTCACCTTCCATCGCAACCATAAGTCCACAACCAAATATAACACATGCGATCACTACCAGTAATATCTTAACCGGTACTGCGATCACCTCTGTATACACTGCAACAACCATGATCAATGTAATAAATGATATCGTTGCAATTAAACCCGTTATAATTGTAGGAATTAATTTCTTCTTGTTTTCTTCTCTTTCTTTAATCATATTCACCATATTTTCCTCCGCTTTCTTTTGATATTCTTCCTCAGACACTCTTGCACCGGACAACAGTTCATTTACCGTAATGTCCAGTTCCTTACATAAAGGTAATAACAGAGACACTTCCGGGAATCCCTTTCCCGTCTCCCTTAATTAAAGATATTGTTGGGTAAAAAAGAAAGGTCAGTCGATTTTGCCGATGAAGCGGTAGTAGATTTCTACTTCCTGCTCACGGCTTCCGTCCTCGCCCTTGACAGCTTCGTGGACGGTTATTTTTTCAATTAGAGTGTTCAGAAGTTCGGCGGTCAGCTCCACAGGGTTGACATACTGTTTCATCAGGGCAATCCACTTTTCAGCATCCGCTGCGGTCTGTACGGCGGCTTCCATCGTTTCGTGAAGCTGTCTTATTTTTGTTTCAAGCTCCTTTTGCTCGTTCTGGTACTTCTCGGACAGCATATTGAAGTTATACTCGGTTATGCGTCCGGCAGACCAGTCCTCATACATTTTAGCAAACAGCCCGTCAACCTCGGCTTTACGCTTCTCTGCCTTTTTCAGCTCCGCAGCCTGCTTTTTCTTCGCAGAGTTTCTTTCCCTGTCGCTGGCATTGAGCAGGCGTTTCAGCAGCTTGTCCTCGTCTTTCTGTGCCAGCATAGACCAGTATTGCAGTCTTGCAAGCACATAGGCATACAGTACATCATAGCGGATATAGTGCATGGAACACTGGCGTAATCCCTGCCCGTTCTTGCTGCAATGGTAGTACCCGTATGGGTTCTTATTCTGCTTGTTTTCCCCATAGGCTAAAGACCATCCGCAGTCTGCACATTTTATCAATCCTGCGAAAATCTGTGTCGTACCGTTTCTGCGTTTCCTGCGTCTGCTTGCAATCAGCTCCTGAACTTTTTGGAACACTTCTTCGGAAATGATGGCTTCGTGGGTATTTTCCACACGATACCATTCTTCCTGCGGCTTCCGCACCTTTTTCTTGTTCTTGAATGAAATGTTGCTCTGCTTGTTGTGAATGCTGTGACCGATGTAGGTTTCCTCTTTCAAAATGCTCTTGACCTGTGCTATCGTCCACGCATAGGCTTTTTCTGCGGGCGCACCGGCGTAGATATTGGCGAAAGTCCCGTATCTTTCATAGTTCAGCCAGCCGGGGGTAGGTACTTTTTCCTCCACCAGAATCCGTGTAATGCTGGCGGCTCCACGCCCGTGTACAGCAAGGTCAAAAATCTTCTCTACAATCCAGCGTGTTTCCGGGTCGATCAGAAGATGACCTTTTTTGTCCGGGTCTTTTACATAGCCCAGCGGTGCATAGGCTCCATAGTGTGCGCCATTGGCAAATCTTGTGTGCATGGCAGCCTTGACCTTTTTGCTGGTCTGTCGGGCGTGCATTTCATTCAGGATGTTTAAGAACGGTGCAAGCTCGCTTTCTCCGTTGATGGTGTCCACATTGTCATTGATGGCAATGTAGCGTACTCCCTTGCTGGGGAAATAGATTTCCGTGTACTGACCGGTCAGGATATAGTTTCTTCCCAGACGGGATAAGTCCTTTGTGACAACGCAGTTGATTTTCCCGTCTTCGATGTCATCAATCATCCTTTGGAAACTTGGACGCTCGAAATTTGTCCCACTCCATCCGTCGTCAATGTACTCGTCTACAACGGTCAGCCCATGCTCTGCGGCATACTGTCTAAGCATCATGCGCTGGGTCTGGATACTGCCGCTTTCCCCCTGTAATTCATCGTCACGGCTCAATCTCAAATATAGTGCAGTGTTATAAATCGTTGTATTGTATGGTTGTTTCACGGTTAAAAATCCTCCTTCTAAAAGAAACAACCCACGCTTATACAATACTCGCTGGTACAAGTATATCATAAGCGTGGGCTGATTGACAGTCGTTATTCCGTATTTTTTCAGGAAGCGGCGGCAGCGTGCTGGATCACATCTTCCAGCAGGCTGTCAAGCGGCTTCCCATCCTGTGCGAAATGCTCCGATACCTTGATACGGACTTTCCCCATGACAAAATACTGGGTGCCGTCTTTTTCGGTAAGCAGGGTGCCGCTGTTTTTGTTATTGCTCTCGTTTTTGCTTTTTGCCATAGGCAGTTACCTCCATAAATGAAATATGCCCGACAAGGGAATGTCAGACAGGTGTACAGCCGCAGACTGTCTCCGTGTCAACCAAACCGTGTCAACCGGCAGAAAAGACTTTGAAAACAATCCATAGGCGCTCTATTATTACTTTTTACTTTTTCTTTGATTTCTTGGTTGACATGGTTGACAAAGGAGAGAAATGCCCCAAATATCAGGCTTTTCCCCGTCAACCGGCTGTCAACCAAAGCGTCAACCAAACTGTCAACCGGTGGCTTTTCAGAATGGAAGTTCCATTTGCCGGGCTTCTTCTTCCGTGATTTCCTGAAAACCGTCCCCCTCCGGCGGAGCTTGGTTGACACGCTCCCAGCCTTTTTGAGAACCGTATTTCTTATACCGCTTCGGGCTTTTGTAGGCTACCCAGCCCTGTATGATGCCGCCCGCAATGCCGGTATTCATAATCTCGCAGATTGCCCGTGTCTCCCAGTCTGCCGGGGAATTTAAGTTCCCCAGCGCTTCCTCATAAAGCTGCTTGGAACATACCCTGTCGCCGGTGTAGTCCTCCAAATAGGCGTAGATCATGCCGGCCTGTGTGTCTTCCTGCATAAAGTCCTGCTGGTGGGCGTTCAGGTATCGGTTCATTTCCATGCTGAATGACAGCTTATACTTCCCAC
>ENA-OZZM01000278-OZZM01000278.1-human-gut-metagenome-genome-assembly--contig:-NODE-278-length-9174-cov-4.932339_pt1 | contig 9174 bp, 6 predicted proteins | sample MGYA00244939_ERZ654150 | MGnify/ENA primary metagenome ERZ654150 (study PRJEB26926, sample SAMN06165005) | human gut metagenome | biome: ENVO:00009003; feature: ENVO:2100002; material: ENVO:00002003...
CAGTGTCTCGTGGGCTCGGAGATGTGTATAAGAGACAGTTTATATGGTAACATTTTTGAATAAGGAAAAAAAACTGGGAGATATGATATATAAGCTTGATCTAAGCGCATTAATAGAAGAAAAATAATTCTATGTTCATTCCATCAGATAGACATACACAAAAATTCCTCTGCATACATTGTAAAAATGAGATTTGCAGGGGAATTTTTTTGAGAGATTATATTGAGGAAAGAGCAGAAGAAATTGGACAATATATCGTGGAAAGCGGAGCGACTGTCCGGCAGACAGCAAAGAAATTCGGAGTAAGTAAAAGTACGGTACATAAAGATGTGACGGAACGGCTGGTGAAGATCAATCCATTTCTGGCGGCAAGGATCCGGGTCGTTTTGGATGTGAATAAAGCAGAGCGGCACATCAGGGGAGGAATGGCAACGAAAGAGAAATATCTGCATGAACGGGAAGAACAAGAGGTGCAATGAATAAAAATATTTGCATAGATCGGTATAAGGCGAAAAGATATGGAGTCAGAAGATGACATGATGACGCAGAGAGGCAATTTGAAAAAGATTGCTTCTCTTTTTTAGTTTACTTGTGTTATCAGATGAGATTGGTTAAAATGAAAAATAGATATAACGAGGAGAATGTACGAGAATAAGGGGTAAAAGATAGTTAACGGAGGCGATTACAATGAGACAGAAGTTATGGAGAAAGAAAAAGTTTGTGGTAATGGCAGCGGCATTTGCATGTATTGCAGCTTTGTCCGCGTGTGGAAAAAAAGATACCGATTATAATGTGGATGTAGGTAATGGAGATGGCGGAAGCGTTCAGAGTAAATATAGTATTCCGGAATCGTGTGATACCACATTTGACGCAGGATCGACCAGGCTTAAAGAGATCCGGTTGACAGATTCGGATATTACTGTGCCGAATACCGGTGCAATGTATGTAGCTCCGGTAAAGATGAAAGAGATCGATCCGGAATATCGAAAAAATCTGGTAGAAAAGTTATTTGACACAGATAAGGGTGTCTATGTCTATTATGATATGGAGAATATGGACAAGCTGTCAAAGGAGGATATTCAGGAATATATCGATCTGTACGAGCAGCAGAAAAAGGCAGATCCGTCAAATGCAACGAATTATGATTCGGATATTGACCGTATGAACCGTTTGCTGCAAACGACATCAAAGCAGAGAGAAAATGCGGGAGATTATTCCGCAGATGAATATATGGGGACAGTTGGTGATCTGGAATACAGAATAAGTTTTCCTCAGGAAGGGGAAAATGATACTCTTTTTCGGATAAAGGAAGATCTTCTGCAGTATCGTCCGATGGAAGGTGCGACCGGTGTATTCACATCCAGCCTGGAAGAATACAATACCGGCTTGGGTGATGAATATGGAGAGTTGGAATCGGATATTAATGAATGTTCACTGTCGGTAGATGAGGCAAGGCAGATTGCTGAAGAATTTCTGTCAAAGATTGGCGGATCGGATGTGATTTTACAGAGTGAATCGGATCTGTGCTGGCTGTATCGGAACGATGGTTCGTCTGACCAGAATCTGCCGACGGTTGTAGATGGATATTCATTTGAATACATAAGATCGGTTATGGATCAGCCAGTGTCGGATGTAGCAGTCTGGACTGCTGATAATCTTCGTCAGGCAAATGGATTTGTGAATGTTCCGATCGAGAAATATACGATTCAGGTAGATGCAAATGGTGTGATCGATGCTCTATGGAACAGTTATCTGGAAGCCGATGGTAGTGCGCAGGCGGTGGAGTTGTTATCCTTTGATGAGATGCTTAAGAAAGCAAATGAGTCGATAGCAGCGTATTATACCAAATATCCGACAGCATATAAGCAGATTGCATTTAACGATATTACGTTGTCTTACTATCTGAAACAGAAGGAAGATGGAAGCGGATTTGAATATGTTCCGGCTTGGATTCTTGCGGAATACGAAGACCCTGCAGATCACGAACTTCCGGAGCAGGCCGTAATTCTGGATGCCAGAGATGGCTCTGCCATCGACCTGATGAAGCTCGCCGAAGCAGTTGGTGGCATTTCCGGTGCAACCGACTGACTTTCTGAAAATTAAAAATTGCTCGATCAATGCCCGGTAGTTGGTGTTACATTAACGTGTTCCGGTTTCTATTCGGTTCGCACACTTATTTGCCAGCAGTCGCCCTAACTCGTCCTTACGGACTCAGACAAGGGCTTGGTGCTGGCAGTTAGTGCGAACCTCATTGCGAAATCCTCACAATGTTATTGTAATACCAACTACCGGGAATATTTTCGGCCAATTTTTAATGTCTGCTAAACCAGCACCCGCATTCGCTGGCAATATACACCTCCTGACGAAATGCTCGCTATGTTGCTGCAGAATAGACCGTTGATATACAGCAGTCGCTAAATACAGTTGATAAAAAGTGCCTGATTGCCGGTTGGGTATATGGTGTTCCGTTAACATTCGGCGAGATTTTGTAATGAGGTTTGTACTAGCTGCTAGCACTAAGCCCTTGTTTGAACCCGTGAGGGTGAGTTAGGGCGGCTGCTGGCAAATCAGCGTGCGAACCGAATAAAAATCAAGTCGAGTTAATGGAATATCATATAGTCAACCGCAATCAGGCAATTTTGTATTATGGGAAAGTTGAATGTCCATCGTGTATCGTAGTCTGTCCTGTAACAACATAGCGAGCATTTCGTAGAGATGGACATACTGCCAGTGAATGTGGGTGCTTGTTTGAGCCTAGAGGACGAGTTAGCACAGGAGCATGAACGGATTGGGTATAGGCTGGAAGGCGAGGAATATTTCATTGTCAAGCCTGCCCTATCTCCATTACAAACGTTGGTGTAGATTTCGTAATGAGATTTGCACTAGCTGCCAGCATCAAGCCCTTGTCTGAGTCCGTAGGACGAGTTTGGGCGACTGCTGGCAAATAGGCGTGCGAATCGAATAGAAATCGAACCAAATTAGTAGTGGAGATAGGACAGGCTTGATAATGGAATATCCATAATTCCATTGCCAATCAGGGGGCAGGTGGGGTATAATCAAGGGTGAGTTGCCAGAGGTTTTTCTGGCTGAGAAACAGAAAAGGGGTCATCCTATGAGATTTATTCATATTGCGGACGTCCATCTGGGCGCCGTTCCTGACAAAGATAAAAGCTGGAGCAAAGAGCGGGCAGACGAGATCGAATCAACATTTGACCGCCTTTTGACTGTGGCAGAAGAAAGAAAAGTAGAATTGCTGCTGATCGCCGGTGATCTGTTCCATGCACCGCCATCTCTGCAGGAGTTGAAAAGTCTGGACTACAAGCTGTCAAAGCTTACAAATACAAGAACCGTTATGATTGCAGGAAATCATGATTATATCGGAAAAGGTTCACCGGCGGAGAGTTATGAATTTACATCAAATACAGTGTTGATGCCGGCAGATACTTTTAGTAATGCATATCTGGATGATATCAATGTCTGTGTGACCGGATTCAGTTTTGGACAGGTAGAATACACAGAAGATGTCTATGCAGATATCATGCCGCAGATGGAGGATGCAATCAATATTCTGCTGGCACATGGCGGAGACGAGAAACACATACCGATCAATTTCAGGCGGATGGCAGAAGCAGGATTTGACTACTGTGCACTCGGACATATCCACAAGCCGAAGCATATCGTGAAGAACAAAATGGCATATCCTGGTTCGCTGGAGCCTCTTGATAGGACGGAAACCGGTCGACATGGTTTCATTTACGGACAGATCAAGGATGGCGAGACGAAGATCCGCTGGGAGCCATTTAACTGCCGAAGCTATATTAATCTGGGATTTGCTGTGAAGCCGGAATACAGCGGGGCGAAGATTCTGGATGTTCTTGCAAAGCAGATCGAGAGTATGGGTGCTCAGAACATTTATCGTATCATCCTGTCGGGTCACATGGCAAATGGACTGAAGCTGGATTTTTCCGGTCTGATGCGGAATTACAGGATCTATGAGATTGTAGACAATACGTTGTGCGAGTATGATCTGGATAAATTGTATCTGGATAATGAAGATAACCTTCTCGGACAGTTTATTGATCGATTTGCGGAAGCAGATGACGAGATCAGCAAACGTGCCCTGAAATACGGAGTAGAAGCAATACTTGCAACTGGAGATAAGTAAACATGTATATAAATAAGCTGTTATTAAAGGAATTTGGAAAATTTAATAATAAAGAAATTCGGCTTAAAAAAGGTTTGAATCTGATCTATGGTGCAAATGAATCCGGAAAGACGACTGTAAAAGAATTTATCGTTGGTATGTTGTATGGAATTGATAAGACCAGAGGTATCGGTGCGCGGCTTGATAATTATGAACTTCGCAAGCCGGTAAATGGCGGTGGGTATTCCGGAAAAGCATATGCGGTAACAGATGAAAAAAGCTATCTTCTGGAGCGGAACTTTCTTCGCACCAGTAAGAATGCGACGCTGACGGAGATTGATACCGGAAAGGAAGTCCAGCTTAAGAATCAGAATTCTTATAAGGGCATCTTGTTTGATGTGGATAAGAGCACCTATATAAATACTCTCTGTATCGGAGAGCATGGTGCAGCACCCGGCAAAGAACTGGCAGAGGATCTCGGGAATTATGTGGTGAATCTGACAACGACCCGAAATGCCGATATTGATAAGACAGAAGCTATCCGTTATCTGAAAAACGAGAGACGGAAATTTGAAAATAAAAAACTGGCGGTGGAGATCGATCAGTTAGGGGAACAAATGGATGCATTGGGTGATGTAGACGGTGATCTGGAAGCGATTCGGGAAGAACGTCGTGAAGAGCTGGATGCATATAATATGGAGATTGCCCGCCTGAAACGAGAAGCAAGGCAGCTTGTAAATGAAAAGGATGCCGCTATTCCGGATGAGGACGAGGATCGAACCAGAAGCCATATCTTCCTTGATGTAGAAGCTCTTGACGATGAGGAAGACGAGAAAAAGAATCGGCCAAGGGAAAAGAAGAAGTTAACAGATAATATTTTGATTATTATGTTGACCGGTGTATTGGTTGTTGCAGCTGTTGTACTTGCTGTTCATCTTTTGAATTTCCAGAAAGCGATTCAGCAGTTATTTACAATCTGCACGATTGCATTTGTCGCAGTTACGATCATTGATGGTTTATTCCGAAAAGGATTCTTCGATGGACCGGATGTCGTACCGGATGAAAAGGAATTTGACCAGATGATTTATGAGCTTGGACGTGCAACAGAATCGAGAACGGTAAGAATCGAGATTGACCGGAATTTTCAGGAGGCGCATGACGCAAAACTTGAGTTATTGAAGTTCAAAGAGCATGATGCCATGGCAAAACGTGATTCCTATTATGAATTAAAAGGAAAACGTGACGAGCTTCAGAAACGATTCGAGGTCTTGGAGAAGGAACAGAAAGCGATCGATCTGGCGATCCAGACCATCAATGATATATCGGTTGATATTTACAATGATTTTGGCGGACAGTTAAACGAGAATATCTCGGAGATTGTCAGTATCATTACAGATGGCAAATATAATGACGTGAAGCTGGATGAGAACATGCACATTTCAGTATTTGACGATGATCATTATATGCCGATCGAATTCTTAAGCAGCGGAACGATCGAGCAGATCTATCTGGCTGTCCGGCTGTGCATTGCAGGGCTTCTCTGCAAAGACCGTATGCCGATCATTGTAGACGATATCTTTACAACTTATGATGAACATCGCCTGAAAAATGCGCTCTATTGCATGAGCCGTATTGATACTGACCAGATCATTATATTCACATCAAATAATGCCATTGGGGATATGTTGGATGATCTTTCTATGGAATATAATTATGTGGAGTTGTAAATGAATAACAGAATAAATGTAAAAAACCCCTGCCGGTTTCTGAGTCTATGATGGTGGGGATTGAAACATCAGTGGAACTTTCGTTATGAGGTTTGCACTAGCTGTCAGCACCAAGCCCATGTTTGAGCCTGATAAGGCGAGTTTGGGCGACTGCTGACAAATGTGCGTGCGAACCGAATAGAAAGTGCAACGTGTTTCAATCCCCGCCATCATAGACTTGGAAACCGGCAGGGGTTTTGTTATATTCTATGGGAGTAAGAACTGCTATTTCTTTAACGCTGCAAGCTGAGCCTTTAGTGAGGCAATCTCTGCACTCATTTCAGAGACTGTAGCATCCTTTTCGGCTAGAGTAGCGCTCATTTTAGATACTACTGCATCTTTTTCAGATAAAGCGGTGACTGCTTCATCACGTTCTTTTTTCAATTCATCGATCATGTAATTGACTGTATTTTCATCCAATTTTCGTAATGCTTCAGAAAACATGGTAACAACCTCCTCCGGGTGATACAGATATTCTGACATATCCATGCAGATAGTCTCCATCCATGGATAGTCGGATATCAGTGCTACAAGGTCATCCAGGGTAGTTGCCGTTAACAGGGATAACCATGCGTTAAGTTCGTTGATATCTTTAGAATACTTACTTTTTCGGAAGACGTCAAGGGCAACGACATAGTATTCCTGTAGAAGACGAAGGTCGATCCCGGTATCAAATGCTGCTTTTCCATGATGCAGATAAATGTCAGCCAAGTCGGCAGTCTTACATTCATTCGGGCTGTTTTCAAACATTACGATCGTATAAACGGTTTTCAGATCCTGATAGGTGAATGTACTTCCCTTTTCCCCTTTTACTCTGGTGTACTGGCGGAGCAGAAGATCAGCAGAGTAGCAGGACATCCGCTCACCGGGGAATGTATATGGGATTTTTTGAATTTCGACATTTGCGATTGAACCGTCTTCTAATTGAACAATGATATCCAGAAGTAGGAGAGAGGTTGATGGCAGCATACTGTCTTCATTTGACAGGATACACTTCACGGTTACATTTGTACCGATAATACTGCTGATCAGTCGTGATAATCGTTCCGGGTATACATCCGGGTTAAATAGCTTCTTAAAAAATGGATCATAGGTTAATGGCAGACTTTTCTTTCCTTCCATGAATTCGAGAAAGCGCGATTTCCATTTGTCAGGCCAGTTCAGATATGTCCGGTAAACGATGGATTCTTCTTTAATTCTAATAGACATTCATCGTTGGTTCGGGATGGGAAAAGCTGTTTAATATTTGTAATAGAAGACTTTGACCTGTTACATTCTGATGTGTTTACGATATTATTGTTTTTATTTTCATTGTACATAAATTTATTTCCTCTTAATTTCCGGCGCCTTTTTTGTCGACAAGGTCAGCTTACCAGAAATAAAAAGAAAAAGTTCATAAATGTAATAAATGGTATGTCTGGATGTAACAAATAGCACTTTGAGGACAGATTCAGCTAATTATTTTTGATAAATTTCTATGCATGTATTGACGACTGTTTTTTTTTTTTTATAATGTTTATGCCGTTTTTTCAGCATGGTTATATCATGCTCAAAAGGGAAAATAGCGGAACAAGAGTTTGAAGAAAATCAATGTGAGGTGAGGGGAAAAAGAAGACGTAAGCAGGCAGTAGAAAAGATACGATAGAGATTGGAAAGAAAAGGAAGGATGAAGGCATATGGAAATGATAAGCCAAAAGATAAAAAGCCTGATTTATGCAGGTATAGGTCTGGTACTTTGTGTATTGCTGTGCGGTGGAATGAGTATGACTGCACAGGCGGAAGAAAGGACAGATGATGGTTTCTACTATGAAGAAAACAAGGATGGCGGAATAACCATTACAGGATATACAGGCGATGAAACAGAGCTTGTGATTCCGAGAGAGATTGATGGTAAAGGAGTGACGAGCATAGGGGATAATGCGTTTCGGGATTGCAGCAGCCTGACAAGTATCAAGATTCCAGCAGGAGTGACGAGCATAGGGGTGAGTGCATTTGAGGAATGCTATGGTTTGACAAGTATAGAAATTCCAGCAGGAGTGACGAGCATAGGGGAATCTGCATTTGAGGAATGCCATGGTTTGACAAGTATAGAAATTCCAGCAGGAGTGACGAGCATAGGGGAATATGCATTTAAGGATTGCAACGGCCTGACAAGTATAACAGTTGATAGTAAAAATAAGTATTATGATAGTAGAGACAATTGCAATGCAATTATTGAAACTGGCAGTAATACCTTGATACAAGGATGTAAGTCTAGTAAAATTCCAGCCGGAGTGACGAGCATAGGAGATGGTGCATTTTGGGGTTGTAGCGGCCTTACAAGTATCAAGATTCCATCAGGAGTAACGAGCATAGAGAAATATGCATTTTATGAATGTTACGGACTAACAAGTATAGAAATTCCAGCGGGAGTAACGAGTATAGGGCATGACGCATTTGGTGCTTGCCTAGATCTGGTAATCGCATGTTATAAAGATTCATATGCCTACAACTATGCAATAGATAACAACATTCCAGTCAAGTTGCTTGAAGTGGAAACACCAGGCGATGCATCTGGAGATGATAAACCGACGCCAAATCCGACTACACCTTCGAACCCAAAGAATGATGATACGCAACAAAAACCAAAGGCTGTTCCGGCAAAAAAAGGAACAACGCTCACTGTTTCAAGTAAGAAGCTCAAAGTAAAGGTAACCTCATCTTCCAAGAAGAATCCAACAGTTACTGTAACGAAGATCACAGATAAGAAAGCGAAGAAGCTTACGATCCCGGCATCGGTAAAGGTGAAAGGAGTTACCTATAAGGTAACAGGAATCGCTGATAAAGCATTTAAGAACAACAAGAAGCTTACGACCGTAACTATCGGCAGCAACGTGACCAAGATTGGAAAAGAAGCATTCTCCGGTTGTTCTGCATTGAAGAAAGTAACGATCGGTAAGAACGTGACATCGATCGGCAACAAGGCATTTTATAAATGTACAAAGCTTGCATCTGTCACGAGCCCTGCAAAGGTGACCACGATTGGTAATAGTGCATTTTCTGGTTGCAAGAAACTGAAAACGATTACAGTGACAGCAGGAAAGTTGCAGAAAATCAACAAGAATGCATTCAAGGGCATTAAAAAGAATGCGGCTATCACTGTAAAAGGCAAGAAGCAAGCCAAGACAGCTTTAAAGAAAAAGCTGAAAAAGAGCTCCATCGGATATGTAAAGACATGGAAGCTGAAATAATAAAATAGAAGGAAACTACATCTGTATCCAGCTC
>ENA-OZZM01000297-OZZM01000297.1-human-gut-metagenome-genome-assembly--contig:-NODE-297-length-8740-cov-3.415314_pt1 | contig 8740 bp, 6 predicted proteins | sample MGYA00244939_ERZ654150 | MGnify/ENA primary metagenome ERZ654150 (study PRJEB26926, sample SAMN06165005) | human gut metagenome | biome: ENVO:00009003; feature: ENVO:2100002; material: ENVO:00002003...
TCGCTCAGTGTCTCGTGGGCTCGGAGATGTGTATAAGAGACAGTACCAGCAGGTGCCGTAAGTACCCCTCATGGCTCATTCTGTGGAAAAAGCTTACCTTCGCCCGGGCAAAATAATCTCTCACTGACTGTAAGATCAGGCGGTAATCCGCATCCACGATCTCACAGTCCGCTACGGTCACAATGTCGTAGAAGCTGCCTCTCTTATGCATGCCAAGTGCCAGCGGTCCGTCCTTGTACTCGTCTCCGAAGGAAAATTCCATCTTATTGCGGTATTCATAAGCCTTCGGGCTGCCCTTGATGCCCTCAAAAATCCAGGCTTCTTCCTGCTTGTTTAACACGCTGTCCAGCAGACGTTTTACCTGTTCTTCTTTGACCTTCAGCTGTTCTTCATAGGGAAGCGACAGATAGGTGCATCCACCGCACAACCCAAAAAGGGAACACGTCCGGCCGGTTTCTAAAGGTGACTTCTCTGTCACCTCTAAAAGCCTTCCTTCCGCCTTCCCTTTGCGTACTTTATTCACTGAGAACTTGACTTTCTGTCCGGGCAGGCTGTTCTTGACTACAGCAGTCTCATCTCCCACACAGACGATCCCTTTGTTGGGAAAATCGACCCTTACAACAGATCCTTCATATACCTGTCCTTTTTTCATGGGTTAGTTCTCTCCTTCATCCTCGAAGAAGTCGTCGTCATCCTCTTCCACGTCATCTGCTTCGTCTTCGAAATCATCCTCGAAGTCTTCCAGATAATCCTGTGCAAAGAAGAAATGATATACGGCATAAGCTACAGCTGCAACAGCTGCTACGGCGCCGATGATCGCCAGTACCCATACCAGGACATTGCGCTCCTTCTTCTCTTCCACTTCCTTACCCAGGAGCTTATTAAGCTTCTTCAGTTCGCTGACTTTCAGTTCATTTAATTTGTCAAGGTCTACCAGATTTTCAATTCTGTTCATATTATTTACCTGCCTTTCCGGCATCCGGACTTTTCTGCGGATGCAAAGCAATTGTTTTCATTCCTTTAATATGATACCATGTTTTCGTGAAAAATACTATACCCGTTTTAACTTGGCAAAAGATGCATACATGATCTTCTGCCCCGCCTGGTCGAATTCCACCGTGACCTTATAGTCCCTGGGTTCTCTCGCGATATTCAATACCGTGCCCTCACCGTATTTGATATGACGTACTCTGTCACCTACCGTATAGTCCAGTGCATCCGGTGCCTTGAATTCCGTTCCTTTCTGAAGTCCCGCCAGCTGGTTGAGTCCATTGATTCCCTTGGAAATATAAGGTTTGTCTGCTTTTGCCGTAACTCGGGGTTTCAAGGTTGCCTTGGGTCTTGGATCAAATCCCGTATTGCCAAAGCCTCCGAAGCCGCTGCCCGAACCGTTTCCGGACCGGGGAGTTGCAATCGCTTCCAGTCCCATGGCACGAAGAGCTGCCTCATTGGCTCTTCTCGCCTGAAAATCCTCCAGGTCATCGTCCCGGTATCTTCTGTTTTGCGGCAGGGTATTATCCATAAGTTCCTTCGGGATCTCCCGAACAAAACGGCTCACGGGATTGTACTGTGTCTCACCGCGGAGCATTCTGCTTCTGGCACAGGTCAGCGTCAGATCCTCCTTGGCTCTGGTGATTCCCACATAAGCCAGGCGTCTCTCTTCCTCGATCTCCAACGGATCATCGGACGCGATCGTCATAAAGCCGGGGAATAGTCCATCCTCCATGCCGGCGAGATAGACCACCGGGAATTCCAGACCTTTGGCACTGTGCAGAGTCATCAAAAGCACTCTGTTATCGCCATCCTCCACATTGTCAATATCCGCTACCAGCATGATCTCTTCCAAAAACTCCGACAGCGAAGGCTCATCGTGGGTCTCCTCGTAGACTGCTGCCTTGGTGATCAATTCATCTACGTTCCCGAGACGGTCCTCTGCGGATTCTTCATCCTGATCCCGCAGATATTCCGCATAATCGATCCGTTCTAATAAGGACTTGATCAGATCCGGCAATGTATAGGAGGACAATCCGCTGCGAAGCACTTCGATCAGATTGACGAATCCACGGATCTTTGCTTCCGCTCTTCCCAGTCCCCTGATCTGGTCTGCCTCGCACAACGCATCAAATAACGTGATATCCTTCATCTGTGCATAATCCGCCACTTTTTCCAGCGATGCCGTACCGATGCTTCGTTTCGGCACATTGATGATTCTACGCAGAGCCACTTCATCCCTGCCGTTATCAATAGTCTTTAAATACGCCAGGATGTCCCGGATCTCCTGTCTGGCATAGAAGTTCACACCGCCTACCACATGATAGGGAATTCCTTCCACCACCATACGTTCTTCTAAAAGTCTGGACTGGGCATTGGTACGGTACAGTACTGCACAATCCGCATAGGCAACGCCATTTTTGTTCACTTTATCAGAAATATCGTCTGCGATATATTCCGCCTCTTCATAAGCATTGTCAAATTGTCTGAAATGTATTCGGCTGCCTGCTCCTTTTTCCGTCCACAGTGCCTTCTCTTTACGGCCTCTGTTGTTGCGGATCACCGCGTTTGCCGCATCCAGAATATTCTGTGTGGAACGATAATTCTGCTCCAGCTTGATCACTTTTGCATCCGGATATATCTTCTCGTAATCTAAAATATTGCGGATATTGGCACCACGGAACTTGTAAATGGACTGGTCATCATCACCCACGACACAAAGATTGCGGTAACCGTCCGCCAACAGCCGGATCAGTTCAAACTGCGCCGTATTCGTATCCTGATACTCATCCACCATGATGTATCGAAAGCGCTCCTGATAGTTATAGAGTACCTCCGGACAGCTTTTGAACAGCTCCACCGTTTTCACAATGATATCATCAAAATCCAGTGCATTACTCTTCTTCAGGGTGTCCTGATATTCTCTGTAAACCTTTGCCGTCACACTTTTGCGATAATCGCCTACAGACTTGACCTCGAATTCCCGTACATCCACCAGTTCATCCTTGGCAGAAGATATTTCAGACAGCAGCGTCCGCTCCTTATACATCTTCGTGTCGATGTTCAGACGTTTGCAGACCTGTTTGATCACGGTCTTCTGATCGTCTGTATCATAGATAGTAAAATTCGTATCATATCCCAGTCTGTCAATATGTCTTCTGAGGATCCTCATGCAGGTGGCATGGAAAGTGGCTACCCACACCTGATCCGCGCCGAAACCGGCGATCTGGTCCACACGTTCCCGCATCTCCTGTGCCGCCTTATTGGTAAAGGTAATAGCAAGAATGTTCCATGGATTCACTCCCAGTTCATCGATCAGATATGCCACCCGGTGGGTCAGGACACGGGTCTTGCCGCTTCCGGCGCCCGCTAACAGAAGGAGCGGTCCTTCCGTATGAAGCACCGCTTCTTTTTGTTCTTTATTCAAAGTATCATAAATGCTCATGTATGACTAATTATCCCTTTCATTGAATTCCTGTAAAAAAGTTCTGAATTCCCCGATCGGCATTGGTTTTGCATAAAAATATCCCTGCACGATATCGCAATCCGCCAGCCGGAGCATCTCCAGCTGTTCACTGGTCTCCACACCCTCTGCCAGTACTTTAAAGCCGAGATGTCTTAACATTTTAGTCAGATATTTTATAATTGTCAATGCGGTTTCTTCCCGTTCGCTGTTCATGGTATCATCCAGGAACTGCTTGTCCAGTTTTACCGTATCCACAGCCACCTTGGATAACAGATTCAGCGAAGAATATCCACTTCCGAAATCATCGACAGAGATCTCCACGCCTCTGTCCCTGAGGGTTTCCAGATTATTGGTCAGCTTGTTCAGATCCGACATAAATACTGACTCCGTCACTTCCACCTCCAGCAGATTGCTGGGTACCTTATAGTCTTTCAGGCGCTTTAAGATATTCGGCACAAAATCCGCATATTCATTATGACGTCTGGAAAAGTTAACAGAGATCGGCACCACTTCTTCTCCCTGTGCCAGGGCATCACGCAAATATTCCATGACCTGATCCAGAATGGCGAAATCAACCTTGGTAATAAACCCATTTCTCTCAAAAATATCTATAAACTTTCCGGGCATTACCATAGTTCCATCCGCTTTTATCCAGCGCACCAGTGCTTCCGCTCCCACTACTTTTCCGGTATGAAGAGATACCTTAGGCTGGAGATATGCATGGAATTCTTTATTATTATAGGCGCTTACCATTCCGGATACAATTGTTCTGGTATTCTCCAAATCTCTGCGGATCTTGTCCGTGTAAATTTCTACGGCACTGTCTACCTTCTGCGTCTTGCATTGTTTTCTGGCCTCATTGGCATTATCCATCATGGAAGATACCGACCAGTCATTCTCCGTGATCTCATACAAACCGGTGGCAATGACCAGATTACACTGATCATACCGGCTATTGATCCTCTTCACAAAAGAATTCGTAAACGTCAGGTACGCCTGTCTGGCATCCTCCACGGAATCTTCCTTCAGCACACCGACAAAGTGGTCGGAGGTTACACGGCAGAACAATATGCTTTCCTGGCATTTTTCCTGTAATGCCACAGCAAAATCATGCAGGATACGGTCGCCTACCTCGTAGCCATACATTTCATTCACATACTGGAAATTAGAAAAGTCAGAGGACACAAAATATAATCCGACCTTTCCATTCGCTGCCATATAGGCTTCTAATTTGTCTACGAACTTATTGTACACCGGCAGTCCGGTCAGCGCATCATAATTCAGTTTCCGGTTCAGTTCCCTTTGATCTTTTTCTGCATTTTTCAGCATGCGAAGCCTGTTGAATATCTGATGGGATATTCTGCACAGGGCATTTTTCTCCTCTTCCCAGGTTCTGTCTGTATGGCGGTCTGAGAAGATAACACTGGCCTTTAATCCCTTCGAAGCTGTAGACATTACGATCATCACAGACTCCGCTTCTTCTTTGTAGATATTCGGAGTCTCCGACTGTCTGTAAATTGCGGCACCGGATTCGTCTGCACGTTTCCGGATCCTGTCCCATTCAAATACTCCCGGGTGCAGTATTCTTTTGACAAAATTTTTCTTTTCTTCCCGATTCCATTGATAACGGATCGACGGTCCTGCCTCATTTACTTCCACACATATCATATCATCAATATTGAAAAAACTGCAGGTACGTTCACTGATCACCTTCAGGGCACTGGTCAGATTCGGTACATTTTCCAACAGGTCCATGCAGAACAGAACCAGATCTTCCGCGTTCTCGAACTGTGCCTCCTTGTGAACGATCTCGTCATCTTTGTTCTCCTCACTGTCCAGGTAGCTTTGACCGGGCAATGCCACACCCTCCTTGACCTCCAGAAGATCATAAGCGCCCTTTTCCCGACTCTTCACCTGATACAAGGCTGCATCTGCCCACCGGAACAGCAGATTATAGTCTGTCACTGTTCCATCCGTAACCGCAGCTCCCAGACTGCAGGAGATATGCAGTCCTGTTTTATCATCATCATAGCGGTCAGACATACAGCGATTCAACTGTCCAAGCTTCTCTTCCAGTTCCTCTCTTGGCATATTCTCTACATAGCATACGAACTCGTCTCCACCAATCCTGCCTTTCAGCGCCTCGGGAAACAATTTATTCATTTCATCCGCAAAAGAGCACAATACCGCATCTCCAAACAGATGTCCGTTTGTATCGTTGATCTTTTTAAAACTATCCACATCCAGAACAATAAGGTATCCCACCTGTCCCCGTTTCATTTTCTGCAGTCTGTGTGTGATCTGCTGCTTGATGGTGGAATGATTCAAAAGTCCGGTCAGGGAATCCCTTTGTGATTTTTCCTGTAGTTCCCTTTCCTTTTTCTTCTGCGCATCAATATCACAGACCTTGCCCAGGACACGTTCCGGTTCTTTTTTTTCATTATAAAAAGTCTGCCCGATGACCTTCATCCAGTGAGGATTACCTTCCTCGTCCGTCTTGCAGAGCTCAATACAAATATCCGGCTTGCCGCTGTGCAGTGCTTCTGCAAGCTGCTGTTCCACTGCATCCGTGCGGTTGTCCACTTCCCTGAGGAGCTGCTCCGTATACCCTTCCGTGATCTGTCCACAATACAGACTGCCTTCTTCCGGACCTGCATAGTGCATTTGATCCTTTGCGATATCATATTCAAAGATCAGATCGCCGGACATTCGGATCACAGCCATCAGTTTTTCCCGTTCCCGCTGCAGCTCCTTCGTTGTTTCCTCCAGCCGTCTGTCTATATCTTTGTTTTTATCTAACCCTATTATTTTTTCGTCCATACAGCCCTCTCAGCCTTCTCTATGCTTCTTCCACTCTGCTGAAATTCCAGATCCGCAGATTATATTCCACAATAGGTGTATCACAATAAATGCACTTTTTTGCCCCAAGTCCGGGAAGCGGTGCACCACAATTGGGACAATTCAGGGCCAGACCTGCATCCTCCTGGTTCTCGACCATATCCTGATCCTGGATATAGACCAGTTCCACATTGTATTTTGCCTGTTCTTTCCGTTCTTCACTGCCCCCGATAAGCTTACCGTTTTCTTTCAACGCATGGATATATTCTACGGCTGACTGCAGGACAATACTCTGTCTTCCCTTCTGCTTCCGGTACTGATGTATCTCTGTTCTGTGAATATGTATATTTTCAAAGCTCTCCCTCTGTGACTGGTTCTGTAGCATCTCCAGCCGCAGTCTGAGCTGTTCTTTCAATTCTTTCGTTCCCTCCGACAAAAGTGCCGGATTCTGTCCGGTAATACTTTGTAAATAAGAGGTCAGAACGTTCTCCGCTCTGCTCTTCATCTCATCATAATGGAACTCGGGAAAATCTCTCATAATAGAAGGCATATACAGATTTGTTGCAGAGGATACGGACTTCGGTGTCATCTCCACTTCCGCTTCTCTCTGCTTCATGCCCTCGATCATGGAATCTGTACCGAATAGCATTCTGGAGGTATCCCGTAATTTTTCACGGATCCTGCAATAAGTATAATAAATGATCCCTGCCAGTACCAGACACAATACCAGTATAACAATAATAGCGATCAGACTTCCGTTCATTTATATTTCTCTTTCTTTTTCATTCATAACAGTTCAGTACAGCAGATATCATAAAGGTATCTGCTGTACTGTTTCCGGTAAATATATTCTGACGAGTATGTATTATACTCTGTCGTTGTCATCAAAAGGATCGCCGCACTCCGGGCAGAACTTAGGCGGATGTGCAGGATCTTCCGGCTCCCAGCCGCATTTATCACATTTATAGATCGGTGCTCCTTCCGGCTTCTTTGCTCCGCATTCGGAACAGAACTTGCCCTGATTTACTGCACCACAGCTGCAGGTCCAGCCTGCGTCCGAAGGCTTAGGTGCTCCACACTCAGCGCAGAACTTACCACGGTTATCCGTAGCGCCGCAGCTACAGGTCCAGCCAAGTACCGGTGCCTGCATCTTAGGAGCCTGCCCCCGCGCGGGTGCTGCCTGTGCCTGCTGCATACCACTGTTCTGCTGGGCATCCATCTGATACAGCTGTCCGGCATTGATACCGCCTACCATGTTCGCCATGTTCATGCCTGCAAATGCCATCATGGGACCGGTAGAGGTGTTGGATGCTGCCATCTTCATAGCCTCTGCCTGTGCAGCGGTCATGGTAGCTGCTGCCATTCCGGTATTGCGCAGTACTGCGGTTCTCTGCAGCTCTGCGATGGTCTTTGCATCCTCATCAGGGATCTTCGCAGAATTGATATTAATGGTAACGATCTCGATACCACGAAGTTTGGTCCACAGATCGGAAAGCTCTTCCTTCAAAGCTTCTGTCAGTTCCGCAGTATGTGCGGGAACTTCGCTGGGACGAACACCCAGGGCGGAGATCTTAGCCAGTGCAGGCTGCAGAGCGGTCAACAATTCTGCCTTCATCTTCGCTACCAGTTCGCTTCTGGTATAGGACTCTGTTACGTTACCGCATACATTTTTATAGAATAACAAAGGATCCACCAGGTGGAAGGAATACTCACCGTTACAACGTAAGGAGGTATCCAGATCCAGTCCGATATTCTGGTCAATTACACGGAACGGAATAGGGCTTGCCGTACCAAAGAGGTTGTTCATGATCTCCTTGATATTGAAGAAGTAGATTCTCTGATCCTTCGCTGCATTACCACCAAAGGTAAAACGTTTTCCGATATTGGAAAAAGTATTCTTAACGCTCTCGCCAAGATTGCCGTAGAACAAGCTGGGTTCTGTAGAAGAATCATATACGAACTCACCGGCATCCGCACAGAACTCTACGATTCCGCCCTGATCCACGATGATCATACACTGTCCTTCGTTAACTGCTACGATGGAACCGTTGGAGATTATGTTCTCCACACCCTTGGTGTTGCTGTTACGTCCATTGGTTACCCGCTGCTGTCCTTTTACTACCAATACATCGTTGGAAAGAGAATCACAGTAAAAATACTCTCTCCACTGGTCAGCCATCATGCTACTGACTGCATCTTTTGCTGCTCTGATTAAACCCATTACCGCACCTCCATTTTATATATGAAAAATTGTTCTTTTTCACATCTCTTATATTTTAGCAAATTTTACACATTCCCTCAACCGCTTTTCGTAAAATATCGTGATTTTTCCTTTACAATGTGCCTTTTTTCTACTAAACTGTGATATTAGAGATGTTTGATTACACTATACTATAACTGTCTCTTATACACATCTCCGAGCCCACGAGACACTGAGCGATCTCG
>ENA-OZZM01000303-OZZM01000303.1-human-gut-metagenome-genome-assembly--contig:-NODE-303-length-8711-cov-18.416705_pt1 | contig 8711 bp, 9 predicted proteins | sample MGYA00244939_ERZ654150 | MGnify/ENA primary metagenome ERZ654150 (study PRJEB26926, sample SAMN06165005) | human gut metagenome | biome: ENVO:00009003; feature: ENVO:2100002; material: ENVO:00002003...
TGTGCTAAGTTGCTAAAACATAATCAAAAACGAGAACATGGAACTGGACACCCTAGTTAGTTGGTTAAAACAGTTGGGCTCTTTCACTTATACGATCGATACGGGAAAGAATCCAAATCGGATTATTGCTCTCTGATTATTCCTTCGTCATCTTTTTCTGATGAGAAGAAAAGGCTAGAGGCTAGCTCTAGGTTGCATTTACTTTTTCCATTGTTGTGATTATATTTATTTGTTTTTATATTGTTTATTCTAAACCTTTAGGCTATTTTGTAAATCTGCTGCAAAGATAGCTATTTTTTGCAAAATAGCTTGTACATATTTTGCTGATTACTAATACTTTTCTGCTTTAGTGAAAATAAAATGTAATTTTCGTCATATTTATTAAAGATTAAGTGTTAGCGTTACAATTTATTTACTTGATGGTTGATTTATATTGATTATTCTATTATTTGTCTATTATATAAGGTACGCGTACATTATTTATTATATGAATTGTCATAACCTTTTGTGCTTTGTTAATTGGTCTTTGGTTGTTTTCGGTCAATTCTTGAGTTGAAAAGAGTGTGTATTTTGTTGTTTTCTTTGCTTTTTCTGACTTGATGTGCATCAATTCTTATTTCTTTTTTCAGATATTTCCGAATATTTTTCTGCCTTTGCAACAAAGTATGTTTATTCAGCAAAATAATACACGGATATATCGGAAATTATGCCTAACTTTGCAACCGTAAAACAGAATGTTTAACTAACAAGATTACCAACGACAATATGAATCATCGTATAGCAAATGTTTTTAGGTTAATAATTATAGGTGTTCTGATGAGTGTGCTGGGGACTTCAAGCCTCAGCGCACAAATCAGAGGAAATAACATCGTGGTAACGGTAACTCCTGACCATCAGGACTGGAATTATCGGGTAGGCGAGAAGGCTAACTTCACGGTGAATGTGAGAAAGAGCGGTACGCTACTCAATCAGGTGAAGGTAGATTATAAAGCCGGACCGGCAATGTTTCCGGAGGTGAAGAAAAGTACCACTCTCAAGGACGGAACCATGAAATGGTGCGGCAGTCTGAACAGACCGGGCTTCTACCGCCTCAAGGTTATCGCTCATGTTGATGGCAAGGATTACGAGGGACTTTGCACGGCAGGGTTCTCTCCAGAGAAGATCCAGCCTTTCGCACAGGAACCTAAGGATTTCGATGCTTTCTGGAAGAAGGCACTGGATGAGGCAAGACAGAATGCCCTCAATCCTACCAAGGTGCTTCTGCCTGAGCGTTGTACCAAGGATAAGAATGTATATGAAATAAGTTATAACAACAACCGATGGGGCTCTAAGATGTATGGCATCCTGAGTGTCCCGGTAAAAGAAGGTAAGTATCCGGCTTTGCTCCGTGTGCCTGGTGCGGGTGTGCGCCCTTATGCCGGCGATACTTATACGGCTCCTGCTGAGTGCATCGTACTGGAAATCGGTATTCACGGTGTTCCTGTTACCATGCAGCAGAAAATTTATGATGATCTTGCCAATGGCGAACTGAATGGTTACTGGGATACCAATCTCGAGAATCCTTATCGCAATGCTTACAGACGGGTAGTAACCGGTGCTGTCCGTGGTGTGGATTATATTGCTTCTCTTCCTGAGTGGAACGGGAAGACTATCGGTGTAACGGGTTCATCACAGGGTGGATTCCTTTCCATCGCTGTGGCAGCTCTCGATAAGCGAATTACATTCCTGGCTCCTGTTCATGATGCCATGTGTGATTATGAAGCTGAGATTCACGGAGTTGCAGGCGGATGGCCTCACTATTTCTATAAGGAAGACAAGGCACAGGGGACTGCATGGAAAGAGCAGAAACTTACGGATTTGGAAAAGGCAAGACTCGAAGGTGCACGCTATTATGATGGCGTCAACTTCGCCCGTCGTATCACCGTTCCTGGTTGGTACAGTTTCGGTTATAATGATGAGGTGGTTCCCCCAACATCATCTTACGGCCTTTATAATTCGGTAAAAGCGCCTAAGACCTTGAGTCTGTACCAGATGACCGGTCATTACTGGTATCAGGAGCAGTGGGATGAGTGGCAGGCTTGGATTATTCAGCAATTAAAGAAATAGATATATGATAGGAAAAAGAATTTTGATTGGTGCAGCTTGCCTCATGGCGATGCAAGGAGCAATGGCACAGGTTGATGGCGTTACGGGCGCATCAGTCCAGACTGCCAATACTTCCAGCTGCAAGGGTAAAAAGCAATGTTGCAATACTCCTGCAGAGCAACTGAAGGTTAGACTGCAGAAATTACAGAACAAGGGAATCATGCTCGGTCATCAGGATGATCCGGTGTATGGTACTACTTGGAAATGGGATGAAGGAAAGAGCGATGTATTCCTCACTACAGGTGATTATCCTGCCGTGATGGGCTTTGATCTCGGAAAAATAGAGTTGGACAGCAAGGAAAATCTCGATGGTGTTTCTTTCGATCGTATGCGAAAAGAAATCATTGCCCAAAATGAGAGAGGAGGCATCGTTACTTTGAGTTGGCATCCTTGGAATCCGGTTACTGGCGAGAATGCCTGGGATCCGAAAGGTGATGCTGTAGCTGCTATTCTGGATGGAGGCGCCCAGCAACAGAAGTTCGACGGATGGCTCAAGAAGGTTTCCGATTTCATCCTTTCTTTGAAGACAAACGATGGTAAACTGGTTCCTGTCATCTTCCGACCATGGCATGAAATGAATGGCGGATGGTTCTGGTGGGGAGCTAGCAGTTGCACACCTGTACAATATAACCAATTATACGTAAAAACCCTAAATATACTTACTAAAGCAGGGTGCAATAACATCGTTTGGGCTTGGTCACCAAATCTCAGCGACGAGAAGACGGTAGAAAAATTCCTGGAGCGATTCCCGGGAGAAAAGTATGTGGATATGCTGGGTGTTGACGTCTACGAGTTCGACAACAGCGATGCCAACTATCAGCAGAACCTTGCTGCTACACTCGATGTGCTGATGGAGGCAGCCAAGAAGGTTGGCAAGATTCCTGCCCTCACCGAAACGGGTTGCCGAGGTATCGCCAGCAAGAAGGATTGGTTTACCCAAACCCTTTGGCCTGTACTTCAGAAGTATCAGTTGAGTTATGTACTCTTCTGGCGTAATGCCTGGGACAAACCTCAGGAAGAGGCTTACCTCCCTGGAGTCGGTGACGGGGATATCGTCGAGGATTTCAAAAAATTCAAGAAGGAAAAGAAAGTCCTCTTTGCCAAAGAGGTTTTAAAGGTTAAATAAATGTTGAATGTTGAATTGGCATTAGTCCAATGTGCATTTTATACTCAACATTCAACATTCAACATTAATATAAAATAAAATATGACTACATTTCAAGACAAAGTGAAAGCACTTCGCGCTCATCATGAGGAACTGTTGAGCCGTAAGAATGAACCCGTAGAGTGGGGAAATGGTATCTACGAAAAGTATAAGAACCCAATCCTCACCGCAGAACATACACCATTGGAGTGGCGTTACGACTTCGATGAGAAGAGCAACCCTTATCTCATGCAGCGCATCATGATGAATGCTACGCTCAATTCGGGTGCCATCAAGTGGAATGGTAAGTATCTCCTCGTTGTTCGTGTTGAGGGTGCTGACCGCAAGAGTTTCTTTGCCGTAGCAGAGAGTCCTAATGGTGTTGACAACTTCCGTTTCTGGGATGAGCCTATCACCATGCCGGAGGATGTTGTTCCTGCTACCAACATCTATGATATGCGACTCACAGCTCATGAGGATGGCTATATCTATGGCGTGTTCTGTGCTGAGCGTCATGATGATGATCAGCCTGGCGACCTCAGTGCTGCTACAGCTACAGCAGCCATCGCCCGTACCAAGGACCTGGTAAACTGGGAGCGTCTTCCTGACTTGAAGACCAAGAGCCAGCAGCGCAATGTGGTTCTCCATCCGGAGTTCGTTGATGGCAAGTATGCTTTCTATACCCGTCCACAGGATGGTTTCATCGATACAGGTTCTGGTGGTGGTATCGGTTGGGCTCTTGTTGATGATATCACTCATGCCGAAATCAAGGAAGAGAAGATCATCAATGCCCGTCACTATCATACCATCCAGGAGGTGAAGAACGGTGAGGGACCTCATCCTATCAAGACTGATAAGGGCTGGTTGCATCTGGCTCACGGTGTTCGTGGCTGTGCCAGCGGTCTCCGCTATGTGCTCTATATGTACATGACTTCTCTTGAGGATCCTACAAAGGTGATTGCAGAACCAGGTGGATATCTCCTCGTACCGGAAGGTCCTGAGTATATCGGTGATGTAACGAACGTAGTCTTTGCCAATGGTTGGATTGCAGATGAGGATGGCAAGGTATTCATCTACTATGCTTCTTCTGATACCCGCATGCATGTGGCAACTTCTACCATCGACCGATTGGTAGACTACTGCATGAATACACCAAAGGATGATTATCGTACTCAGTTCTCAGTAGAGAAGATCAAGGCTTTGGTAGCAAAAAATAAACAGACTTTAAGTAAATAAGTTTCAGGTATTAAGATTGTAGGGATTCGTACTCCTCATCCGTATTATTGAATATGGATAAGGGGCGAATCCCTTTTTTAGTAACATTCAACATTCAACACTCAACATTCAACAATAAAAACAATGGCTCGTTTAAAAGAAAAAATAGCTTATGCATTGGGTGATGCCGCTGCGGGTGGTATTGTATGGAAGGTGATGTCTATCGCTTTTCCTCTGTTTTTTACAAATGTCTTCGGACTCTCGTTTGCGGATGCGGCAGTACTGATGCTCGTAGCCCGCATGTTCGATGTGGTTACTGACCCACTGATGGGTACTCTTGCCGACCGTACCCAGAGCCGTTTCGGTACCTACCGTCCTTGGCTCATCTATGGTGCCATTCCTTTCGGATTGATATTCGCCCTCTTGCTCTATACACCAGACTTCGGTCCTGTGGGCAAGCGAATCTATGCTTACGCCCTCTATCTGCTGATGATGGCGGTATATACCATGGTGAATGTGCCTTACGGCTCATTGCTCGGTGTAATGACCGAGGATGATGATGAGAAGAACCAGTTCTCTTCTTTCCGTATGGTGGGTGCTTATGCCATGGGATTCGTCACCCTGCTCTCTTTCCCTTATCTCCAGAAAATGGTAGGTGGAACAGCCGCACATCAGTATGCTGTCATTGGTGCCGTGCTCGGTATTATTGCAGCTGTGATGACATTGGCTTGCGGACTCCTTACCAAGGAACGTCTGAAGCCGAAGCGCGCTGAGAAGTTCTCTTTCCAGCAGTTTGCCGACCTCGTTCACAACAAGGCTTGGCTCTATATGACAGCCATCGCCGTGTGCACCAACTTCTTCAACGGATTCCGCTATGCCGTAGCTGGCTATATGTTTGATTACTGTCTGCATGGCAATGTAACCATTGAGGGACTGATTATCAACTATACCGTTTTCATGGCATTCGGTGAAGTAACCTGTATGATTTTCGGTGGTGTATCTCCTTGGTTCACCCGTCTGGTAGGCAGCAAGCGCATGGCATTCTTCTGGGCTGCAGCACTCTGTCTGGTTCTCTCGGTTGTCTTCTTCTTCATCCCGATGAATCCGTCGTATATCTGGGTGATGATAGCCATCGTTATCCTTACCTCTATGGGTATCGGTATCTATTCGCCATTGATGTGGTCAATGTATGCTGATGTAGCCGACTACCATACCGAGCATTTCGGAACATCCGCTACAGGTCTTATCTTCTCTTCCGGTACGATGAGCCAGAAGTTTGGTACAGCCATTTCCGGTTCTCTCATCGCCCTCTTCCTGGGCTGGGCAGGTGCCAACATGATAACAGATAAGATGGGTAATACGATGATCGACCCAGCCAGTGTCACCGACTCTGTGCTTACGATGGTATGGTCATTGTTCTCACTCTTCCCAGCCGTCATCGCCTTCCTGCTGATGGTGCTTGCCTGGAAGTTCCCTATCCGCAAATAATTGTTTTAACATAACTAATAATCACTATTAAAAAAGGATAAATGGAAAATCTTAAAGAAACGATGCGGGATGTTTTGGAGAACAACATCCTCAGCTATTGGCTAACGAAAGTGAAAGATGAAGAAAACGGTGGCTTTTACGGACGTGTAGACGGTAACGACCAGGTACATCCTGTAGCCGAGAAGGGAGCAGTGATGAATGCCCGTATCCTCTGGGCGTTTTCTGCTGCCTATCGTGTCTTGAAGAAGCCGGAGTATCTTGAGGCTGCCACCCGTGCCAAGGATTATGTGCGCGATTATTTCCTCGACAGGGAATATGGCGGCATCTACTGGAGTGTTGACTATCAGGGTAATCCGCTCGATACCAAGAAGCAGACTTATACCATCGGCTTTGCCATCTATGGTTTCTCGGAGTATGCCCGTGCAACAGGTGACAAGGAGGCGTTGGATATCGCCATCTCCCTGTATCATGACATCGAGAAGCATGCCTTTGATGCCAAGAACAACGGATATATCGAGGCATTGACCCGTGAGTGGAATCCGATTGCAGACATGCGTCTCTCTGATAAGGATGAGAATGGTTCCCGTACGATGAATACCCATCTGCATATCATCGAGCCATATACCAATCTTTATCGTGTATGGAAGACTCCGGAACTGGAGAAGAGCATCCGCAATCTGCTCGATATCTTCACCGATAAACTTCTGAACAAGGAGACTTATCATCTCGACCTCTTCTTCAATGACGAGTGGGAGGGCAAGCGCAACATCGAGAGCTATGGTCATGATATTGAGGCGTCCTGGCTGCTCCACGAAACCGCGCTGGTTTTAGACGATAAGATATTGCTGCATAAGATAGAGCGCATCATCCGTCGTATAGCCGATGCTGCAGATGAAGGCTTACGTCCGGATGGCAGTATGGTTTATGAGCATTGGAAAGATGGAGATAAGTATGATCTCCAGCGCCAGTGGTGGGTGCAGTGCGAGAACATCATCGGACATATCGACCTCTATCAGTATTTCCGTACCGAAGAGAATCTTCTGGTTGCCATCTCTTGCTGGAACTATGTAGCCAAGCATCTGCTGGATAACAAGAACGGTGAGTGGCACTGGGCTATCCTGGAAGATGGTACGGTGAACAAGGAGGATGATAAGGCGGGTTTCTGGAAATGTCCTTATCACAACTCCCGTATGTGTCTCGAACTCATCGAACGCGACTATTAACATACAGATTCCCTGCAAGGCAGGAATAGAATACAAAAATCCAAGCAAATCATATATTTGCTTGGATTTTTTTGTTTATCCCGATTTTTTATTGTACTTTTGCAGCCAATGCGGCGTCAGCCCCATTATTCATTATTAAATTGTAAATTATTCGTATTAATAAATGTATATAGCAATAGCAGGAAATATCGGTAGTGGCAAGACAACCCTCACCAAGATGCTTTCTAGACATTATGGATGGAAACAGTACTTGGAGCCCGTGGCTGAAAACCCCTATATCGATGACTATTACAAGGATATCTCGCGATGGGCTCTCAATATGGAGGTGTTCTATCTGAAGCAGCGATTCAAGAATCTGCTGGAAATCCAACACAGTAAAGAGACGGTTATCCAGGACCGCACCATCTTTGAGGGTGTTTATGTCTTTGCGGCCAACAACCGGAAGATGGGCAACATGGACCAGCGCGACTACGAGACTTATATGGAGCTCTTCGAGTCTATGATGGAAGTAGTGGAGATGCCTGAACTGATGATATATCTCCGTTCTTCAGTTCCTCACCTCGTGAAGAATATCCAGAAGCGCGGTCGTGATTATGAGCAGAAGATGCCTTTGGATTATCTGGAAGGTATCAACAATCTTTACGAAGATTTCATCATGAACAAGTATAAGGGCAAGGTGCTTATCGTAGAAGTTGATAATCTCGATTTCGAGCATAATCCCAAGCAGTTTGGTGAAATCGTAGATAAGATAGATGCCAAGCTCTTCGGGCTGTTCTCTTAAAGGTAAAAAAGTAAAAAGGTAAAAAAATGCATATAGCAATAGCAGGAAATATAGGTAGCGGCAAGACAACATTAACCAAGATGCTTGCCAAGAGATATGGCTGGAAAGCTAATTTCGAGCCGGTAGATAATAATCCATATCTGGCTGATTATTACAAGGATATGGAACGTTGGTCGTTTAATCTTCAGATTTACTTCCTGAACAAGCGATTCCATGATGTTGTGGAGATTTCCCGTTCAGAGCAGACCATCGTACAGGATAGAACCATCTTCGAGGATGCGCGTATCTTTGCGCCTAATCTTCATGATATCGGTATGATGAGCGACAGGGATTTCAAGAACTATACCGATCTCTTTGATCTGATGATCAGTCTGGTGAAACTCCCTGACCTGATGATATATATCAAGAGCAGCATTCCTACGCTCGTGAAGCATATCGAGAAGCGTGGCCGCGATTTCGAGAAGAGCATCCGCATCGATTATCTCCAGGGCTTGAACAAGCGTTATGAGGATTGGATCAAGGATTATAAAGGTCGCCTCATCATCATCGATGGTGATAATCTGGAGTTCGGAGAGAATCCGGAAGACTTCCGAAAGGTTACTGACCTGATAGATGCTGAACTCTTCGGCCTGTTTGCTGAAAAGGAGGTTTAAAGGTAAAAAAGTAAAAGGGTAAAAAGGTAAAAAGAACCTTAACCCCTTTCGTCCCTGTCTCT
>ENA-OZZM01000304-OZZM01000304.1-human-gut-metagenome-genome-assembly--contig:-NODE-304-length-8707-cov-4.606796_pt1 | contig 8707 bp, 8 predicted proteins | sample MGYA00244939_ERZ654150 | MGnify/ENA primary metagenome ERZ654150 (study PRJEB26926, sample SAMN06165005) | human gut metagenome | biome: ENVO:00009003; feature: ENVO:2100002; material: ENVO:00002003...
GGCTCGGAGATGTGTATAAGAGACAGGTGCTAAGGGTGGTGTTGAGCCTCAGACTGAAACAGTTTGGAGACAGGCTGATAACTATCAGGTACCGAGAATGGTATATGTCAACAAGATGGATATCATGGGTGCAAACTTCTACAACGTTTTGAATATGCTCCATGAAAGACTTCATTGTAATGCCGTTCCTATCCAGCTCCCTATCGGTGCTGAGGACGACTTCAAGGGTATCGTCGATCTGCCCGAAATGAAGGCTTATGTATACTATGATGATCTTGGAAAGGATATCCGTCAGGAAGAGATCCCTGAGGACCTTAAGGAAAAGGCTGAACAGTATCATGCTGACCTTATCGAGCATCTTGCAGAAGTTGATGACGATCTCGCTGAGAAGTATTTCGCAGACGAGGAGATCACTATCGACGAGATGAAGAAGGTAATCAGAAAGAGTACTATCGCTAACACAATGGTACCTGTTACCTGCGGAACTTCATACAGAAACAAGGGCGTTCAGAAGCTTCTTGACGCTATTGTAGATTATATGCCTTCACCTATCGACGTACCACACATCAAGGGTACTGACGTAAATACAGGTGAGGAAGTTGAGAGAATTTCAGGCGACGATCAGCCATTCGCTGCTCTCGCATTCAAGATCGCTACAGACCCATTCGTTGGTAAGCTCTGCTACTTCAGAGTTTATTCAGGTGTTCTGACAGCTGGTTCTACAGTTTATAACTCCACTAAGGACAAGGACGAGAGAATCGGAAGAATCGTTCAGATGCACTCTAACGCTAGAAAGGATATCGATACTATCTACGCTGGTGATATCGGTGCCGCTATCGGTCTGAAGAACACAACAACAGGTGACACTCTTTGTGATGAAGAGCACCCTGTACTTCTTGAGTCAATGGAATTCCCTGAGCCTGTTATCCAGCTCGCTATTGAGCCTAAGACTAAGGCAGGTCAGGAAAAGATGGCTATTGCTCTTGCAAAGCTCGCAGAGGAAGACCCCACTTTCAGAACCTATACAAATGAGGAAACAGGTCAGACAATCATCGCCGGAATGGGAGAACTTCATCTTGAAATCATCGTAGACAGACTTCTTCGTGAATTCAAGGTAGAAGCTAATGTAGGTGCACCTCAGGTTGCTTACAGAGAATGCTTTACAAAGCCAGTTGATATCGATAGCAAATATGCTAAGCAGTCAGGTGGACGTGGTCAGTATGGTCACTGTAAAGTACGTTTCTCACCACTTGAAGCTAACGTTGATAAGTTCGATGTTGAGACAAAGAATACAGTATTAATTAATGAACCTCCAGTTCTCTTCTGTGAGTCTTCAGTAGTTGGTGGTGCTATTCCTAAGGAATACATTCCTTCAGTTGCTGATGGTATCAGAGAAGCTGCTAACTCAGGTATCTTAGCTGGATTCCCAGTTCTCGGACTTAGAGCAGATATCTATGATGGATCTTACCATGAAGTCGATTCATCAGAAATGGCATTCCACATCGCTGGTTCTATGGCTTTCAAGGATGCTATGGCTAAGGCAAACCCAGTTCTTCTGGAGCCTATCATGAAGGTTGAAGTTACAATGCCTGAGGAATACTTAGGTGATGTAATCGGAAGCTTAAATGCTAAGAGAGGCCAGATCGAAGGTATGGATGATATCGGCGGTGGTAAGATCGTCAGAGCATTCGTTCCACTTGCAGAGATGTTCGGTTACTCAACAGAGCTTCGTTCATCTACACAGGGACGTGGTAACTACTCAATGTTCTTTGAGAGATACGCTCAGTGTCCAAAGAGTGTTCAGGAGAAGGTTATTGCAGAAAAGTCAAAATAATAGTTTGACAACTCAGAAAGGCATTTTGCCGTGCCTTTCGACTTAAAAGAGTAAAATAAATCATATCAGCAGGTAAAAAGGTTGAAAATCCTTGTGCCTGCTGGTATAAAGAGATAAAAAAAGGTTGAAAATCTTTTATATATTCTATATAATGAGTTTTAGCCAAGCATAGCCCTTAGGGGTACGAAATTTAAGGAGGATATTAAAAAATGGCAAAGGAAAAGTTTAATAGAAGTAAGCCACATTGTAACATTGGTACAATCGGTCACGTTGACCATGGTAAAACAACATTAACAGCAGCTATCACAAAAGTTCTTTCAGAGAGAGTAGCTGGTAACGCAGCTGTTGATTTCGCTAACATTGATAAGGCTCCAGAAGAGAGAGAAAGAGGTATCACTATCTCTACAGCTCACGTTGAGTACGAGACAGAGAAGAGACATTACGCACACGTTGACTGTCCGGGACATGCTGACTACGTTAAGAACATGATCACTGGTGCAGCTCAGATGGATGGTGCTATCCTTGTTGTTGCTGCTACTGATGGTGTTATGGCTCAGACAAAGGAGCACATCTTACTTTCACGTCAGGTTGGTGTACCTTACATCGTTGTATTCTTAAATAAGTGCGATATGGTTGATGATGATGAGCTTATCGAACTTGTAGAGATGGAAGTTACAGAACAGCTTGAAGAGTACGGATTCAATGATTGTCCAATCGTTAAGGGTTCAGCTCTTAAGGCTCTTGAAGATCCAATGGGACCTTGGGGAGATAAGATTATGGAACTTATGGATACAATAGATTCATACATTCCAGATCCTCAGAGAGATACAGATAAGCCATTCATCATGCCTGTAGAGGATGTATTCACAATCACAGGTCGTGGTACAGTTGCTACCGGTAGAGTAGAAGCTGGTGTTATCCACTTAAATGATGAAGTTGAAATCGTTGGTATTAAGCCAGAAATCCAGAAGACAACTGTAACAGGTATCGAGATGTTCAGAAAGCTCCTTGATGAAGGACAGGCTGGTGATAACATCGGTGCTCTTCTTCGTGGTATCAAGAGAGAAGATATCGTAAGAGGTCAGGTTCTTTGTAAGCCAGGTTCAATCACATGTCATACAAAGTTCACAGCTCAGGTTTACGTTCTTACTAAGGACGAGGGTGGTCGTCATACACCATTCTTCAACAACTACCGTCCACAGTTCTACTTCAGAACAACTGACGTAACAGGTGTTTGTAACCTTCCAGCAGGTACAGAGATGTGCATGCCTGGTGATAACGTAGAAATGACAATCGAACTGATTCACCCAATCGCTATGAGCCAGGGTCTTACTTTCGCTATCCGTGAGGGTGGTAGAACTGTAGGTTCAGGAAGAGTTGCTTCTATCATCGAGTAATCTACGCGTAAGTAACGAGAAGATTAGATAAATAAAAAATATCCGGAGAGTGTTTACACTCTTCCGGGTATTTTTTTGTTTATCTATAAGCGGCGACTTTCACCAACTTGACTATTTGAAAGTGTAGTCCGAATATTTGCATCAATGTTGACAGTCGAATTACCGGTATGTTACTTTGTAGATGCAAACAATTGGGTGGGCTTATAAGCAAGCCCTGTGCAGCAGAAAAGGAGATATCAATGAAGAAAATCTTGATTACCGGTGGAACCACATTTGTCAGTAAGTATGCAGCAAAGTATTTTGTAGAGCATGGATATGATGTCTATGTAGTGAACCGTAATTCAAAACCGCAGGTTAAGGGCGTGACGCTGATTGAAAGCGACAGGCATAATTTAGGGGATAAGCTGAAGAATTTGCATTTTGATGTTGTTGCCGACATAACCGCTTATGATGCACAAGACATAATTGATTTACATAATTCGCTGGACTCTTTTGATCAATATATAATGATTAGTTCCAGTGCGGTATATCCGGAGTATGGTGTACAGCCATTTCCTGAGGATTCTGAAAGAGCAGTAAATAAATTCTGGGGAAAATATGGAACAGATAAGATCGAAGCAGAAAATGCACTGTTGGAGAGAGTCCCGGATGGTTATATTTTAAGACCGCCATATTTATATGGTTCTATGGACAACGTCTATCGGGAGGCGTTTGTATTTGACTGTGCAATGGCAGACAGAAAATTTTATTTGCCGGAAGACGGTGAGATGAAATTACAGTTTTTCCATGTGGAAGATTTGTGCAGGCTGATGGAAGTATTAATTACAAAGCGCCCAACGGATCATATCTTAAATGTCGGAAATGAAAATGTAATATCGATAAGAGACTGGGTTATCAAATGTTATGCCTGCTTTGATAAAGTACCGGAATTCGTATCGGTACCGGAAACAGTAGAGCAGAGAAATTATTTCAGCTTTTATAATTATGAATACTGTCTTGATGTGACCCGGCAGAAGAAGATATATCCGGAGACGATGTCAATGGATGCCGGGTTACAGGAGGCTGCAAATTGGTATATAGAGCATGAAGGTGAGGTAAACAAGAAGCCATATTGGGAGTATATTGATACCAATTTGGTATAAAGGTAATTGACATAATAAGATGACAAGCGTGTGTATCAGGAAGGGAATTACGATGAAAATAATAGAAGTAATGGATCTGAACCGTCCGGAACTGACGGTTTATGCGGAGCTTTCGGAACGGCAGCTTGCAACAATCTATGAACCGGAGGAAGGGTTGTTTATTGCTGAGAGTCCGAAGGTGATTGAGCGGGCGTTAGATGGTGGATATGAACCGGTGTCTTTTCTGGCAGAAAAGGGACAGCTTGCAGAGGCTGAGGAGATTCTGGATCGGATGGAGGATGTCCCAATCTATGTTGCACCGGATGAGATATTGACGAAGCTTACCGGTTATCATCTGACAAGGGGGCTCTGGTGCGCGATGCGCCGCAGGACATTGCCAACGATAGAGGAGGTATGTCAGAGAGCGAAGCGGATCGCTATTTTGGAAGAAGTGGTCAATCCGACAAATGTGGGAGCATTGTTCCGCTGTGCCGCAGCACTTGGTATGGATGCAGTGATATTGACCGGTGGCTGCAGTGATCCTCTTTACAGACGTGCAAGTCGTGTGAGTATGGGAACAGTATTCCAGATTCCGTGGACAATGTTGTCAAAGAAGGATGGTGTCTGGCCGGAGCAGGCAATGAAGACATTGAAAGAAATGGGCTTTAAGACGGCGGCAATGGCACTCCGAGAAGATAGTGTAGGAATTGATGATCCGCAGTTAAATAGTGAGGAAAAGCTGGCAATTGTGCTCGGTACAGAGGGCGATGGGCTGGCCGGAGATACGATAGCTGACTGCGATTATACGGTTATGATTCCGATGGCACATGGCGTAGATTCACTTAACGTAGCGGCGGCAGGAGCGGTAGCTTTCTGGCAGCTGGGACATCAGCGGCAGGAGTAGTATCCGTTTGTAAAGATTGTGCGTCGACGACAGGAAAGGGTGGTCTTCTGGCAGGTGAGATACCGCTGACAGGAATAAATAGTATTCATCTGGAAAGTTATAGCATCAGTCGCAGAAAGTAGTAGCCCGCAAGAAAACATGCTGGGAATATATTGATGCCGATTTGGTAAAATAATAAATTGACAAATAATAAGATGGCAGTATAATGATTGGTAGCACTGAATTGGTGCTACCAATTTCTTTTATATGAAAAGTATAGTTCAAACGAAAAAGGATAAAAAATGTAGAGAGGACATTTGAATGAAGTATATCAGACAGTTTTTAATCATTCTTGCAATTTCATTTATCGGGGAACTGCTCAAATATGTATTACCTTTGCCGATTCCTGCCAGTATTTATGGAATGGCGATTTTATTTGTATGCCTGATGACGGGCTGGATCAAGTTAGAAGCAGTGAAAGAGACAGGGAAATTTTTAATTGAGATCATGCCATTGATGTTCATTCCTGCCGGTGTTGGTCTGATGGTTAGCTGGGGAACGTTGAAGCCGGTGCTGATTCCGGTATGTGTGATCACGGTCGTTACGATCATTACGGTTATGGCGATGACAGGCAGACTGTCACAGTGGATCATCAGAAAGGATAGGAAGAAAGAGGAACAAGAGGATGCATGATTTTTTTGAAAACTCCCTGTTTGCAGGAGTTACACTTAGCCTGATCTCATATTTGATCGGGTCAATATTAAAGAAGAAATTCAAACTGGGAATATTTAATCCGTTGCTGATCTCGATTGTAGTTACCATCCTGGTACTGGTTGTGAGCAAGGTGGATTATGATACTTATAATGAAGGCGCCCAATATTTAAGCTGGCTGTTGACCCCTGCAACCGTATGTCTGGCGATCCCGCTCTATGAACAGTGGGAACTGCTGAAGCATAACTGTAAGGCGGTTATGGCAGGTCTTGCTGCCGGTGTGGTGACAAGTCTTTGTACGGTGTTTGTATTGTCAAAGATCATGGGACTTACACATGAGGATTATGTAACGATGCTTCCGAAGTCTATCACGACTGCGATCGGTATGGGTGTTTCAGAAGAACTGGGTGGATATGTAACGATTACGGTTGCGGTTATTATCGTAACGGGTGTTCTTGGAAATATATTTGGTGAATTAGTGTGCAAGATTTTTCGAATCACTGAACCGATATCAAAGGGTCTGGCATTTGGATCTGCATCTCATGCGATCGGAACGGCAAAGGCGATCGAGATCGGTGAAGTGGAAGGTGCAATGAGCAGTCTGGCGATTGCGGTTTCCGGTATTCTTACGGTTGTGCTTTCGTCGTTATTTGCGCATTTTATGTAAATATATATGTTGCTTATAAAATGCAAGGATTTATTTCGAATTTACAGATCGGATATAGAAATAATGAAGTTAGTTGATAATCTCATAGGCGGGTATCCGCTGGTAGCGGATATCAAAATATAGAAATAACGAAATTTATTGATAGTCAAGGAGACGAGTATGGAAAAACAACATGTTACATCAGAATATGAAAAAGCAATTCAATATATTTACAGCCTGATGCAGGACGGAACCTTGCAGAACGGAAGCAAGCTTCCAACCGAACGTACGATAGCGGAGACGTTAGGAATCGGAAGAAATTCGACCAGGGAGGCACTCAGTATCCTGCATGGCATGGGAATGATCGAACGCGTACAGGGATCGGGAAATTATATATCAAAAAATGCCGGAGAGTCGATCCGTCAGATGCTTATGATGATGCTGGCACTTGGCAGTATCACGAAATCCGAGGTCTGTGAGTTCCGTTGTACAATGGAAAAGTCTGTATGCAGTATGCTGATCGAGAAAGGAATACCATTTGAGTGTCAGGTGCTTCTGGAGGATAATCTGGCAAGGATGGAGCAGGTGGATGGTTCCGAACTGGTTAGCGTGGATAAGGAATTTCATGAATTGCTGATCCGGGCAACAGAGAATGAACTATTTTCGATGATCATGGAGGCGGTTATGATCGTTTATCGGGAATGGATCGATCTGGTGCTGCGCCGTGTGAATACAAAAGAAAAGGCAAACTTGCTTAATTATCACAAGCAGATCTATAATAGTGTATTGGAACGTGATGAAGCAGCCATGAAAGCGGCGGTAGACGGGCATTATCATCTGATCAGCCAGATGCTTGCATTGTAGGTGAGTAGAGGTAAAATATAAGGAGGAGGTAAGAGAGTATGATCGTAACACTTGGAAGACAATGTGGATGTGCCGGAGATGAAGTTGGAAAAAAATTATCGGAGCTGTTAGGGATTCCCTTTTATACGAAGCCAGAACTGATCGCGCTTGCAAAAGAAAAGAAAATTTATGAAAAGTATCCAATGTATTTTGGTGAGCAGCCAGTAAATGCGATGATCAGTTCGGTTGCGGATGATTTCTGTCCGAAGAATCAGTATGATACACCGAAACGGGCATTGTCAGCAATGTTTGGCGGACAGAGTTTTATTATTATAGGACGTGCTTCGAATTATGCCTACCGGGATGATAAGGATGCTGTCCGGGTGTTTCTGTGCGGAGATAAGAAGCAGCGGGCGCTTCATATCGCAGGAAAGCATAAGATCTCGGAGCGAAAGGCTATAGCGCTTGTTGAAAAGACAGATGAGAAACGGCGTGGTTATCACAGATATTATACCGGAGAAGAATGGGGCTATGCAGAGAATTATGATCTGTGTATAGACGCGGTACGACTGGGTGTTGATAAGACGGCGGAATTGATCGCAGACTATGTAAAGCATGTCGGAGGCAGATAAATGACAACGAGAGAAGAAGCGCTGGCATATGGACTGTCTTTTCCTGATACATATCAGCAGGCACCATTTCATGATCCGAACTGGCAACTGGTGCGTGTGAAAGGAAGCAAGAAGGCATTCCTGTGGACATATGAGAGAGACGGATATATTAATCTGAATGTAAAGGTCGATCCGGAATGGCGGGATTTCTGGCGGAGCGCATTTGACTCGGTGATACCGGGCTGGCATCAGAATAAGGAGCATTGGAATACGATCGTTCTGGATGGAAGCATTCCGGATCAGGATGTGAAACGGATGATCGCAGAGAGTTATGATCTGGTGACAACCAGTCCATCAAAGAGAATCTATGAGGCTGTGAAAAAGATTCCAGCCGGAAAGGTTGCAACCTATGGTCAGATCGCGGAGCTTGCCGGGGATAAGAAGATGGCGCGTGCAGTGGGAAACGCGCTTCATAAGAATCCGGATCCGGAGCACATTCCCTGCTTTCGTGTGGTAAATGCAAAGGGTGAATTATCCGGAGCATTTGCATTCGGCGGAAAGAATGTACAGGCAGATCGATTGACGGCAGATGGAGTTACAGTTGTCGATGGACGGGTGGATATGGAGAGATTTGGAATAAAGATCTTAGATGGAGCTGTCT
>ENA-OZZM01000308-OZZM01000308.1-human-gut-metagenome-genome-assembly--contig:-NODE-308-length-8683-cov-4.561080_pt1 | contig 8683 bp, 9 predicted proteins | sample MGYA00244939_ERZ654150 | MGnify/ENA primary metagenome ERZ654150 (study PRJEB26926, sample SAMN06165005) | human gut metagenome | biome: ENVO:00009003; feature: ENVO:2100002; material: ENVO:00002003...
AAATTACAAAAAGTTATTTATACGCAATGAACACGAAAAATTTGAGAATAAAAATCAATGGAAATAGAAAATCCAGGTAGAAATAATAGCCCGGCTGTTGTATAATGGGAGCACTTGTGGAGATGACATTATAATAGGAAATGGAGAATACATATGTACAGTTTTGATGCGATCGTAAGATACAGCGAAACGCATGGAAGACCGGAAGCAAATGCGGCAACGATAGCAAATTACTTTCAGGATTGTGCGATCTTCGATTCAGAACAGGCAGGAATTGGAATTGAATATCTGAAGGACCATAACCGGGCATGGTTTCTGATCTCATGGCAGATCGATGTGGAGCGGTATCCGGTATTACAGGAGAAGATCAGGGTTGGAACCTGGGCATATGATTTTAAGGGTTCCATGGGATATCGTAATATAGTTATTCGGGATGAGAATGGAGCGAATATTGTACAGGCAGCTTCCCAGTGGAGTTATATTGATACTGATACGCTTCGTCCTGTAAGAATTGAGCCTGAAGTAGGAGAAGCATATCCTCTTGCAGAAAAGCTTCCGATGGAATATGCTCCGAGAAAGATCCGGCTGATCGAAGGCATGGAAGAGACAGACAGAAGGGTTGTTCTGCCTTATCAGATTGATTCGAATAACCACATGAATAATGAAGCATATATTGCGCTGGCGTTGGAATATATCGATTCGGATGACATGATCTGTCAGATCAGAAGCGAGTATAAGCGGCAGTTTGTAAAAGATGAATGTATCGTAATAAAGAAAGCAGAAAGAGATGATCTGATACAGTTTGTATTTGCAGATGAAGAAGATCAGACCAGATGTATAGTAGAATTTAAAACAAAGAGAACGGGGAGACAGACAGCATGATCAAGATTGGCGAATGGAACCATTTAGAGGTTGTAAAAGAGAAAGATTTCGGCATTTACCTTGCCGAGAAAAAATACGATGACGAGGAAGTTCTGCTTCCGAAGAAACAGGTACCTGCGGGAACAAGAATGGGAGATCAGTTAGATGTATTTATTTATCGTGATTCCGCAGATCGTCTGATCGCAACAACAAATCATCCGATCATAACGATGGGAGAACTTGCAGTATTAAAATGTGTCAATGTGACAGGCATCGGTGCATTTATGGACTGGGGACTGGAAAAAGATATCCTGCTTCCTTTTAAAGAGCAGACAAGCAAGGTAAGGGAAGGTCAGTCGTATCTGGTCCGGATGTATGAGGATCGTTCCAAGCGTTTGTGCGTCAGCATGAAAGTATATGCCTATCTGGAGACACAGTCCCCATATAAGGCAGGAGATGCGGTAAGCGGAACGGTATTTGAATTTAATCAGAATCTGGGAGCCTTTGTTGCGGTTGATAATCGTTATTCAGCCCTGATTCCGATGAAGGAGATCCATTCCCGGATCAATGTGGGTGAGACAGTAGAAGCCCGTGTGGCAAATGTCAGAGAAGACGGAAAACTCAATCTGAGTTTACAGAAGCCGATCCGTGAACAGATCAACAATGACAGCGAGATGGTATACAATATCATCGAAAGCTATGGAGGAACTTTACCATTTAATGACAAGGCAGATAAAGAAGTGATCGAGAAAGAGTTCGGACTCAGCAAGAATGCATTTAAGCGTGCGGTCGGACATTTGTTAAAAGAGGGTAAGATCCGGATCACAGAGAAAAACATTATCATCAAATAACGGATTCATAAATGAGCAGGAATGTTCAGCAGAAACAAAAAGACAGCTATGCGTGTTATATGGCTGAAAAGCACCAGGAAATGAAAGGATGAAGATGAGTAATTTCAAGGTCGAATTAAAAAAAGTAGTAGACGACAGCTATGAGATCGAGATCGGATATGAGCTGGAACAGAAGCTGATCGATGATCTGAAGGCTGGTCTGGTTGGAGAAATATCCAAATTCGTAGTAGTCACAGACAGTAATGTAAAAGAGCTGTATGCGGACAAGATTTATAAGATGCTTGAAGAAGCAGGATACAAGACAGATCTTATCAGTTTTCCGGCAGGAGAACTGAGTAAGACCAGAGCGACAAAGGAGTATGTAGAAGATACCATGCTTGCAAAGGGATATCGGAGAGATTGCTGCATTATCGCCGTTGGCGGTGGCGTGGTGACAGACCTTGCAGGATTTGTAGCCGGAACCTATGGCAGAGGAATTCCATTTATCAATTATGCAACGACATTACTTGCGGCAGCGGATGCATCTGTGGGAGGAAAGACAGCGGTCGATACACCGCTTGCAACCAATCTGATCGGACTGTTTAATCAGCCGCAGAAGGTATATCTGGATATCGCAACATGGAAGACACTTCCACAGCGGCAGTTATCTTCAGGTCTTGCAGAGACGATCAAGCATGCCTGCCTTGCAGACAGGGAATTCTTCGATTATCTGTCAGAGCATATCAAAGATGTGCTTGCAGTAAAGGATGAGGTATGCAGACATATCGCGGAGAAGAACTGCGAGATCAAATATCAGGTCGTTATGAAGGACGAGCGGGAAAGCGGCTTGCGTGAGGTCTTGAACCTTGGACATACGGTTGGAAGAGCCATCGAGACAGTCAGTGATTATAAGCTGTTGCATGGAGAGGCCGTTGCGATCGGTCTGGTTGCAGAGGTGAAGATGGCAGAACATTTTGGCTACTGTACAGCAGAGGATGAAGCAGCTATGATTGCCATGTTGAAGCAGGCAGATCTTCCAACGGAGATTCCGGATTATATTGACCGTGACGCTCTGGTTAAGAAGCTGTATACCGATAAGAAGGTCAGAGACGGACATTTGCGTTTCGTTTTACAGCATGGAATCGGCGCAATCGAGGTATTTGATGGTGATCAGTACGCAAAAGCCATACCGGAGAGTCTGGCAAGAGAGATCATTATGGAGATGTAGGCATTTGCTTACAAGGGATGATTTTTCACAATTCATAGAATATGCGAAGTAGAATTACACGATAAAATATTCAATATATAAGATTTCAGGAGGATGTAAAAATGGATAAGAAGATAATCAGCACAGAGAAAGCACCGCAGGCAATCGGACCATATTCACAGGCAATCGTTGCTAATGGATTTTTATTTACGTCAGGAATGGTTCCAATCGATCCTGCAACGAATCAGTTAGTAGAAGGAGATATCACAGTTCAGGCAAAACAGGCAATCTCAAATCTGAAGAATCTGATCGAGGCATCCGGTTCATCCTGTGACAAGGTTGTAAAGACTACAGTATTTATTAAGGATATGAACCAGTTCTCAATTATCAACGATATTTACAAAGAATATTTCAACAAAGATTTCCCTGCACGTTCCTGTGTAGAAGTTGCAAGACTTCCAAAAGACGTACTGATTGAGATCGAAGCAGTAGCAGTTGTATAAATAAAGATTTTAAAATGATGGTGTGGCAGATATATGAATGATATCTGCCGCATTATTATAAGAGGGTATATGGAGACAAGAAAGAAAATTTTTGGAGCTGAATGTTTGTTTACAGCATTGATCGTAGTGTATGAGATCGTAACGGTGCTGGCGTTATTTACAGATCTGTTTTCCGGCATCACGATAAAACAAAACATATTATTCAGTCAGAGTCTGATATTTGTACCAACGGTGTTATATTTGTTCATCATGAGAAAGCACGTAAAGGATATCATCTGGTTTAGGAGATTTCATCCGTTGACACTCCTGCTGCTTCCACCGCTGGTTCTGTTTATGGAGCCACTTATTACATTGTTAAATGCAATCTCAATGTTATTTGTGCGAAATGAGATCAGCCATGCAGCTTCAGCACTGGTTGATCATAATACACTTGGAACTTCGCTTTTTTTCATGGCATTTTTGCCGTGTGTGATAGAGGAACTGGCGTATCGTGGCGTCATGTTCGGAAGCTTTCATGAAGCCGGCAGATTAAAGGCAATATTGATGTCAGGCTTTTTATTTGGACTGATGCATATGAATTTTAATCAGATGGCATATGCGATCATGATCGGTTTGGTCTTCGGTTTTGTCGTAGAAGCAACCGGAAGCATTATTCCAACAATGATCATGCATTTTCTGATCAATGGTTTTTCTGTTGTTATAAAGCATATTGCAAATATCATTCCGATGTTAAAAGATCAGGCGGAAAATACAGAAGTAACACAGACGATGCTGCTCAGCACCATCCGGGCATATATACCTATGGCGCTGGTTGGCACTGTAATATCAGCAGGAATTATTTATCTGCTTGCGACTATAAATGGCAGAATGGAGAGTTTCACCTCTGTATTCACGGAACCTTTTAATCGGTACGATGAAAATGGCAAAAAGCTTCGCCTGCTTACCCCGCTTATGATCGTGGTCATCATCTACTGCCTGATCCGCTGCGTTGTCGAAGAATTTTTATTTTAACGATGGCAAAATGCCAACCAAATGAATCTGATCTGGTACCTACCCTATTATAAATGACTTGCTGCGGTTTCTATTCATTGCACATGTCTTATCCGCTCATGCTCTTGTGCTAACTCGTCCTTCGGACTCAGACAAGCACCCACATTCGCTGACAATGTGCAATTCATCAAGAAATCCTCGCTAATGTCATATTATAATAGAGCAGGTACCAGATCAGATTTGTTTGGTGGGCGTTTTGTTGCTATATGTAAATGAGTAATAAAAAGATAAACAGAAAAATACACCATTCGATATACAGGGATTTATCCAGTTTCGAGTGTTGGTGTTTTCACTATGAAAAAACATTCGCGAGTTTATCATAGTGGAAATATCAATAGCAGAAAAAATCTCCCATTGTGGATCGTAAATCCCTCTTTGTATGCTGGTTCTTTCACTAAAATATGACATATGCGAGGCTTTCGTTGTATGGTGCACATTGCCAGTAAATACGGGTGCCTGTCTGAGCCGAAGGCGAGTTGGCACAGGAGTATTTACGGGTCAGGCATGTGCAACATGCAGAAAACGCAGCAGGTCATTGTTAGTGGAAGAACCAGCATATGAAGAGGGCACACAACCATAAGGGGGATTTTTTGCGTGTTCGGCTAGTCCTCGTTGCAGATCAGACCGTAGAAGGAGATCAGGTACAGTCCGGCGATACCAACGAGTGTGTAGATGATTCTGGAAAAGGCGGAGCCGGTTCCGAATAAAGCATCTACAAGATTAAAATTAAAGATTCCGATGATACCCCAAACGATCGCCCCAACGATCACAAGAGTAAGACAAATAACATTAAATACTTTCATGGCATTCCTCTCTGATTTCTAGTTATTTGGACATTAGTTTTTGGCAAGGTGTCGCAAAATTAATGGTTCCATATCTCTAGTTTGTGCGAACATGGAAAAAATATACTGCCATTATAAGGAAAAATGTATAAACAGGATGAAGGTATAAAATGAAAAATATAATATAGTGGATCTGGCGGCAGAAATTTATTTGAAGCAAATATAAAAATCAGTTGACAGGGTGCAAACATAATGTTATATTAAAAACAACATATGAACAGATATTCAAATGTTCAATAAAAACAGCGAGAGGAGGAACAGAATGAATACGGACAGCAGGGAAGCATGTGAATGCAAAGAGAACGATATTGCTGAGATCACCGCTGAGATTAATGAGATGATGCCGGACGAAGAGAATCTGTATGATCTGGCCGAGTTGTTTAAAGTATTTGGCGATTCTACCAGAATCCAGATCTTATACACACTGCTGGATCACGAAAAAAGTGTTGGTGACATTGCAGAAGAGCTTGGAATGAATGCATCTGCCATTTCTCATCAATTAAGAGTGTTAAAACAGGCGAAGCTGATCAAGAACCGCAGAGCAGGAAAGAATATATTTTATGAGCTTGCCGACGACCATGTAGCAGTGATCATGCGAATGGGACTTGAGCATATATTTGAATAATAAGAAAGGTTAAAGGTGGATATTATGAAGAAGAGATATAATTTAAGTGATGTAGATTGCGCAAATTGTGCAGCAAAGATGGAGGAGCAGATCAGCAAGTTACCGGGTGTTAACAGCGCATCTATCAGCTTCATGGCACAGAAACTTACATTAGACGCAGATGAAGACAAATTAGACAAGATCTTAAAGCAGGCAGAAAAGATCATCAAGAGCATTGATGAGGAAGCTACGATCGAATATTAGAAAAATGCAGATCTGAACATTAAGACGTTACAGATTTACATAAGCTGAAAGAGAAGATAAAATAAGAAAATTATCGCAGATAGCAGAAAAAAGGTGATGGATTATGAGTAAGAAGCAGAAAAAGATGTTAATTCGAATCATCGTTGCACTGGTGGTATTTATCGCATGCGAGATTGCAGAGAAGCTCATCCATTTGAATGGAGTGTGGGATACAGTTGTAAAGGCTGCGATGTTCGCAGTACCATATCTGATGGCAGGATATGATGTCCTTTTAAAGGCGATCAAGAATATCAGCAAGGGTCATGTATTTGACGAAAACTTCCTGATGGCAGTTGCAACTGTAGGCGCATACGGAACCGGAGAATTTGGCGAGGCGGCAGCCGTTATGCTGTTCTATCAGGTCGGAGAATGGTTCCAGAAATATGCAGTCAACAGATCAAGAGCCAGTATCACAGATTTGATGAACATTATGCCGGAATATGCAAATATTGAAAAAGACGGACAGATCGTTCAGGTAGAACCGGAGACAGTTGCGATCGGTGATATCATCATCGTGCAGCCGGGTGAAAAAGTTCCTCTCGATGGTACTGTTATCGAAGGTGAAACATTTGTAGATACAGCAGCGCTTACCGGTGAATCCGTACCTAGAAAGCTGTCTGTTGGTGACGAAGTGTTAAGTGGCGTGATTAACCAGAATGGTGTGATCCGTGTCAAGGTATCAAAGGAATTTGACGATTCGACCGTATCGAAGATTTTGGAACTGGTGGAAAATGCAAGTACGAGAAAAGCACAGTACGAGCAGTTCATTACCAGATTTGCAAAATACTATACACCGATCGTGTGTTTCCTTGCACTTGCAGTAGCGATCATTCCGCCGATCTTTGTAGGTGAATTTGGCAAATGGTTCCACCGTGCATTGATCTTTCTGGTAGTATCCTGTCCATGTGCATTGGTCATCTCCATTCCACTTAGTTTCTTCAGTGGAATCGGCGGAGCATCCAAGGCAGGTATCCTTGTAAAAGGAAGTAACTATCTGGAACTTCTGGGTAAAGCAAAGATTGCCGTATTTGATAAGACCGGAACTCTGACAAAGGGTGTATTCAAGGTTGTAGAGACATGCGCAAATGGAATCAGTGAAGATGATCTTCTGGAGCTTGCAGCATATGGCGAGTATTACTCCAACCATCCGATCGCAGCATCGATCAAGGCTGCATATAAGGGAACGGTACAGATCGACCACCTCGATGGATATGAGGAAATCTCCGGAATGGGTATCAAGGTCTTAAAAGATGGAAAAGAAGTGTTAGTCGGAAATAAAAAGCTTTTGGATTCCAGGAAGATATCCATGGTAGGAACAAAACAGCCATCCAAGGTTGGAACAGTCCTTTTCGTAGCGGAAAATGGTGCATATAAGGGATGTATCACGATCGCTGATGAGATCAAGGATGGTGTTAAGGATGCGATTGCATCAATCAAGAAATGTGGGATTGATAATGTTGTTATGCTGACCGGTGATAAAAAAGAGGTTGCTGACAGTGTAGCAAAAGAGCTTGGCATTGATACTGTATGTGCAGAGCTGATGCCGGGTGATAAGGTAGATAAAGTAGAACAGCTTCTCCGCGAGAAGAATGAAGATAGTACATTGATCTTCACCGGTGACGGAATCAATGATGCGCCTGTTTTAATGCGTGCCGATGTCGGTATCGCAATGGGAGCTATGGGTCAGGATGCTGCGATCGAAGCAGCAGACATCGTTCTGATCGATGATGATCCGGGCAAGATTGCCGTAGCATATGCAATTGCCAGAAAGACGGTTCGTATCGTGCAGCAGAACATTGTGTTTGCACTTGCTGTCAAGATCATTGTTATGGTACTCGGTGCCCTTGGTTTTGCAAATATGTGGGCAGCGGTATTCGCCGATGTCGGTGTTGCCTTCCTCGCGATCATCAATGCAACCCGTGCACTGAAGCCATGATGTATAAATAAAAATACCATATAAGCATGAGACATCTATATCTTTATTACGCAGAACACTTTCGTTCTATTCTCACGCAGCGGTTCTAACCTCACTGCCTATGGCAGTTCACTAAGAACCGGCGTTCGAATAGGTCTGCTACATAAAATATAGATGTCTCATTTCTTTTATATGGTATTTTTATCTTGTTGCTTGCAAGCGGAGCGTTTCGCATTTTATTTTAAAGCAACGACCATAAAAACTACATCGTTAATACATACCAAGAACTAGTGTTGAAACAAGTAGACTTATTAGCTGAGCAGTCTGGTTTGAGCTATCAGAGTAAAGAATATTCGGGTTCAAAATTAATAAGTTATAGAGTTGCGTATGAAAAAAGTATTTCTACATTTTGGAAGGCTGATTCTGAACAATGTTTAGAAGTATCATTTTCGCTGGGAGATAAGGAAGTAGAAGATGGAACATATTGGAGCATTCATGATAATTTAGATATGGGATATTATATTGTAAAGGATGTAAATGCTGTCTCTTATACACATCTCCGAGCCCA